>OOIF01000513.1_pt1 | contig 43445 bp, 42 predicted proteins | sample 1691961 | NCBI WGS metagenome assembly OOIF01 (sample SAMN06348146, study PRJEB24527) | human gut metagenome | biome: human gut; feature: ankylosing spondylitis patient; material: feces | host: Homo sapiens | place: China | collected 2015-10 | reverse complement strand
AGGTGGTTTATTTGCTATGTCCTTTGTTTCTTGGTTGTCTAAAATTTCTTTTTTTCAAACTTCATCCTCCGTTTTTTCAAATGTAAACCTTTTATCTTGTCATAGTATACATTTGAAAATCGGAATTGTCAACCTTTATTTACATTCCACAAATTTTCCTTCTTTGTCAAGTTTAAGCACCGCATGATTATCCCACTTACCATCCTCCTCCATATGGAGCGTGACATCTAAATATATATTTTTAGAATTTGATTTTGGCGAAACTTTCATATCCATACTTGTTCCTACACAGTTCCAACCCAAATCCTCAAACAGGGTATCTCTCTCATCCTGATTCTCAATACATACCGTTCTTTTTCCTTTTTCCACACATAAAATATTCACACTGCTTTTATTATAGAAAAACTCTTTACTGCCAAATTTCCCGGCGCTTGTATACTGCTTTTCATATGCTTTCCATACGTCATTTTTATCAAAAATCTTTTTACCCTGCGGGTTCTTCACAATAAAATTATGATTTTTAAAATCAAGCAAAACACTTGCATCACTTGTTTTATTATCATAATCGTGTTCCATTGCTTTCACAAGAATAGTCTGCGTTTTATCAGAACATTCGGCAGTACCTTTTTCAAAATTCTGATAAAATGCTTTTAAATCCTCATATGAATATAACTGCCAAAATTCCTTTTCGTAAAAGTCTTCATTTTTCTCCCAAGACTCTTCGATTTTAAAATCAGAAAGACTCTTACATGACGGATATGGAAAAGAAATATACTTTTGGTTCTCGTTCATATATTTCGGATACTCCAAAGTAAGCACTTGGTTTTCCAGACACAAATACTTATGTTTCTTCCCTTTCTCACTTCTTTCATAAAGGACATAAGAATTGTTATTCTTAAAATAACGCGCCGCCTTATATTTTGTGTGATTTTCATCCAGATAATCAGTTAATTCCACAAAATACGACGGATTTTTCTTTTGAACCGTTTTGAGATTTTCTTTATAAGAAATAAACTCCCAATTCTGACCAAATTCCGAAACACAGCCACTGCCAGTGCCAAATCTGACTGCCTGAACAGAAAAATCTTTTTGCTTCGTATCCCAGCGCTCAACGGATAATTTTATTTGTTTCAAATCTTTTGGATTTTCCCTTTTCCCGCTTGTGTTTTTTATTTTTTGTACCATAGGACTGCTCGTTGCTTCAACACTTTTTGGCGTTGTTTCTGCTCCTACCTCCAACGCCTTCTGCGGATTTTTTGACTGTTCCTTTGTGCCAGTCCCACATGCTGATAAACAAAGTACACACGCACACGCCAGCAAAATTTCTTTTCTCATAAGCAAAACCTCCCTACTTCACTCTTTTCCCACGGTAATAAATCTTTATCTTTTTATTATTCTTAGCAAATGGCTTTTTCCAATTGTTATACCGTTTTACTTTATGCGAAATGATTAGCTTTTTCAGTTTAGTTTTGGTCACAACCACATCTTCACTAATCTGTTTTATTTTTTTCGACAATGTCAATGTGCTTCCTTTTCCAAACACATAAACAAGTTCTTTTTCTGCTTTCCGATACAAACATCTTTTATGAATTGCAAAATATTTGTTTTTCTTCGACACTTTTACCGTTTTTAGGCTGGTGTTTTTTAACGCCGTCGGCTCAATCCATTTCACGCTCTTTGGTATTGTAATTTTCTTTGTATCCGGCATTACCTGAATCAAAGTTTTTTCGGTTTGATTGATAACCATATTACCAGAAAATGTAAGTGTGTCATTTTTTAAATATTTAGTTTCATGTGCAAGCCCCGGCAACCCATCACAGTAGCCAAAAACATTCGCAGCCTCCACTTTAAATTTTGCCGGAAAATCAATTTTCTTAATATCTTTGCTTCCGAAAAATGTTCCATTTTTCAAACTTGTAAGTTTGTCTGACAAATGAATATATTTTAAGTTTCCCATTGCACCAAAAGTACAAGATCCCATCTCGCGAATTGTATCAGGCATCACAACGGATTTAACATTAAGTATTTCCAAAGTCGGGCGGCTGACGGCATCACAATAATCAAACATTGTCACACCAAATAAGTTTTGTGGCCACGCAGCTTCTTCCCCCTGATATAAATCTGCACTATATCCCAATCTCACAACCGGCGCATTTTCAATTTTTTGAGGAAATATGATATCCAGCATTTTCTCTTTGTTTAACAAATCCGCTTTAAAAATCCAGCTTTCTTTTTTATCTTTCGATAAATAGGCATGATAGGTTGCATCCTGATTGGTAATCGTATATTCCTTAGAAACATCCCAGTAATCCAACCGCTCCATCGCAGAAATCTCCGCTGCATTTGAAACATTTGCTTTCAGACACAATGCAAAAAACAGCAAAAACATCGACACCAAAATCTTTTTCATTTTCATAAAATCACTCTCCTTACTTTCATTTACACGTCCATTAATCATGTACCTTGTACTTATATAACGAATGATAACTGGAAAATGTTGCAAAAGTAAGGAATTTTTTTACGACATTCCCACCAGCAAAACCGCCACCATCGCCCCGGCAAAAGTTGCCACCAATGCACCGGTAAGTGTATAACGCGTTTTGGTCACGCGCGCCGTCATAAAATAAACGCTCATGGTATAGAAAATGGTTTCCGAACAACTCATAAGAACTGACGCTAATGTGCCAAGATAGGAATCTGTTCCATATGTTTTGTATATATCAAGCAAAAGACCGGTTGCCGCCGAGGATGAGAACATTTTCACGATAAAAAGCGGAAGCAGTTCGCCCGGAAAATGAAGGATATTTACAACCGGTGCAAACATACCGGCGAGCCACTCCATAAAACCGGACTGCCGCAAAACTCCTACACCAATCATCAAACCAATTAACGTCGGCAGAATTTTATAGACCGTCAAAAATCCATCTTTGGCTCCCTCAATAAACGAATCAAAAATATCCACTTTTTTGCACATGCCATAGCCGACAAGATAGAGAATCACGAATGGTATCATGCAATCTGAAATATAATAAAGGACTTCCATTTACCGCTCCCCCTTTTTCTTTGATACTTTTCTTGCTATTACAGAAAAAATAACACCGGCTGCCGTCGATACAATTGTAGCCACTAGTCCCATGCCAAGAATTGAAGCAGGCGAGGCAGAACCATACTGGCTTCGATACGCTATAATATTAACCGGAATCAATTGCAAAGAGGAAATATTGATAATCAAAAAAGTACACATATCCGCACTGGCAATGTGGCTTCCATGATTTAATTTTTTCAATTCTTCCATTGCCTTTAAACCAACCGGCGTAGCCGCCCATCCAAGCCCAAGCACATTGCTAATCATATTGGCGGCCATATATTCATTTGCCTTATGCTCTTTTGGCACGCCCGGAAATAAAAAGGCAAGAACCGGTCGAAGTGCTTTTGTAAGCGCATCGATAATTCCTGCCTTTTTTGCAATATTCATAAGTCCTGTCCACATGGACATGATGCCAAGCATCGTAATACATAAAGTCACTGCTTCTTTTGACGAATCCAGTGCTGCTGTTCCGATTTCTCCGATTTTGCCGGTTGCCGCCGCAAACAAAATCCCAATGAGAATCATAAATCCCCAAAGTTTATTGAGCATACGCACACGCCTTTTTCTTTTATTGTATGCGGCAGGAAGATAAACATTCCCACAAAATCAAAAATCGCTGTTAATCAGCGGTGTTCCAAACACAACTTTTGTAACATCCTTTTTTTCATCATAAGAAAATGCAGCCATCATATTTATGCGTCTGCCATTTACCTTTTTGGAACTTTCAAATCCGCTTGTATAGCCGTATGCGACATAGTAATCCGAACTGCTATCGGAATTGCTGTTCATTACTTCTCCACCGCCAAACTGACGAAAAAGTTTGTCCGCCATTGTTTGCTGCTCCGATGCATTCAGCCTGCCATTTACCACACCTTCCATCACACGATTGTCACTATTTATATTTCTTATATCAGCAGCCGCCTCCTGAGTTGATGCTTTCATAATATCACTTTTTGCAAATGCCTGTTCAAACGCAGTCTGCGAAACATACCATCTGGTTAATACAGTCTGCAAAATCACAATAGCCCACAGAACAAACGCCGCAAAAGCCGCTGCAAAAAATTTCTTCTTACCCAAATAAAATCATCCTTTCCAAAGTCATCCACTTGTGACTTTCTTATAGGATTTCCGATTTTTTGAAAAATATGCAAAAATTTCAGTTGTTTTTTTATCTGTTACAATGTTTTTTAATTGCAATAATCAAGCGGAATCTTTTGCGCATCATGGGCGTTTTCACTCATTGAGCTGCGTAACAGCAGGGGCATTGAAACTACCAATGCCTCCTGCTGACGCGCTCAAAACCCACGATTCACAAAAGATTCCGCTTGATTATTACAAACAAAAAAAGATAAGTAACCGTTGATAAAAACAAAATGCCTGACATTCTCGACAACGCTTTTTTCAAAAAATCGTGCTAAGCGTTGTTTTTTAGCTTGTCTTTTTCCCCAAAATATTCCTTTTTTAGGTGGCGTCAAGGTCAAAAACAACTCTTTTATCAATTTATCCCATTCATGGTTGCCCTTTCCCCTCCATAGCCTTACAAATAAGCAACCCTTTCAAGATTTCAGCCTGTTTGCGTTGCATTGACCAGCTTGCCCGCATAAAAAAGTCCTCTTTTGCCAAAACTAATCATGATGTAATGAGAAAAAAAAGACGGTTAATTTCACCATGAGGAATGTTGAACACCGCCGGTGCGCAGAGGGCGTAGTCTGCCCTCACGCACCGCTGCGTGTGTTCTCTCAGCGGAAGCGATTCCGAATGGGAAATTAACCATCTCTTTTTATTAACTATTACATCATAATTATTTATCACTCGTAGCGGCAAAAAATCACACTTGAATTCTGTCCGCCAAATCCAAACGAATTACTCATTGCCACACGAACCTCTTTTTCAATTGCCTTATGTGGAACATAATTCAAGGATGCACATTTTTCATCCAATTCATCCAGATTTAATGTTGGTGGAACGACGCCGGTGCGAATACACTGGATACATGTAATCGCCTCGGTAATACCGCCGGCACCCATCATATGTCCGGTTGCGCCCTTTGTCGAAGTCACAGCCATTTCGCCGGCATGCTCTGAAAAAAGTTCTGCAATCGCATTCGTTTCAATCGGATCACCCATACCGGTAGAAGTTCCATGTGTATTAATATAATCTACGGATTCTTTTGTAATACCTGCATGCTCGATTGCTTTTTCCATGCAGAATACCGCACCAATTCCTTCCGGATGCGGACTTGTTACATGGTAGCCGTCAGTGCAGTTGGAAAATCCTGCGAGTTCCGCATAAATTTTAGCGCCGCGTTTTTTCGCATTTTCTTCGGTTTCAATAATCAGTGCGCCACCGCCTTCGCCAATGACAAAACCATCACGGTCTTTATCAAACGGGCGGCTCGCCTGCTGCGGATTTTCATTATTAGTGGACAAAGCATGTGCTGAAGCCAGTCCCTGAATAAACAATGGGGATAATGCGGATTCCGTTCCCATCGCAAGAACGGCATCTGCCTGTCCGGACATGATTAACATGCAGGCGGTACTGATTGCGTCACCACCGGAAGAACATGCTGTGCTCACCGTCAGACTTGGACCACGATAGCCTTTTGCAATTGCCACCTGGGCTGCTGCCTCATTGCCGATAATTTTCGGCACAAAGCGCGGGCTGACTTTTTTATGCTCTCCCTTGCTTAATCCATCCTGCACTTCTGCAATCGGTGAAATACCGCCAAGCGCCGTACCAACGACGATACCCATGCGCTCCGGTACAGCAATCTCCTCTCCGGCATCCGCGATTGCTTCCATCGCTGCTGCGTAACCATACTGCATAAACACGTCCATTTCACGCGTCAGTTTCTTTGGCATAAAGTCTTCCGCATTAAAATCTTTGACTTCAGCCGCAATTTTTACCGGCAGCTCCTCAGTGTCAAAGCGGGTAATCGCTTCCACACCGCATTTTCCGGCCACAAGATTTTTCCAATAATTCTCTACGCCAATTCCAATCGGTGTCACAGCACCCATTCCGGTGATGACAAGCCGACTATTCGTTGTCTTCATTTTCATTCCAGTCATTCTCCTTGATTTCTTTTCTACGAATCTTACCACTTATAGTTTTAGGCAATTCCTTCGTAAAGTCAAGTATTTTTGGCCATTTATATGACGCAATATTCTTTTTCAAGGATTTCATAATCTCACTCCGCAGTTTATCCGTTCCCTCTTCACCGTTGGCAAGAACGATACTTGCCTTGATTGCCTGACCGCGGATTGGGTCTGGCACGGAAGTAACGGCACACTCTAAAACGTATGGAAGTTTCATAATTTCATTCTCAATTTCAAAAGGTCCGATACGATAGCCGCTGGACTTAATTACATCATCGGTACGGCCGACATACCACAGATAACCATCCTCATCAAAGTAGGCAGTGTCACCTGTGTGATAATAACCATCATGCCATGCATTCTGTGTCTTTTCTTCGTCACCGTAATATTCCATAAACAAACCATTTGGCGCACCATCTTCTGTGCAGATAACAATTTCACCCTCTTCTTCCGGACCGGCAAGTGTTCCATCCGGCAGCATAATCTGTACATCATACTGTGGTGTCGGCACACCCATGGAACCCGGTTTCGGTGTTGTACCAACAAGGTTACCAATTGTCAATGTTGTCTCGGTCTGTCCAAATCCCTCCATCAGTGTAAGTCCGGTTTTTGCCTTAAATTTCTCAAAGATTTCCGGATTCAGTGCTTCGCCTGCTGTTGTTACATTCTGCAAAGAAGACAAATCGTACTGGTCTAATTTCAAATGTACCATTACACGGTAAACCGTTGGCGGTGCACAGAATGTTGTAATTTTGTATTTCTCAATCATATGAAGAATTTCTTTTGCATCGAAATTATCAAAATCATAGGTAAAAATACATGCCTCGCACAGCCACTGACCATAAATTTTACCCCACAAAGCTTTTCCCCAGCCGGTATCGGAAATAGCAAAATGGATGCCGTCCGGGTCAACCTGATGCCAATATTTCGCTGTCACATAGTGTCCCAAAGGATACTTAAAGTTATGGGTTGTAATTTTCGGATACGAAGTCGTACCAGAAGTAAAGAACATAATCGATGGGTCATCACCATGGATTGCATTCTCACCATGTGGTCTGCGGAAATGACTTGAAAAATATTTTACTTCCTTGTTAAAGCTGCGCCATCCTTTGCGGCTGGCACCAACCATGATTTTTACTTTCAGATTTTTGTAACTGCGGCACGCTTTATCAACCTCACGGGAAACCGGGCCGTCTGCCGTACAAAGAATCGCATCTACATTACCGGCTTTAAAACGGTATTCAAAATCGGATTTCAGCAAAAGATTTGTTGCCGGAATTGCTACTGCACCAATCTTGTGCAGTGCCAAAATCGCAAACCAGAACTGGTAGTGGCGTTTTAACACAAGCATTACGCGGTCGCCTTTTTTAATTCCTAAAAACTGAAGATAGTTTGCTACCTTAGAAGAATAACGTGCCATATCATAAAAGGTAAAGGAGCGTTCCTTTCCATCCTTTGAAATGTGAAGCATTGCTACTTTGTCCGGATCTTTCTTTGCCATCTTATCTACCACATCATAAGCAAAGTTAAAATTATCATCATTTACAAATTTAATGTCCTGCAAAACACCGTTTTCATCTTCCTTAACCTGAATAAATGGTGCTGCAATATCGCCTTTTGAAAATGCCATTTGCGTTCCTCCTATATCATATCCTGCAAATTATTTTTATGTTCCATGTAGTTTTCAAAACCACATCATATTGTAAACAATACATCACGCTTTCCCTATTGTCAAGAAAAACAACGTAAAATCGTGATATTTAATATATTTTTTACACTTCCAGAAGAATCCGTTTGAATTTACCCTTATAATATGATAGAATTGTGTTGACTTATGTACACAGATGAATGGAGGATTTTGTTTATGTTCAAAATTGTTGAAAAAAAGTCCCTGAATCCTACTGTCAGTAAAATCACAGTAGAGGCTCCTTTGATTGCAAAAAAGGCAGAGCCGGGACAGTTTATTATCTTCCGCGCAAAAGAAGATAGCGAGAGAATTCCTTTGACAATCGCAGATTTTGACCGTGAGGCAGGAACGGTCACCATTATTTATCAAATTGTTGGTGCCGGTACAATGGAATTAGATTCCTTAAATGAAGGGGATTACATTCACGACTTTGTAGGTCCGCTTGGTGTTCCTACACACACAGAAGGATTGAAAAAAGTAGCAGTTGTCGGCGGTGGTGTTGGCTGTGCCATTGCTTACCCAATTACAAAGAAACTGCACCAGATGGGTGCTGAAGTTCACGCCATCGTTGGATTCCGTAATCAAGACTTAGTAATTCTTGAGGACGAATTCAAAGCAGCCAGTGACAAACTCGTCATGATGACCGATGACGGAAGTTATGGCGAAAAAGGTCTGGTAACAGACGCATTGGAAAAATTAATTCAGGATGGAAATGAATACGATGAAGTCATTGCCATCGGACCATTGATTATGATGAAATTTGTATGCCTGACAACGAAAAAATATGACATCAAAACCGTTGTCAGCATGAACCCGATTATGATTGACGGAACCGGTATGTGCGGCGGCTGTCGTCTGACAGTTGGCGGCGAAACCAAATTTGCCTGCGTAGACGGTCCGGATTTCGATGGACACCTCGTTGATTTCGATGAAGCAATGCATCGTGGAACAATGTACAAAGAATTTGAGACACACGCCCGCGATGAATATTGCAATCTACTCAAGAAAGGGGAAAATTAATCATGGCAGAGAGAAATATGGATATGAATAAATGCCCAATGCCGGTACAAGACCCGGATGTCCGTAATAAAAACTTTGACGAAGTAGCTCTTGGCTACACCTATGATATGGCAGTAAACGAAGCTCGTCGCTGCTTAAACTGTAAAAACAAACCTTGCGTCAGCGCCTGCCCAGTTCAGATTAACATTCCGGCATTTATTGAGCGCGTAGCAAATGAAGATATTGAAGGTGCTTTTGCGATTCTTTCAGAATCCACTTCCCTTCCTGCTGTCTGCGGCCGTGTATGCCCACAGGAAAATCAGTGCGAAGGCAAATGTGTCCGCGGTATCAAAGGCGAGCCGGTTGGTATCGGACGATTGGAGCGTTTCGTTGCTGACTACCACAGAGAGCACTGCACAGACGCACCGGTTAAACCGGAGCCAAACGGTCACAAAGTTGCCGTTATCGGTGCCGGCCCAAGTGGTCTTACCGTTGCCGGTGATTTGGCTAAATTAGGATACAAAGTAACAATTTTTGAAGCACTTCACCTTGCCGGCGGCGTTTTGGTTTATGGTATTCCGGAATTCCGTCTTCCAAAAGCAATTGTGCAGAAGGAAATTGATAACTTAAAAGCAATCGGTGTTGATGTAGAAACCAATATGGTAATTGGTAAAGTATTAACCATCGATGAAATTTTCGAAATGGGTAACGAAGCAATCTTCGTTGGTTCCGGTGCAGGACTTCCTCGTTTCATGAATATCCCTGGTGAAAGTCTGAAGGGTGTTTATTCTGCAAACGAATTCCTGACTCGTATTAACTTAATGAAAGCTTACCGCGACGGAAGCAAAACACCAATCCAGCATGCAAAGAAAGTTGCTGTTGTCGGTGGCGGTAACGTAGCTATGGATGCAGCCCGCAGTGCAAAACGTCTTGGTGCAGAAGAAGTTTACATTGTATACCGCCGTGGTATGGAAGAACTTCCTGCCCGTAAAGAAGAAGTTGAGCATGCAGAAGAAGAGGGAATCATCTTTAAGACACTAAATAACCCAGTTGAAATCCTTGGCAATGACGAGGGTATGGTATGTGGCATGAAATGTGTTGAGATGGAACTTGGCGAGCCGGATGAAAGCGGACGCCGTCGTCCGATTGAAAAACCTGACAGCGAATTTGTTCTTGATGTTGACAGCGTAATCATGTCCATTGGTACAAGTCCAAACCCATTGATTCGCTCCACAACCCCTGGTCTGGAAGCAAATAACCGCGGATGCTTAATCACAAAGGATGAATCCGGTTTAACAACCCGTGATAATGTATACGCCGGTGGTGACGCCGTAACAGGTGCCGCAACCGTAATCCTTGCCATGGGTGCAGGAAAAGCTGCCGCTAAGGCAATTGATGAGGCGCTGAGAGGGTAAATAATAAGGCTATTCCTACGATAAAAAAGGAAAAACTGCAAACCGACTCGAAACAGAGAATTCGCTTCACGAATTATGTTTCTCGCTGGTTTGTGGTTTTTCCTTTTTTAGGTAAGTCTAGCTTATTGTATTCCTAACTCTATCACCCATTCCACCCGCTCCCAGTCCTAACAGACACCAAAACACAGGCGCTGTTACTACCATAGAATCATTAAACATCCCGGCAAAGAGATATCCTAATACAGAAATCAAAATTGCCCGTATAAAATACTCTTTCTGCGTATGGCACTTTCCTTTGGCTGCCGCAAAGCCACGCTTTAAAAAAATCACAAAAAATGCAAGCATCAGAACAAGTGAGAGGCACCCTGTCTCAATTCCCATCTGAAGATAATAATTATGTGGCTTCTTATAATAAGTTGTCAACAAATCATACTGATATCTGGCAACATAATCATTATGCGGGAACACAAAACCAAACTGGTCGGGCCCCGCGCCAAGCAGCACATAATCTTTTAACAGCGGTATCGTTCTTGACCACACAAAACCACGAAGCGATGCCACCTCGTTCATCCACGATGGCAGTGCCGTTTCGGCGTGAATACACAAATCCCATTTTCCGTTTGCATTGAGATAATAATACTTCCCATCCCCACGCTGATTGGTAAACCGCCAGACACTCTTTTTGTACTTCATTTCATAGCCATAAACGGTCTTTTCACCGTCCGCAAATGCTTTCTTTTCAAATGAAAATGCTTTCCACTTTCTATCCGGTGTCTTTTTAAGCGTGATATTTTCACCGCTTCCCTCTATGACAAAAGAATAATTTTTCTTTTTATAGCGGATTTTCACATGGTTATCCTTCGTTTCAATATAAGATAACTTTTTACTTCCTTTGGTAGAAAAACGAACCTGCTGCCATTTTCCAAAAATATCCCCTGTGATGTACCAGTTGCAGAAAAATAAAATTGCAAGCACAGAAACCAAGACGCAGAGAATTGTCCTTTTGTACTGACAGACTTTGTTCCGATATTTTACGCCGCCAATACAAAACGAAACCAGTACCGCAAGCGTACCGGTCCGCGACTGTGAACCAAAAAGGCAGAAAATCAGCAGATAAAAAAGCGCGAACCAAAAAGTTCTCTCCCGCTTTTTACCCGCCTCATGGAAATAAACAATCATTGCCACCGTCACCGGCAGAAGAAGCGCTACATAGCTCCCCACATAGTTCCAATGGTACAAAGTTAAATATATAAAATGCGAAACTCTCGCCTTTCTCCCACCTAGAAACTCTTTCACAAAGCCCATTGACAATAAATCAAATCCAAAGAACTGTGAAATACCAATCACGCCAAGGATTCCAATTGAGACACCAAGTATTTTTATCAGTATAGAAATATTTTCTGTTTTATTCACCCCAAAAAAACTGTAAAAAAACACAACCAGATACGAAAGTATTACGAAAAGCCCCTGCATATTGCCGGTCATCCCCCGCACACTCAGAAAAAGATGATTTGCATGCAGAGAAGATGCAATTGCAAAACCACCATATAATATAGGTAGAAGAAGATATTTTGGCATCTCGTGAATCTGCCGCCAAAAGCGCATACGAGCCAAAATCACAATCATAAAAAGGCAGCAAAAAAACAGGACAAACAATTTACCATACAAAAAGAAATCTGACTCAACCGCATTTGCGGGAAGCCACGGTTCATTCTCTGTGTATGTTTTACTGTTTATCCTGCCTACAACAAGGGGCAGAAACGCAAGCACCAATGCAATTGGTGCTAACGTTATCCATTTGTCCCATTTTTTCATGATAATCCTTACTGTACAGCTTCAGTAGCTCCCTCAGTCTGTGTCTGTGCATCCTGAGCAGAAGTGATATCAGCTTTTCCCTTTTCCAAAACAACTTCCATTGTCTGTCCATTTCCCAAATCCATTTTATAAGTAAGCGTCTTTTTGTCTTTGTCATATGTCATGGACATATAAATTTCATCTTTTCCCTCTTCTTTTAATTCAATCCCGTTAGAACGTCTCTCATAATCGAATTTCTGTGATCCATTTGTGCTTGTAATTGTCAATGTGTCATCTTCTGTGATATTTACATTTACAGTAGCCTGGCTAGGGTCAACACCAAGAGATGCTGCATATTCATCAATCGTCATACCATTGATTGTCTTTGCTGTCCAATCACCTTTGATGTCGTCATAAGAAATACCACATCCTGCCAAACTTAACATCATTACAAATACTAATACTGCTGATACAATCTTTTTCATTTTCTAAATCCTCCAAATTTTAATTTTTTATTAAATATTGTTATTTACTTTCATTTGCCACAACAAGCATAATTCCTTTTGTAATCGTATCGGAATAAAGATTTGTTCACCTCCCCGTAAAATAATTTCTGTTTTGGTAACATCTTTAATATAGCCCGCATTGATGTAATAACTTTTCCCGCAGGTAACAAAATCACCGCCATCCGGCATTTTTTCTTTTGCCCTCGTGAGCGAACAATTTGTCCGAAAATCCCCATGCAGCGTATGTATCATCGTCGCATGCCCACATGTTTCCATGTAAATGATTTCGTCTAAGCAAAATCTTTTCATTGTGCGGTCTACCATAAATGATATGTTTTTTTTCATTTGATAAAACATATTCTGAAAACGGTTCAGCGCACAATCAACCTGCTGCTGCACAAACGGCTTTATCAAAAAGCCATCGGCATATACGGAAAAGGCATCCATTGCATAGCATTCAGATGCTGCTGTCATAATCATCTTCTGATTACTCTTTCTCCCCTGAAGTTTTTTTACAATCACAGGGTCTTTTATCTTTTGCTCCGGAAGGTTTACAATCATAAGACTCGGTTTGTTTACCGGAATTTCGGATAACATATTTTCGACCGAGCTGAATTCTTTTATGCTTACTTGATAATTGCCACGCAGATATTTATCTACGCACTTTTTTATCGCTGACCGCTCTTTTGCGGATTCATCACATAAATAAATTCGCATAAAACCCCTCCTCAAAAGATTCCGTGTTCCCAAAATATCATACTTTGCGGATAAATCCTACGCTTTCTGTCAAAACGGCAAAAAAAATGCAGAAACGGTAAAGTCTCTGCATTTCTAATAAATTTCTTTTATAACTCCGGCTTAATCTCGCCATTTTTCAAATTCAGGAAGGCAACGTCCGACATCGTGCTCTTACCGGTAATATCCGTTACTTCATAAGTAAAGGCATATTTTCCATCCGGCAAATCTTTTTCTTTGAATTCATAACTTTCCTTCCATGTAAATTCATCGTCTGGCATTTCCTGAACCTCATTATTTCCTTCCATGCTCTGTGCGTAATAGACAATAGCTACTTTATCGCCCTTCTCCAATGGTCGCATATCTTTTCCCGCCTGTCCGGATTCATCCACACCGGAAGTTGCACCAAGAATATAGAAGTCTTTTGCCTCATAATCATAGGCGACACTCAAATAGCTGTCTTCTCCATTTAATTTAATCGGAACCGTATACAAATTATAATCATCGCCCTCATAAACTAACTCCATGTAACATTCTCTGTCATTAATAGAACCCCAGACGCCGCGGAAGTTATCCTGGAATACACCTTTTTCCCAGTCGCACTCTAAGTCATTATCTTTTCCTAAAAAGACAATTGCTTTTCCGTCGTCACTGATATAAGCAAAATTGAAAGCAATGCTCTGAATACTATCTAATTTTGCCGGGTCAATGTTCAACTGGATGTAATCATTTTCATTAATTGACATCTCAAGGTCACCGTCAAATCCGCTTACTTCCTGTACTTCGCCGACACCACTTTCGCTCAATGCCTCACCGGATATATTGGCACCGATGGAATAATTGACAAAGGAAGAATAAATATTCTCTGCGGCAATCTGCTGGTAACGGGCTGCCGATTCCTGATCACCGTCATAGGAATAATAAACCGAAAGTCCGCTTGCATGACGGCGGTAGTCTCCATTTATTTTATAAACAATTGCATCGGAAAGTGCTTTTTCAATCTGCGCTTTGCTCTCACCAATCAACCCTTCTGCATTCTGTGCCAGATGCCCTAAGTCAACCATGTTTGTGTATCCTTCTTTGTCATTGTTACCACCATAATTTTCTGCCTTCGTGGCACTTCTGGCAAATTCCGCGCATACAGAAGAATCTTTTTCTGCTTTTTTCAAAACGACCTTACCCATATTCTGCAGGGCTTCAATTATTGCCGGTGTCTTGGACAAATCGGTTACGGAAAGTGTAATTTCCGCATCCGTTCCTGCTTGTTTACAACCTTGTTTAAAACTGTCGCAAATTTCTTTACCAAGTTCGGCACCGTTCATAGCCGGATTTTTTGCAAGTTTAGAAAGCCATCCGCTGTACAGCCATCCATTTCCCGGTTCTGTCTCCTCAGACGCTACCATGTAGGACGCATAATTCTGGAATACATTCGCTGTATCTACCGTTGCCATCAGGCAGGTATCAAAACCAACAACCTCAAACGGCTTTTTGTCACCGTAGACATCTTTCATAACAGCGGAAATTTCGTCTAATACCAACGAATCCATTTCATAATTTTCATCAAAAGAGACACCGCTTACACTTCCACCACCATGATTCCAGAACAACAACATCTTATGGTCTGCCGGATAGTTTTCCTCTGCATAATTGAGGAATCCCTTTAACGTCTCCGGATCACCCATGCTTGCCTGCTCAGTTTCATCTTTTAAAGTAAGTGTATCTCCACTGTACTCATAACGCTGAATCCGGTCGGTTTTTACCTGATCATTCTGCCACTTTGACGCACCACCCGTCTGAATTACCACTTTTACGTTTTCCGGAAGCTTAACCTGCATCATTTCATTTAGATCTGCTGTTGCTGCACCGTAATTGCTCTCCAAATCGCTGCCACACAGATACCAATAAACAACCCAAGTATCCTCCTTACTGAAACTCTGTTTCGCTTCTTTCTCTTCGTCCGCGCAGCCGGTCATTGAAAATAACATACACAAAACCAGCACAAGCGCCGTCCATTTTTGATATTTTTTTATCTCCATCTTAAAATTTCTCCTTTCTGCTCATTTCTTCATTGTATCGGCTCTTTCTAAATCCTGCAACAAACCTTGCAGAATTGTGGGTAAAGGGTGAAAAATTGCTTGACCCTTCCTTATGAATTTGTTAAAATTTTATATAGGTAAATGTCGCAAAATGATAGGAGGCAACAATGAATATCGCAATTGTAGATGACTCAGAAAGCGACCGCCAATTACTACAGGAATTGCTAATACGTTATTTCGATATAAGCGGAATCAGTATTACGATTTACCCGTTTCAGTCGGGTGAACTTTTTTTGGCAGGGCTTTCCCACCATTCCTTTGACCTTGTCTTTCTCGATATTTTCATGGATGAGATTACCGGTATGGACGCGGCACACAAATTATTAGAAGCAGGCTGCGACTGCACAATTATTTTTTTAACGTCCAGCCGCGAATATGCACTCGAAGGATACGAAGTAGGGGCTTTTCGTTATTTGCTTAAGCCACTTACTTACGACAAGCTGGAAGATACATTAAATCCCTTTTTACGCAAATTTCGTGGGGAAGCAAGGAAGCTTCCACTTATGGTAGAGCGGACACCGCTGTACATTCCTTATTCGGATTTGTACTATTTATCATCGGTGATGCGCCAGACAGAAGTTCATTTAGAAAAAAAGGTGCTAAAACAGTCTTCCGCCATTAATTTTCAAAAAACAGTCGCTCCACTCCTTAGTGATTCCCGGTTTTTCCTTTGTTCCAAAGGCGTTATCGTGAATTTACAGCATGTGAGTGAATTAGAAAAAGATCACTTCGTTCTCAATAATGGAGAAGAAGTACCAATTAGCCGGCGGAATCTATCGCAGGCAAAAAAGACTTTTTTGGATTTTTCGTTGAATCAGTAGCGGGAAAGGATATTTTTTATGCGCAGATTGAAAATGGTTGTTTATTTACTAATTCTTGGCATTCTCAGTTCACTTTTGGGGAATGTCTCTTTTGCGTGGGCATCCACACAGGACAAATTAGTTATTACAGAAATTTATGATCTGGATCTTGCATCTGCTCCCCTCATGTTTCCGGTTGGCTCTCACCATTTTCAGGAAACCATTCAGACTTACAGTAATTGCCCTCTCTACGCCGTCTGTGAAGATGAAAACGAGAGCACGGAACTGATACCATCTTATGACATTCACTCGGTTGATGTGCAAAAAGAAGGCATCTATGAAATGACTATGACTTTGCAATATAACAAAGAAATGTTCCAGCTGTCAGAGAACTATTCGGAAACTTATACCATTCCGGTCTGTATCTCTGACCCGGAAAAGTTTGAAATTTTTTCAACCTTTACATCGTTCCACCACACAACGCTGAGTTTTGTGCATCATTTTAAGGATTTTTCCACAATAGAAGGGGCCTATGTAAAATCCAAAACCGCCCTTACTCAATCTCAACTAAACAAAGCCGAATGGACAACAATTACATCTTCGGAAAATTTCAATACAACACCGGATGGCGTCATGTTATCATCTGCTTTTTTTGAGAAAGATGGCTATTTATATATAAAATTAACCAACGAAAATCTTACCTCCAATATTCTTTGTCTGGAGCAGAAAGGTGAACTCGTTCGCTCGAAACCAATTGAGGGTGACCGTGACGGTGGCGATTTTTCCTCGGAAGACCCGTTTGAAATTACTTCACCGGTATCGACACCGGACAGCGGGCAGACTACAAACCACACATCTGCGCCAAAACCGACCGCCACGGCAGCAATTATAATTCCAACGACGTCTGTTTCTTCCATTCCCAAAAAAGAAACAACACACACGAAAAAAAAGAAGAATTCTTCCTCTGCCCAGAAATCAGAGGGAATGATTACCGGCATTACAAGCAGTACAGAAAAATCCGGTTCAAATACCAATACAACTACATCAATGAAAAAAGATACGGCAGACAGTGCCACCACTTCCCATGCCAGCGAGAAAAAGACAATAGAACAGGTTGGCTCAAACCGTATTTCTCTATCCGGAAAACGACTTCGTCTGATTGCGGAATCAAATCCAAACTATGTTCCGTTTACTTATGATAATATTACGCTTGAAATTCCGACGAATTATCTTTTATCACTGAATCTTAAAGATAATGAAGTACTGATGGTAAGTATTGTTCCCGGTTCCGGTAAAGAGGTAACTCTTGCAGTTCGTGCCGCAGGTAAAGTGTTGACGAATATTCCAAACAGCCGGCTTACCTGGAAGCAGGAGAACAAAACGCGCACCATTGACAAAACCGGCGTTTACAAGCCCCCGGGCTCTGCCAAACAAAATCTTCCGGTCAAAAGAAACCGCGTGCCTCGTCTTGTAATTATAGGTGCCATTATGTTAGTTCTGATTTCGACCGGCTGCTTTGTCTACCACAAAAAAGAAAGGAAACATTAAGATGAAACCTCGCTTTATCAAACTATTTCTTGCTTTGTTTCTTCCTTTTGCCTCCTTTCTGCTACTTGCGCATTTTCTATTCTATTACAACAATAAATATGAAAATAATCCGGTTTACCCAATAGGCGGTGTCATGTTTTGTTCCGATGCCGACTTATCCGGGGATTCCGTAATTTTCCTTGCCCATCAGTGGAATTTTTTCCCAGGCAAACAATATACGCCTTCCGATTTTAATGAAAAAAAAGTAACGGGAGGCACTTTTTTAACCCTTGGCTCATTTGGCAATTTCAGTCTTGGCAGTACTTCCGAGGCATCGAATGGCACTGCCACCTACCGCTTAACACTGTCTCTCCCAGACACGGCACGGACATATTCTTTGTATCTGCCGGAAATTTTTTCCGCTTACACACTCTACCTAAACGAGGAAAAAGTCTGCTCGCAGGGAAATCCTGACCAGACGCATTATAAAGATTTAATTGGCAATAAAGAAATTTCTTTTACCGCCTCCGGAACCGTTCATATCACAATTATTGCCACCAATTATTCGCATATTTACAGTGGCATTACCTATCCACCGGCCTTTGGAACAGTTACTGCCATCCAGAAATATCTTTCCACAAGACTTTTCATCTCTGGCATTACGCTTGCAGCCATTTTTCTTTTTTCTGCCTGCTCACTGTTCTTTTTCTGCCGGCTAAAACATAAAAATGCGCTGATTTTTACTATTTTGTGTGGTTTGTTTTTTGTTATCTCCTTGTATCCGGTTCTATTTTCTTACGGCAGTTATTCTGTTTTTCCGTGGTATCCACTGGAAATTGCCTGCTTAACCGCCATGTATCCATGCATGGTTTTGCTGCAGGGAACGATATTAAATCTCCCCAAGAAATTAATTCGGCACGAAACGCTTATCTTTGGCAGCTGTGTTGTTTTATCGCTTGTATTCACTCTGTTTTTACACGGCAGCACACACTTTGCCAAAATATATTCTGAATTTTTGTTTTTATACAAAGCGGGCTGCGCCCTTTTGCTTTTATTTCAGGCATATTATTCGTATCAGAAAAAATTACACACGTCACCAATTCTCTTAATTGGTACGGTTTTGTTTGCCGCCTCCCTGACTGCTGACCGCATGTATCCGGGCTACGAACCGATTTACGGCGGCTGGTTTCAGGAAATTGGCACTTTTCTGTTAGTCATTTCTATCGGCTATGAATTGTGGCAGGATTTATCGAAGACCTACCGAGCAAAGCTTTTGTTAGAAGAAGAAACTCATTATCTTGCAAAACAGATTGAAATTCAGAAGGCGCACTATCAGGAACTTACGGAACGCATTGACGAATCAATTCGCCTGCGCCACGACCACCGTCACCATATGCAGACTGTCACAACCTATCTGCAAAATAATGAGCGCGAAAAAGCACTGGAATACTTGGCACAATACGCAGAGCAGAGGGAGCAGAAAGGACGTATCGTATTATGCCGTAATATGCTCGCGGATGCGATTTTACAATACTATCAAACACTCTGCAAAAACAACGACGTAGCTTTTGAATGTCTGGCAAATCTTCCGCAAACACTGTCGATTCCAGACACTGACTTTTCGATTTTGTTTGGTAATCTTTTGGAAAATGCATGGGAGGCCGCAAGCCAGACACCGGAAAATGCGTATATCCGCGTCCAGATTCAGCCACAAAAAAACAACATTGTTGCAATGATTGAAAATAGCTGCAAAAAAGAACCAATCCAAAAAGCGAATCGGTTCTTCTCAACAAAACATTCCGGTATGGGTATCGGTACCCAGTCTGCCCGCCTCATCGTTGACAAGGCAAAGGGTGTTATTTCCTTTGAGCCAAAGGACGAAATCTTTGTAGTGCGTTTCGTCCTTCCAAATACTGTAAAATAATTACCGGCTTAATTTTCTCTTTAACTGTTCCGGATTAATGGCGGATAAAAGTGCGGTTTCTTCGCTGATTTCGCCTTTCCGATACAGTTTCAAAATGTACTGATCCATCGAAACCATCCCCAGTTCTCCGGATGTCTGAATGACATTATCTATCTGATAGTTTTTGCTGTCTCGAATCATGTTCTGAATCGCCGGCACAATTTTCATAATTTCCACCGCAGGAATCATACCGCCGCCTTCTCTCTGCAGTAGCTGCTGGGAAACAATGCAGTCTAACACAAGTGATAACTGGATTTTAATCTGGTCCTGCTGATCTGCCGGGAAGGAGTCCACAATTCGATCAATCGTATTTACCGCTCCCTTGGTGTGCAGTGTTGCAATAACAAGATGTCCGGTTTCCGCTGCTGTCATCGCCGTGCGAATCGTTTCCGCATCGCGCATTTCCCCTAACAGAATGACATCCGGCGCCTGACGCAGACATGCACGAAGTCCGGTTAGATAATTCTCGGTATCAATTGCAATTTCACGCTGGCTGATTAACGATTTCTGGTTTCGGTGCAAATACTCAATCGGGTCTTCCAACGTAATAATATGTGCTTCCCGCTCTTTGTTAATCGCATCGATAATACATGCTTGTGTCGTCGATTTCCCGCTTCCAGCCGTTCCTGAAATAATAATCATGCCGTGCTGTAGTTTCGACAGAGCAATTACCTCTTCCGGAATTCCCAGGTCCTTGTAATCCGGAATCCGGAACGAAACAACACGGATAACCGCCGCCTGTGAGCCACGTTGGAAATATGAATTGACACGAAATCTCGCCAAGTCCTCAATGGCAAAGGAAAAATCATCATCTCCCTCTTCTAAAAAATGTGTTTTCTCCCGGCTGGCGCACTCATAGATTTCATCTAAAAGCACCTTTGTGTCATCCGGCATCAGACGCTCCGCCGAAGCTTCCATTGGACGAATTTCGCCATCCACCTTATAACTCAATGCACCACCGGCAACAATAAAAATATCCGATGCTCCGTCAGAGACCGCTTTTCTTAATATTTCCACTAAACGTTCCATATCTTTTCTCTCTTTCTTTAGTCTGGAAGCATTTGTTCCATTCCATCCCAAACATCGATGGTATCGTCCGGTTTCCACTCACCGGTATACTGCTTCTCCCACTTTACTACATGAAATTTTTCTTTTTGTTTTTTGATTTCAACAAGCAGTTTCTGCTTATCATCAATCGCACAAGTGTAAGAATAAGTATTTCCTTTCTGTTTCACACCATCCGGCATATTACCTGCCCGAATCTGTGAATATATCTCTTCTGCTTTCGTATCTGCTGCATAGTAATTACTCACCGCTTTTACGGATTTTTCTGCCAGGTTATAGTTTGCTTTTGCCGTCGACAGTGACAAAAGCGCAAATACCAAAAAACATAACACGGCAAAAATCGTCAGAATCGAACTGCCGCCAACGCTTGTGAATGAGAGCTTTCGTTTTTTCATGATGTGCCCCCTCTCTGCCAAGCCGCCGCAACATGATAAATTTCTTCCTTATCTTCATCAAAAACGGTAACTTTTGCATTTGTCAAATACTCATCTGCATCCGTCTTTATCATTTGGACCGTCATATGGTCCTGCTCAAAAGGAATTTCCAGAGTATCTCCCTCAATCTGACCGGGCATCTCCCCTACTACTTTCTGCCAGTCGCCGGCGCACGTTTTACACATCTCAATTACTTCCTGTGCGTGTTCCGCCGCAATGTTTTCCTTTTCACCACGCGTAGATAATCCATTAGCATAGACAAATGCCTGCAAACACACGGCTGCCGCCAGCGCAAACACTAAAATCATAATAATCTGCTCCATCAGCGCTAACGGAGCTTTGCTTCTTTCATAATTCACAATGCCACCCCGCTTTCTTCACTTCGCAGAGAAACGGTTGTCTCATTCTCACGTCCTTCGCTATCTTTGGATGTAATTCGTATGAGACTGCCTTTTTTCTCAAAATGCAAATCTTTCGCATCCATAATCGCCACACCATCTTCCGGCTTCATCTCGGATTCCTCAGCAGCAAACAACTCATACACCTTACCCTGGTAATAATAAATTTTCAAATCATACCGAATGCCATCGATTGTTTCCAAAAGATGCAGCGTATTTACCTCATCATCCACATCCGGCGAAGCAAATCCGCCCACTTTTACGGCATCTGCTCTGTCATAACCACGAATCTGGGCAGACACATAAGACGTGATAATTCTTTTGTTGTATGCATTATTATCACGCTCGACCAAACTTTTATATTGATTTGCTCCCAATGCTAGAACTGCCACAATTGTCATGGCAAAGATAGCAAACAATACAAGAACAAATACATTTTCAATACTATGTCTCTGACTGCTTCTCTTCATTGCTAATCGACCCGCTCCTGATTTTCCATTACTGTAATTTCCGGCATCAAATTTTTGGCAAATACTTCATAAAAGACGGTAAAACGGCTTTCATCAATCTGGATTCCGTAATTTTTCTTTAAATATTCAAGGGTAGGCGGATATACGCCTTCTGTCGCATAGCAGGTCATTGTTGCCTTACGAATGGAGTTTTCGAGTTGTTTCATGCTCTCTGCCTCCTGCCCCTGATTCAGCCTTGCCGCCCCCGCGTTCATCGCATAAAGCAGTCCGCCAATCACCGCTGTCAGCAATACAATTTTTATAATTAAAAAACTTCTCTGCTTCATCATTTTCATCCATCCTATCCAATCGAAGACATGATATGAATCAACGGTAACATCACGGTTATCAAAACAATTCCTACAAGAATTGAAGTAATAATGACAATCGTAGGCTCAATCTTTCCAACTTTTCGTGCAATTTCCAACTGCACTCTGTCGTCCATACGCCGTGAAATTTCTGCCATTGCCGTATCAGATGTACCACTTTTGGCACCCAAATCTAAAATCCGGCAAAATGACGCTTCCAACACTTCATTTTCTCGGAATGACTTCGCCATTGGCTCGCCCACTTCCAGCATCTCAAGGCATTTCTCATAACGCTTCTTCGTCTTTTGATTTACGTCCTGAAAAAGCATCGCTGTACGGAATGCATCTTCGGTATTTAATCCACTCATCATTCCCATCGCCATCGCTGACGCAAATCTTGCTTCACCCATCCGGCGCACAATTCCGTGTCCGCCGAAAACTTTTTTATACAGTTTCACAAAAAAGCCTCTTGCCCTCTTGCTGCAGGCAATCACTGCTGCCACTAAAACAATGACAAATATGATACCGCACAACACCGGCATGATACTTCCGAGCCAGTCGCCAAACCGCAGTAAAAGCTTCGCCGTGCCGCCCATCGTACCGCCAAGCTGCTCATAGACCTGATTGAAAATCGGCAGCACCTTGACAAGCAGCACAACTAAAATTACTAACATCAAAATCATCAATATAAACGGATACAGAAGGGCACTGCGAATCTGCGACATCAACTGCTGCTGCCTGTCGTAATAATCTGCCAGTGCCTGAAAGGACTGCTCCAACCGCCCTGTCTCCTCACCGGTTTCAATCATATCGCCGACGTACTTCGGAAACGTACCAACCTCCCGAACTGCTTCGGAAAACGGTTTACCTTCCGTCACCAAATCCGCTAACTGCTCCAGCATTTTTTTGCTTTTTTTGTCCTTTTCGTCCTCAATTAAAAGATACAATCCATCTTCGATTCCAATGCCGGCATGCAGTAAAAGCGACATTTCCAGACAAAAAGCAGAAACATACTCATTACTTACTGTTTGCTTACTCATGACACACTCCCCTGATTAGTAACTCAATTTTTCTTTGTAATTTCTACCATTTCCTATGTATTTCATAATGGACTTACTCGATTTACTGGTCGAAGCAAATGTCGGGTCCATCAGTTTCCATTTCTTACCGTTAAAGTAAATCATTTTGGAAATGCGTCCTTTTTTCTTGGAATACACGTTAATCCATGCATGATAGGCATTTCCGGTATAGCCGACAACAAGTTTTGTTGGAACTCCCTGACTTCGCAGCATCGCAGTCATTACTGCCGCATAATCAAAACAGATTCCTTTTTTCTTCTTATAAATCTTATTCAGATTTGGCACATAACCCGGCTTTACCGTCTTGGCAAGTTTTTTGTCATATTTATAATTTTTAATGACATAGTTGTATACCTTTTTAACCTTTGCCAAATCGTTTTTACAATTTTTTGTAATCGAGGCTGCTTTCTTCACAACTTTCGTGCTTTTCGTGTAATTTACAAACTGGTTCGGACGCAGATACGGCCCAAACTGGTCGGTCATTTCGACATTTACTTTCAATGTCATCTCCATCGCATAACGACCACCCACTTCATAAAGCAGATAAATCGTATAGGCAGTATTTCCTTCCGTCAATGGAATAACCTGATACTTATTCACGGAAAGTGTATATTTGTAACCATCATTCAGCGCCTGTCCCCCAGTCGTAACGACGCATTTCAGCGTAGGTCCCAGCGCCTTCTTAAATTTCACCATCACATAACCGTCTGCCGTGTTGGAATAGTCAATCACACAATTATTACTTTCCTTAACTTGTTCCCCACTTGCAACAGTCGGATAGATAACTATTTTTGCCCGGCTTTTGCTGTTTGACAGCACAATCCCCGAAACCATCACACACAAAAATCCAAGAATCCATAATCCCCTTTTACTTTTTTTCATGAAATACACTCCTTTCACGGATTAATTATTTTCATTTTATCACTTTTAGGACAAAAAATAAAGCATCCTTTTCTTATTATTATATGCATCCGTGTGTCATAAAAAAGGTCTATTCTTTTTCATTGTTTTTTTATACTCTTTTAATCGTCGAATCACTTGACAAAATGTCAAAAACGTACTATAGTTGACTACGTTAAAAAAAGTTTTCAAAGGAGTAAACCTATGATTGAAACAGGTATTGCAAGACAATTAGATGCAGTCGGACGTATTACTCTGCCAAAAGAACTTCGCAAGTCTTTAGGATTTAAAGACCGCGAATTATTGGAAATATATACTGAAGATGACAAAATTATTTTAAGAAAATGTGAGAGACAGAAACAGGATATCTTTACTGGTTCTGAAGAGGATTTGATTGAGTACAAAGGAAAATTAGTTTCCAAAGAATCAATCCGCGAATTATCAAAGCTTGCTGGTTTAATTTAATCATATATCCCTTTAGTGTTTGCCCGAAGTTTTCCCAGACTTCGGGCGTCTTTTTTTATGTATTATGTAATTTAGCTGCACCGTCGTATGATAAAAAAGAAATGTAAACGCTGCGTTGACCTGTTTTATAAAAATTACAACAACGGTCAACCAAAATTCGGCTTCCATTTGACTTTTTTCTACTTTTTCTCTAATTAAGTCAACTTTTACAATATATTTGTTGACCTAAATTTGCATTATCTTAAATCCAGTCATTCACTTGAGTCATTTTTGATGACCTATTTGGCAAAAAGCGATTTTTAAGTCAACTTTTGTCTATAAAGTGGTTGACTGGATTTATGCTTTTGACAAATCAGGTCAACTAACTGCAAATATCTTCTGCAAAAGTTTCCTAATCTACTCTTCCCGCCACTCTTTTAGGGCAGAAGAAAGTCTTCTGTCAATATCTTTTCGCGTTTTTTCACACTCATTTGGATATTCTTTTGCCGCTTTGAAAATAAATCGCATCACAAATTTAAGTCCCACCGGCAAAGCCTTGCGAAGCAGGGATTCCGGCAGTACAAAGTGAGTTCCGTGTTCATACACGAGCGGCACATACTCACAGGTATGCGGGCGCTCTTTTAACCGTTCATCCATGCGGCGGATGTATTTTCCTGTTTCCCAGAAGGAATCATCCTCAGCTCCTACAAGAAACAATCTGCCCTTTATATTCTCAACCGGAATCATTTCCTCTTCGTTATGTTCTCTTGCATTTTCAGAGTCAATAAACAGGCAGGTGCTGCGTTCAATATCACCGGAGCCTTTTGTTTCTTCCTGAATTTTCTGCCAATATACCGGATGCTCATATATAAACGGCATATAGGCAAGCGGCTCTCCCTTCCAGGAAAGAGTGGACGCTCCCGGAATCGGCCATTCTTTGCATCCATCCTTTTCTCCCTGTTCAAATCCCTGCCATACAAAATCACTAGGAGTAAGAGCAAATGTCAGCGTAATATCTGAAAATAAAGAAGCTGCAACAAGAGCATCCATACCCGCTGTACTCATTCCCATAATTCCGATTTTTTGATTTCCATTATTTTTCAGCCACTGGATTGCCGTCTCAATACGTTCGAGTGGGAAATTTACATGACTGTAATTTTTCTTTCCCGGCGACATACAAAGAACATTGACACCATTTTTATGAAGCCATTTTGCCCCGCACTTCGCCATATAATCATTGGGGTCATCTCCAAACAATCCAATAACTGCACAGTCTGAACCTTTGGGATTTACATAATAAGTTCCATAAAAACCATCTTTTTCGGTTTCAAAAAATAACTTTTTCATTGCTCTTCCTCCAGTGTCTTATTCGAATGATAATCCCACTCTTTTCTGTCAGCTCAAAGTTAGCATAGACTAACCGCATTGTCAACTTTTAATTCCTTCTCCCCGGTTCCTCTCAATTTACAATTGTAAAATCTTACACTGTTCAAGCCCCGCACTCCAAAACTCCTCGATTGGCTTATTCTTAACCTGACATATAATACTGGAATTCATCGCGCCATGTCCAACAATAAGAATATCCTTTCCTTCCTGCAATTGAGGCTCTATTACTTCCTTCAGAAATGAACCTGTTCTCGCAAAAAGCTCTGCAAAGGTTTCCGCCCCACCGATTGATTCTATGTATTCCTCCGGTTTGCGAAAAATAAGATTAATTGGACAATCCGGAATTTTAAAGCTATTTTCAATCCCCTCATAATCACCAAAGCTCATCTCTACCAGCCGTTCATCTGTTATAATTGGAATTCCCCTGTTTTTCAGCACAATCTGCGCCGTCTCCACTGCCCGAATCAGTGGAGAACAGTAACATACATCGATATTCCATGACTTATATTCCTCGTGTGCTTTTAATGCCATTAACCTTCCTTCTTCATTTAATGGGATATCCGTTCTTCCCTGAAGTTTGTGCAATGCATTCCAATCGGTTTTTCCGTGGCGCATAATGTATAACATGTTGTGAGTCCTCCTAAATAATCTTTCTTGTTATCTCTGCGTTAAACTTTAATGTTAATGATTCAGAATTTCCGAATCGTTGACTTAATTATCAAAAACTGTTCGTGCGGTCAACCAAATTGACCGGCTTTTTTGACCTATTTCAAGTTTTTTCCCAATCAAGTCAACTTTTATAAATTATTTTTTGACCGTAATTCACATTATCTCAAATACAGTCACTTACTTTGAACATTTCTTATGACCTATTTAGAAAAAAATGGTTTTCCAGTCAACAAAACAGACACCTCTACTCCAATTCTATTGCAATTCATCGCTACGTCCATCTTCCATAAAATCGTCCGAAAACATATCTATGGCTAACTTAAATGAATCTATTTTTTTCTTTTTCGGTGCCGGCAATTCATCATACATCGCACGAAATAGTCCTGCCAAAAATTCTTTGTCATCCACATTTTCCACACCTTTCTTTGAGCATAACTATACCACACTCGTGTCTAAACAACAATAATGATTGACTTTTTGTTTTTTATGGTGTATATTTGATTAGGTTTCTAACAGTTAGATTTCTAATTATGGAGGTTATTATGAAAAAAACACTTCACTATCTTTTGATGTCTGATCACATGATGGTTCAAAAGGCTCTTGTGTCAAGCGTCAAAGATACCGGACTGACACCAGGCCAGCCAAAAATACTGGATTATCTGCTCCACCATGACGGAGCAATTCAAAAAGAGATTGCGGTATTCTGCCACATTGAGCCGGCATCTTTAACGGCTATACTAAATGGCATGGAAAATAAAGGCTATGTGAAACGAATAAATGAAGAAAACAACCGCCGTTCATTTCATATATATCTAACGGAAAAAGGAAAAAAATATGCCAAACGGCTGAACCTTGAATTTACTAGAATTGAAGCCGATGCATTAAAAGGTTTTAACGAAGCAGCTACGAAGCAGCTACATAATCTGCTCGACCGCGTATATGAAAATTTGATAAATACACCAAAGAAAGAAGGCAACGATAAATGAAAAACTTAAAAGTAAGACTTCCTATGTATTTTATTGGACTGTTCGTGATGACAATTGGTATTGCACTTTCCGTAAAATCCAATCTCGGTGTGTCACCCGTCAGCTCAATTCCTTATACAATAACCTGCGTCTGGGGCATTGAAATGGGAAAGGCAACGATTCTTTTCCACATAGTATTGGTATTAATCCAGATTTTGCTTCTTCGTAAAAAATTTAAGCTGGTACAATTATCGCAGGTTTTGGTTGGTATCGTATTCGGTTATTTTACAACTTTTTGCAACTACATGGTATCCTTTCTGCCAACACCCGATAATCTTGTTATCCGAGTTCTGATGGTGCTTGCCAGTACCGTATTTGTTGCATTTGGTATCTTTTTGTATCTGCCGGCCAACCTGATTCCGCTTGCAGGCGAGGGCTGTATGCAGGCTGTTTCATCCGTAACAAACATTGAATTTTCCAAAGTCAAAATCTGTTTTGACTGCACGATGGTTGTCGTATCTGCCGTTACTTGTCTTACTATTCTGCACAGTCTCGGAAGTGTCGGTGCCGGCACCATTATTGCCGCCATCTTAGTCGGCGTATTAGTCGGTATCATCAACCGGGCATTTGGCAGACAGCGCGACAAATTGCTTGGAAAAACGGAGGAGAACGAGACCTCTGACTCTGCGGCAGAAACAGAATCCGCCTCCCATTATGTAATCACCATTTCCCGTGAGTTCGGCAGTGGCGGACGCGAGATTGGCAAACTTCTCGCAGAGCAACTCAACTTTCACTATTATGATTCAGAACTGATTCGGCTTGCGGCAGAAAAAAGTGGGTTTACGCCCGAGTTTGTAGAGCAAAATGAACAGGCTTTGAAAAATCCGGTATTACACGATTTCTTTACGTGGTATGCACAGCCTTTAGACCAGTCGGATTTTCAAAAAGTTGATCAGCTTTTTGAAAAAGAATCTTCCGTAATCCGTGAGCTTTCACAGAAAGAATCTTGCGTCATTGTCGGCAGGCTGGCAAATTACATATTAAAAAATCAGCAGGCTGCCTACCATGTATTTATTAGTGCTGATACCTCTTCTGAAATCGCCAGAGTCTCAGCACGTGACCATATTTCACCAGAAGAGGCTGCCACCAAGGTAAAAAAAGTGAATCACGAACGCGCCATTCACTGCAAACATTTTACTAAAACTGATTGGGGCAATGCAAAAAATTATGACTTATGTATCAAATCCGATGATTTTGGAATGAGCGAGACGGCTCAGATTATTGCTGACCTATTTCAGAAAAAGATGAAATTTTAAAGAACAAGCTATGTTTGACTGGATTTATATTTTTTCAAAATCCAGTCAACTTATGGCAACCTCACCCAGTAAATTTCGCCCCCTACTCATCTTCGAGTAATTTCGCATATATCTCCCGTTTGGATACGCCTCGGTCTTTCGCCACTGCCTTCATCGCTTCCTTGCGGCTAAGCCCTTTATCTTCATAGATTTTCATATGTTTGGAGAGCGGCATTTCCTGCCACTTCTCCTGTTCTGCGCGGTTCATATCTTCTGCACTTTTCCCTTCCAGTACAAGCACAAACTCTCCTTTTGGCTCGTTCGCTTCATAATACGCCACAGCCTCACCTAAAGTAAAATGAAGCGCCGTCTCATGTTTTTTGGTCAGTTCCTTGCAGATGGCAATCCGGTGGTTTTCGCCCAAAAGCTCACAAAACAGTGCCAGTGTTTTTTTCAGGCGATGCGGTGCTTCATAAAAAATCGTCGTACAGGTCGTTTTAGCAAGGCGGTCTAACACTTCTTTTCTTTCCTTTTTATCCACCGGCAGAAATCCTTCAAAAGTAAACCGGCGGGCAGGCATACCCGATAGGGTCAGCGCTGTAATTACTGCTGCCGGTCCCGGAAGAGATGTAACCGAAATTCCCGCTTCATAGCACGCCCTAACCAAATCCTCACCAGGGTCCGAAATTGCCGGCGTACCGGCATCCGTAACAAGCGCAATCGTCTCACCTTTTAACATGCGCTGAACTAAAACCGGTGTCTTTTCATATTTGTTATGTTCATGGTAACTGACAAGCGGTGTCTTAATTTCATAATGATTCAAAAGCTTGATGCTCTGTCTGGTATCTTCGGCCGCCACCACATCAACTTCCTTTAAAATGCGGAGAACACGAAGTGTAACATCCTCCAAATTGCCAATCGGCGTAGCACACAAATATAACATTCCCGTTTTATCTTCTCTAATCATAATACATCCGCCTCACTTCCTCTGTGTATTGGTTCGTATCCTCGTATGCAATTAACGGTTTTTCGACTGTCAATTGACGATTTCCTCCACGAACTCCCTCAATCAACACCATATTTGGTTCTTTATCAACATACGGATAAACCAGTCTCATCCGTTTTGGCTCCAATTTGTACTGCACCATACAGGAAATAATTTCCGCTAAGCGAAACGGTCTGTGTACCAGATAAAAACGCCCGCCAGGACGTAAAAGCTTCGCCGCGGCTTTTACCACGTCTTCAAATGTGCAGAAAAGTTCATGTCTGGCAATCGCTTTATGTGACGCCTCACTGACACGGCCATTGGATTGATTCAAATACGGCGGATTACTCGTAACAACGTCAAAGGAAGCAGCTTCAAAAATTGAAGTAGCTTCCCTGATATCACCCTGCACAATATGCACTTTATCTTCTTTTTCGTTATAAGCCACACTGCGTTTCGCCATTTCGGCAATATCTTTTTGCAGTTCCAGCCCGGTAAAGGAACTTCCCATTGTGCGCCCGGAAAGCAGCAGCGGAATAATGCCGTTGCCGCAGCCAAGGTCCAAACATTTTTCCCCTTCCTTTACCTTTGCGTATGCGGATAAAAGGACAGCATCCATGCCAAAGCAGAACCACTTCGGATTCTGAATAATGTACATTCCATCCCGCTGCAAATCATCCAGCCGCTCGCCATCGCAAAGAAAATCCTTTGGGTCTTTTTGATTACTCATTCAGTTTCGATTTTCCTTCCTTTTTCTCCATTGCCTCTAACTTCTTCAACTCTTTATCATGTTTATCTTTAATTCTGTTTTTCGGCTTGTTCGGACGGAATTTCAACTCATCCACGCGGTACTCACGCACCTCTTTCTCGCCGTCATCCAAAAAAACAATAACCTTCACAAGCTGCTTTAAGACACTTACGCTCTGTACTTCCGCATCCAAACCTTCCGCCGTTTTTACATGGCTTCCAATGTGTGGCAGACGACTGTTTAATTCCTCATAAGCTTCTTCCTCATTTTTCAAGCAGCACATCAAACGTCCGCAGACACCGGATATTTTCGTCGGATTCAAAGAAAGGTTCTGTTCCTTTGCCATTTTAATCGAAACCGGTGCAAACTCGGATAAATAACTGTGACAGCACAACGTTCTTCCGCAGATTCCAATTCCGCCGCAGATTTTTGTTTCATCACGCACACCAATCTGTCTAAGCTCGATTCGGGTACGGAATACGCTCGCCAAATCTTTTACCAGCTCACGGAAATCAATTCGTCCATCCGCGGTGAAATAAAACAATAATTTATTGTTATCAAACGTATACTCCGCCGCAATCAGCTTCATTTCCAATCCGTGTTTTGCAATTTTTTCAACACAAATTTTATATGCGTCTTTTTCTTTTTCACGGTTCTTTAACTCGATATCTTCATCTTTCGGCGTTGCCACACGAATAATCTTTTTCAACGGTGCCACAATTTTCTCTTCTGCCATCTCGCGGTTTGGCACAACAACCGTTCCGTATTCAACACCTTTTGCAGTCTCGACAATTACGTGCTCCCCGCGCTCAATCTGCTCATCGCCCGGGTCAAAAAAATACACCTTTCCCGCCTGTCGAAAACTAACACCAATAATAATCTTCATAATAACCTCCGTATGTCTATTTCAAAGTAAGAAGCATAAGCTCCATCGTAATATCAAAATTTACATTTGCGCGCAGGCGGACTTTTGCCTTTTCAAACGCCTGCAGAATCTCTTCGATTTTCTCATAACTGCGGTGGCTTGCCTCACGGGAAATATAAGACGCCTCATCCTGGAACAAAAGTTGGTTAATATCCTTTGTCGCCTTAAACAAAAGCACATCCCGGTACCACAGCACCATTAAATCAATATAATCACGCACTTCATCTTTACGTGTTCCCAAATCCTTAATTACCGCTAACATCTCAGACAAATCCATCTGCTCCACATGCCGCAGCAGAGAAATAATATGGTCTTTTCTCTCAATGAAATCTTCCGATTTGGCATACCGCATCGCTTTTCCCAGATTTCCCTGTGCAAATGCCGCACTCGCTCTCGCCTGATAATCCGGCACCTGACAATGTTCTTTGACATACGATTCCACAACGGCAGTGCTGAGCGGACGAAACTCCATCGTAAGACAGCGCGACTGAATCGTCGGCAGCAACGCAGAAATGTTACTTGTCATCAAAATGACAATACCATATTCCGGCGGTTCCTCAATTGTTTTTAACAGCGCATTCTGTGCCGCCTCTGTCATTTTTTCCGCCTCCGGCACGAGGTAAATTTTATACGGACTCGAAAACGGCTTAATATCCATCGTATTGCAAAGCTGCTCGCGGATTTCATCCACGCCAAGGCTCGCCTTCTCTCTTGTTACCCAGATAACATCCGGCTGATTTCCGGACTCCATCTGGCGGCAGGACACACATTCCTTGCACGGTTTATCTGTCGACTCACTCTGGCACTGCAAACCAGCAGCAAACGTCCTCGCCAGCGCTTCTTTTCCAACACCTTCCTCGCCTTGGAACAAATACGCATGAAACGGTTTCTTATCACGAATCGCTGCCTGCATATGTTCCTTTATCTGTTCATGACCTACAATCTCTGAAAATGAAAACATCGTTTCTCCCTTCTTTTATCACGTAATAATATCCAGTAATAACCCTCTGATTTCATCGACTTTACTCAAAATCGCAAGGGTATCTTTTTCTTCTTTAATCAACTCTCCCGCCAGTTCATCCAACACCACATTCACACGCTTAATCATGCCATACACACGGTGTCTGCCCCGGCGGTCCAAGAAATTTTCACGGCTGAATTTATGCGAACGATTTACTATCTCATTCATAAATTCCTGAATGAGGCGGCGGTAATGCTTCATATCCCGGACATCCATATGTTTGCCAAGCTTTTCTCCCTGCATCGTAATTTCCTGCATCATAACCGATAACCGCTCGGAAAGACCAGCTTCTTCAATCGAACTCATCAGTGTAAATTTAAAATCTTCTCCACTTTGCTGCGCCTGCTGCGTCTGTGTCGTCGCATTTACCTGCTGCATGTTGTCCACTCGAATATCCAAAATATCACCTCTTTCTCGATTTATAATACCACGTTTCACATGATTTATCTACCACTTTTTATCCGCAGAAAAATCTCTCTCAGTGCATTTTCAACGGAATCATTTACGATTTTGTCCGTAATATTTAAGCGCTTGAGATTTTCTTTGGAAAAATCTTTTTCATCTGCCAAAAAGCGGCGGCATACCTCGGAAACGCATGGATTTTTCTGCTCTTTTTCCCTTTTCAGCGAGCGCTCAATCCGGGTCATGTCATCCACCTCGATATAAAGCGGAACAACCTTATTTGCACCATAAAACCGGGAAATTTTCTCAAAACCTTCCAGCGTGGAAATTAGCACAAAATCGCCTTTGTCCCAGTCAATCTGTCCATCTTCCGCCGTGAAATAATACCACGGTCCATGGACGGTCTGATAACACCTTGATTCCACAATCCGGTTCTCTTTTTCCATTCTGCGCATTTTATCTTCGGAGACAAAATAATACGCTCCACCATCCGTTTCGCCCTCCCGTATCGGTCTGGTCGTATAGGGAATCACTGCATGAATCTCCGGGTGACGTGCCAACAGTTCCCCGTAAAGCGTATCTTTTCCCGATGCACTTTTCCCCATAAATACAAACAATCTGCCCATGGTAGAATCCTCTCTTTACCTTTTCTTTTCTTCTTTCACAACCTGCACGGTCTGTCCGCCTGCATCCGCAAATCCAAACAAATGAAGTCCTGCTTTTTTTGCATTTTCTATCTTATCTAAAACCGTTTTTGTAATCTTTTCTCCCGGCACTAAAAATGGAATTCCCGGTGGATACACCATCCCATATTCCGCCGAAACAAATCCCTCTGCCTCATTCACAGGCTTTGTCTCCTCCAGTGCATTTACCGCCTGCACCGGCAGCATTTCCACTTCCGGGCAGGTTAAAACCGACTCGCTATAATTTGTTTTTTTCTCTTTGGAAAAAGAAATTTTTTGCAGTCTTTCATCAATTTTAGTAAGGGCATCCATAAGACGGACAAAACCATCTCTCGAATCCGCGAGGCTTGTCATCGCAAGAATATACCCTGCAGCCGCCATTTCCACTTCAATTTGAAATTCTTCCCGCAGCCATTTTGCTGCCTCTGTGCCAGAACATTTTCCTCCGGTCAGAACAACAAGTTTTGATGCTTCCTTTCTTGGATTTTCCCAAAGACGTAATTCCTTCCATTTTTCTGCGTGCTCACGAAACCAGTTAAGATTCGTAAAATAAGCCTCAAACCAAGTATCAGCATATTCCCGCATCCACTGCATACACTGACTGATACTGCCCATCAGCACATAAGAAGGGCTGCTCGTCTCAAAGATTTCCAAATAATGTTCCACGCGCTCTGCCATAATACGGTCACTCGCCCGGTGCAAAACCGCCGTCTGGGTCAATGCCGGCAGCGTCTTGTGCAGACTCTCAATCACAAAATCCGCCCCCTGCTCCATCGCAGTCTCCGGAAATTTGTCACTCCATGCAAAATGTGCACCATGCGCCTCATCCACTACAAGCAGCGAATTTTCCTCATGGACAATCTCTGCAATCGCCCGAATATTTGACACAACGCCCTCATACGTCGGCGAGGTCAATACGACACAGGCAGGTTTCGTATCTGCTATGACACGCTTCACTTCCTCCGAAGAAATCCCAAGGCAGATTCCCGTCTCTTTATCTACTTCCGGATATACATAAACCGGCTTCAACGACAAAAGTTCCACGGCATGGTACACCGAAAGGTGGCAGTTTCTGGCAATCACAATCGTATCGCCCGGATGACAGCAGGCAGAAATCGCTGCTAAGATGCCACACGTGCTTCCATTTACCAAAAGATAAGAGTCTTTCGTTCCATACTTTTGTTTCATCTGCTCCATCTCCCAAAGGATTTCACCCTCCGGCTGATGAAGATTATCTGTGCCATCAATTTCTGTCACATCAAATGCATAGGGATTTGCCATCGCAAAAAGACCTGCCCGCTTGTGCCCGGGCATATGCATCGGATATCGGTTTTCTTTTGCCGCCCACATAAGTCTTTCATAAAGATTCATCGTAAATCCCTCCTGTCATGAATATTCCTCTTTTATTTTACAATAGAATGGAGACATTGGCAAGGTGGTAGGGCTCGTGTCAAGTATTCGTTGGCACTTTTTTGTTTTCCGTAATTCCGGAGAAAAGCTTTGCGTCTCGTGGGCACTCTCGCTCGTTGAGTGCGTAGCGGTATGGGCACTGAAACTACCAGTGCCACATACCGACGTACTCAAACCCACGAGTCACAAAGTTTTTCTCCGGAATTACTGGAATCCAAAGGAACTGACAGCGAACATTTGACACGAGCCCCCACCATCTTGCCAGCGAATGACTCTGCGCAAATGGGTGTGCGGTTTCGATGCATCTCTTTTTGCTGGTAAGCGTCAAGTGCTCGTATCTTTTTAGTTTCCGGTAAATGAATTAAGAAAAGATTTGTGAAGAGTGGATACAAACTTTTCTTAATTCATTTACCGGAAACTAAAAAAACACCAACGAGCACTTGACGCACCGTCTCATTATTAGTTACAATGTACTACAGTCGCAGCTATTCATGACTAATATACAGTGCAAACCATCTTGAATAGCAACATAACCACCAAAGAAAGTGAGATTATTATGAATCAGATTGTTTTTTCAGCGGGATTTGTTCAAGCAAATATTTTTTGTTCGCTGCTTTGCATCCTGCTGCCGATTTTATTTGTATGGTATCAGAAACGGAAAAACGGTGTAAAACCGGGTGCATTTTTTATTGGGGCTGCATTTTGCCTGCTCTTTTCCTACGTTGCCGCCACAATTGTGAATGTTTTGATTTTTTCAATTCCGGGGCTTTTATCCTTTTTCAGTTCAAAAACACATCCGGTCTACTCGGCACTGTTCGGAGCCTTCTCCCTTGGTATTCTTTCGACCATCGGAGCATTTATCGGATTGAAGTATGCAATGAAAAAACGTCCGGGCAAGGAAAATGCGCTGATTTTCGGAGTTGGTATGGGCGGTTTTGAAAGCATCTTAAATGGTGCTACCGTTTACATCACAAACATTATTGCAGCATTACTGATTAACTCCATCGGCTCAACGGAATATTTCAAAAAACTGGCATTAAAAGGAGAGGAACTGGCTCAGACCCAGAAGTTATTTACCGAACAGGCAGCAACGCCTTCTTCTTCCTTTTTTATGGACGCTACATACGTGATTCTTTCGCTTGTATTGTATGCTGCCATTGCCATCCTTGTTGAATATGCCATTTCAACCGGAGAAAAACAGTGGACGGTTATTGCTATTGTTCTCCACGTTGCAGGATATGTACCGATTTACTTGCGAAACATTGACATCTATAAAAGTTCGATGACGCTGTTTGTCATCGCAACCGTGTTTACATTTGCTATTGCCCTGTTTGCCTATCAAATCTATCACCGAACGGAAAACGGTAAAAAATAAGTTGACAGAAATCCTGATAAGGTGTATTATGGCATTGTAATCAAAGGCGATTCACATTTTGTGGGTCGCTTTTTATTTTTTCCTACGTTTTTTGTTAAACGTGCAATGCACCAAAGACGGCGCGACCGAAGCGCCGCGCCTAAATTTGCCCTAATCATTGGCTCTGCCAATGATCGCCTATATATAGTTTAGTTCTCTATTCCCCAGAAAAGGACCGCTTATGCGGTCCTTTTCGCTTGCTCTTTTATACCATGCGCCATCCGCTGTGGTATTTATTTTTTAAATTATGCTTATTCTTTTTACCCCAGCCAAGCGGGTAATCTTCCACACACACAAGCTGCCAGCCATCCTTTGCAGCAGCTTCCTCATCCGTCAGCACCAGTGTTTCGCCCTTTAAATAACGAATCACCCTCTCATCGTCAACAGGCAAACGCAGACAATTCTTATAGTCCTTTGCCCGCAGTGCCATTGCCAGTGACTGACTCGGCTCAAACCTCTTTTTCTTCATCTCACCGACAAACAATCCGCTGCGCAAAAAACGAAGTCCACGCATCTTCGGAAGTTCCTTTGGCATATAGTAAACCATTCCGTTTTTGCTTTCCATGCGCTCAGGCAGAAACGTCCGGTTCAGATTCTCACCAAACGCCTCCCACAATTCCTTTTCCTCTCCCCGCAGACCGCTTCTTGTCTGCTCACAGGATACAACCGGCTCATCCGCCGTCTCCTTTTTTCGAAACAGTGCCAGAAAATGCCCCTCACCATCGACACGGTGCGGGAAAATGCGGACACAGTTTCGTATAGATTCTTCTGTACTTCCAATCAATTCCGGTTTTCCGGACGCAAACCCTTTATAACCCTCCATCGGAAGAATCTCCATATCCGGGTTCATAGAAAGAATTCTTTGCACCGTTCCCTCATCTTCCAGCGGTGAGAATGTACAGGTAGAATACAAAAGCATACCGCCCGGTTTTAACATCGGAAGCGCTTGTTTCAAAATATCTTCCTGTAATGCGGCGTAAAATTCAGGGCCATTCTGCTCCCATGCCTTTACCATGGACGGCTCTTTGCGGAACATTCCCTCGCCTGAACACGGCGCATCAATCAAAATTTTATCGAAAAAACCGGTAAAATACTCTGCCAGTTTCTTTGGATATTCTGTCACAATAAAGCTATTTTCCACGCCAAACAATTCAATGTTTTTCAACAATGCTTTTGCGCGCTTGCTGCTGATATCGTTGGCAATTAAAAGCCCGGTGCCATGAAGTTTTGCTGCTAACTCCGTCGCTTTTCCGCCCGGTGCCGCACACAAATCAAGTACCACATCATTTTCCTCAATCGGCAGACGCGAAGCCGGCGTCATCGCACTTGGGTCCTGCAAATAATATAATCCCGCAAAATAATACGGATGTTTCGCAGGCTGTTCTTTCTCCCCATCATAATAAAAACCGTTTTTAACATACGGAATTGGTGTTAATTCAAACGGAGAAATTTTCAAAAAATCCTCTACAGAAATCTTCGCTGTATTTACACGGAGCCCAAATTTTCTTGTACCTTCCATGGATTTCAGATAATCCTCGTACTCATCCCCCAAAATTCGTTTCATCTCATCACAAAATGCAACCGGTAATTCCATCTCTTTTCTCCTCCAGCCTTTTATAAGGAAAAACTGCTTGGCAAAAGTTCGGAAAGTCTCTTACTGCTATAATCTTCTTCGCTCTTTGCCATTACAATTTCAAATTCATCTGCCTTGCAAAACTCCGACATCACCTGCAGACAAACACCACACGGTGCCGGTGCTGTCATTTCTCCCCTTTTTCCGCCAACAATCGCAATTTTTACAAAATCCCGTTTTCCTTCACTGACTGCTTTGAAAAAAGCCGTTCTCTCCGCACAGTTTGTCGGCGTAAATGCCGCATTTTCAATGTTACAGCCGGTATAAACCGTGCCGTCTTTACACAGAAGTGCCGCCCCCACCATAAAACCGGAATACGGTGCATATGCATTTTCACGCGCAGATAACGCCTGCGAAATCAATTCCTTTGTCTCCATAGTTTCTCCTTTATCTTACGATTCACTCATGTAGCTAATAAAATAATTGCCGGCATCTTTGAAAATCTTCTCATACGAACTTCTGCTTACCGTCTGCGTTTTGCCGGACTGCGGATTGTACAAAATCAGTTTAGAAGCCGTATATCCACCAATTACCACACCGGTTTTATTGCCGGTCATCGCAATCACCGGTTTACTGCCACTGACAAAGTATAAAACTTCCTCCAGCGTGCATCCCTTCAGACTCATCGGCCGCTGCAAATAATGTGAAAGCGTATTATACGCATTTTCACCCTTTTTCACCAGTCCCTTCGCCGCCACATCATAATGGTTCGCTTTCAAAAGCATATGAACACACGCATCCAGATTTGACACACCATTTCCCTGCTTCGTCATTTCCAGACCACCAATTGTATTCTGGATGAAGGCTCCGCTTCTCTCCCAGACAACCTGATGATTACTTGAAACAACGACACCCATTTTGGCGTCTGCCTCTCGAATCGCTTTTGCCGCACTTTCGTAGGAAGAAACAATTTGCCCCCCGGCAAATACATAATATTTTGTAAGTTTCGGCTGCTCCAGACGCACATAACGTTCACTCGTAGTCAATGTGGACAGTGGTTCATCCCATGTCGGCTTCGCTTTCATTTCAAACGAAATCGGGAACTGGATGTACCACTCGGTCAAAGACTTTGTGGTTACACGCGATACATAACTAAACTTTGGCTCATCCTTGCTGGAATTGTTCAAAATTGTGTCTTCGCCGCTCATCACGTAATGACTTCCCTGTCTTTTACAAAGCATCATATTAATTACATTTCCGTTACAATTAATCTTCTGAATATACTGATTTTTTACACTGTATTTACGACGCACTTCACCTTTTGTATTGGCAATATAAAGTTCATAGCATGGCGTTACTTTTGTTCCGTCCGCCATCGTTCCAACATCGGACTTGTGCATGTAACCATACACCATATTATCCTCAATTACGCCAAGCAGTTTAATATAACTATTTTTATCCGGCTGATAAATCACATTCTTTTCATCATTTTCCAAATTGTAAATCGTAATGTTTTCGCCATAGCCTTTAGTAAGAGAGGATGACCACGTGTAACAATTTGCACGTTCCATCGTCATAAAGGTATTCTCTTTTACGTTCTCGGCTATTTTCTCCAGCCGCTTCGCCGTCATGTTATAGGCATACACCGTATTTGCCACAGTGAAATAGTAGATTCCCCGGCTGCTCACATAGCCATAATCGGCAAAATCCTCTTTCAACTGCTGATACGTCGTATTAATCGGCATATATACCATCTCTTCGAGCGTTCCGTCCGCCGTGTACTCATAAAGTACAACCGCCACATCGCCCTCATAGCTGCCACGTGCAAAATAACCGTACGCGCAAAAATACAAATTATCTTTATCGTCGACTTTTAACAGGCGGATTCCCTGCTCGTTGTAAGCACGGTAAGCATAAGAAGCCTTCTCGCTGAACGAAGCGTAAATCTTTTTCACCTGATTCGTCTTCATGTCATACCGGTAAACAAAGCCATCTCTGGAAAAATACAACTTATCTTCTTTTTTATTGGAAAGCATCTTTCCATTATTCTGCTCCGTAATTCCCAACTTTAACTGACTGGATTTGCTGCTTGCCGTCGATACGTCAAACACCGCTTCCATCGACCGTGAAAAATTCAGCAGGTAATCCCTTCCGGAAGCATAACGCACGCGGTAAAATTCTTTGATATGATACGTTTCCTTTCCGGAAGCCGTTGTTGCCTGCACAAAATAATTATACTGAATGCAGGCCGTTTCCATATTATATTCTTTAATCGTAACAAATTCATCCGATACAATTTTCGGTGACATCTCTGCCCACGTTACAAGACTGGCATCCGAGGTGATGTCAACATAGGCAAGTGTCGAGTTTCGGTTCTTGCCATCCGGCTCCAGATAACGGCTGATTTCTTCCGATTTGTTTTTTGAAAATGTATTGTTATGAAATTTTTGGGCAAATGCCAGTTTTTTTGCCAAATTACTCTCATCCAGATAATACTTTAATCGTGTATAATAATGAATTGTTTTTCCCTTGTCCGATGTCGTTTTCAAATCCAAAATATACTCCGTACTTGTCTTGAATCCATAGTCAAACGTCAAATCTACCCTGCGCTGATTCTGTCCAATCGCATTCACGCTTCCGGTTTTATATACTTCTCCGCTCTCCTTATCCACAATGCTGTAGGTGACATTAACAAGACGGCTCTTTGCTTTACTGATTAACAAAGAAATCTGTCTGTTCTGGTTAATCGGCGTAATCGATTCGCGCACCACATTTGCTTCGAGCGGCGCACTATACCCATATAAAACATTCACCGTCTGCCCCTGCGTCTGTAGCTGAAGATACGGATATGTCTCATCCGTAATCGCTTCCGTCACGCCCTTTTCTTCCATATCCGTTTCCATATTTCTTCCAAATAAAAACAGTGCACCCACAAAAATGAATACAAGAGCGACTGCCTGATATATATATTTAACCATAATATCTCTCCATTCCTACAATATGATGTTACTACCTTATACAGTGTAACGGCTTTCGCAAAAAAGTGCAAGGCATACACACAAATTTTTAGCGCACATATATTAGTTAATAAACCATCGGAGGAAAACGCATGAGTCATTTTGATAACCAAACCCCCTATGTTCCTACCTATCCACCTGCTTTAGGCAGTCAGAAGCTGATGGAACTGGAAGCTGACAACTCGTACCTTAAATATTTATACCCGAAAATCACAAGACAAATCAGCGAATTTGTGGAAGAAGAATGTGACAAAATGGAATACGAGGGAAGTCTAATGTTTGACGTATTTCCTGACAAAATTGCCTTACAGCTTATGGCTGCCGGAATTGCCGGTGAATTTACAAAAAAATACCCCGATTCCTATCCGGAGGAAGGAAGACTTCTCCGCGATATGATCGAGGTCGTTTTATATCATGAAATTATGTACCGTAGAAACCGCTATCGAAATCACAAACGATTATATCTTTAGTCCGCTGCTTCTGTACCAAACGCTAACTGCTCAAATTCCGGTACAGGCATTGGCTTTGCAAACACATATCCCTGAATTAAGTCACAGTGCATTTCTTTCAAAAACTCCACTTGCTTTCTCTCTTCGACTCCTTCGGATATGGTGTGAAGATCCAGTGCTTGTGCCAGTTTGATTACGCTCTGGATAATATCCTTTCCACGCTCATCGTTATCACCGCTCTCAAAGAATACACGGTCTAACTTCAGCGCATCTACCTTAACATCCTTTAACATATTTAAGGAAGAGTAACCGCTTCCAAAATCATCAATCGAACACGATAATCCTGCATGATGAATCTGGGATACCAGTACACTGAGCGACTTCATATCATTATAAAACAGAGACTCCGTCAACTCAATCTCAATACTTCTTGGCGGAATATCGTATTTCTTTAACACATATTCATAATAATCAAAGAAGTTCGGAATTTCAAAATGACTTCTTGATAAGTTTACAGAAATCGGTATAATTTTGCGTCCCGCTTTATGCCACCGCTCAATCAACTTGCAAACCTCTTCGAACATATACAAATCAAGTTCTACAATAAATCCATTGGATTCAAACAAATCAATAAACTCATCCGGATAAATCATGCCCTCCTCGGGATCAATCCATCGAACCAATGCTTCCGCACCGGCAATCGACTCACCTTCCAATTCGTATTTCGGCTGAAGATACGGTACGAAGTCACCTTGTTCAAGTGCCTTGTGCATCTTCATCTCCAACGCTTTATCACGTCCAAGTTTCTGGCTTTCTTTCACATCATAGATTCCCATCGGAACAAGATGTGATGGTGAAATCTTCTTACGCGCCAGATTGGCATGTTCAAGCATAGCACTAATATCATTTTCATCGTCTTTTACAACGTAAACACCAAAATAAAGAATAATTCCGTAACAATTTCCATTATCATCCGTAAGTTCGGACAACTGCTTGCTTATCCGATACAATCGCTGGTCAAGCTTCGGAAGTGAATGAAACCGCATCAAAACCCCAAAGTTATCTGCCATAATTCGGCCGGACACTTCATCCCAGCGGAGCTCATTATCAATAATCTCGTGAATTCGGCACAAAATCCGGTCTCCGACATCATTGCCATAAGTTTCATTAATCAACTTAAAACGGTCAATGTTCGCATACACGACAACATAATTTCCATCCCCGCGAAGCAAATCTCTGGCAATCCGCTCGAATTCCCTTTTATTCTTTCCGCCGGTAACATCATCCCGTCCATACTTCTTATACAACAACTGGTATTTAATAACAAGCATGATAATAACGAAAAGCGCCACACCGCAGAGTACCAATACTTTGTACATCGTAGATGGCATCCTGTCTAGAGAAAAATACGCAAAAACAAAGAGCGCAATCGCAGTGATTACATCCCAGATTAACATCATACTGATGTTTTTCAAACGTGAGATAATCTGTTTCACTGTGCATGCCCCCTTCTTTATCGAATGTGTAATAATTATACCTTAATTTTGACAAAAAGACAACCTTTCAATTGGAAAAGTTTGTGTCAAGTGTTCGTTGGCACTTTTTTTGTTTTCAGTAATTCCGTAGAAAAGCTTTGCGTCTCGTGGGCACTCTCGCTCGTT
>OOIF01000511.1_pt1 | contig 43462 bp, 36 predicted proteins | sample 1691961 | NCBI WGS metagenome assembly OOIF01 (sample SAMN06348146, study PRJEB24527) | human gut metagenome | biome: human gut; feature: ankylosing spondylitis patient; material: feces | host: Homo sapiens | place: China | collected 2015-10 | reverse complement strand
CGGTATGCGCCACAAGTTCTAATCTGATTTTCCCCAACAGAATCTAGATTAGTTCTAACCCGCTTCGACTTCGGTTGAGGCGGGTTTTGCATTTTCGTGGCACACCTGAGATTCCGGTCGTTGACGAGCCTACATAGGCGTTTTGCAAACTCTTCGGTCTGATCGAAGCCTGTACCTATATTCTCGGCACGCTATCAAACCCTCGGCAATGCAGAAGCCTCGTTGCCGTATTGTGTTTCGCCACAAAAAAATGGGAGCCTTGCGGCTCCCGAAAACCCACGAATCTGCATTCCGTGGGTCCTGTCGTGCTGAAGAATCTGAATTCGACAACAGTGAGGAGAGAAACAATGATGAATCGCAGCAAGGTCGGACTTGAAGCTAGGAGCTTCAAACCCGACGCTTGAATCAGAAGGCGTGAATCAGGCCGACCGTGGCGCTGTAGCGCGTGGCTTCAACAACTTGGTAGTCGTCCTGCGTCCAAGCGGCACCGAGATAGAGCGTCGTGCGCTTGCTCAGTTTGTCTTCCCAGCCGACCGTCACGTTGCAGCGATCGACTTCAAAGTCAGCAGCAACCTGAGTCGACGGTTCGGCATTCATGTAAGTCAGAGACAAACGCAAATTGCCACCCAATACCGGAGCATTGATACCGGTATTGATGCCAAAGCCCTGAAGGTCTTCGTTCTTGAATTCTTCACTGCCGACCTTGAACTTATTTTCGTCACCGAAGAAGCCCATGGAAAGCGGCATGTGGTCGAAATACACGCCCATCAGGAAGAGCTTGACGACTTCAAAGTCGTAAGCGCCGCCCGCCGAAACCACCAAGCCGTCGTCCAGTTCCCGCTCGTCTGCAGTCAGGTTATACGACTTCCAATTGAAACGTTCGACGGCACCGGCCATATTGAACGGACCGTTTTTATAGCTCATACCTAAAGCGTAAAAACGATTGGTCGACGACTGGTTTTCGACTTCGCCCTCGTCTTCATCAACGTCGTAGCCGCCTGAATACTGCAGATAGAGCTTAAGGCCTGCAAAGTCCGGAGTCGTATACATCGCCACATTGTCATAACGCAGCAGGTTGCCGGCAAACACGGCGTTGTAGCCGGGAATCGAGTCGCCGTAACCCGTGGAAATCGGAGCAATGTTGCCCGCATAGATGCAAGACGAACCTGTCGAACCCGTCAAACGAGTCATGCGGCCGAACTTGAGGTTGCCGAAATTGCCTTCGAGATAAATCGTGGATTCGCGATCGAAAATCTTGCCGTTGGAGGGCAAGGCACCGGTATCGGCACTGAAACCGTTTTCCAGGATGAAGCCCACCTTCACGCCGTTGCCGAGGTCTTCCGATCCTTTAAACCCGAAGCGGGAACCCAGATTCTTGCCGGACGTCATTTCCGTCACATGGCTCGTATTTGAACCGTTATCCGTGCCGGTATACATCAGACCGTAATCCAGCAGACCGTAAACGGTCACATCGGCAGCGCAAGTCGCAGTGGCTCCTAAAGCCGCTGCAGCGGCAAGCATTGTCTTTTTCATCGCGTGCATTTTCTGTCCTTTCTTTTGTCAGCGATAAAACAATCGATCAACCTTTGGTTTGAGAATTTGATTTGTTGTATCAGCGCACCTTGAAGTCAAACTGGTGACACTGATTGCAGAAGTTTTCGGGTTCCATATGACCCATATGGCAGTTCGTGCACTCCAAGTCCTTGCCGTAGTGCGGAGAAACGTGCGGATTGGTAGGTTTGACCTTTGCGGTCTTTTTCACAAGTGCGTCCTTCTGATGGCACGTCGTGCAAGTTTCGATCGTGGGCGTCTGAGGATTGTTCGCGTCGGGTCCGTGGCACATCTGGCAGCTCAATCCTTTGGCCTTGTGCCGATCGGCCAGGAAGTTGTCGGCAGCTTGAGCAGAAAGCGAAACGGTAAAGAGCGCACAAAGCGAAGCAAACAAAACAGACTTGGCGGTCCCGGTCATCTTTGACATCTTTTTTTCTCCCGGAAATGAAATCAAATTAGCCGTCACACAAAGCGAGGCTTCAATAGAAGTGGAGGTCGGGAGTAATTGTGAAGAGCCGTTCGGGCAACCACTACATCCCTCGGTATGCATCCCGCGGGATGTATTCAGAAAAAGCGCATCGGTCGAGAATTCCGGTCAATGGCAAAAACGCCGGGGCGCAAGACGCACAACAACAAGAACTGCTCCTCACACCCGCGGCGCAGCCGTTTTATAAGACACTTCAAACAACCACAAAAGGATTCACCATGGAAAACGTTGACACTTCCCGCCGCGGTTTTCTGAAATCGGCCGTCGCCGCTTCCGGCGCCATCATGGCCGCAGCTGCTGCCAATGCCGGCATCCCCGCTTCCGCCGTCAAGTCCTATGAAGAAGAATTCGACGTCGTCATCATCGGTTCCGGTTTCGCCGGCATGGCCTGCGCTCTCAAGGCCGGCCGCGCCGGTCTGCGCGTTCTGATGCTTGAAAAGATGAGCGTCGTCGGCGGCAACTCCGCCATCTGCGGCGGCAACGTTGCCTGCCCCTGCAATCCGGTACAGAAGGCTCAGGGCATCAAGGACAGCAAGGAACTCTTCATTGAAGACTGCTTGCGCGATGGCCTCGGCATCAACCACACCAATCTGCTTGCCACCATCGCCGATCGCTGCAACGACACGATCAAGATGGTTGTCGACTGCGGTTGCGAATTCGTGCCCAACCACATGCTCTTTGAAGGCGGCCACTCCGTTCCCCGTTCCTACGAAATCAAGGCTGGTTCTGGCTCCGGCTACATTCGCCCGATGCACGCTGAACTGAAGAAGATCAAGAACGTCGTGATCCGCACTCGCGCCAAGTTCGACGACTTCATCGTGAGCGACGACAAGAGCGAAGTGCTCGGCGTCACCTATCGTTCCGGCTATCGCTTCAACAACAAGCTCGTTTGCGACGACCTTGAAAACAAGACGGGCAAGAGCCACACCGTTCGCGCCAAGCTCGGCGTCATGCTCGCCGCCGGCGGCTTCTCCCGCGACATCTGGTTCCGTCAGATCCAGGATCCGCGCGTGGTTCCCTCCACCGACTCCACCAACCAGCCGGGCGCAACCGCTGGTGTTCTGATCAAGGCCCTGGGTATCGGTGCTGCTCCGGTTCAGCTCTGCTGGCTGCAGTTCCTTCCCTATTGCAACCCGAACGAAAAGGGCTTCGGCGTTTCCGTGAACTTCACCAACCACGCCTGCATGGACTTGGGCCTCGTGGTCGACCGCAAGACCGGCAAGCGCTTCATGGACGAACACGCCGGCCGCAAGATCAAGGCTGACGCTATGTTCAAGGTCATCGGCAACGACAAGAACTACCCGATCGCCGTCTGCGACGACGCCATCGTCAAGGCCATCAACCCGTCGTTCGTTCGTCTGCCTCTGGAAATGGGCACTGTCAAGAAGTTCGACACGCTCGAAGCACTGGCCAAGCACTTCGGCATCAAGCAGGACGCGTTCCTTGCCGAAGTCAAGAAGTTCAACAACTTCGTGAAGGAAGGCAACGACAAGGACTTCCACCGCATCCTGAAGTTCAACAAGGGTCTGGACGTTTCCAAGCCCCCGTTCTACGGCATTGAAGTCTGCCCGAAGATTCACCACACCATGGGCGGCGTGATGATCAACAACAACGCTCAGGTGATCAGCGCCACGACCCACGCTCCGATCAAGGGTCTGTACGCAGGCGGTGAAGTGGCCGGCGGCGTACACGGTGCCTCTCGTCTGGGTACCGTGGCCGTGATCGACGCCCTCACCTTCGGCATGATCGCCGGCGAACAGTTCGCCAAGATGAAGGCATAAGCCAACGACTGAAAGCTTCCTTTCAACAACGCCCGCATCCTTTTCTCCTGGGATGCGGGCGTTTTCTTGTCTTGATATTCGCTGCAGCAACTCAATGCATCACAAAACTGCCGTTGCCAGTTTTGCCGCTTCCAGCCCCGCCGCTCTTCCCATCACCACACACTGCAATAGACCCGTGCCGCCGAGTCGATCAGTTCCCCATATGCCTCCGGCGACCTCGCCGGCAGCAAACAGTCCTTCGATTACCGAACCGTCTTTTCGCTTAACTCGTCCGTGCAGGTCGGTTTTAAGCCCGCCCAAAGTCGCGTGAATCATTAACCGCTCCTGTCCCCAATAAAACGGCGGTTTATCGATTGTTTGCGCATACACCGTACGCCCGAACGCATCCGCACTTTTTTCGGAGGCATGTTTGTTGTATTCCTCGAGCGTGTGTTCAAGTTCGGATGCCGGTACGTTCATTCCGCGCGCCATTTCCGCAACGGAATTTGAAAGTCGGATACTGCCGGCTGTGATCTTGGCGCCGACGTTAACGCCCTTGGCCGATTTCGCGTCCGTAATAACGTACATGGAGTGTCCGGGCAACTTCAAAATAGCTTGGGCAATTCTGGCCGTCGTGGTTGTTTCGTCAACGAAACGGCGACCTTCGTTATCGACGTATATTTCCGCACCGATGTAGTCAAGCATGCGGCCGCCCCAGTAGCTCAACAACACGATGTTCGGCATGTTCGTCCAGACGGCGCCCAATTCTTTGGCCAAATAGAGCCCATCGCCCGTTGCCGTGTCTTGCACGAAACCATGGGGATTGGCCGTTGTAGCGATCTCATAGTCCAGGTTTGGGTTATATCGCATTCGCAAAGCGAGATTTGCTCCGAACCCGCCAGTGGCCAACACCACTGCGCGACTTTGAATAACGTATTCCGACTTGGTCTTTTCATCCGCCAGCCGCAATGTGAGCTTGTCTTTTTCAAACCGGTGCAATCCTACGGCACGCGTCATAAGCCGCGTTTCAATACCAAGCTCACGACTGCGTTCATGCAATTGGAAAATATAGCGTCGGGCTCCCATGTTTCCGAACGCTGTTACGCATCGAGGATGCATACCACCGTAGGCGCGGAAAATATTCGGCGAAAAACGCACGCCCTGCGTTTGCAACCAATCGAGTCCTTCACCGGATTTTTCCGCAATGAAACGAACGAGCTCTTCGTCAATCGAGCCCCCCGTTACCCGGGCGTCAGCTACAAACTTATCAACCGAATCAACGATGCCTTGTGCCGCCTGACGTTTCTCATCCACAAAAGCAATGGATCCGCTTGCCAAGGCCGAGTGTCCGCCGACCAGAGGCGCCTTGTCAATCATCATGACTCGTTGGGCTCCAGCAAGTTTCGCGGAAAGCGCCGCACAATGACCGGCCAATCCGGTGCCGACAACGACCACATCGTAAACAGGCACTTGCACGCCTTCCGACGCCCGTGACAACATGCCCTCGGCCTGGACAGCTCTTGGCAGCATATGAAGTCCCGCCAATGCACAAAATCCGGTCAAACAGCGTCGACGCAGCATGAGTTAGTCTCCGTTCCTTGCACCAATCGCCGATTCGTCCAACACGCCCAGGCGTTCAAGCGCTCGATAGGCTTCCAGGGGACTTTTCACGCCCAATTTGGCAAAAGCGTTTGCGCGATGCATTTTGACGGTGGGTTCCGCAATACCGAGTTCCCGCGCGATGACCTTATTGGGTGTATCAAGCGCCGCACGCATGACGATCTCCTTTTCGCGCGCAGTCAAATCGTCAAATATCGCTCGGTTTTTCGACGCTTCTTCGTCACGCTGAGCTTCAGCCAGGGACGCGTCAACCGCCTTTTGAACAACCTCAAGAAGATCAAAGGGTTTGACCGGTTTTTCCAGAAAACTCACGGCACCGCGCTGCATGGCGCGAACCGCCATCGGAATGTCACCGTGTCCGGTCAGGAAAATAACGGCAAGCTTGCACCCTCGTTCGACAAGTACGCGATGCACCTGCATGCCGGTCAACCCTTCCATGCGCACATCAAGAATGATGCAGCCGGGGCGTTTGAGATCCGCTTTCTCAAGAAAGTCCTCGCCGCTTTCGTAACACTCCACTTCCCAGCCGCGCGTTTTCAACAGCATCATCTGGGAAACGCGAAACAGTTCATCGTCATCAACCAATCGGATCAAAGGCACGTTTGTTGTCATTTCGATTCCTTGATGTCGTTTTGTTCGGCATGCGACTCTTCGATAGCTTGCACGGATTCTTCTGCAGCATCTGGACGGGCGCCTTGAAGCTTCGGACAACCTCTATGACTAAAATCACATAGAGGTAAACGATATGAAAGAGTTTGATCCTAGGACTAGTCCTATGTCTGGTGATATGTCTAGTGATAGGACTAAGGACGCTGACGGCACGCATGAAGTGAGCCGGACGGCGAACGAAATGCGTGCCGTCAGCGAGCGGCGCTCTGAACCCACGGTTGTGGTTGTTGAGCAAAAGCGTAAACGCTACACAGCGCAACAAAAGCTCGAACTGGTCCGTCTGACCTATCTTCCCGGCAATACCGTCTCTTCCGTCGCTCGTAGTTATGGCATCGCTCCGGCTCTGCTTTTCCGCTGGAGAGCCCTTGATAAACAGGGCGGATTAACGGCTATTGAATCCGGCCAAAGCTCCGTACCGGCCAAGCAATATGCCGAAGCGATGGATGAGATCAAACGCCTGCAAAGGCTTCTGGGGCAAATGGCATCAGACAATGCTCTGCTCAAAGAAGCCGTGGAGATCATGACAGGAAAAAAATGGACTGCGCGCTAAGCCTTATCAGGGCCGGCAAATCCATTTCTCATGTTTGTCGTGTTCTTCGCCTAGCGCGCTCCAATGTCTGTCGTGTGTTGCATCGGCCGGCTGATTGGCAGGATGGTCGACATTGTCGTCGACAGCGACGAGACTTGATAAGCGACCAGGACTTGCTTGAGCGGATCAAAGCAGTCCTTGGCAAATTCCCCAGCTTTGGCTACAAACGCATCACTGCGGTCATCAATCGCGAATTGCAAAGTTTGGATCAGGCACGTGTCAATACCAAAAGAGTCTATCGGTTGTTGAAAGAACACGGCTTGTTGCTAAAAACCAAACCAACTGCATTGCCGGGACAAAGTCTGGATCACAAAGGCCGAGTCGCTGTCTCGAAGTCTGACAGACGTTGGTGCTCTGACGGCTTGGAATTTGGTTGCCTCAACGGTGAGAAAGTGACAATGAGCTTTATTCTGGATTGTTGCGATCGAGAGATCATCTCGTTCACGGCCCGACAAGGCAAAGGCTTGCCGGCATGGATGGTACATGACGAAGTGCTGTTGGCAACAGAGAAGCGATTCGGATCCGTCGAGAAGGTCCCAAGCAAACTGCAACTGCTGACGGATAACGGCTCGGCCTACATTGCCAAGTCAACCAAACGCCTGCTTAAGCTGCTGGGCATCGAGGATTGCAAAACAGCCGTCTGCAGTCCGCAATCCAATGGAATGGCCGAAAGCTTGGTGAAAACTTTGAAGAGGGATTATTTGCCGTATATGAACTTGAGCAATGCTCAAACGGCATTGACGGAATTGCCAAGAGTGGTCGAGTTGTATAACAACGAGCATCCGCATTCGGCGTTGGGGTACCTTTCTCCGAGAGAGTTCCGGCAAAAGAACCGGTTACAAGATGCACGGCCGACAAGCAACGAGGAAGCGTGCCCTCAGATCCTCCTATCCCTTGGTTTGGTTGAAAAAAATCAGCTTGCGGGCTCGGTCTGCCTGTAATTGGCAGTTTGTTTGTTAATTACGTCATAGTTGTTGTCCTGAGTTAAAGGTGTAAATCCATTCTTCTGCAGCATCCTTTCCGGCCTCAAGCGTCAGAAGAACGATTAAGCCGCCCTTTTCGCCCTTTTTAAACTCCAATTCCGCGCCGTGACTGTCGGCAATGCCGCGCACAATGGACAAGCCCATGCCAAGCCCTTCCGGCTTGACACTCTGCATCATCTTGGTAAGACGTCCGAAATCCTCGTCGCCGATCACTTTGCCATTGTCCTGAACTTGCAGCTGATAGCGCCCATCGGGTGCGCTTCGAACAACAATCTTTACTTTGACGCGGCTACCCTTTCGAGGTTGCACTTCGCTTGCATTTCGAATGAGATTTAAAACCAGAAGTTCCAGTTCAAGCGAATCGCCAAGTACGGGTGCCGACGGTATTTCGTAGGTTTCCAGAATATCCGCTTTGGAGGGAGAACTCACATAAAAAGCGCGAACAGCTCGTTTGGCAATGTCCACCAGATCGCACAATTTATGAGCGTGCTTTTGTTTCTTCGCATAGCTTCTGACTCGGCAAACGATGCCTGCAATGCGCTGCGCTTCGCTTTCAATGCCGTCAAGAGCCACTCGGATATTGGCGTCTCGTCGCGACTCCTCAGTCAAAAGCAGATCCAAAATGGCCTTGAAGTTGCAGATGGCGCCAACAGGAGAATTGATTTCGTGAGCAATCATTCCGGACATCTGATTGACGATATTGCGTCTTTCCAGATGTCCCAATCGTCTCCGGTGTTCCCGAGCCTCTTCTTCCATGCGGCGCTGGTGCTCGAGCGTTTGGGAAAGTTCCCGAGTACGGCGGCGCACCAAAACCTGCAACAGAACGCCGTAAAGCACCATGGACAAAAGCACTGCCCCTATGGCCCAAAACACAGCCGTATGACGGGCGTACAGTGCCTTCAGACTGAAATCTCTCAAATAACTGTAGGGACCGGCTTTGAGGTCCTTGAGCAATTGATCGACATTGGCATGCGACACATAAGAAAGCCACTCAAAACCAACATCCGACTGCTGCGACATCAAGGCAACAGTCACGTCTCGAGCCATCTTCTCCGGCGTCCATGAAAAGCCCACGAGACTCAGATCCGGATAGAGATCGGTGGAGCGCTTGCAGGCCAACGCATCATCGCTTTTGTCGTGCAGTACCTTGAGCTGATCCGTGGCAACCAATCCTTCTCGCTCAAGGGACTCCAGCATACAGGTTGGAAGCACCACAGCATCGGCCTTGCCTCCCCACAAAGCCGCAATGATTTCCGGGTAATACTCAAAGAGAAATTCACTCGAAGCGAAGAATTCGTCCGGGTCGAATCCGGCCTTTCGGACTTCGCCCAAAACAGCAAGCCAACCCGGAACGGAATCAGGCAGTCCGGCCGCGATCGTTTTGTTTTTCAGATCGGCAATGTCGCGCAGGTCTTCACGTTGTTTTAGCGTGACCAGAACAGACCCCACACTCTTGCCGGCCTCCTTGGTCGAGGCTGTTTTACGCGTGGCGATACGGTAGGACTCAATGCCTTCACGCTGCCAAATCGCATCGGCTCCGGACGGAGCAAACATAAAGTCAGGCTTAACGATATTGAGCTGCGCATTGCCGTCGGCAGACAAAATCACACGCAGACGGAACTGCGTGCCTGGCATGGCTCGACTCAATCGCTCGATCGTGGAAATCATCATCGGGCGCTCACGCCCAAGATCAGCCGTATCGGGAACGCCGATCGTGACTACCGGGTGCATCTCGCCGCTTGCGGGCACCGTCCACCTTTCACCCTTGCCGATTGTTACGGGCGTCAGCGTCGAAATGGATGCTGAGGACAGTACATCGACATTGTCCAAAAGCAAAGCCGAATCACCGGAAACATCGTCCGGTTCCGCATCTGCTAAGGCAGAGTTGGAAAAAGCAAGCATCAGAGCAAGCACACAACCTGCCGCCAAACGGGCAACACCTCCCGAACCGACTAACGAAACGCCGTTGGGTTCAAAATGAACGTAGGCGGAATATGCGGAATCTGTCTGCGTCACAACCTGACTCGGTAGGATTTGTTTGAGTGAGAATTCTCCCAACGAAATTGTTTCCCCTTGGTAATCAAGGGTTTAAAAATACCTCTAGGCTGTTGGTTCTCTTTGAATTCTGAATGCATTTTGTCGATTGACACTGTACCAACCGAGTCAAAACGCGTCAACCAAAATATCCTATTTCACCTTATGGATGCGAATAGAAATACAGAATTAATAATGTTCACACCTAAGGGAGACCTTCTGTGAAATGCCTTGATTTTTCGCTAAAACAAAGCCGTCTAAAAACACTCCCCGCCAAGAGAAGACAGAAGATACGGGGAGCGTTTATTGACGGCCGAATGACCCCCAAAAGTCTAAAGGAGATTACTTTACTTTCAGGTCAAATTTGTGGCAATCGTTGCACATCAAACGGGCCTGCGCGTGACCACTATGGCAATCTGAGCAACGCACGTTGCCCAAATGAGTCTTATGGGGGTTGGGATCAAGCTTGTTCGTCCGTTTCGCCAATTCAGCATAATTTTGATGGCAAGCAAAACAAGCTTCGTTTTTGACTTTAGCTTCAGCAGCCGGGGTCTTAGTAGCATGGCATTGTTCGCATTTCACTCCTAACTTAGCATGGCGATCTGCCAAAGCCGGGGCATCGGCAGCAAAGGCAGCAGAAGTCATCAGTGCAAGAGCAGTCAGAGCTGCAAGCATTGTTTTTTTCATTTCTATTTCTCCTGATTCAACCATTTAGGCCTTCTTTGCGCGAGTCACCATCTGACGAGCTGCAATACGCCCAAAAACTGTCGCGCCTCCAAGTTGGGAACCACCGATGTAGTCTCTGAAGAAGAGACCGCCGGCAGCATTTCCTGCTGCATAAAGCCCTTTGATGCTCTTGCCTTCAAGCGTTTGCACTTCAGCCTTGGAGTTGATTAGCGGACCACCAAACGTGGCCGTCATGCCTCCTTCGTAGGGAACGGCATAATATGGAGCTGTGTCCAGCTTGACAGGCTTGCGGTATGAGTTTGCCGGCTTCAGGTCACCCAGTTTGCCTTCCGCAACAGCCTTGTTATAAAGCTCAACATTCTTTTTCACCGTATCTACAGGAAGGCCAACCTGTTTGCAAAGTTCTTCGATCGTATCAGCCTTACCGTAGGGGTTATGCAATCGATCAAACTTGGCGAGTACCTTCTTCAGGACCGGGCACTTGCTGTCAACAATGCAGAACGCCTTGTTTTCAATCGTATTCATCGCCGTGGTTTTGGCTTTAATCACGTAGGTGTTCTGTTCGTCCATGAAGCGATTGCCACGCACGTCAACGATAATGCCGTGCATCGTGTTCAAAACATCAGCGGGGTTGACATGCGTCTCAGAGACAATCGGACCTGCATGGAATTGATCCATATTGACCATCTTGGCAAACAGCGGCAATGTCAAAGAAACATTTTCGCCGGTCGTATTGCGTGAGCCTCGCAAAGCCAGTCTGGCAGCCCATCCGCCGATGTATCGATCCGTCATCTCAGGGTTAGCAGAGAAACCGCCAGTCGATATCAGAACTCCACCTTTGGCATAGAAGTCCACATATCCATCATCGCAAAGCGTCTTGACGCCAACAACTTCTCCTTTTTTGCCTTTGAGAAGTTCCACTGCTTTGTGTTCATAGAAGAACGGAATCTTGCGTTTGGCAGCAGCATCGAGAAGCTTTGCAATCAGAACGGAACCACCCGTCATGCCGCCTTCTCCCACCACACGGTGCCCGCGGCCAAGTCGAGGCCAAGGTGTCATTGAAAGCTTGCCGAACTTAACGCCGATTTCGTCCTGAAGCCAGTCCGCGGCTGCCGGAATTTCATCAACATAAGTCGCCGTCAATTCCGGAACGGCGCGCCCGGCAGACACTTTCATCATGTCATCAAACATTGCCTGACGAGTGTCCGTGATACCGCATGCTTTTTGCCATTTGGTGCCCCATGCAGCAACTGTTCCCAGAGCATAAATGGAATTGCCATCAGGACGATCGGCTTTTTCAAGCACACACACACGTGCACCAAGGTCGTGCGCTGTAATTGCGCAAACAATACCGGCCGTACCGGCACCGACCACAATCACGTCCCAAGGCTTTTCTTTCTTGACTTCTTTGGCTTGTGCGGTACCGGAAATTCCTGTGCTTAGAGTGGCTACAGAACCGATCGCGGCAGAGCCGAGAAACATACGGCGAGAGAGTTCCTTCATGTCTTCATCTCCTGCTTTTTTGTGTAATACAAATCCAGAAAAAGATGTCTTGTATTCTTTAAAAAGACTTTTTTCTGTTAAGAGCAGTTTCTCAAAGACAGTACGTACGAACTTTGTTCTAAAGCAAAAACAGCATTAGAAAGTCATTCCGCTGAGAGCCCGTATCAATTGCGCAATCTCAGAAGGTTTGTGGATACCTAGTTTTTTTAGAGCACTGGCTCGGTGACTTTCAACAGTTCTTTCACTAATGCCGCGTTTTTCAGCAATGGCTTTGTTCGAAAGAAAAAGGCCGACGTCGCGAACAATTTCCTTTTCTCTCTGAGTTAAAAGCTGCCATCGCCCAAGCGGAGAGCCCTGCAACGCTACTTCGCGCCTTTTATCATCCTCGGCGATAGCTCGTTCAATAGCCGTCAACAGCGCGGTTTTTGTAATGGGTTTTTGCAAAAAATCCCATGCTCCTGACCGAAAAACATGCACAGCAAGATCAAGATTGCCATGACCGGTAAGAAAAACAATAGGCAGTCGAGTACGTTTTTCGATAAGTTGAGCCTGAACTTCAGGGCCAGACAATGCCGGCATTCTCACATCAAGAATAATGCAACCAGGGGCGTCACCAATGTTTGATAAAAACTCGCTTGCGGAGGAAAAAACTGCTGTTTTCCATCCCTCAGTGGTTAGAAGGAAATTAATTGCATCCAGAAATTCTTCGTCATCGTCAAGAATTCGAATAACGTAATCCTGTTTCTTCATATTCTCCAATGCCCATCTATTTTCAACGAAAGTCACGCTCAATGCAGCGAACTAGGATTCGTCATCCCTGATTTTTGCAGCCCCTTTAATGACATGGGGCTTCCTTAGCGAACGAAGTTGTTACAACCCAGAATTATTAGCCGACTGTCCCACTTCATTCGCTTCAGGCAACAAAATTCGAACCTCCAAACCGTGCGTCGGACTGAGGCCAAACGAAAGCTTTCCAAAATGCGATTCAACAATTGAACGAACAATTGACAATCCCAACCCCAAACCATCGTCTTTGACCGACACCACCGGATCGTTGAGTTGCTGCACCAATTTTTCATCAACAGGCAAAGCGTTATCGCTAACCGTAATCAGGTAGTTTCCGCTGTCTGTTACATCCAGAACCATAGAAATCCGGCACTTCTTTTCATTTCTCGGAGCTTGTGTGCTGTTTCTCAAAAGATTTAGCAATGCGAGCTTAATTTCAAAGTCGTTGGCATATATCGGACAATTGATTACTGGTACCTTAATGTCCAGAACAGCTGTTTTGCCGGTTGTGGTCATAGCAAAGTCGTTCTGAAGCTCCCTCAAAAGTGCAGTTAAATCAACCTTTGACTTAGTGTTTTCCTTGTCCTTAGCCCGATTGCGTACGGATTGCACAATCCTATCGGCTTTCTGAGCTCGAGCCGAAATCTTTTCGATTGCACTCATCATTTGTAAGCCAACTGTCTGTGAAGTAAGCCCGGATGATCTCAAAATGTTTTTAAGGCCTTCGGCATATAGCATGATGCCTGCAATCGGTTGACTAAGTTCATGAGCAATGATGCTTGAAATCTGAGAAACCGCAGCCGCGCGCCGAACAGTCTCATAACGTTCAGACAGACTCGAAATCATTTCACTTTGCTCTTTATGGAGCCGCAAAGCTTCTGAGAGTTGAGCAGTCCGTTGTCTTACTAGGTATGAAATTAGAATGCTATGCACAACCAAAGCAACAAGAACAAAAAGCGAGACCGCAAGCCATGGACCATACTCTTTGACGAGACGTTGAAGTGTCCATTCTCGCAAATGTTTATAGGGACCAATTTTCAGTCTGCGATACATGTCGTCTACCAAACTGAAATCAGTGGCGACCGCCCATTCAATGCCTTCTGGAGATTTCGGCATTGCGTGAATTGTTGCTACGATTTTTCGAGTAGTTTCCGGATCTATAGTAGGTGTCAGCAAAATACTCCAATTGGGATACAGATCCGTCGAAACTTTACAGGCAACATCACTTTGTTCTTTTTCACCGATCACCTTGAGTTCATCAGGCCACTTCATGCCTCGAACCCGACTTTCTTCCATCAAACAGGAAGTAAGGATGGCAGCATCGACCTTGCCTTGTCGTAACAAATCGATCGAAGGTAAAAGATCCATCCCGACAAAAAACTCTTTTTTGAAAAATCTTTCCGGATTGAATCCCTTTTTTGACAATTCATTTTTGACAATCAAAATTCCCTGAAAACCAATCGGTGCATTAGCCGAAACGTTTTTGCCCTTTAGGTCTTCCAGAGATCGAATGTCATCCCTGTTTTTCAGGGTTACGACCGTGGAACCAACAGCTCGATCAGCATTTGGCTGCAAAGGACTTACGACGGTTGCAATGTCTCGTAATCCCTCGTGGAGATGACGACGGTAAAAACCCGCTCCAGCCATCACCACATTGGCTTTCCTCTCATTTACTACTTTATCGAGTTCCGCAATGGGCAACATTTCAAACGTCACTTTGCGGGGTGCGAAAGCATCGGCTAAGGCGCGGTGTGTAGCTTCAATAAAAGCAGTATTGGTATTAGGGTGCGCCATTTGCGTCGCGTAGACGGCAAGCGGCTTTTGATGCATGTCGCCAGTGAGTTCACTTGATGCATAAGCTGCTTCGATAGCCCTGTAAGAGATGCAGCAACAGAGACAGACGTAGAAAACGCCTGCGATTAAACGTCTAGAATTTTTAAAAAAGAAGTGCCACATTAATCTGCCGCCAAAAGATCATAAAAATCGCTTCATTGTGGCAGTTTGCAACTGCAATGTTTGTAGGTTGCAAGCGATACTTCAGCCGCGACTCAACGTATCGAAACCACCGCCTCCTGGCACAGTCGGCAATTTTCTTGGCATCAAGCTTTTTTACTGACAGGTTGACTAGCTGGACAACAGACGACAACTATTCAGTACGCGACCATAATCAATTTTGCTTAAAAAAGGCAATTTGAAGTTAGGCCATTGTACCGAAAGCAGTCAAACCACACAGATCGAAGAAAATAGGAGACTGTCGATGCCATGCCAAACAGAGTACGTTGACACCTAACGTCGGCTGAGACGGTACAAAAGACTCCCCTACAGCGTCTTGAGTCTCTCGCTATGAAATCATCAACGTTAAACAAAACATTTCAGAAATATAAAAATCCGTGCCGGGTGTTGGACCGCAGCACGGATTTCCTGTCAATCGAAGAAAGATTATTCTTCGAAAGTACCCTTCACAATGATTTCGCCGTTACGCATCATCTGACGGCCCTTGGCAAAGACATGAACCAAATTCATGTTTTCGTCAAAGAGGTTGAGGTCAGCGCAATTGCCAGCCTTCACCACGCCCTTGCCGGGCAGCTGCAGAGCCTTGGCAACGTTGCTCGTGATCACGGACAAAGCAGTGGTCATCGGCACACCGAGTTCACCGATCAGGCGCTTGACTTCCTTAAGGTTGCAGGCAACGCCGCCTACGCCCAAGCCAATCATCTCACCCTTGTCGTTGAAACGCGGCACGGAGCCGTGTCCGTCAGAACTCATTGTAATGTGATCGGCCGACACACCGGCTTCAAGCACTGACTTCACGCCATGAGCAGGCGTGCCTACTGCGCAGGAACCGCCCGTGGTGATGTCCACGTAACCTCCGGCAAGACCAAACTCGATAGCCCCCTTGAACACATCCGGGTGACGTGCGCAGTGCGTCGGACGGATGTGCTGAATCGGCATGCCGCGCTTGACGCACTCAAGCAACATATCGAAAGGACCGACGATGTTGCCCAAGTGAATGTGCAGTACGCCGAGTTTGCCTGCCACCATGGCACCCACGCGAATCTGCGTGAGCAGACGCATCACTTCTTCCTGCGTGGGGAAGCTTGAGCGGTGATCACCCATGGCGATCTTGACACCGAGTACTTCGGGAACGAAATAAAGATCGTCTCGCACGCAGCTCGTGAGCGTCGTCGGGGGATAGGCATAGTTGCTTGTGTACATCCAGGCCGAAACACCTTCGGCCTGAAGCGCACGTACCTTACCGAGCAAGTTCGGCATGGAGCGGCTCGAACCGTCGGTTCCGGATACGCCCACAACGCTGGTGGTACCGCAGGCAATCAGCTCGGAAAGAACCAATTCCGGCGTACGGGTCTTGGGGCCGCCTTCACCGCCGCCACCCGTTACGTGAATGTGCTGATCGATAAAGCCCGGCGTGAGGATCAAGCCCTTGGCGTCAATCGTTTCGAGCTCAGGCAAAGTCGCGGTCAAATCCTTGCCGACGGCCACAACCTGCTTGCCGACGGTCAGAACGTCGCAGATGCCGAGGTCTTCAGGCGCATAAACGTGCGCACCTTTGATAAGCAATGCCATTTGTTTCTCTCCCAACTTTGATTAGAGGAAAATCTGAGCGGCGATGACGTTGACGATCATGCCGAGCACCATGACGGGAATCGTGCGACGGATAAGCTCAATGGGCGTCAAACCCGCAATACCGGACACGGCGATGATGACACCGGAAATCGGGCTCATCGGGCGAGCCAAGCTGGCAGCAAGCTGCACCGGAACCACCAGAGCCATCGTGTTGTAGCCGACGCTCGCAGCCGCTTCGGGAAGCAGCGGCGAGAAAGCAAAGAAGGCCGAGTTGCCGGAACCCGTCACGATCGTGGCGATGGCCATGATGCCCATCATCACAAAGAGCATGAGGTAAAGACCGACGTCCTGCTGGGCGGCAGCCATCTGGATCATCGTGGAGATGCCGCCGATCTTGGTGAGACCGAAAGCAAAGAGTTCAGCGCAGATAATGAGCGAGACGGTCGAAGTAAAGACCTTGCCCATGCCTTCGAAGAAGGACTGGAAGCTCTTGCAAACGTCCTTGAAGGCACGACGCGTGACGAGATCGACCAGGAAGGCGATCAGGATCGAAACCACAATGGCGGTCACCAGACCGAGTTTGATGCCGTTGTAGACCATCGGCGAGAAGATGATCAGCAGGAACAAGGGCAGAATCGGAAGGATGGCGTAGTGAGCGGGACCGGCATCGGCAAAGGCATCCTTGGTTTCGCCGGCGACGGCGCTCGTGTCATCCTTGATACCTTTGGCAGCCTCTCGGCGGTCAAACCAACGCTGCACCAGAGCGTGCCCCACAGCCACAGCAATAATGATGCAGATGGCAACCGGAATCTGACCGGTAACGAAGTACGTCACTACGTCGGTATTGACAAGGTCGGCAGCGCGCATGGCGTTGGACGAACTCGGCCCCAGATCCAAGCAGCAGGTCGAACCGATCACGGCAGCGGCGGCAGCGCGACGCACGCCCAGCTGAACGAGCAGCGGATAGACAGAAGCCATCAGCAACAAGCCGAGGCCGACGGCAGAGTTAATGAACAAAGCCATGCACTGGCCTACAACGTATGTAAGGCCCAGCAGGACATACGGCGAGTGAATGGCCGACAACGGACGCACGCACAGCTTCACGAGAGCTGTAGAAGCGCCAATTTTGTTCATATAGAACGAGAAGCCGCCGATGGCCATGATGTTGAGGCCCAGACCGCCGATACGACTCTTCGTAAGATCCGTAAAGGCCTGCGCAAGGTCAAAACCAAGGAAGTTGGTAGCGGTCTTGGCCGAAACCGGCGGGTTGCCCATGAAGGCACCGATCAACAGCAAAACGAGGGCCAGCACCAAAAGAATGACGGGCGGGTAGTAATTTTTGATAACGAAGTACGCGAGCAGTACAACGGCCAGCAGCGTAACAACGACGCCAAACATAGCACTTCTCCTTTAGTGATTGTTGTTATGTCGTGTTCGACTTCAGAGGGAACGGTCTGCGCCGATTTCGTGAAGCTCAAGTTAAGAATTTTAGTAGTCTCTTGCTTCCTTTTGTAGATACTAAAAAACGAGATCTGCCTTTCGAGCAGCTTCTTGCTGTAAAGATGCCATCAGACTTTGATCCAACCTATAGTCCTATCGAACGCTCAGAGCTAGGCACCATCCGGCTTGCAGCTTTTTCTACCCAATAGACTTTGTCCGAACAAATAGTCCTGACAAGCCAAGCACGAAAAAAAATGGCAACCAGCTGGTTGCCCTACATCTTGGCTATCCTCCATCCACATCCTAAGATGTTGAGCTGAAGCGTCTTTGCACCACTAGTTCAATATCTTGCTCTCGGGCATGACCTGATCGAAATTGTTATGACATTCCAGGCAATAGCTCTTTGGCGTGCTGTGGCCTGCATGGCACTTCGAACAAGTCAGAGCTCCTTGATGACTGGCATGCGGATTCTGTTCCTTTATCTTGGGAACAGTACGCTTGGCAAGATCCGCCTGAGCCCCATGACACTTCTCACAGACGGCATTGTCAACAACGGCTCCTTCTTGGGGAGTTTTGACTCCATGGCAGTTCACACAAGAGAGATTTTTTGTTTCGTGCGAACGAGCCGTCCCTTTGACATCACCCCCACCCAATTCTGCATAAAGATCAAAAAGATCCTCAGAAACATCTCCGAGCGGTGTTTTTACGCCCTTGGCAAAAAGTTTTCCGTCTTTCACCTCATGACACATTGAGCACGGCGCCTTCTCAGTATGTTTTGCATGCAACATCGCCGACAAAGCGGGGGCTGCTTTCTGATGGCACATCATGCAGTCATCAAGCGTCTTGGCCTGAGCAACGGAAGGATGATTTTCACCAAGGACTTTGCCGTCTGCGTGACACTGCGCACACGGAGCTACGGCCAGTCCTGCAGCAGAACCCGCACCGGTACAGATGATGGCTGTGACAACAGCGCCAATGAGTTTTCTGATCACGAAGCTCTCCTCAATCGAATCAGAGAAATCGGGCCGCAGTCTGAAACTGCCTTCAGTACTTGCGGCCCGTTTGGGGAGGTTTAGTTGAGCAAATTACAGCCCTCGGGCAGCGTTCTGACCGGCCATGCGACCGATCGTGAAGATTTCTGCCACAGCGTTACCACCGACGCGGTTAGTGCCGTGAACGCCGCCGGTGACTTCGCCGGCTGCATAAAGACCAGGAATCGGCTTCTGATAGCGATCCATCACCTGAGCCTTGGAGTTGATCTCAATGCCGCCCATGGTGTGGTGCACCGCCATCGTCAGACGACCGCTGTAGAACGGGGCCTTTTCGATTTTGTTAACGAGGACATTTGGATTGCGACCGAGCGGATCCTTCTTCGTCTCAACAGCCTTGTTGTATTCGGCCACTGCACGCTTGAGATTTTCCGCAGGAATCTGCAGCTTCACAGCCAATTCGTCCAACGTGTCGGCCTTTTCGGCATCGCCGGTCTTAAACGCGCCGTCGAATGCCTTGCGTGCACCGGGTTTCATGGCGTTGTAGCCATTGGCATCACGAATGCCGAAAACGATCTTGTTGGGAGAAGCCAAAATGGCATCTGCCACCACATCGCGGCGTTGGTCTTCAGCCACGAAACGATTGCCGTTCTTATTGACAAAAATGACGCTTTCAACCGGCGACACCATACCAATGAAACGACCATTGGAAGCTGCGCCCGGCAACAACTGAATAAAGTCCATGCCGACCACATTGGCGCCAATATCCTGGGTTGGAGCCAGAAGGTCCCCCGTCGCGCCTTTATGGTTAGTCGTCGGCAGATCAAAGAGTCGCGGATCGTGCTGAGCACGAATGACAGGATTGGCAGCAAAACCGCCGGCAGCCACCACAATTCCTTTTAATGCTCGATAGTAACGAACTTTACCGCGCTTGTTTTCGAAAGCAACACCCAACACTCGCCCGCTCAAAGGCTTTTCACGAATGATGTGCGTTACCTTGGAGTTGAGCTCGACAGGAACACCAAGTTTCTTGCACTGATCGGTCAGCGCGTCAATGTAACCAAGACCAAAGGGCTTTACGGTATTGTGAGCACGCGGCCATAGGCCGCCGTAGACTTGATAGACACCCGGAGCGAACTCAACACCGCAGCTCTTGAGCCACTGCATAGCTTCCGGAGCACGTTTCGTGAATTCTCGAACAAGTTCAACATTTCCGCGATAGTCGCCGCCCTTGAGAGTTTGTTGAGCATGCTTTTCAACACTGTCTTCAATCCCCTTCTTCTTCTGCTCGACAGGATCAACTGCGTTGAAAGCACCACCCGTGATACGCGTGTTGCCGCCGATAATGTCCATTTTTTCAAGGATTACGGTCTTGGCCTTCTCCTGCGCAGCTGTCACGGCTGCTGCCAAACCGGCACCGCCAGAACCAATCACAATCACATCAAACGTCTTGTCCCATTTGATCTTGTCAACGGAGCAGACATCAAAACCGGAATTTTTTTCGGCCGACCAAGCCGTAGACAAACCTGACGCAGCCACCAGAGCCGTACCAATCTTGAACAAATCACGACGGGATGTAGTCATATTTCACCTTTCTATTGTTCGACAGAGCTGGACATGATCCAACTGTCTGACAGATTAACTGCTCCGCGGGCTTTCTGAAATTGTGAGATCGCGCTACGTAGAAGACGCAATTGACGACTTTCGAGATATCTTCCTAAACTTGTTGAGTTTTGACGCGATTGTCTCGGAGGCATGTCTTTTTTGCTCACACCTCTGCTGCGAATTCTTGCGACTGCGATCCTAACGCTCAGCATCCCTGCGTATGCCGATCCCGTTGTGATGACACCGCTTAGCGTAGCCATCCAGTCTCAACCCGACGACCGGCTGGCCGCGTTCGTTGACGCAAGTCTCGCCGATGTTGCCGTGGTTCTTCAAAATCACGCTATTCTGACCACTTCACAGTCGGCCCAAACCCTCGCTGACCCCGTCGTTTTTTCCGATGCCGGATTCGTTGTGGCCAGTGCCCCGATCTACGCATTGCTCGAACGGTACGGCGGATTCACCGCAATCGCTTCCATTGAACCCAACGAAGCAATCAATGCCGACAGTGCCTCCTCAACCGTTGTACTTGTTCGCAAGCCTCGAGAAGACACACTGGTTACGCTCCATTCGCTGAAAGGCAAATCGCTTGCCATTTTGGCTTCAGATGCTTTCGAAACGCGCATGCATTTAGCCGATGAATTGTTGTCTCAGCGTCAGAACTCAAAAACGTTTTTCAAAATCAATGAATTCCACGGTCACCTTCAAGACCTGATCAATGCGCTTCAAAGCGGCACCTATGATGCCGTTGCCTTCTCTTCATGTTTATTGAGAAATTTGGATCCTCGATCCTTGGCTGATCTGCAAGTTATTGAGCCCCGTCTCAATTTGGATCTAAATCTGCCTCACACGACATCGGTTTATCCTGGATGGGTCTTTGCAGCATCCTTTCAGACCTCACGAGAGGAGTCGGACAATCTGGGAGCACTTTTACGAAGTCTTCCCGAGCGCTACGGCTACCGCTGGACCAAAGCCGCCGACTACCGCACGATCCATCAGGTGCTACAACGCACAGACGAAACTTTTTACAAAAGTCTGCAACGCCGTTCAGTCGGACAAATTCTCACCGAGTATTCCGCATGGATTCTTTTAGGGCTTGTGATTCTCGTCGGATTGGTGCTCCACAGTGTCCTCACCGAACGTCTCGTGCAGCGCCGAACGCGTGAACTCGATGAAATGCATCAGAAGCAGAAACTTGCACAGACTCGCTATGAACAGCTCGAAAAAGCAAGCATTGTCGGACAAATGTCTAATCTTGTCGCCCACGAACTGCGTCAGCCTCTTGCAGCCATTACGAACTACACGATGGGTATCAGACGGCGTTTGAAAAACGGAATTCTGGATGACGACAGTCTGTCTTTCGCTCTGCAACGAACACTTGAGGAAAGCGTCCGTGCAAACGCTATCGTCGAACACGTCCAGAGCTATGCCAAGCAAAAGCGCAGAACTTGCCGTCGATTTAATCTCTCTGAGTTCTTATCAGGCATCGCTGCACAGTACACCGACAGTCAGGGACAACCACGTATCCGTACGGAGTTGGCACAAAATCTTGAAATTGAGGCCGATCCCCTAGAAATCGAACTTTGTGTCAAAAACCTCGTCAAAAATGCCTTTGAAGCGGGAATGGCGGCACGCAAACCGATTATTCGTCTCTCGGCCAAACGTCTAAACAGCGGGACCATCGAGATCTGTGTCAGTGACGAAGGTTTCACCTTAAGTGATGCTGCATTTGAGGTTCTTTCGGTGCCATTTACCTCCGACAAACCAGACGGGCTAGGTCTGGGACTTGCTATTGTGCGCAAAATCACTGAAAGTTATGCTGGTCACCTGGAGTTTAAACGCCTCCAACCTCAGGGCTTGGCAGTGACAATGGTATTGCCGAGCGCAGCGACAAACAAGGAGTGTCAATCTTGAATAAACAGCGTCCTTTCTGCCTGGTTCGCATCATTGATGATGATGCAGGTGTTCGCGACTCGTACCGCTATCTGATCGAAAGCGACGGTTGGCTCGTGCGCACCTACCAGGACGCTGAAGATTTTCTTGCCAACGACGATCCGTCAATCCCCGGGTGTGCCATTTTGGACGTCCGCATGCCGGGATTAAGCGGACTGGAGTTACAAAACTACCTCAACAAGCTTGCACGCAACCTCCCGATCGTTTTCGTATCCGCCCATGGCGATATCGAAATGGCCGTACGGGCCATGCGACACGGAGCAATCGATTTTTTACCCAAACCCGTGGACGACGACAAGCTGCTTGCCTCACTCGAACTGGCCATTGAAGCCAGCATCCAGAATAGCCAGCAAGCCCGTGATATTCAGGATGCAAAGACTCGCTGGTCTCTGTTGAGTCCCCGCGAACAAGAAGTGGCTCGGCTTGTTGCTCAAGGCAAACTCAATAAAATCATCGCCGACGAACTAGGCATTTCCGAACGTACGGTCCAAGCTCATCGCGCCAATGCATGCCAGAAGCTGGGCGTTCGACACGCCGTAGGCCTGCTTCAGATGATTGAAAAGGCAGAACAATGACATCACTCGCTTCCAATAAACCCGATGTCATTGTCGTCGGCGCCGGTTTAGCAGGGCTTACAGCTGCACTTACAGTTGCAGAACTGGATTTCAAACCTTTGATACTGGAAGCTGCGGCCGAAGCCGGTGGCACAACGCTTCTGAGTGAAGGAATTTTTAACGCATTTGACCCGGAACGACAGATTCGAATCAGTGTTGACGACAGTCCTGAAAAGCATCTCGAACAACTTCTGCGATGGGGAGCTTATCGGGGAAACCGAACTTTGGCCAAAGTTCTTTGTTACGAAGCTCCGTCTACTCTCAAATGGCTCGAACACCTTGGGCTGGAGTTACCTGAAAATGTCGTTCAAGCTCCTGCTTCCCCCTATCCTCGCAGTCACATTCCCATCAAAAAGGGGCACGCTTACGTCGACCTACTTTTAAGCGAAGTCAAAAAAAGACGATTGCCGTTGCTTACAAATTGTCGTGCGACGCACATTCTGCGAAACGATTCAGGCACGGTCAACGGCATCCGTTTTAATCATGCCGGCAAAGAGCATACGATCCACAGCCGTTTCGGTGTGGTATTGGCAGCTGGAGGGTTCACCGCCAACACCGAACTACTAAAGCGACACTGTCCGTTGCTGGCGGGCATTGCATCAGCAGGAACGCCATACTGTAACGGAACCATGCTTCTGGCCGCTCAGGACTGTGGTGCCGCAGTCACACATATGAGCTACTTCGTTTGGGATTGGAAGGACAGTGGTGTGAATCCCTCCCTGTTGACAGATGCGTCCCGTTACGTCCTTTTAAACGCTAAAGGGAGGCGTTTTATTCGAGAGGATGTCCGCCGGCGCGATCAAATCGAAGCTTGTCTGCTTGAGCCGCAAGCGAAAGCCTGGCTTGTTGCATACGGTAGCAATATCGGCGACTCATTTCCTTTTACCAAGCAGCAACTTCAGGCAACCATGGATACATACAACCGAACAGCTGATGCCGGAAAAGACAATCTTTTCGGTAAAGCATCCGAACTTTTGCACCGTATTGAGCACCCATGGCAAATCCAAACTCTGGAACCCGTTGTTATTTCCAGTCTTGGCGGCCTTTGCATTGATGCCAAAGCCCATGTGATTGATCGTTATGGAAACAATATCAATGGATTGGTAGCCGCGGGGGACATTACCGGCGGCATTCACGGCGAGTGGGCTGCCAAAGGCGATTGCCTGGCAAGCGCTGCTGTATTTGGCCGTGTTTCGGCCTTCACCCTTTGCCAGGGTCGCTAACCTAAATTCCAGCAGCTGTCGTCAAAAAGCAAAACTCTGCCAATCAAACGAAACGATCTCTGACACCCAGATCCCAAAAGTATTTCTCTAATAGGAAAAGTCAGCACTTTGTCGAAGGAAGCCTTCCCTCAATGGGAAGTTGTTCAGGTCAGGCAACAATATCAAGAGCTTTTTGCAACCGGACAGGAGAAAAAGCCGAAGCATAGTCGCGTAAATCCGAAGCATTCATCCTAACCTTTGGCCTTACCGCTATAGTTTTCCAATTTTGTACGGCGGTTATAATGCGCCTGAATACCTCTATACCATCATCCTCGGATAGATCGAAAGCCGGTCGACACTTCCAAAGTTGCCGTACGTCCTCCATTTCACCTTCTTCCGAAGACAAATAGCACTTTGACAAATACGGCGCATCAGGCCGGCTCAGCGGGACTGGATTGATATCGAAAGCCGGCGACAATACCCACGCTCCGTTGTTTTGCATCAGCAAGCCTGTGTTCCGACCGTGGTCATCCGTGTTGTTGATCAGGAAGTTAAGGAGCAAACGCCCGAAAAGTTCCTTAGCTGTTGACTTATCGGAACGATCGGCCTGCAAAAACAGTTTTTCGTTAAGCAACTGATAACTCGGCGGCGGATAGCCATTGTCAGTACATTGCAAAAATGTCGCCATCGACCAATACGGAATTCGGCGCCCAAGGCGCGTGCGATCAAAGCGCTTCACAACGGCGACATTGACGCCATCAACCGTCACTATCTGCCCAACAGCCGCATTAAGACCTGCTGCCCGAGCCAGCTCCAGACCAAGAATTTCGCCTTTGACAACGCTACGCTCATCGTTGACACTTGCAAACTTGCCGATTGCCAGATTGCCGTGTTCGTCAAGCACTGTGCACTTCGGACGAGCGCCGCCAAGCGAAGTGCCTTTTCCTTCGAGGTAGTCAAGATCATCGTCTGTCGCCTCGTCCAATTCAAACCGCCTTGATGATCGAGCGATTTTGCCCAGATCCAACAAAGGCGGCGTTCGACGCCTCCCATCCTTCGATTCTCCCGGCTGACACCCCTCGAGAGCAAAGCGAAGCGCTCCGATGCGACTGAAATCGTCTACGCCAAGTAGAAAATCAATCTCTGAAAGGCCCCGACTATGACCCGCTTTGCGGAAAGATCGCTTGATGAGGCGTCGCCCCCAACTGTCCGGTTCAGTATCGGCAAAAGCAAACGGAAACGGACTCTTGCGCTCTGCATCGTTAAGAAAAAAACATTGGGATAGCAACGGCAGCTCCGGAGACACAGCAAATCCATTTGGTTGCGATACCCAAGAGTCGGCGTAGCAAAACTGGGATACACTCGGACGTGCCGGATCGTATACAAGCGTACCGACTCGCTCACTACGCTCGCCGATGTAGACCGAAAGCCTCTGCTGCATATCAGAATCCTTCAAACTCGTCGGCCTTGGTACGAACACGTTTTGGCAAATTGTCCTGCATCAAAGCCAATCCGACCCGATCCTCCATCGGAGACAGAATTTTGTCGAACGATTCAAGGCGATCAAGAATCGCCAGAACTCGAAACACTGTTGCAAGTGCAACAGTGCCATCACCTTTTTCGATGCGCTGGTAGGTGGCAATCGACGTGCAAGCCTTCTCAGCCATATCCATCTGAGTCAATCCCCGCTTGCGACGAGCCAAAGAAATATATTGACCAAGTCGAGCACAAAAAACGTCCACGGACTTGAAATACACGCGTTCCCGTTGTTTGCGTGCGAGTGCTGTAGATGGCTGCTTCATGCTTAAAACGTTTTTTATGATGTCTAAACGAACGGTATACTACCTATGGCTTGTCTATTTTGTTGCTATCGCTTCTTGCAACAAGCTCTTTCGACCTGAGACCGGTCCGATATCTTTCAGGTCGACCTACCTTGACTGCCTGTTATTTGTTAAGACATTATATTTAATGTTTTATCTCAATAAAAACTTTTTTACGATGTTTAAATCTGCGCTTGTTCCTTGATCCGCAAAGATTCCACAGCAAAACGCGCGGTATCGCGTGTCTTCTTCAGCTTGCACTGCCTCCGACAAAAACTATTGTGCAGTCTGATCCGCCGCCAACTTCAGTCCGAAAAGAATTTGTCGTTGCATCACCAATGCATCGCGGCACGCAAAGAAGACGCACCCCTGCCCGTGGCTGCGAACTTCCCTTAGCACGTGCCCTTGGCCGGGATCAATGATTTCGCCCAGCAGATCGTCTTTGCAGACGAGATCCCCCGGCTTGACCAAGCATCGGAAAATACCAGCGGCTGCGGCATGGACATTCAGAATGTCATCGTCACGCAATTGCTGCGCAGGAACCCCCTTTGGCACTTGGCAGGACAGAACACCCCGCTGAACCAAAAAGCGCAACACGGAATTGACAGCAATTTCGGCCGACACAACATCAATGCGATCCGTTTCACTCGTCAATATCGTGTAAGCCCGGGTGTCCCATATCTGCCAGTTGTAATTAAGTGTCGTCGTATCGATCGGAAGCGGCTCGCGCACGAAAACATAGGGAAGCCCGAAGTCACAAGCTGTCTGCGCATCACTCCAATCGGTACTCATCATTCGCACGTGCGGCACAAAATCGCCTCGGAGATAAAAAGAAGCGAACTGAATGCCCCACTTCCACCCGATCAGATGTTGAAACAAACCGGAGGCAATGCGTTGCGTTGTTTCGCCATTGTCGTAACCGGGAAACATGCGATTGACGTCGGTATCGTCCATTGCCCAGAAACGTTTTCCGATGTTCACGGAAGACGGGTTGACACACGGGATGACTTCAACGGCGTGCCCCACTGTCAACAGGCCTTCTTGTTCAAGCGTCTTGAGTCGTCGCACCAACTGAGAGCAGATGTAGAGCTGCTGAATTTCGTTGCCTCTCATGGCGCCCACAATCGCAGCCGATTTCTCACCCTTACCGAAACGATAGCCCGTAATAACCATCGGCTCGCGGTAAAGCGAAGGCATCTCAAAAATCCTGATGCGCCTCATTTAGCCGCTCCTTTTTTATCTTTTCCCGGTTCGCTTACAGCCAAAACGCGAGCAACGAGTGAACCGGGATTGACGACCGGATACTCACGAAGCGTAAAAACCAGGCCGTTGCAAGGACTCTTCACCTCCTGAAGAACCGTGCCGTCAATCGGATCAGTGATCATTCCCAACGAATCGCCTTCGTGAAGATTCATCCAGTGCCGCACCTTCGGGATAAAGACGCCGGGATAGTCCGCGTTGATAAATTTCACCCGACCGTCGGTTGAAACAATGGGTTCCACCACCTCACTGACGGGGCCTGACCAAATACCCAGGCGCTTCATCAAGCGTAACAGGCCGACAGTGATTCTCTCGCCATACTCCTGCGTAATGCGCATCCCGACGCCAGCCTCAATCACCAGACACGGCACTCCGATCCTGTTGAGCGACCAGGCAAGCGTGCTCTCCAAAACGGTGGCCGCCGCATGAACCCAAATGAAATCGCAGTTGAGTTCTTTGGCCAAAGGCAACAATTTTTCCGCCGTGTTGATATTGACACGAACCTGAGGGATCTCCCGAAGAAAGATATTTGACGCATGAATGTCAACGGCGCAGGCAGCCCCCTTCATGTCGGAGATGATCTTGGCTGCAATCACCTCTTCCGTGGTGCCTTTTGCGTCTCCCGGGAAAATGCGGTTCATATCCAGATCAAAACGCGGAATACCCCGCGTGATCGAATCAATGCCCAAAGGATTGACAGCAGGATAAATGTCGACAATACCGCTTACGAACTGAGGATTTTCAGCCAATATCCGGTTTAATCGAAAACACACATATTGACCTTCCAACTCGTCTCCGTGCGTGCCCGTCACCACGCAGATACGGGGCAAATGACGGCTTTCGGCCTCTTTTTCAGAAAGTCCGGCCGGCAGAATGCGGTTTTTGCGAATCACCGCCTTTTCGGCCACCGGCAGGCAAATCGATACGACGTTTTTGATCATCTTTCTTCGTCAAATTCAACCACGGCAGACGATTGCACAAACTGCTGGGCACTTCCCAAGAAAATGCCTCGTTCAAGGGCTGCGTCTTCAAAATCGCACCCTCTGGCAAGAGCAATATAGGCTCCCTCAGCCAAACAGTCATGCGTCGGATCCAACGCCATCCACCTGTTGTTGACCCATGCCTGCACCCAGGCATGAGTGGCGCCTTCTCCCGCCATCAGTCCGGCGATATACAAGGAAGGAATTGAAGCAAGTCTCAGAAGTGAAAGCAAGACGTGCGAAAAATCCTGACAAACTCCCTTGCCGTATGACAGTGCTTGCTCAGCAGTCGTACCGACATTCGTGACTCCCGGCGTATAGACAAGGTTCGTGTGAGCCGCATGCATCAGAATAAGGACATCGGTTTGCACGTCTCCGGTCAAAGTCCCTTTGGCACGCTCCCAAAGATTAACAACGGTCGGACCCGGCCTTGTGAGTCGCGTCGGATAGATAAAGTAAGGCGATGCAGGATAGTCGCTTTGGTTGTCGTCAACGCAAGTTCGGACAATGCCCGAAGACTCAAAAAACAACTCGTCATGGGGCTCGTCCATGCGTCCGGTTAAAGTCAAATTGCCGCAAACGGAATCAAAAACCGAAGCCAGAGGCTGAGGCAGACTCGTTGTGAGATGCGTTTCCAAGACCCTTTGTCCGGGCGTGTCCGAGGGAAACGCTCGAATGTGAAACACGTGTCTGAAAACGGGGGCAGAAAACCGGTACGCCGTGGTAAAGGTGAAACGGCACTTCAAGGCAAAACTCGACTGACTCAGTGCAAAGCGTTGATAAGGTGCAACAGGTGTGCTCGGTTGCTTTCGAGCGCCGGCTCTTTCATGCTGCGCAGTTGCAGCAAAACCTCACGATTGAGGAGCGGCTCCACACGCCTCGTATGGGAAAGCATGCGAATGAGAAGCTCGTCAACAGCATATTCCTGACAATTGAGTCGAATCATCAGATCCAATCGTTCGGAATACTTCCCGACCTTCAAAAGGTCACGTCGCTCAACATCAACAACGCGATCGTCTACCGATCCCCAAAACGCAAGCAACAGATCGCTCACGCGCTGCGTTTCCAGAAAAGCAGACTCGGCGATGTTACCTTGTTCCAACCGATCCAAGGCCAACTGAATAAAGGCCATCGTTTCGGTGGTGATGAAGTTTCTCAGTACAATGGCGTTGTCATAAGCCCGTGAAAGATTGGAATAAATCGAATCCGGATTGGTCGCATCAAACAAGTATTTGGCTTCAAAATCGGCGGCATCCCGATAGATATCCGACGGAATCGACAAGCGCTTGCAAAACGCCACGTAGTCCTCTCCGTCCTGATCAATCATTCGATCAAGCGATTGATTGAAAATGCGAACCGTTGAAAACACGCGCTCTACATATCGCCCAAGCCAATACAAGCGGTCGGCCTGCTCGGCAGAAATGGCTATCAGCACCGGCTTCGAAGTCATCAGCATCCTCACTTTATACTGTCCTGTCCCTTGATATCCGCCCGATTTCATGAGGCCTTCACCCATGTGTCCTTAAAACCTCCTCCTTGAGAGGAATTCACGACAAAACTGTCGGCAACGCGGGAAAAACGCGTCAGTCCGCTCGGCCAAACTTCAACCGAATCCTTCCCGGTCAGCACAAAGGCTCGCAGGTCCGCTTTTCGATAGACGGTTTCGTCGCCGTCCATCACCGGCAAATCAACAAAATCGATCACTTCCTGCACGATGAAGCGCCTCGGCTCCTTGCTAATGCGATCACGCCAGCCGGCAAGCGTTTCGATGTCCATATCGCGTCCGAAGACAACTCCGTAACCTCCGGCTTCCGCCACGTCCTTAATGACAAGTTTTTCAATGTTGGACAGCACGTACTTCCGATCTTTTTCAAAGAATGGCAGATAGGTGGGCGCATTTTTCAGGATTGCTCTTTCCCCCAAGTAGTACTCGACCATTTTGGGAACAAAGTAATAGATGCCTTTGTCGTCGGCCACGCCGTTGCCGGGCGCGTTGATGATCGCCACATTGCCCGATCGATAGGCATCCATGATACCCGGCACTCCGATGAGACTTTCGGGTAGAAACGTAAGCGGATCAAGATACTCATCGGAAATGCGACGATACACCGCTCCCACGCGAACTTTTCCTTGTGCGCAATCTCGATAGTAGAGGCAGTTGTTTTCCACAAAAAGATCGTCGTTGACAGCCAACGCAAAGCCGGTCTTTTCCGCCAGATAACTGTGCTCAAAAAAAGCTGCGTTATAGCGCCCCGGCGTCATGACAACGCAGATGCCGTCGCAAGCCACGCTCTGCATCATGCGAGAGAGCATCTCGGGATATCGGCGGTTGTCGATGATGTTGGCCGTTCTGAATGTCTGAGGTGAAGCACGTCGGCAAATTTCGCGAGCAATCAGCGGATAGGATGCTCCGGACGGAATCCTCAGATTGTCTTCCAGAACGTACCAGCTCTTATCATGAGCCTGCACCAAATCAATGCCGGCAATGTGCGTGTAGACGCCTCCCGGCGGCGTAACGCCGTCGCATGCTTTTAAGAAGCCCGGAGAAGAAAACACAAACTCGGGAGGAATGATGCCGTCCGTGATGATTCTCTTTTTTCCGTAGATGTCCAGCAAGAACGCGTTGAGCGCTCGAACACGTTGAGCCAAACCGGCTGAAAGTTCCTTCCACTCGTCGGCTTCAATGGTTCTGGCAATCGGATCAAAAGGAAAGATCTGCTCGTGAAAACTGCCGTTTTTGTAGAGCCCGAATTTAACGCCGTAACGCGTGAGCATTTCATTAATAGAGGCACTGTTTCGAACGAGAGAATCCATGGCGAACTTTCCTGCGACGAAAAACGACACAAACTCTTTGGATTATCACTCACCCGACAGGCAAACCCGGCATTGTGCAAACCCAATCCGCACAAATTTTGGCCAGCGTCAGATTAATTAGGCACATTGCTTTAGAAAAAAGACTGCTGTCTTCCTTTCTTACGGGAAATCCAGGTCTGCCAAATGCCTGCCGACCACTCCAACCTGCGTCAGTTTTTTCTGACAAGAGTGGCGATAGCTGACGACCACTGACTTTGGACTGCGATTAGAACACTCATGTGCCCAAAATTTGAGCACACCGATAAGCCTCTGATTTTTCAAGCCTTCTTAAGTTATGCACAACTTTTGTCCACACATCTGTGCAAAACCCGACAAGGCTGATGACTCAACTTCTTGTTCCACGTTACCAAAGCGAGAAATCAGACTTGAATGAGAATATTTTCCGGTGCCACACCGCTTTCGAGCAGATGACGCCTGAAAAGCTTCAAAAGCAGATACGACTTGCAACAACGTCGAATACTGGTGATAACTCTCACCAGCACTTTGTGCTTGCGTGCGATCAAAACGTAACTCTCGACTGCTCATCAAAACCGCACTGAGTGCATGCACCAATTTGATGCATCACAACTGCCTATAGCGCACCCAAACGGTGCTTTTCACTACCGTTTAGCCCCGTCTTAAGCTTTCCCGCGTCTCTACTTCCTTCGGCTTAGTTATCAGGCTTTTCCAAGCAAAAACTAATCAGTAACGATTAGCTTTCTTAGTCACTAAACCTTACCCATTTAAGAATCGTTTGAGGGTTCTCCCTATCACGCCCAAAACTGGCACGCTCCTTGCAACAGTTATAGACAAAAGGCGCGCACTCATTCACGCGCACCGAGAAAGATCACACACTCAAATAGGAGCCTGATATGAAGCACACTTCCCGCTTTGCCCTTGCAGCCGTCGCCGCCGCAGTTCTTGCCATGAACGCAGCCACCGCTGCGGAGCTCACCGGAACGCTTAAAAAGATTCAGGAAACCGGCTCGATCACGCTCGGCTATCGTGAAAGCTCTGTGCCGTTTTCCTACCTAGGCGCCGACGGCAAGCCGGTCGGCTACGCCTTTGAGGTTTGCCGCAAAGTTGCCGAATCCGCACAGAAAGAACTCGGCCTGTCCAAGCTTGACGTCAAATATCAGGCCGTGACGTCTGCCAACCGTATCCCGCTTATCCAGAACGGTACGGTTGACATCGAATGCGGTTCGACCACCAACTCTCTGGTTCGTCAGCGTGAAGCTGCTTTCTCCGTGAGCTACTTCGGCATTCAGGTTTCTGCCGCCGTCTGGAAGAACAGCGGCATCAATTCGATGAAGGACCTGAACGGCAAGACGATTGCCGTCACCTCTGGCACGACCTCTGTTGCGCTCATGAAGAAGTTTGAAAAGGAAAACGGCATCCGCGTGCGCTACATGATGACCAAGGATTTTGCCGAAGCCATGCAGCTCGTTGCCAACAAGCGTGCCGACGCCTTCGTTCTTGACGACGTGCTTCTCGCGGGCCAGATCGCAAACTTGAAGAACGCAGCCGACTTCAAGATCCTCGACGCGGCTCTTTCGGTCGAACCCTACGGCGCCATGTTCCGCAAGGATGATCCGCAGTTCAAGGCTTTGGTCGACAAGACCGTCACGAACATGATCAAGAGCGGAGAACTCGAAAAGCTCTACAAGACTTGGTTCGAATCTCCCATTCCGCCCAAGAACGTCAACCTGAACTTCAAGATGAACAACTACACGAAGGAACTCTTTGCGAATCCTTCGGACAAGGGCATCTGATACGAAGTTTTAAGCCGGGGATGGTCTCAGTGGCGCCAACGTTGAACCGCCCCGGCCTTTTTAAAGATTCATTTCCCGCGGTTGCGGCAGTCTCACCCCGGACACCGAGCTGCCACACACTAAAAGAGGAAAGTTCAAATGGCTCTCAATTTCAATCTGAACTCTCTGTTTGAGCCCGCACTGCTTGCCGACGAACCCTGGTGGTCATACATTCTGGGCGGCGCCGGCTGGACGGTTGCACTGATGCTTTCGTCCTTTGCCCTCGCACTGGCTCTGGGCATCATTGTCGGTACGCTGCGAACATCGCAAAATAAATTTCTTAGCACGATCTGTGAAGTGTGGATCGAGCTTTTTCGCAATATTCCCCTCATCGTTCAGATTTTCGTCTGGTTCTTTGTCGTTCCCGAATTCATTCCCTGGTACAAGGATTGGATGAACTCGGTCGATCCCGTTTATTCGCAGTTCCTGACGGCCTTCATCTGCATGGGTTTTTTCACATCCTCTCGTGTGGCAGAACAGGTCCGCGCAGGCATCGCTTCCGTCCCCAAGGGACTTCCCAACGCTGCCAAAGCCTTGGGCTTTACGACGGTTCAGACCTACGCCTATGTGATCCTGCCGCTTGCAATGCGCCTTATCGTTCCGCCGCTTACAAGCGAAGCCATGAACCTCGTGAAAAATACCGCCGTGGCGCTTACGATCGGTCTGCCGGAACTCACGATGCGAGCCAATGAAATGGGCGAAAACACGTTCCAGTTCTTCGCCGCCTACATTTGGGCAACCATCATCTATATCGTGATTGCGCTTGTGGTCAACAACGTGATGCGCGTCGTCGAGAAAAAGAGCGCCGTCCCCGGCCTCATTCTTGCCAAGTAAGAGAGGAGTTAAGCCATGATTGATTTTTCCTCGATTACAAACTCCTGGGGCTACATTCTCGAAGGCGTCAAGTACACGATCGAACTGACGGTCATCACGGCCATCGGCGGCTTGATTCTCGGTACGGGTCTGGCGCTTTGCCGCTTGTCGACGTCAAAGATTCTTTCGGAGTTTTCCAAGCTCTACACCAACTTGATGCGCGCTGTGCCGCTTGTGCTCGTGCTCTTCTGGTTCTTCCTGCTGATGCCTGAAGTTTTAAAGGTGCTTTTGGGCCTCGATCATCCCGTCATGATCGGCGCGGAGATGACCGCCATCATCACGTTTGTGCTCTTTGAAGCGGCCTACTTTGCAGAAATCATGCGTGCCGGCATCCAGTCCGTGAGCAAATGGCAGATGTCCGCGGCCATGGCGCTCGGCCTTCGCTACGGTCAGACGATGCGCTACGTCATCCTGCCGCAGGCCGTGCGCAACATGCTGCCGGTGCTGCTCACCCAGACCATCATTCTTTTCCAGGACACCAGTCTGGTGTACGTGATCAGCGGCAACGACTTCATGGGCGCCGTAAGCAAGATCGCTCAGCGCGACGGTCAGCTCGTCTTGATGTACTCCTTTGCCGCCGTCTGCTACCTCTCCGTTTCCGTGTCGCTTTCGATGCTCGTGCGTCGCCTGCAGCGCAAGATCGCCGTGGCTGCCCGCTAAGAGCACAAGGACATCGCACAAAACCGGAATTACAGGATTAAAAGAAAAATGTCGATGATTGAAATCAAAAACGTGAGCAAGTGGTACGGAGACTTTCAGGTTCTCAAGAACTGCTCGGTGAACGTCGAAAAAGGCGAAGTGGTGGTTGTCTGTGGGCCATCGGGCTCGGGCAAGTCCACACTCATTAAGACCGTCAACGCACTTGAACCTTTCCAGCAGGGCGAAATCCGCATCAACGGCATTTCCGTGGGTGATCCCAAAACGGATCTCGCAAAACTGCGCAGCCACGTCGGCATGGTGTTTCAGCATTTCGAGCTCTTTCCCCACATGAGCATCCGCGACAACCTGGCGCTTGCCCAGATCAAGGTGCTCGGACGCGACAAGGCCGAAGCCGAAGAACGCGGCTTAAAACTTCTCGATCGAGTGGGTCTTTTGAAGCATTCGGAAAAGTTTCCGGGGCAGCTTTCGGGCGGCCAGCAGCAGCGTGTTGCCATTGCCCGAGCGCTTGCCATGGATCCGATCTGCATGCTCTTTGACGAACCCACCTCGGCGCTTGACCCCGAGATGATCAACGAAGTGCTTGACGTGATGGTGGAACTTGCTCACGAAGGCATGACCATGATGGTGGTGACGCACGAAATGGGCTTTGCCAAGAAAGTGGCCGACCACGTGATTTTTATGGATGCCGGTGAAGTCATTGAAAATCTTCCTTCGGACGAATTCTTCAATAAGCCGCACACGGAACGTGCTCAGAAGTTCCTATCGAAGATTCTCAACCACTGACCAGAAAAATTTTTCGATCTATTTTTTAGCCTTTCCGGGTCGCTCCTTCCCGGAAAGGCTTTTGTTTGCTCTCTATAGCCACAAATAAGCCATCGGCAACATGTCTTTGACAAGACATCGCCAGAAAACAGCCTTTGCTTGAAAAACTCAATCGGAAGACCCGTGCTTGCCTAATGTTCGGTATGGCTGCCTGCCACCGCACCGATGACCGTCGGCGCCGATCGCATCGCAAAAAGAAAGCCCAGAAAGACGAAAATGGCAAGTCCCCACAGGGACGCTCCCGCACCGATAACAGCCCCCAGCGCACCCATGGCCACCGGGAAGGTCGCTTTGCTTGAATTGATCAGCATCAGCCGCAGTCCGATCGCCTCCCCCGTGCGTCCCTTCGGAGCCAAACGGTAGACAAGCGACATCATGTTCGGAAGCGACGCACCAAGTCCCAAGCCCAACAGGAAAGCGCAGGCCATGAGCGGCAGTTGACTTTCAAAGAAGGGAAAGAGAACGAAGGCCAAGGCCGAAATCAGAAGCGTAAGCGCAATCATGATCCATTCGCGCATGTGCCGCATCAGATACGGCATCAGAAGCCGTACGGCAAAGGACGCCGCCGAGAAACTACCCAGCACCCAGCCGATGTCCGAAGGCGAAAGCTTCACGGATGCGCAGTAGACGGGAATCAACAAATTGCCTACTTCCCAGGCAACTGAAACGACGACGGAACAGACCAAGACCGCTCGCATGGGAGGGTCCTTGAAGAAGTCCATCACCTTTTGAGGATGCGTTCCCGCCGCCTTGCGAGCACCATTGCCTCCTGCAGGAAGTACATGCCGCATAAACGGCAACAGACTCATCAGTCCCACAAAGATCGGAGCGCCCGCCACCCAACAATAGAAACTGGCAAAGCCAAAGTGCTCAATCATGTAGCCCGTGATGATCGGAGTAAGCAGACCACTTAAGGCCGTCACGATTGACAACAGCGTAAAGGCCAATGCTCGCGTTTCGTTGGTGGAGACGTCACCGGTCAGGCGCTGCACGACCGTATTGGTGAGCAAAAAAGCCGTGCCCACGAGAATGCAGGCAGCAAAAAGCGGCCCGAGTCCTGCAACCTTGGTCGGAAAAAGCAGCGTCGCTGCACCGGCCGATGCCGCACAAAAAATCGCCAGAACAAGCGACGGCCTGGGTCCCGAACGATCCAACCAACGTCCCGCCGCAATGGCGCCAAATGCAGGAAACAAAGCGACGCTGGCGAGCATCGCGCCGACTTCAAACGAACTTGCCCCGTGCGCGAGCGCATCAAGCGTCACGCAAAACCGCATGCCGGTCGTGCAGGAATGCATTACAAGCAGGACGAACAAAACCCGAGCGAGCTTTCCGTACATAGCGCTATCACCTAAAAAATGTGCTCAGTAGAGATAAACGCCTACTCACTCGATGGTACGCCCGAATTCAGGCTCAAGCAAAGGAAAAAGTCTCACATTCTGACTCTTCAGGACTCCTCACAAGATAATCTGCTGATATCAGAAAAAAAAATCGTTACCAACAGGATCATGTTGGGTCAACGACCTGCGATATACTCCGTTCGCAATGTTTTTTCAGGTGCTTTTCGGTACCGATTAAGCTCTAACCTGTTGAATTCATTTTTTTATCTACACATTCCATCCCACAAAATTTTTAGTATCCCTGTAATTTGGATTTTTTGAATAATGATCAGCGATCCTCTCAATGGCATGTTTTGGGATATCGGTATCGATTTCCAAATACCTTATTTCGGTGATACTGAAAAGGTGGTTTTTGTATTCAAAAAGAACCTGGCTGAAATCACCTGGAACTGCATGTCGACACTTGAGAACAATCCGTCAACACTTCCACAGACGCAGACGATTCTCAAAGGCCAGTCCGTTTCCGGTTTGAGTATTGACGACTTGCTTCAGGTTAAAAATTACGGCGACGGTTCAAGAGAGCTTATTCGTTTGTTACTAAACAAAGAATTTGATCTGACTGAGCAATGTGCTTGCGCAATTCATCGCCTTGTCGGATTTAAGGATGCTCTGGAATGGGGCGTGTTCCGCAATTTGGATCTCGGAATCCACGGTGTTGATTACACACCGCCGCATCACTCTGATCTTGTCGCTTTGGCTGCCCGGGGATTTCAGTTTCTGAAAACAGAAATCAAAAATCCGAAAGAAAGAGCCGTGGCTTTGTTCCTTTTCATGTCGCGGTCGCAGTTTTTCTTCGATGCCAACAAACGAACAGCCTCCTTGATGATGAACGGTTGTCTGATGCAAAACGGCTACTGGCCGATAACAGTTCTTAACCGCGATTCCGAAGAGTTCCACGAAAAGCTCGGGCGTTTTTACGAAACGGGCGATGCCAATGAAATGATGCGTTTTTTTGCCAAAATGGTAAAGAACCTCTATTCGATTCAGACCGAAGACGAGAGCCTCTGACGTAGCTACCGGCAAGGGCCGGCGGCAGTAAGGTTGTCTGCGGCAGCGTAAAAAACCGAAGGCGCATCACAAGCGTCTTGTCGCTGGATGCGTCTTCGGCAGGAGACAGGGTTAACTTCGGCGAAAGCCGTACTTACTGGCCGATTAGAAGTAGTGAACCAAGCCGAGAGAAGCAGCCGTACGGTTCGTAATGTTTTCGTCCTTGTTCAGCCAACCTTCGCCCTTGGCCCAGGACACGACGGCGTAGCCCATCGTTCGGTTACTGAAGTAGTAATGGCAGCCCAGGCCCACGGCGTAACGCTTGAAATCGCCGTCCTGACCAGACGCGGCCCCTTCGAACTCACCATCCTGATACTGCACCTGAGCAAGCCAGTTGGCTGCGCCCACGGTATAGCGAACGCCCAGGAACCCCGAAATCGCATCGTAGCCGTCGGAACTTTCGGCTAGTCCGTCAATGTCGAAATCGTTCCAATTGGCATCACTGATGCGACGGTAGTTTGTGATGTAGTTCATGCCGGCATAGAGAGTCGTGGCTGCTCCGCCCGGCGTCCAAGTGGCCGCAAGCTTGAAGCTGTACGCATCTTCGAAATTCTTCGTGTCAGCATTGTCGCCATAAAACTCAGCTTCAACCGCACCGATCACCTTCGTGTTGACGCCGTCCCAGCGCAATGCGACGTTAAGCCACTTGCTGTTATTGACCCAGCGAGCGTCTTCCTGATCCTCTTCATTGGTGAGTGAATACTGTACGCCGAGCTTAGCGCCTGCATACGTAGGCGAAACGTAGTAGATCGTATTGCTGTGTACGTTCCAGACATTAACCTGAGAGGCCTGAATACCTGCGTCAACGTAACCGGTTTCAAACGGTTCAAAGTCCCAGTACCAGGAAAGCGAACTCATGCCCGAAGAAAAACCACCCACACGACCGAAGCCCAAAGTGCCCCAGTCGCCCGTGAGATAAATCTGCGATTCGCGGTTAAAGATCTTACCGTCTTCACCCTGCACACCGGTGTCGCTGTTAAAACCCGCTTCCAAAATAAAACCGAGGGTCAAGTTATCGCCCAGAGCTTCGGTGCCTTTAAACCCGAAACGAGGACCGGCATAGCTGCCGGAAGTCATGGCAAACGAGTCGTCGCCACCTTCGGTGTGCTGATAGGTAAAGCCCGTGTCGATGACGCCGTAGAGCGTTACGTCCGCCGCCAAGGTTGCGCCGGAGAGTGCGCCCAAAACCGCAACTGCGGTGAGTGTCTTTTTCATGATGTGGTTTGATTTGCGAAGATTCGACTTTCCCATGCGGGTCCCCGGCTTAACGTCAGGAACCCGCAGAGAAAATCAGGAGAAACAAAGAATACGAGTTATGACCGAATTACTTCAGTGTGGCCGGATCAAGCGTACGGAGGAACTTAATGCCGTTGTTGATGTCAGGCGTGTAGATGCGATCCTTTGAAACGAACGGAACCGACTTGCGATAAGCCTTCAGGAACTTGGTGGTGCCTTCGCCCATCTTCTTGCCGTCCTGCATGCGCATGTCCATAGCCTGCGTCGTATGCAGAGCTTCGTAGCTGTAGATTTCGTAAGCGATGTCAGCCATCTTGCTCAAGCGATCGGCAGTCTGGTTGACGTTGCTAAACGTTTCTTCAATGCCGATCGAAGTCGGAACGCCGTAGCCCATGACGCTGTTGGTAAGACCCATTGCTTCGGCGTAAAGACCGGACATGGACTGGGCGATGTTGGCAAATCCGTCGCCGCCCTTGTTTTCCTTAGCCACGAGGTACGTCGGAAGGTTGGTGCGATGCGTATCATCGAGCTGCGTGGTACGCCAAGCTGAGGTATGGATAACTTGAGCCAGAGCGCGGCCGACACTTTCGAGCTGGACAGCAAGCTGCGTGTTGTCGAAGTTCGAGCAGGAGTTCACAAAGACGTTCTTGCCGCCGACCTGCATGGCCTTGATGGCATCCGACTTGCTGTACCACAGATCATTGCGGCCGCCCACGTTCACGATCGGGTTGTCGGTCGTGTGATTGATGGCCTGATTGATCAGTTCCTTAGCCTGACGCAATTCTTCCATGGCCGTTGCAAGGATCAAGCCGGAGGAACGGAAGGACAGCGGATCCTGCAGATAGCGCTTCGGATCAGCATTCCAAAGGTAAGAGCCCTTCAGAGCGTAAAGAATCTGTTCGCCGGCTTCATGACCCTGCGGCCAGCCCTTGGTTTCAACCGTGTGCCATACAAATGGGCTCACATTACCGTTCAGAGCTTCCAGTGAAGTTGCAATGATCGTGGGAGAAATGGAGAGAACGTGTTCGACCTTCTTCAGAGCGGCAACGGCCTGCGCTTCGGCAGCATTGGAGTTGGAGAGGATCGAAATACCGTCCATACCGAACGGACGGAAGCGCTTCAGACCGAGTTCCTTGCGAACCTTGGAAGCGGCAACGCGCTTGCCCTTGTAGGAGACGTCCCATTCGCCCATCAGAGCCAAACCAATGTGCGTGACCATGCTCAGGTCGTTGGCGCCTTCGGAACCGCGCGACGGGATCAGCGGGCAGACGTCGTTGTTGATGTATTCCATGTATGCGTTGGCAGCATCAACGCTCATGCCGGTAAAGCCGGCAGCCATCTGATTGACACGGATGATCATGGCCATCTTCGAGAGACGATCCGGCATGAAAGGTTCAACACCGGCAGCCTGAATGCGCATCTGGCGTTCGTTGAATTCGATCGAGGCTGTGCGATTGGGTTCATCTTCAACACGAGCACCGGCCACACGCTGATCCTTCAGGTCGCCGTAGTTCACGGTCAGACCGTAGATGTCGCGACCGTCGGTAGCGGCATCAATCGGTGCACGGTAGCTCGCCTTAAGGCGCTTCCAGCCGTCGGCACTGATCTTGACCTTTTCGCCGGGAGCCGAAATGGCCCACAGTTCGTCGATGGTCAGAGTCTTGCCGTCAAGGGTATGCGTCGCAGCGACAGCGTTGCCGGCAAAAAGAGGCAGGGCAGCGAGAGCGGCGGCCGTAGCCGTCAGGCGAAGCTTGAGAGACTGGGACATGATGTTTTCTCCTTGGGGTTGATTATTGGAACTTCGTCCACTTCACGTTGTGACAGGTACTGCAGAGATCTTTGCTTGCCTTGTGTTCGGCGTGGCAAGCCGTGCACTCGAGCGTATCGGCGTAGTGAGCGGACTGGTGCGGCTTCTTGTCGAAAGGATTGTCAGGCGTTTTGATTTTTTCCATCGGACCGTGGCACATGCGGCAGGTCTTGTCGTTGGGACGAGACTTGGGTACGTTCGTTTCGTGGCAAACGGCACACTGAACGGCACCGCCGAAAGCCTTGACGTGGTAGTCCTTCATGGGAACGCCCGCAACTTCGGCAGCCGAGGCGGCCGAGAACATCAGACAGGCACCGAGAGCGGCAACGCAAAACTTCAATTTCATGATTGTCTCTCCTATTAGATCTTGCGCGAAGCCACTTCGTGACCTGCAATCTGACCGAACACCATGCCGTCGACGGAAGAGCAGCCGCCGAGACGATCCATACCGTGCACACCGCCGGCGACTTCACCTGCGGCATAAAGACCGGCGATAGGCTTCAAGCTGCGGCAGTCGATGACTTCGGCCTTCGGAGTAATGGCCACGCCGCCCATGCAGTAGTGCAGTTTGGGAGACAATCGCATGGAATAAAACGGCGGTTTGAGTTCCGTCTTCACGTCCAGAGGCTTCTTGAAAGGATCAGCCTTTTTGCCGGCCACGATTTCATTCCAATCGGCAATGGACGCCTTCAGAGCCACCACATCAACGTTGTGAAGCTTGGCGAGTTCTTCAACCGAATCGGACTTCTTAACGGTGCCTTCTCGGTAAGCGGCCTTGAAGCCTTCGGCATGCTTCGTGGTTTCCTCACTGCAGAAGCAGAACGGATAGTTGGGCTTTTCCTTGGTGCCCTTGGCAAGCACAACGAGTTGAGCATCAGCACGAGTACGACGGTCAGCCAATTCGTTCATAAAGCGCTTGCCGGTCTTGGGATCAACGGCAATGCCTTCGGCAAAGGCGTAATCAGCAAAGAAGCTGCCGGGACCGGCCCCCTTTTCGTCGGGCGAAGCCCAGGGACCCAACTGATACATATCAAGCATCACCGGCAAAGCGCCGATAGACAGAAGCGCCTTGATCATCGTGGCAGTAGCGCCCGGCTGAGACGTGCATTCCAACTGAGAATAGACAGGCATCGTAGTGCTCACGAATTCCTTGTCCTGACCCCAGCCGCCCGAAGCAACGACCACACCATAACGGGCCTTGAAGGCCTTCAACTTGCCTTCGGTGTCAGTACGCCAGTCGTAGTCAACAGCGGCGATCACACCTTCGCAACCTTTGGCTGTGACGACGAGTTCCTTGACGTTGACACGATTGCGGAATTCAACACCCTTGCCGCGCAGATACTTGTGCAACGGAACCACCACACCGCCGCCCGAAGCATTGACAGGAAGGTGAGCTCGCGGAGCACTATGTCCGCCCAGACGGATGACCTTGTCCTTCAATTTGACGCCGCATGCTTGCATCATGTCGTAGGCCTTGTAAGCGTTTTCGGCGAGCGTGCGGGCAAGCTGCGGATGATTGAAGCCGCGGCCTGCCTTAAACATATCTTTGACGAGCAGTTCGGGATCGTCTTTGATGCCGTTGGCCTTTTGAAGCTTCGTGAGCGGCATGCACATCAGGCCGCCGCACAGCGCGGAGTTACCGCCGAAGGCTTCCATCTTTTCCAACACGACGATCTTCTTGAGACCAAGACGCTGGGCTTCATAGCAAGCCGACAAACCGGCAAAACCGCTGCCCACAACAATCATGTCGAACTCTTCGTCCCAACTATCCACCTCAGTGGCTCTCGGTGCGGCTTGAGCAACATTTGCCGCCGCTGCCGCAGCAGCAGCCAAACCTGCGCCCAGAAAGCTTCGCCGGGAAACACCGTTGTGCTGTGTCATTTCCTTTTCTCCTCAGGGTGTTAAATTATTTGTACCGTCTAGACGGTTTAATCGTAGGCCCAACAACAAAAATAGTCCAACTGGTATAAACTCCAGTCAGTGTAAAAATGTTGAAAAGAATCGAGTTATGTCAAATGCAACCGAAAAAAAAGGGGGACGTCCCCCCAAGGCGCTGACTCAAAGCACCACAAAAAAAGCAGAGATTCTCAAGGCCGCACAACACATCGTCGTACAACACGGTGTCGGTCAGCTCACTTTTGATCGCATTGTTAAAGAAGCCGGCGTCGCAAAAGGCACCCTTCTCTATCACTTCAAAAACAAAGACAACCTGCTGTTGGAGCTCGTCAAGAACTATGTCGAGCATCTGGATGAACAGCTCAAGCTCGGCATTGCCGCTGCCCAAAACAGTTCCAATACCGTCGCAAGCGGCTTTGCACATTGGTACCGTCATTTCTATGCCACGGCACAGACCAACTCTTCTTTCGGTGTGGCGATTCTCTCCTATTCGGCTCAGAACGAAACCTTAAGAGCACCGATTCGCGAGTGGTACGAAAAAGTTTTTGATATGGCAAAAACGGCCGGAGACGATGTCCTGGATGTTTTGTTTGCCATTCTTGCTGTCGAAGGTCTCTTTTACCTCCAGCATCTCAATCTCAATACGTTAAGTCCACAGGAAAACGACCGGATAATCGAACGTGTACTTTCGCGTTTTGAGAAAAAAGACTAACGCAGTCTGTAAAGCTGAGCGAATTGAACTCGCAACACCGGGTTACCTATGCCCGGTGTTGTTTCTGCCTGTGCTTTGAGTGCAAGCACAGGCAGCGGCACAATGCTCCTCTTCATTCCCCGGCTAAAAAAAGCCGATCCGCGTTATACGGCCTTAACAGAAAGCTCCTGCGCGTTCTTTGAACTAAGGTCATCGTTGCGGAATTTTGAATCTCAAAACGAATACGGCTATAAG
>OOIF01000509.1_pt1 | contig 43504 bp, 50 predicted proteins | sample 1691961 | NCBI WGS metagenome assembly OOIF01 (sample SAMN06348146, study PRJEB24527) | human gut metagenome | biome: human gut; feature: ankylosing spondylitis patient; material: feces | host: Homo sapiens | place: China | collected 2015-10 | reverse complement strand
GGTCTTCCTTCATATGCATAAATGTAGCATCAGGATCTGTTTTGGAATAAGAATTCCGTTTGCCGAGTATTCTCATGTGCCTGTTATATTCGGCAAGTTTCTTGCAGTGTGATTCCAATAGATTGATTTGCTTTGCCTTCTGTCTTTTCGTTTTCTTTTCTTCCTTATCCGATGCGGTTGGGACATTTTCAAGGGAGGCTTTTAACTCTGATATCATATCTGTCAGCATGGAAGGAGTAAACTCTGTAGCGGTATTCTCAATGCAGGCATCCTCCTGTGCCACGACATCATCAATCTGCTGTAGAAGAATACGTATCTTTTCAAGAAGCCTGGCGCGGTTACGTTCTACGTTCTTACGCCATACAAAGGTGTATCTGTTGGCTTTTGATTCAATCTTTGTGCCGTCAACATATTCAACATCAAGACTTATGAATCCTTTGGAGGCAAGGATGAGGACTATCTGGGTGAATATTCCGTTTATCTCATCCTTGACACGGTTACGGAAACGGTTTATAGTCCGGTAATCAGGTTTTTCATAACCGGCAAGCCATATGAAATGAATGTCACGCAGCAGGGACTTTTCTATTTTACGACAGGAATAGATATTGTTCATATAGGCATACAAAACAGCTTTGAGCATCATTCGCGGGTGATAGGCAGAACGCCCGGACTCCTTATACAATTTATGAAATGAACTGAGGTCAAAGCTATCAACCATAGCATTCAGAATACGTACAGGATCGTCCGATGGAATATTTTCATCTATTCTTTGTGGGAAAAGGACGATTTGATTGGGATTGTAAGAACGAAAATGTATCTTTGCCATATTACTTTGCTTATGTTTAAAGATACAAAATCTTTAGGTAATAACAAAGCCTCGGCTTGGGAAAGTCGGGGCTTTGTCATAAAAAAAAGAGGGTATGCATTTTGACACACCCTCGCGGTCCATTACGGCGGCATCAAGCCAGGAAACACCGCCCACAGGAATACGGTAACTTTTCTTCCCGGGTATCGGTTTCAACGTAATGGCCCATTTGTCACGTTCGCCGTCGCTCCAACGCGTGAAGTACCACGGACGAGACCAGCACCACATGCACTGCCCCATAGTCCCGTCAAGTGCCGCCGGGCTTCCGTCCTCAAAACGTGTGGAGTCTTTCGGATCGAGTTTGCGCATGGTTCGGTCGTCCGCTACCAGGTAACGCCCAAGACCCAGGGTTTCGGGCAGTTTCTTTAACGCTTCCAGGGAACCGAACCAGCCGGCGGCTTTTGTCGTGGCGTTGGTGCTGTTCCACCAGCGACCGGCTATCGGGTTGCCCGCTTCCGACACGGCGCGCTCAAGCTCCATGCGGTGGGTTTCTCCTGTTTCGTCCATGACTTCTATCTGCATGGCGCTGAGCTCTCCGACTGCCGGGTCCAGTTCATTGATTCGCTTTCCATTTTCAAAGGCTGCCAACAACTTTGTCAGCTTGGCCTCCTGTTCTTCTGTAAATGCCATTTTAATTACTGTTTAATGGGTGTTTAATATTCGTTGCTGTAAATTTCATAATCTTCATCGCTTACTGCGCTGATGCTTACAGCCTGATAATTCGATTCTGTCGCCTGTGTCGCTGAATAACTTTTGATTACGATTTTCGTAATGTCGAATATATCCAGGAAGGCGCTGTAAACTTCCAACGGTTTCTTTTCTTCCAGAAACTCACAGAGACGGCGCATTTCTTCATCCGGGTAGTCGTCGGTGATTACACCGCCGCGCAAGGCCTGTACACCTACCACAATATTGACCGCCCAGTCTCCGGCGTTTATGTATTCTTTCACCGTGCCGTCACGCCCGACAAGTCCTGTGCTCACGATTCGGCGTTCGCGGCTGACTGACGCCACCGCGTCTGTGATTTCAAGTTCCGCCCCGTTCTCACGCCGAAGGGTCAGCGTGCAAAGGGCATAGCGGCCCTCCCAATATGAGCGGTCGGTTATGGGTGCGCCTATCTCATGGGTAGTAATGTCTGCACCGCGACCCTCCCAGCTTGGGGCTTCACCTGTTCGCCCGGGCTTGAACCGTACAAGCGACTTGGCGGCGAACTGTGCCGCTCCAAGGGCCATAAATGATATGCTTACAGGTAGTTTCATTCTGTCGCTAATTGGGTGTCGTTGAGCGCGCCCATAAGTGCCTCGGCCACTTGCTCGCGGATTCGCTCAGTGCTTTCCGTAAGGGTGGACGTATGCAGTTCGATACACTCAACCAATTTTTCTATATTGATGGTTACGTTGCGGATTTTACCGGCTCCGCTGTCCCCGCCGCTTCCGCTTCCCAGACCTGCGTTTGCCAAGCCGCCACCGGTTGGATCCGTTGTAGGGACTTCTACCGCGGGAACTGTGGCAGCGGTTCCGTTGGTCGTTTGTTTCTTCCCCTTTTCAGCCGCCTGTTTCTTGGCAGACTCCGCCATTTCTGCATCGTATGCCCTGTTAAAGGCTTGACCTACCTGTTTGCCATAGTCGGCATAACCGGCCTTTAACTTGTTCAATGCTGCCGATATTCCGGAAGCATCCAGGTTGAATGCGGCTTTAATCAGGTCGCCAATAGCCCCAAAGGTTTGTTTGGCAAGTTCTCCAATGCCGGAAAAACAGGCTTTGAAAGCCGCCCATGTTCCTTTGAGCACTGCCCTGAATTTGGCTGATGTATTCCAGAAGTAAACGCCTACGGCTATAAGGGCGGATATGGCCGCCGCTATCCAACCGACTATCGGTATGCTGCTTATGGCTACCGATACGGCCCGGCAGGCTGTGGTCGCTGCTGTGGAAAAAACACCAAAGGATGTCGAGGCTATGGTGGAGAAGGTGGCAGAAGCCGTGCCACCGGTTACAAAGGACAATACCAATGCGCCCAATCCCTTAAGGGCATTGAAAAGGCCCACAGTGGCAAAGCGCAAAACGGCAAGGGTGGCTCGTGTAATGTTTATCAGAAAACCATTAGAAGCAAACTGTCCCGTAATTAGTTCGCGGTTCATAAATGCCATTTGCAAACGGGCAACATAAACAGCCCCTTTTATTCGAGTCCACATGCCTGCCCAATTAAGCCCCTTTACCCACAACATCGCTTTACCAACACCCAAAACAAGCGGCATAAGTTGGGCCAACGGCATAGCAATATTATAAAGTACACCTGCCCAAAGGGTCAAATCCCCTGTAAGCTGAAATACTGATATTTTCAAATCCTCAATTTTCTGGTTAAATACCGCTTGCCGTTCTGCATAACTCTGCATGACGATAGCCGCTTGGTCCGTTGCGCTGTTGGTGCCCGTAACCGCTTCTGTAAAGCCGTCCAAAGCTTCCGTCCCCTGTATCAGGGCAAGAGCTGCGTTGGCGTTCTCTACTCCAAAGAACTTGGATAAAAGAGCGCTGTCGTTAAGCATTGGCTTCAGCATTTCGAGTCTTTCTTTCAATGTCTTGGAAGTGTCACCCAATGCCACCACGTCAATGCCAGCCTTTTGCAGTTCCTCGGCGGCCTGCTTCTCTATGAAACGGCCTTTGCTGAGTTGCCCCAGCACATTACGAAGGGCAACGCCGCCCTCGCTCGCTTTCTTGCCTGCTTTGTCAAGTACCTGGATTGCGGCGTTGGTTTCCTCAAAACTGACGTTGGCGGCTTTCGCGGCCATACCACACTGCTGCAAGGCGGCCGATATGGCCGGAAGTTCTGCCGATCCCGCCTGTCCTGCCGCTGCCATAACATTCATCATACGCGCCATTTCTTCACTTGCCCGGGTCGGGTCCTCCAGACTGACACCGTACTGGTTCATGGCTGTGGTCAGTACCTGAGCGGCTGCCACGCCGTCTCCGCCCATTAGTTTGCTGGTGGTCTGTATGCAGTCTCCCATAGCTCGCAGCACATCGGGGTATTTACCCAGTTCCGGACTCAACTGTGATAAAAGAAGCTTGTACCCCTCTACCGCTACACTTGCGTCCGTACCGAACGCCTTGGCACTGTCACGGGCAAAACCCTCGATCTGTTTCAGGGTTTCACCGGTAACACCGGCAACCGCACTAAGGTCGTGCATCTGGCTGTCAAGTCTAATACCTGACCCGCTTAATGTCTCTGTCGCCTGGTTCAGCCCCTCAATGGCGTTTTTGACCAAATCAATACCGGCAAGCACTGTAGTAATTTTGCCTACGGCATTCTGCGCACCGTCAACCTTTGCGGTAAAGTCGCCGGTTGCAGTGCTCATTCCGTTTATTGTAGCGGTATAATTGCCGCCAATATTAAAAATATAGTCAAATACACTCGCCATATCGATTATATTTATTATATTTGTAACGTGTTAATACTGATACAATATGATTGGTTTTTTACTCAAAATAATTGGTTACGGGGTCTTGATATTTGGGATATTGGGAATATTGCTTTATATGATAGACCTTATCCGTTTCGGCTTGTCAAAAGACGGTAAAGGTGCTCCGCTCCCTTGGTGGGTTTTCTGGCGTTCTTAATGCGGGCCCTCACCAAATAAAGACGCTATCATTTCAGCATGGTTTCTATTACGCCAGCGCTCCAGCCATAGGGCTTGATTATAAAGCGCTGCCCATTCTTCCTCTGTCTCTATATCATCACTGTTTACATGAAGGTTTGCCCGGATAAGGGCGCACCCCTTGGCGAACGTGTCCTCCGTATCTACGTCGGCCAAAGCGTGCGCCTCTACAAGTTTTTTAGGGAACCCATGCAACCGTTTACCAACTTGCCGAGCTGGACCTGCACAGCCATAAAAAGGACTGCATCATCGCGAAGCTCCGCACTGCCTCCCAACCAGCAATTATCAAACAGCACCTTTCCGGCTTCCACTTCATCTGTCTTTGATATTTTTGTTATTGCCTTGATTGTGGCAAAATCCGGGCGTTTGAAATAGCCCACATGGGTATCCTCGCCGTCCACAATATCCACACGGAAGACTTTACGGTGCTTGGATTTCATTGCTTCCACCTGCTCGGGAGTGATACCGCCGTCAAAGGTTGTTCTTGCTTCTTTCGTTACTTCTTTCATATCGTTTAAAGGGTATTTAATCGTTTTTTATTGACTGCCGGTAGCCGTCAGGGATTCGCACCTGACGGCTGCCGGTTGTTGTATTTCTATTATGCCTTTGGACCGCCCCATTCTATGTGTGAGGGTACGATCGGAAGTTCGACCTCCTGCCCCGTGTCGCCCTCTTTCCACTTTCTGGAGTTCCCCGAAAACTGACAGTTACGGATTTTGTCAGTTACTATCAGCCCGCTGTCAGGAATATACTGTACTATGATATCGAAAGGCGGAAGGTCTTGCAGTCGCCCGTTGGGGGCTTGTGCCTGCAATGCCTGTACTTCTTCCTGGTAAAGTATCAGTTTACCGTTAGGGGTAATTCTGCCTTTGGCACGCCCGACCGGGTGGCGGCCTGCACCGTACTTGTTTACCACCTCCTGCTCGTCGCCATATTCTACGCCCACAATGCCCGTAACAGGCACACCACCGATAAGGGTGACAATATCTGCCCAGGAGCACAACATGCCGTTAACCAAAGGTGTTCCGTTATTTATAACACTTGCCATTACTCTTGTTTTTTAGGTTGCTTAAACGCTTTTTGCAAAGCCGATTTTAATGTTTATATGGCGGATTACTGGGCTGGCCACATTCTTGATGACAATATCAAGGGTGCCGGTGCTTGCCACGTCCTGGTCGGGATCAATGTCTGCCTTGTAGCCGCTCAGCTCGCCGGCACGTTCCATCTCCTCGAGGGCAAGATTCGCCACCGTGATAAGGTTCTCGACGCTGTAGCTGGCAAGTCTGCCGCTTTCAGCATCTACATAAACGTTGCCGCCAAGTTCCGGAACAATGTATTTGCGGATTCCGCGGACGGCTTTATCCATGGTACGCACGCTTTCGATGGCCGCGTAGTCACTGGTGGCTTCGTCCATGGTGTGGCTGTCATTCATGTAGCTACCGGTCTGTCCGGGCTGCGTCACAAAGAAAAGGTAACGGGCGGTGTCCAGCTGCTCGATGAGCGCTTTGTCCATATCCCTGTAAAGGGTGCCGTCCCCGAATGCCGGCAGGGTTATACCTGTCGGGAACTCACGGACCCAGGCGATGCATTGGTGAACCTTGGCACGGCTCAGAAGCCCCAAAACCGTACCCAAGCCGCTGACGCTGCTCTTGGCGGAGTTGGCCTTGTCCTTGTAGAGGGTGGCACCGGTTCCGCTGCCTGCCTGGCAGATTACCACGCTTACACGGCTTTTGCCTGTGCCGGCCGCTTCCTTGGTAATTTGCTTTATACTCGTAACTTTTGGGGCGTAGAGGATAGACAATTCGGCCGCCTCGGCTGCCAGTGCGTCACCTATGCCCTGTAAGGTCACAATGTCGTCGGCACTCATGTTACGGTCGCCACACCACACGGCTATCTGACGGATTCGGCCGCCTGCAAAATGCTGTACCGTCTTAAGCTCGGCAAACGTATAATTGTCGCTGATGGTCGGTTTGGCGAAAAGTCCCACATAAAGGCTTACAGCCGGATTCACGCGGTAAATCTCGCTGAGGTGGTAATGCAACACTTTGACTGCCCAGCTGGTGGAGTCGGCTGTTATTCCGGCCGCCTCGGCTGCGTCTATCGTGGAAAGGGCCTGCACATGCTCGGTCTTGAAGTTCTCCGGAAGTTCGGCCTCCGGAAGGTAAGCGACAAAACCGCTGATATGGTCCTCGCCAGGCAAAGTCTTGGGGACATTGCCGTTGGTTCTGTTGATTGTTAGTTTGGTGCTCATTCTGCCGTTACTTTAATGATTCCTTTGTTCTTCAAATTGACGGCATGGGCTTTGGCGTCTCCCTGTTCCGGGAAGCACTGGCCGTCGTCAGTCACCCACACAACGGGCAGGCTGTGACGCTTGCACGCTTCAATCCCTACCGCCTTGAGCATTGACGGGGCTTCTGCCTTGGCCGCTTTCTGATTTTTCGGCTTTGCTCCATCCTTGGCCTTTTCTTTGGGTTTGGCTTCCTGCTCCCTTGATTCTTCTGTTTTATCCTGTACCGCCTCTTCCGGTACTTCCTGGGGATTCTTTACTTCTTCTTCGTTTTCCATACTGCTATAGTTTTTTTTAATTTGACAAATATCCATAAGGCTGCCGCCAATACGGTTAAAGCAGCACCCCACATAACGCCTTTTTTCATGCGTTCCCAAAGACTTGCCGGCTTTTCGGCCACTACAACCGCCTCGGACAGTTCCCCGCCGCTATACACCTGTTTCTCGGTCAAATCGGTGGTCTCCTGCTTGCGCAGGTCCTCCACTTCCCGCGTGGTTCCGGTGCGGTCGGTACGTTGCTTGATGCGTGCCTTTACGGGAAGGGCTCCGGTGGTGGGGTCCGGTTCTCGGTCGGTATCATAGATTTCTATTTCCGTCACCGTCACACTCTCGTCGGTTTCCTCACGCGCCTTTGTCTGTTCCTGCTGCTCCTGCTTCACTTCCTCTCGGGTGGTCTCCGTCTCGGTCTGCTTTTCTTCCCTGGTGGTTTGTTCCACCTGACGGTAAGAGGAGCAACTCGTATTTGACAGGGCAACGGTCAACATGAGGACAGCCCCAAACGCGCTCCAATGCCGCATTAAGCCTTTGTACGTCATTTCTTAATTTGTTTATTTCGTCTTGCAGCGGCGGTACTATCGACTGCATCAGGATGTCCGAAGCCTGGCGCACGTTTTCAAGTTCATGGCTTTTTACTTCTGCTATTTTGTCGTTGAGTTCAGCGCGGATCTTGCCAACCTCGGCCTCATATTTCGCACGCTCGACCCTCCGGCCTAACCACGACCCTATAGGGCCTGATACCGCCGCGACAAGCGCCGATACAATGATAGTTACTATTTCGCCGCTCATTCACGTTTTTACTGTTTAATACCTATGGATTCCAGCCACTCCGATACTTCAAAGCTCGGGCAGGCTTTCGTCCATTCATTTGGTTCCACTTTTCCGTTTCCGTTCCGGTCGGGGCTCAAATCTCGGTGTCCTATGATTTTAACATCGGGGTGGCGCCTGTGGAAGTCCTGTACATATTCCGCCATGGCACTGCGTTGAGCAGGTGTGCGGGTGTCTTGCGGGGTCTTGCCGTCTTTGGCTACACCACCGGCATAGACTATATGTCGGCTTACACTGTTGAAGCCTGCCGCTCCGTTGGTGACTTCCCAGCCGTCCACGTAGGCATCCTCATTATTCTTAACAAGGCGTTCTCGGGTCCCGTCCAGTCTGAAAAGGTCTGTATATCCGACCTGACGCCAGCCGCGCCCCTGGGGCTTGGGGGAGGTGTGCATTCGCCGTATGTCGGCGGCGCTCACATCCCTGCCCTCCGGAGTGGCTGTGCAGTGGATAACCAGATACTTTAATTCCTGCTTTCCCATAACTTTACATTATTAGGCGTGCGGTGCACTTACAATCGCGCCGCTTACTTTGGTTTTGGTTAATGGTAGACAGATACCCCACTGGGTAAAGTTCACCAAATTGCGGTGATATAGAGGGTCTTTCTGCGCCTCACTGTGATAGAATTTCGTTGAGCCGTAGGCTTTCATCGTTCTGCCGGCATAGAAGGCAACCGATGCGCGGGCGTCGCCAACTCCTGCTACTGCACCCCAGGCCTTTTTCTTGCCGGTGCTCATGGTGTAGTATGGCGTGCCGTCATATTCGTAGATGTCAAAACCGTACAGGCGGCAGATTTTGCCGTCGGTCTGGTTAATGTTGTATTGCTCCTTGAACTTCTGCTCGGTCTCCAGCAAGTCATTAACGTGGTCGGAACAAAGGACCAAAATACGATCCTTGCCGGGAATACGCATTTTGTCAAATTCGCGCTTCATTGCCAGAAGGTCGTTAAACGTCATTTTCTTGCGGGTTCCGTCACTTGCTCCGGTGGTCTTGATTACAGGGATATCGGTTCCCTTTTCGTCAGGGGCAAGGGCATGGATTGCCTTTTCTGCGATTTTCTCACGCAATGCGTCGCGGTGGCGTTCCTGCACGCTGGCCATTTTATCATAGCTGCAAGCGTGCAGCTCATCATCGGTCACAGGGGTTGCGGTCGTATCGAACTTATCCAATGAAATGGGTTTGTCTGCATCTTCAAGGGCTTCAATATTGAGCGGGTAGGTTTTGTTATTGACCAAAACGGTAGGGTCTCCGCCAATTTCCGTAAAATGGATAACGTCATTTTCCACATACTGGTTATAACTGCGGATACGCTGCATCCAGCCCAAGGCTTCGGGCGCGGTACGAAACGCCTTGATCATCTCACCGGTCCACACTTCTGTAAGTACCCCGGCACGTAATGCACCGGAAGGGGCGAACTGTCCGGCCAACATGGCCACGACATTGCCGGCTACCGCTCCGGCTCCGACAGGAACTCCAACGACTGCCGCACATGCAGCACCGGCAGTACTGTTAAATGCTACCGCGCAAACCATGGTCAGCACGGCAAATAATGTTTTCTTCAAAAAATTGCTTTTTGCGTTCATTGTTGTTTAATTGTTGGTTGTTAATTTGGTATCAGTCTTTCAATACCGGGCATTCGATGCCATATTCAGCCTTATACAGCTGGGCATATTTAGACGGATCGTCTTTTCTCAGGGTCAGCAGCTCATTTTCGGGCACCTCGCTGAGTTTGGTGTACTCCTTGGCCGGTGCTGCGCCACCCGGTGCGCTTTCTCGTTTAAGGTTGATTACTTCCGTAGGCTTTTGCTGCGGTGCCATAAGCTTAAGCGTGTCGGTCAGGTTCTGCAACCCGGCTGACTTGCCCAGGGTGATAAAGTGGTCGCGGTTCTCTGCCAGAATACGCCTTTCGGCGATGGCTGCGTCCACGGCTGACGTAACCGCCGCCAATTGGATGGTTTCTGCCTGGTCGGCTCTCTCTTTGAGCAGACGCAGACTTGCCAGCGCCTGCTCCTCGGTCGCTGTTTCAGGCAGGCCGAGCAGGATTAAAAATTCCTTGTTCATTTGGTTTTGTTTTATTGATTTATTGTTTTGTTCCTCGCCAGGGGCGGGGTCGTTCTTTTCAAGTTTGAGCATGGGGAGATTCGGGTGTTCTTCTCCGGCTGAAAGGGTCAGCAGTTGGCCGGAAGCGTACAACTGCAAGGCTTCATCATTACTGCCCATATCAACGATACTGACTTCAACCAGACGGCTGCGGGTTACAGTGGCACGGGTCTGGCCGTCCAATACCAGGGCGGGGTCGTCGCTTACTTCCAGAGGTTCAAGACCTGCGGAAGCCATGCGCAAGAAACCGTTTTCCCATTTACTCTCTACCTGCTTGGCAAAAGGGTCGTTCTGGTCAAATACCGGGGTGCCTATCAGTTTGGCACCGTCGCGGCGCAGGTTCTCGATTCTGCCGATGGGACCTGCTGTTCCCTGGTAGTTCCTGCGGTGCATCCACAGCAGTATAGGGTTGCGCTTGAACTGCTCCAGGTCTATACCGTCGGTCAGTATGCGCGTGCCGTATGAGTTTACGGCTTCAGTGGATATTATTACTTCTTTCATTCGTCAAAAAAATAAAGCCGGCGGCCCGCGTAACGCCGCAATGGTGATGGAGGGTGGTATGCGCTCGGGGCACCGGCTTGTTAATCAATCTTTATTACCTTACCTGATTGTTGTTGCGGAGGCGGGATTCGAACCCGCGACCTTTGGGGAATGAGCCCAACGAGCTGCCTCTGCTCTACTCCGCGATGTCGTTCAATGCTGCAAAATTGCAACTACTTTAACCCATGGCAAAAAAGGGTGTGAACTCTTTACACTCTTTTTTATGATACCCTGATTTTAGGCCAATTTTGCAGCATGAAAGCGCGCCCGCAGTGGGTGCGCTAATCGTTATAAATCATCTTTAAACATGAATGGCAACTAAAAAGGAACTGGAAAAAATGCGTGAGCACGCACGCCTCCTCTTCATGCAAGGGGAACCGCAAAAGGTCATAGCCGAAAAGGTGGGCGTATCTGCACAGACGATTACAAAATGGGTAAATGACGGAGACTGGCAGGCGGCACGCTCTGCGGCTAACATTACACGGCCGGAACTTGTAAATAAAATTTTGAAAAGTATAGATGTATTGGTCGAGGACCTTGTAAACGAGCCAAGCCCGGAAAAGACGGCGGCAGCAGCGGATAAACTGGTGAAGTTTGCCGCTACCATTGAAAGACTGGATAAGAAAACGTCCGTAGTAGATATTATAGAGGTCTTTATGGCTTTCAGCAAATGGCTGCAATATCGTATGAGCTTCGACCCGAATGTAACCCCCGAACTGATACAGACAATAAACAAATATCATGACCTGTTCATTTCCGAACAGCTCCAAAAAGGTTTTTAATCTATGACAACAAAAGCGGAATTACTAAAGGCTCAAGAAAAGTGGAAACAGCACTGTGAAACGGTACAGGCTGCAACGGCCGTTAATATCAATGAAACGGAAGCGCAGCGTCTGGCACGTATCAGGCATTTACGCGCAGACTATGCCGCTTTTGTGGACTACTACTTCCCGCACTGGACCGTAAACCCGGAAACCGACAAATCAACACCTTGCGCCCCGTTCCATATTGCCGCCGCTAACAAAATTCTAAAAAACAGGAACCTTAAAGCGGCTTTCCAATGGCACCGCGGGGCTGCAAAATCCACCAACATGGACGTATTTGTCCCCATGTGGCTGATGATTCAGGAACGAAGGGAAATAAATGTTATGGTACTGGTGGGTAAGTCTGAGGGCAACGCCAAGACCTTGCTCGGTGACATTCAGGCCGAATTACAGTATAACCAACGTTATATACACGACTTTGGCGAACAGTATAATGCAGGATCCTGGGAAGAGGGCGAATTTGTGACACGCTCGGAAGTGGCGTTTTTTGCCCGTGGCCGTGGCCAGTCTCCGCGTGGTCTGCGCTACCGCTCGCACCGCCCTGACTACGTCATTATTGATGACCTCGACGATGACGAACTGGTGGAAAGCCCGGCACGTGTCAACAAATTATTTAGCTGGTTACGCTCGGCTCTGTTCGGAACGCTCGACGGCGGACGTGGCCGCTTCATCATGGTGGGCAACCTCATTGCCAAAAATTCGGTACTGGCCAAGTGGTGCGAAATTAAATCGGTACATGTTACCCGCGTAAATATCTACGACAGCAAGGGTAATGTTTCTTGGGCTTCCAAATGGACACCCCAGGAAGTGCGCGAAATTGAAGAGGTGGCCGGCTACAGAGAATTTCAAAAGGAATACATGAACAACCCGATAATAGAGGGTGCCGTGTTCAAAAATGAGTGGATCCGCTGGGGCAAACGCCCGGCATGGAACAAATTCTCGGAAATTATTCTGTACATAGACCCCTCATTCAAAGGCTCGACAAAAAACGACTTCAAGGCGGCAAAACTGTGGGGTAAGGCAGGAACGACACTTTATCACCTCCGCGCCTTTGTCCGGCAGGCTTCCGTGGCCGAAATGGTGCGCTGGTGTTATGACCTGTACGAATGGTGCAGGGAGCAAGGCATTTGCCCACGCTGGTACATGGAGGCGAACTTCATGCAGGACACCATTTTGGACGAGTTCCGACGTGAAGGGGAACTCCGCGGCTATCAGCTGCCCATTACAGGGGACAAACGTAAAAAGCCGGATAAATTCCAGCGTATTGAAGCTATCAGCCCCCTTTGGGAGCGTGGCTTCGTGGTATATGATGAGACACAACGCGACGACCCGGACATGCTGACAGGTATTGAACAGACACTTTCATTTGAAAAAGGAATGCGCGGCCACGATGATGCCCCCGATGCCGACGAGGGCGCTATCTGGATGCTACAGCGCGACACACGCACTAAATCGTTTAACCCCTCTTTCGGCAGGAGGACAAATGCAAAAAATGTATCATGGTAATTATGGACTATTTCCGCGCCTGTGTTTTCGACTGGCGCAAAAAGAAGGCTATCAGACAAGCCAAACGAAATGCCAACCTGTACGGTAAAAAATACCTGGTGCTCGTACATAACGGGCGCCCTGTATGTGTATCTATGCAAGCCATTAAAACGCTGATCAGAAAACACCGTTTTGCCCGTGGCTTCACTGCCGAAACGGCCAGAAAGATAGCCATTTTTGAAGCGAGCCCCTCTAAATAATATGCCTATGTTTTTGACTGTTGAAGATTACCGCTCTGTCTGCGACTCCTACGAATTTGAGCAGATAACAGAGAATGAGGATACGCACCTGGCTGCCGAAGCTGCCGCCCTGGAGCAAATTTCCTCATACCTGCGTGCCCGCTATGACATGGACCGCGTGTTTTCCGCTTCGGGTTCCTGCCGCAACCCCATGGTCGTGCAGTGTGCCGTTAATATTTCCCTGTGGCTAATGGTACACAGACTGCCGCAGAATATGGGCCATGAACGCCGGGAATGCCTGTACAACGACTCCATTAAATGGCTGCGCGATGTACAGGCTTCCAAAGCTTCGCCCGACCTGCCTGTCTATGTCAGTGAGGAAGGAGAAACCGATACGCACAACCCGATACGCACAGGCTGCATGAAACCAAACCGATACGATTATTAAACACCATTTAAACGCTGTTTAAACAATGTTCAGACTATCCGCAAAAATAGAGATTCAAAGCGACCGTACGTGGTCTGTTGAATGCGTTACGGCTGTGGAAATTGTGCGGGACACGGACAAACTGACGACCGAAGCAAAAATCACTTTGCCCAAAAAATTAAAGTGGGACGGTTCGGAAAAGATACCGGTCAAGCGCGGCGACAAAGTAACCATATCACTGGGCTACAATGATAACCTGCAAACGGCTTTTTCCGGGTTTGTCCGTGATGTGGGCTTCAAAACCCCGGTAGTCATAACCTGCGAGGATGATATGTTCAACCTGAAACAGATGCCGGCAAAGAAAATGGCTTACCGCTCTGTAACGATTGAAAAACTGCTCAAGGACCAGGGCATTTCTTACAGGCTCAATGTCATGGGGGAACAGTCGCTCGGGGCTTACCGTGTAACGGCCGACACTGTGGCCGCCCTGCTCGGCAAACTTTCCCAGCAGGGCATACGCTCGTTTTTTCGCTATGAGGACGGGGAACCGGTTCTGTACTGCGGTGTATTGTTTGAACGCGACAACAAACCCTCACAGGTTTTCAAAACCGGGTTTAACATCATTTCCGACCAGAACCTGAAACAGCAGAAAGCGGAAAATATGCGCTTGCGCGTTAAAGCTGTCAGCCTCATGCCGGACAACAAGAAAATAAAGGTCGAAGCAGGGGACGCGGACGGGGAACAACGCACGCTGCACACATACAACAAGACGGAAAGCGAACTGAAAGCATGGGCACAGCAGGAAATAAAACGCCTCAAAAGGGACGGGCTTTCCGGCTCGTTTACCACGTTCGGGCATACGCTGGTCGACTGTCTGGATGCTGTCGGCATTATCATTGACGGCACAAAGATGGGCGTGTACCAGGTGAAAAAGAATGTAATTAAATACGGCGATACCGGCTACAGGCAGGAAATTACCCTCGGGCTGCGTATCGGCTAAATTCTAACGTAATGGACAATATCAAAGACGCGATAAGGAAATTGGCACAGCAGGACGGTGAAACCGTTGCCCTGGTCTGCATCGTGGACGACGTGGATAAAACAGCCCGTACCATTGACTGCACCCCGGTTAATGAGGGGGCGCCGCTTCTCGGGGTGAACCTACAGGCTAACCAGGGCTCTGATTTCGGACTGGTCATTTATCCGGAAAAAGGGGCGTTTGTTGTGGTCGGTTTTATGGCTGACGGTGCCGCCGGGCTGATGCTGGCCACCGACAAAATAGAGTCGGCCGAAATGGTGATTGGGGAAACGGCCGCCGCTATCGACGCGGAAGGCATTCGGCTGAAAACAGCCCAAATGTCAGCAGACATCAATAAAAGCGATATCATATTCAACGGAGGTAAACTGGACGGGCTGGTCGTTATCCAGAAACTTACGGACAAACTAAATGAGCTTGTAAAGACATTTAACACCCATACGCATAACGTGACAGTGTCACACCCTGGAGGACTATTTACAACTGTAACGCCAGGAAGTACAGCCAAACCATTTCAAAAAACAGATTACGAAAATACAAAGATTAAGCAATGAATATTACAGGACTTCAAATCAACACGGAAACGGCGGACCTGCTCGTTCATCACCGCGCTGCCGTAGTCGCAGAGGCTTCCGGCTTCATTGCCGAAACGGTCCTCCGCGCCATGCCAGGAGATTTCAAGGAAATGCCGCTGCTGGGGGCTGACGCTCCCGGAATGCTTGCCGCAAACCGCGACAAATTCTGGCCGGGAAATACGAAAAAGATGCTGCGTGCCGTCGGTCTCGATGTTGCAAATATAACTGTTGCCGATAACGGCGTAATTACAATATCATAGCCATGGAAATAAAAGTAAAAGACCGCCAGTCGCTCATAGATATTGCCATTATCGCCCTTGGTTCTGCCGAGGGGGTGTTCTCCCTGATAAGGCGTAACGGCTTATCACTGACCGACACCCTGTCGGACGGCCAGGTTCTGGAATATGAAGCCGACGACATAGTAGCCCCGACCATTCGCGAAGCCTACAGCGTGCGAAAACTCGCACCGGCAACCGATATCGGCCGTTTGGAATTTAACTACCTCATGTCCTCCACGTCTCCGGGCAAAGTTACCGGTTCTGTCGTCGTCAGACCTCACCGTTCCGGACAAATGCTCATTGACCCGCTGGAGGATGCTCTGGCAGATATTATGGCAGGACGGCCACCGAAAGAAAATACGCAGATTCACCTCACGCGTATTTTCCAAAATCCGTTTGACGATACTTTCGCATAATTTTAATTTTTATCTGAATGAAAAATATTACACCTATCCCAGTTCCGCAGCTTAATACGGCCGAACTCGCGGCCCGTGCCGTTGCCATTCGCGACGCGGTGGCGGCCAAGACGGTGACAGCACAGCAGGTGGGGTCACTATTCTTTGAATTGGTGGAACACTGCGGTAATGTGCGCGATGCGCTCGCTTTGTTCATTGAAACGAATATCCCGGAAATTCAGCAGGATATCGACACCCGTTTGGCCGGGGTGGATGATGCCGTGGCAAAAGCCGCCGCGGAACTCCAGAAGTCGGAAGCTGCCCGCGCCCTGGTGGAGTCGCTGGTGGCTTCGCTGTCCTCGCAGAACCTGGCCGCTCCGATTCGTATTGATATTAACCAGTGCCCGGGCTCTGTCACGGTTACAAACACCATGCTGCCGAAAATCAAAGCGGAACTGTTCCCGCGCTTCGGGCTGGGTTCGATTTTCTTTTATGCCGACAATTCGGCGGCAAGGGTGACACCGGACGGGGAAATTGTTCCCATGGAAGAAGGAACGGCACGCATTTACGCGGTGGCTACCGGAAACACCGGCATTTACCGCACCTTGACCATTGAAGTGGTTCCGCCACGTCTCAGGCTTTGCGCCTCTGACGGTCTCCGCCTCGATGCTAACGGAAATTTAAGATTTACATAATGGAACAGATCCGACATATCAACTATAAAAGCGACTTTATCCTCCGTGAACGCTTCCGCAATGCTTCCGGGGATATTGTCGCTTTGCCGCCTGATGTGGACTTCTGCATTGAATACCGCACCAGGCACGGGCATATTTTCACGGCTTCACGCACCGGCGGCATTTACAGCAACTGCACACCGGACGGGGACGCATTGTTGGTCATTTTCAAAGACCACGGACTTTGCGAAGGTGATTTGTGCCGGGAACTGCACCTCAAGCTCGTTAACGACCTTATGCCGGACGGGCTGCAAAGTGTCTATTACCCGGAAAAAATCAGCGTTAACCTTTGGCACCTTGCCACCGACACGGACGGCGTGGTGGAATGTGATGCGCTCGCAGCCTACACGCGGGGGCTGCCGTTCACGTATGAGGACTTCACCCCTGAACAGTTGCAGAAACTGAAAGGGGAAAAGGGGGACCCGTTCACTTTTAAGGACTTCACGGCCGCACAAATAGAAATGCTCAAGCAACCGGCTACCGAAGCCGCCAAGCGTGCCAATACGGCCGCAGATAAGGCGAATAAAGCCAGCGGGGATGTTTTGGATAGTGCCCTGGAACTCGAAAGGGTTTCCGCCAAGGCAGTAGCAGACTGCAATACGGCGACGCAGAAAGCGAACTCGGCAACTGCCGGGGCAAAGGTGGCGACACAGAACGCACAGACGGCTGCCGTGAATGCACAGGCTGAACAGGCATTGACGGAACAAACACGCCTTAAACTGGAAGAAGTGGCAGACCGTGCGGAACTGGTAGCAATGCCTGTTCCCTCCGGGCTGCGTGTTGAAGCCCCGGCACCTGTAACTATCGGCAACCGGATACCACGTTATATTGAGGCTAAGGTGCTGCCATATTCTGCCCTGCAAAACATCATTTACCAGGCGGACGGGACGGCTGCCTACATTGAACCGGACGGGCGCATTGTTCCAAGGGAACCAGGAACCGCAAGGGTGCATGTGATACCCACCGGCGGCACGAAGTATTACAAGACCGTCACTCTTACCGTTGTTGCACCGCGTTTAAGGCTGTCGGCACCTGACAGGCTCCGCCTCGATGCGAAAGGAAATTTACGCTTAACTTAAAATAGAAATAATGGCTAATTTAATATCAAATATACGTGACTGGTTCGACCGCCCCACACGGTCGGAAATAATGACCCTGGCTCGGAAAGCTTCAAGCAGAAAAGGTTTGAAGCTGACGGCACAACTGCTCCAGCAATCCGACTCGCTTACAAAAAAAGATATAGCGGACTGGCGCAACGCTCACCAAATGGCTATCGACTACGAAAACCCGAACCGTAGCCGGCTTTATGACATTTACGGAGATGCCGTGTTGGACGCTCACCTGTCCGGCTGTATCGGCCAGCGCAAAGGAAAAACGCTGCAAAAGGACTTCCGTCTGGTAGGTCAGGACGGCAAGGAAAACGCAGAAGCCACCGAACTGCTGCAACAGGAATGGTTTTCCGATTTTATAGATCTTGCCCTGGACTCACGCTTCTGGGGGCCCACGCTTATACAGCTGGGCGATATTGTTAACGATGAAAACGGCATTATGCGTTATGACGGGGTCGAACTCGTGCCCCGCAAACACGTTGTACCCGAATATGGGGTCGTGGTCAAATCACCGGGCGACGACTGGCGCGGCGGTATTTCCTATGTGGAGGGGGACTTTGCAAACTGGGTCATTCCGGTTGGTAAGGGCCGCGACCTCGGTCTGCTCCTGAAATGCTGCCCGTCCTGCATCAGCAAAAAAAATATGCTGGCGTTCTGGGATATGTTCGGCGAAATTTTCGGTTTGCCTATGCGTGTGGCTCACACGTCCAGTCCTGACGAAGAAGAACGCAGAAGGGTGGAAAATGCACTCGAAACCATGGGTACGGCTTTCTGGGGTCTGTTCCCGGAAGGAACCGACATTGAAATTAAAGAGACAAGCAGGGGCGATGCTTACAACGTATATGACAAACGTGTGGATCGCTGTAACTCGGAATTGTCAAAGGCTATTTTGATGCAGACCATGACCATTGATTCGGGTTCTTCTCTTTCACAGTCGGAGGTGCATCTTGAAATTTTTGAGCGTGTCACCGAAAGCGACGCGGCCATGGTGGCCAACGTGGTTAACGGACGACTGCTGCCGCTCATGGTTCGCCACGGCTTCCCGGTCCAGGGGTTGCGTTTCCAATGGAACAACGCGGCCAGTTACACGCCTGCCGAACAGCGCGAAATTGAACGCCTGCTCCTGGAGTATTACGAAATTCCACCGGAATATTTCACGGATAAATACGGCGTGCAGATTTCCGGGGCACGCGAAGCGAAAACACAGCCGGACCGTTTTTTCGACTAAGCCCCGCCCCTGATGCCGGGCTGCGGGGCTCTTATCTTGCGTTTAACCGCGCTTTGGGCGACTTGTATAGCGGAGACCTCCTGCAACTTGCGGAAGGCGACAAACGCCCTGATTTCGACGATACGGCATTTTTTGACGCTGCCGACATGGTTTATCATGCCGGTGGATTCGATAATGCCCAAATGAATACCCCCGAAGCTCGCCGGCTTATCGGTGAAACATTAAAACAGTTGGTAACGGGTATCAGTTCAGGGCTTCCGCATGAAGTTCCGGAAACGGTCAGATATGCGCTCGAAAACAACGCCTTTATTTTCTCCGGCTTCAAGGCGTTTCACTCTCTCCGCGAAGTGGGGCTCTCCCTGCTCGATGAGAAAGGAAACATAAAGTCCTTTGAAGCGTTCCACCAGGATGCGGTAAAGGTTAACAACAGGTATAATCATAACTACCTGTACGCGGAATATAACCACGCGGTCGGCGCTTCCCTCATGGCTGCACGCTGGCACCGGTTTGAAGCTGACGGCGACAAATACGACCTACAATACAGAACGGCCGAAGATGACCGCGTGCGTGAGGATCACGCCATTCTGAACGGTACGACCCTGCCGCCGTCCGACCCGTTTTGGGGCAAATACCTGCCGCCGAATGGGTGGAACTGTCGCTGTACAGCCGTGCAGGTCAGAAAAGGGAAATATCCGCTTTCTGACTCTGAATTATCCATGAAACGGGGTGATAATTGCACCGAAACGGCAAAACAGCAGATTTTCCGGTTCAATCCGGGTAAGGAACTGGCTCTGTTCCCGCCTAAGCACCCATATTACAAAGGACCTAAAGCGGAAGCACTCAAACAAGCGATTGACGGCTATACACCTGCGGAATGGACCCCTAAAACAATAGCGGAAGCAGAGCAGTTTTTCCGTGATAAATTGGGCGTTAACTGCTCACTGAAAGGCTTCACGTCAAAACAAATGGCGCAAATTGAGGCTATATTCCGAAGTGCAGAAAAGCATTTCCAGTGTTACCCTGAATTAAAAGAAACAACACAGTATGTCGGCACCATTCAGGGGCGTGTTGAGTTGCTTGTAGAAAGGAAGTTCAAAGAACTAAAAGAAGACCCCAGATATGAAAGCCTTGGGGATGACTATCTCATGGAATACGCCAAAAAATTTATTAAAAGTTATAAAGTCGGTCCCTCTAAAAATGTATATGCCTATTCACATGGGGCTTTTAGTGAATGGGAGCTTGCCGGCATTGCTTTTAATACCATGTGGAAAGGTGAAAAAATAGACGACTCCTTGGCTTCTGATGTAAAAAGCAAATGGCACCCACCTGGAACAGGCACTTTAAAGGCTGTTTTCGACCATGAACTCGGGCACGAAATAGACCGATTGCTTGGCCTGCGAACTCATGCTGATTTTCTGAAAATGTATAATGAAGAAAGAGCAAAAGGCAAAGAGCATATTGTGGAAAACCTGTCCACATACGGGCATAAAAATGCAGCTGAATTTATAGCAGAGGCGTGGTCTGAATATCTCAATAACGAAAAACCGCGACCTATTGCGGTTGCGGTTGGTACTTTAATAAGGAATTTATATGCAAAAAAGCATCAAGCCTCTGGGGCTTCGTCTGAATCAACATAAACACGCATTGTATCACGTGGTCTTGCTGGTTCAAAGACATAATCACCTTTTTGCCCCTCAAATATATGGTTGTGGCTCTCTGCACCGTCTTGCACAATCTCAATCGGGATAATGTCAAACGCTGCACAGGTCAAACCTTTTATGAAGTGCTTGCAGTGCTCGCACATATAAGGGCATTCCTCTATTTTATCTATAATTTTTGCCATGTCGCAAAATTATAAATTTTATTTTGAAAATCAATCATTAAAAACAAAGTAAATGCTCAGTGCCAACGAATTAAAAAACGACATTCTTAACGACATGCGGGTGGAGCTATCCGATGAGTTCGACCGCAACTTTGAGCGGAAGGCTTTTTTTACAGAGAAATGGAAGCCACGCGCACACGATTACCCCAGGGGTTCGCTCCTGATTGTGACCGGTGCCATGCGCCGCTCCACTCAGGGACGTGTAGAGGGTAACGGTGTCCGCTTTTCGTCTGCACTCGCATACGCGGAAATTCACAACGAAGGCGGTACAGGCAGGAAACCGGTAAAGTCACACACCCGAAGAAGCAGGAAGGGGAAAACCTACACGGTCCGCGCCCATACGCGAAAATTCACCATGCCCAAACGCCAGTTTATCGGAGACGGACCGGAAACCCAACGCCTGATCCGAAACGTGATTGAGGACAACCTGAAAAAATATAATTTGTCACTAACCAATTTTTTGAAGAAATGAGAAAAGCCATTTTTTTAGCCATTGCGGACGCTCTTTCATCCATTGAACCGACCGCGGCATTTCCTGAAGGGGTGCCTTATATTGACCTTTGGAACGACCAGGTAAACCTCCTCGGTGGTGGTTCTGTCTTTGAAACACCCGCCATATTCGTGGAATTTGAACAAATCGACTGGCACCAGCAGAATACCGGGGCACGTCGGGGCGATATCGCCGTGCGCCTCCACATTGTTACCCGTGCTGTTCCGGTTCATGGCCATAAGGACAAGCGAATGGGCGAAGCTCTGGCGGTGTTCGACCTCATCAACAGCATTAACGCCAAAATGCAGGGGCTGCGCGGAGAAGGCTTCGCCGGCTTCCAGCTTACGACCTCAGCAACGAACCATAACCACACCGAACTCGTGGAAAATGTGGAACGGTTGGTAACGTCTGCACAAGACTGCACCGCCATGAGGCCATTTAAGCCCGTTTCTGTCGCTTCTGTGGCCATTTCATCACCAAAGTAATACAATATACCCCCGGCAGTTTTTACGCTGTCAGGGGTATTGTTTTCAATTACTCCGAAAAGAGGGGTAATTCAAATTGCCGGGCTTTCTCTGCTTCTTCTTCCAAAATGCCTAAATAATTCAGGTAGGTGCGGTAACAGATCCGAAATTCGGGCTCTATCCAATGCCGCCAAACTGCCCTGTAACATCTTGCCTGGTTCCCGGCTTCATAATGTAAGGCTGTGATTTCCTTAATTTTCTGCGCACGCGCCACAGTGCTTTTAAACCTTTTTTTCATTGCCATTTGCCCGAATTTTACTACCTTTGCACCGTCCTTTTACATCGGGCGGTGTCTGGTCGTGGGCTTTCGGGCAAAGCAAATGAACTTACACCTCCCTTTTTTTATACCTCAGCCTCCGGTTTGGCAGGTTCCGGCTCCGTTTCTATCAAATCAACGTCAGTTATACCCAGCGGAATGTTTCGCCAGCCGTTGGCGGTTGTTTCATCACGATATTGAGCCCTGATATAACGGCGTGTTTCAGTGGGCATGTAACTTTCCTGAATGATTTTAACGCCCTCAATGAACTGCTCATCCTTACTTTCTTCCGCCATTTTTGCCAACTGGAGCACACGGCTTGCATTGAGATTGCCTTGTTTGTCCTTGCTCAACAGCCTAAGCACGGTATTTACAAGGGTTTTGGTCTTTTCATCTGTCGCAAGGCTTTCAATGTACTTGCGTACCATTGCGATGCCTGTCTCTGCCATATCAGACCAGCCGTCCACCGTATTGACTCCCAAAGTAAGACGCAAGGTGCTTTCACTATTGGTAAATGTGTGGCTGAACTGCCCGTCTTCCTTGAATCCTACTACCTCCTCTTTCATCTGTAACACGGTCTGGAAATTACCGAAAACCGCATCTTTTACGGTGCGTATGTCCTGGCTTAATCTGCGAAGTTCCGGGACTGCCTGTGCCAGTTCGTCATCGACCATTTGCTGGTAGGTGGCACGCTGTTGTTTGCGAAGCTCTGCGGCTTCTTTTTTCTTTTTCTCTGCGCGGAACGCTTCAAATTCTCTGCGTTCTTCCGCTGTCATTTCTACTTTTTCCATTTTATCTGTTTTTAATCAGTTATTAAATACCGTTTAATCGTCCTCCGGTTCATAGTCGGGAACAAATTCCGCCATATCGGCCTGTGAACCCGCCCAGTCTGACAATTCACGCATAAACTCGATATATTCTTCGTTTTCCATTGAGCAGGTCATTTCTTTAATAACCTGCTTTGCTTCATTCATTATTACCATATCAGCACCAATAAATTAAGAACAGGAGCAGCACCTGTAACAGTTGACCGACCAATCCGCCTAAAAGGGTGGCGGCTATGTCCAGCCAGTCCCATTTATTGCCATAGGCATAATCTTTATACTCCAGCCCCATGGCAACGCCAAGGGCAAACAGAAATGTGCCTACAAAGCCGCACAAAATAGCATACTTGAAATGTTTCTGCCTGTTGCTTTCTGTAATCCAGCTCATCGTCGTTATTTTTATGGTTTAACTTATCAGGCTTCGCCCTTTGAACCTCCCATTATCGACTGCATCAACATTGCGTTTGTCAGACTGTCAACCGACTGCGAATCTTTTACCTTGTTGTTGAAGGTCGCTATCAGGTTATAAAGCCGTTCACGCGGTATCTTGTTGAAGTCGTCGTAACCGGTAGCTCGGCAGGCTATGCCCTTGATTTTATTTATTCCTTGGCTTTGATAGGTGGCACGCAACCAACTGCCTATCGCTGCTATCACTCGTTTGCGCAACTGGTCAAGCGTGGCTCTGCCTTGTTTCTTATTGACCATTTCGCTTAATTTCGCGCAAATGTCTATTAGTTGGTGTTGGTCCAGGTCGCGGCTGCTTTCCACGCCCCAACTCGACAAAAGGTCCTTTTTCTGGTCCTCTGTCATGTGAAGCACACCGCAAAGGGTGTGGAACTTCTTAAGCAATCCACGGTGGATCTGGTCCATTGTTTTATTTTCTCCCATAGTCTTTATTTCTTGATTTGATTTAACCAATATGCGTCTGCACCCTCCTGCCAAATTATGAAGTCTGCGCCGCCCTCGCCTTTGTCTGAATCCTCGTAACGGGTAGTTACAAACGCTTTGTAACCCTCTACATGGATTTTTATTTCTGCATCAAAACGTATAAAACGACCTAAATTACCGTCGGGTTCTCCGTTCTTTTCATGGCAGATAAACACAAACAATTTGTCCGGAAATTCATTCTTTAGTTTTTGAAAACTCCTTTTATTGAAGCCGTCCAAATATTGGAGACTGTCAATGACGATTATATCCGGACTTTTTCGCTTCAATAGCCTGGCGCGCAAGTCTGGTAGTTGTTCCTTGTTCAACAGTATTACATTATTACCGGCTTCCGCCATGTCCACACGCTCCCAGGCTTTTTGTAGTGACAGGCTCAGACCCTGCTCAAGTGAATTATAAGCCGTACGCTTGAACTTAGAAAGGTATTTGCAGAGCATCAGGGTGAAAGTGGTTTTACCGCTGCCACTTCCGCCCCATATTAGCCACGTACCGCGCAGCTCGGGACGGCCGAAACTGGCCAAATATGGCCCGTCAAAATCGGCTACCTCAAACTGTGCCGCTAATACGTTCATGTTACTTATTGCTCTGCTCATAATAATTACACTTTTTCTATTTTAACATTCCAGAGGTTTGAAAAACGGGCTTTTACAATAGCTTGCGCCGCTCTTATTGCGGAATATTCAGAATTAAAAGCAACTGTTCTGCTACCTGGATAATAACCTTTCCACCTAAGCGGATCTTCAGATATTTCTTTTTCGGTTAGTTCCCTGCAAACTTCAATTTTATATTGAAAGGAATATAAATCCCGTTTGTGTTTGGGCATTTTCTCAAATTCTTCCCCGAGGTAGCCGCCATGTATAGTGGTTACTATACCTTTTTCAGTTTGTTTATCACTGCAAATCATTATACCATTTGCTACTATTGTGGCATAATAATGCTTAGCGCCTCCACAGGCCCCTATAAAGTTGCTAATTTGTATAATAACACAACGAGGCTCATTTGCTTTGGCATAATACTTAGGCTGTGACTTTAATTTAAAATCAAGTCCTACCATTGTAGTAAAAAACAACGGATATTCGCCATGGTCTATAGAGCGTTCTTTCGCATCCTTTAATGTCATCTTACACCTCCTTTGAACCAAGCACCTACCGAAGTGATAAAATCACCTATACAGTCAAGAAAACCTTTGAAACTGTCTATATCTATAAACACACGGATAAAGCCCAAAGGCAGATAAACCAAATAAATCACGGCTACTATAACAGCCAAGAAAATTAAAGTCGCAATGTTGTACGCTTTCTTTGCAAATTCAATTAGTGTCATTTCTCACCTCCTTTCAAAGTCGCCCATACACTGCGTTTAACGCGGCGCAGGTCGCCCTCACTTTCGTTTATAATCCTGTTAATACCTTTGCTGTCGTTCAGTCCGTTGGCGACGCATACGGCGGCTATATCCTCGCTGTTGAGCAAAGGCAGTTTTACGAACTTGCGGCCGATACGGCTGTATATCTCTGCATAGCCTTTACGGTTCAAGCGCACGCCGCGTTCAATACGCTTTTGCAGGTAACTGGTAGCAGTCAGGATAATGCCGCAATGTCCCTCCAGCTGATTATACAGACTGATAAAGAAATAAAGCACCTGGTCAGTCAGTTTGTCGGCTTCATCCAGTACAATAAGGGGCGCGTCCTTGCGTTTAAGCGTGTCCACTATATCGTCCATCATTTCGCCCACTGTGGTACCGCTGACACCCACGCCCATGCACTTGAGCAGTTTGTGCATAAAGGTGCGACGGTTCCAATATTCCGAACAGGTCAGGTGGTAGGCGTTGGCGTGTCCGGCTGCATAGTTCTTAATGGCTTCCGTCTTGCCACTCCCTGCCTCACCGGTGACGGCAAGCACCAGGGCATCAGCCTGGGCATTGGTCAGGGTGAAGGTCATACGGTCGTAGGCTTGCGTGCTGACCACCTGCCAACCCTCTACCTTTCCACCGGTCTGGGCGGCTACTGTGCGCCACATTTCGTCGCTGATTGTTTCCCATGAACCGGCAAGTATTTTGCTGATAGTGGCAGAGCTTACGCCGTTCATACTGTTGGCTGCTTTGTTCTGGCTCCCTTTTTGGTCGCAATATGCGCGCAGCTGGTCGCAAATCTGTTGTTTCTGGTCCTTTTGCATCATATTTAAATGGTATTTAAGTATCTGTTAAATCAATGTTTTAGAATATCGAGTAATCGTTGGCGCTGTATTCGGCTGCGTCTGTCCGGTTGGCTCCTTGGCTTATCGGCATTTCCACTGTTTCCACCTCTATGGCTTCAATTTCAGCGGCTGCCAGACGTTTGAGGCTTCGGTTGTTCTTGTGCTGTCCCCGGCTGTCCGTCAGCAGGAGGCGGTCTTCAACACTTCCGCGCAGTGCCGGCGTTCCGTGGATAAGCTGTTCCGTGCGTTCCAGGTCTATGGCCATTTGCTGGGCTTTAGCTGTTTCCAGTTGCTTGTTATACTCTCGGATCCTTGCCAACTGTTCCGCATCGCCCGGCTGGCGGTCTGCCAGTGCCATAGGCTGCACGTATTTCTCTTCCAACATGTAACGGCGGCTGCCGTCTGCATTTACTGCAAGCACTTGGCTGAGGTCGTCAGGGTCATACTTCACCGTCCAGCGTTCAGAAGCGTGGTCGCGGAATGTCAGGTCGAAACAATCGTAATCCCTTTTAACTCCCAAAATGGTAGGGCGTAACCCGCAACCCTCCAGCACATTTTTAAAGCCCGTTTCCGCTCCGTAGTTCAGCAGGTAGGTTTCACGGCTCAACGGCAGGCGGTGTTCGTCTTTCAGTTTGGCAGCACCTTGAAGGTAGGCCTCATATTTCAACTTCCGTTCAAGCCGCATCATTTCATCTATCTGCGCCCTTACGCCGGCTTCATCGGGGAAACTGTGGCGTTTCCGGTTCAGTGCGTCACTGTTGGGCTGTCGCTTCGGGTTTGAAGTGATACCGAAGCCCGACCAGTTGTTGCACAGCAGGCAGTAAGTCGTATTCAAGTGATTGAAGTAAGGCTCTACGGGTTTTGCTTTGGCATTGTGTGCCTGTGCCGGTGTCACCTTGCCACCCATGACGGCGTAAAGGTCGTGCATGGTCTTGATTGCGTAACGGTCGCTTTGAATCTGGTAAGCTCTGAGCATTTCGCCCATGAGCTCCCGGCTGTGGATTGCGGCGTTGCGTAATGCTGCCTTTATCAATTCCGGGCACTCATGCGAACCAACGGCATAACCTATAGGGTAATCGTTGAACACGTCCAGAACCACAACCATAGTCAGGCGGTTGGTGTAGGTGGTTACGCTGTGCCCCTTTTTATCGGTCTTGGTGGACTGGTAAAGAAGTTCAACCGTCCAACCATCAAGAGACCACATCAGGAACGGCGTACTCGGTCGTCTGCGCTTCACTTGCATAGTTACATGGTTGCGGAAGTTCGACACTCCCAAGCGTCCGGCTGTTACCACTGCGCCCAGTTTTTCACGCCATACGCCAACAGTTGCGGCGGTGATTGGTTCCCATTCCTGTTGTTCTGCCATGGCATTGTAAAGCCCTGCAATCTTAGTGTCAGGCAAATTGTTAGGGTGGCAGACCAAAGCCGACATATAACTGCGCTGGAACTCATCCACTACCTTACCGGCGTTACCATTCAGGAACTTGCCGGAAATAAAGCAGTCATAACCTTGCTCCAGGTATTCGCTGAACTTCATTTGTAAGCGTCTGGCACTGCGTGGCAATGAGTTTGGGAAGCGGTCCGCAAGGTATTCAAGCGAATTGGCAGCCTTGCGCCAGAACTCACCCAGGGGCGGGCGTTTCTTTCCGGCTCTGTTGCGCTTGCTCTGGCAGTCCTCGATACAACGGCGGAAAGCATTCATTACAGCGCAATTATTGGCATACTCCAGCACTTTATCATCGGGCAATTTTCGGCCGTCTGCCAGCGTATAGCCTTGGTAATAGTCCAATGCCTTACCGTCCGGCTGTATGGTGTCTAAAAACTCCTTACTGTCTGCCTGTTCCTGCAAATCTGGATTGCGCTTGTATATCTCCGTGCGCCATTTCAGTGGGAAGCTGTCAACTTCGTAAAGGGCTATACGGCCATTTCCACCTTTTTGCACTTGATTGACTTGTTTTTTTCGTACAAGCGCATTCAAATTACTGGTCGTTATAATACGCCCTGTAAGTTCCGCGTGGCTGATACATATTTTTCCGTTTACTACTTCCATACTTACCCTCCATTACATAGCCTCCGCCTCTATTTGTATTTCTGAGAGCTTCGGAAAATCCACATTATCCCAATGGTTGATCTGTTCACCTTTGCGGTTGAACAGGTCCACATTTCCATTACCTTTGTCAACAATCAACTGCACACCATTATCGAAATTCTGAACCATAACGCTGCGTCCGTCTTTGGTTGTATTGTGCAGGGTTTCGCATTCAGGGCAGTGGTGCATCGGCTTACCCTGATAGTCACGAACGGCAACATAACGGACCTTACGCGCCAAATCCGAATTTTTACGGTAGGTCAGTGCCATATACACAAAGGTTTCAGTACACTTGAACAGCTTCGCCAACTTGGTTTTTGCTGCATTGGTTACATCTACGTAACGTTTTGAGGTTGTTTCCATATCCTTTTACTTTATATGATTTGTAATTCTATTACTTAATAGATTAGTGTATTACTTGCCCATCCGACGCTTTTTTCGTATTTTTGAAGCCCGTTAAAGTAGTAACACGTTGCAAAGATACAGAATTTCTGTAATGCACAAAAATATTTTTCAGAAATTATGGAATTATACGAGCAAATAATATCAAAAGAAGAGATTAACTCCCGTGCAGTAGATGCTTTACTTGCCATTATTGCCAATGGATTAGTAGCCACTAAAACCGACCTCGCTGAAGCCCTCGGCGCTAAACCTGCTAAGTTTTCAGAAATTCTGAATTACAGAATGAAAGTCGGTGTTGATATGATAGCAAAGATGTGTGATTGGTACTATGTAGACCCAGATTGGCTACTTATGGGACGTGGAAACAAAATTTTCAAGAATAACACACCGCGAGAACCATACTTCATTGAGGACGAAAATGACCTTGACCGAATTTGGCATAACAATGAAGGAACAAAGCCTGAACATAAACAGAGTTCAGACATAACGCCCATATTGACTGCTGAAAATAACCTGCTTCGCGAACAAAACAAAGACAAAGATATGACCATACAGCAGCAGGCGAAGGAAATTGGAAGACTTGAACAACGCATTAAAGAGCTTGAGCAACAGTTGGGAAAAACTGCTGGAGATGCCAACATTGGAGGTACTGCAAATGCAGGATAGGAGGGTATGCTCCTGCGTTCACACTTGTACCCCCGTAATACATGCCCTGAACCCTCTAATCAGGGCATTTATATTATTTTTTATGCGTTTTTCTCTCATTTAATGTGTTTAACGGTGATTATCAGCAACTTAAACGATTTTCAACCTATATTTTAAAGGGGTGTGTTTAGGCATTAAAGGGTATCGAATCGCCCGAAAAATGCCGATTTTTTAAAAATTTCTGTCCTTAAAGGGGGTTGAATGTATATCGCTATGTATACCCAAGTGTATGCCCAACTGTGTATCCAACCCCTCAAAAAAAACGAAACGTACAAAATCCCGACCACTCCCCTACCCACATTTAACACCCCAAAATCGGACCGAACCAAACAGCCATTTAATACCCCATTAAACACCTGTAAACACCCGCCCTACTCATTGGTTCTCTCGTTCACATGGGCAACCACCCCTCTACCCTGCCCCATTCTGCCGGCTTGCAGTAATATTGCCCCAAAACAGCCATAAAACCGCTTATTTCACGCCTTTTGCCCTATTCTGGTACATTCTACCACGCATACAAGAAAAGCGGCCACACAGCCGGAATAAACCAGCCATGCAGCCGCTCAATATTAAAGCCAATTAAAAGGGGATTAAACCGGGATTAAACACCCATTAAACGCTCAAGCCCCAAAATTCAACCCGAATTAAAGCCAATTCAACCTTTTGCACGTTTCGTTTCAAACACCCCATTTCCACCCTAACACTTAAACCTATTGATATTCAACCATTTCAACCACTTTCACCCTCTCAATCCTTTGCTCACTTCGTTTTCATGCCCGTAGGAGTATAAGTAATAAATGACTTGATAAAATCACAAACCTTGATAATATTACTCTTACCAGAAGCATTAGCTCCATAAATTACAGCTATCTTCAATAATCTCACACCAGCACCAAAGTCAACAACATGATATGATTCCATATCCTTACTTCTATCTGCTTCAAAACTTAGTATAGCCTCGTCTCTAAATGAGAACATGTTCTTAAATCTAATCTCTGCTATCATATAAACTTGTTTTCTACAAATATATAACTAAATATCAATATTTACATATTAGATATAATTATTTGCACCTTTTATGCAAATATCGATAACTAACATTTATTCTATTAAATTTATTATAAATCTAGGCTGTATAATCATTTAATCAAAATATCAATGCCGATAAATATCCGTCAGTATACTTGTCTAATTGTGAATTATAGGTATATAGCACTATGTGAAATGAAATAAACTTTACATAATAATATATTTCCACAAAGAGCATATAGACAAGGTATATGGTATTCTTATGAATCATAAAAAGTAGAAAACTCAGCAAGGAGAAAAAGAAAGGTAAAGCAAACCTGTTCAAGAGCAGGACTCGGTTTTGCTCTGGCTTATTGCAAGTTTAAAGTTTAGATTTACCCCATGTATATATACATGTATTTTAAACTCAACTTACTTAAATGAAACCATACAGCGGAATAAGTTATTGAGTTTACAAGTTTATAAAGCTCATATATGTACATATGCGTTAATAAACTTATTTATAAACTTCATCCCTAAAGCAGGAAGGTGAACTCTTTTTTCTTTGCTGAAAGATTTCAAGTAGTATATTGACTTCTACCCAATGCAGGATGAACATTCCGTGCATCTTTTCGAGGATTTGGCGAATCAGTTTGTACGTGAATGCATCTTTCTTCTTGCCGAATTTGTTGGTGGTGGAATCACGCCTAATGAAGTATTGGAAAATATATTCAATACTTTTGGGGGTGAAAGTATGAAGAAACTTTCATCATAAGAAAATGAGCCATGACGATGTATTAATACCCAAGATCCGTCATCATGGCGTTCTATACATATTATGATATTTTGCTGCTATTTCATGAAATACCTGATTTACAATGCATTGTATATCATGCAGCAACTAAGCAGCCATTGCTTCAATATTAAATAAAAGTTAAATACGTTAAAGTGGTCAAGTGAAAGAAAGTATACCATTTGAAAATATCGCTCTTGAACCGTTTAGAACGTAACCTACTGATAGTCAGATATAGTTAAATACTGTGTGGGTAAATGATAATGTAGTAGAATTTAGAATATCAAATTCCTACTACTCTTAGTATTTTTAGTATACAAAAAAAGGAAAGAGTAATGTCATCACAAAGTTCTGATATAAAAAAAATAATGGAACAAATTGTCCAGTTTACTAAAGATAGAGACTGGGATCAGTTCCACAACGGAAAAGATTTGGCACTGGCTTTGTCTATTGAAGCTTCAGAATTAAACGAAGCGTTTTTATGGAAACAGCCAGAAGAGGTAAACGTTGATAAAATTAAAGAAGAATTAGCCGATATTATGAATTATGCATTTCTTATTGCTGATAAATACAAATTAGATATCAAAGAAATCATCTTGTCAAAATTAGCTAAAAACGCAGAAAAATATCCTGTTGACAAATCCAAAGGTAACGCTAAGAAATACACTGAATTATGATTGTATATCACGCCAGTAAAAAAGGATTCATCAATGACGTTTTCAATGGAACTATTGCGGACGATATTGATCACGCTTTCTTGCTTCATTTAGGAAGACATACTTCTCCCAATGAAAAGCTATCATGGAAAAATTCCATGATGCACATGTATAAAGTAATCAATACACCAGATATTCCGGATGCTTCAACAATAGCCATCGAGTATCAAATACCCTTTACGTCCAAACGTATTGATTTCATTATTTCTGGAGTTGATACTAATCAGCGTTCCAATATTGTCATTATTGAACTGAAACAATGGGAACAAGCAAAACTGTCCAAAAAATCTGGTATCATACAAACTCATTTTCAACACGGTGAAAGTGAAACGGCACATCCTTCCTATCAGGCCTGGTCGTATGCTTATATGCTTCAAAACTATAATGAGACCGTACGCGAACAAAGTATACACCTCATGCCCTGCGCTTTCTTACATAACTATCAGGAAGATCATATCATCTCTAATGAATGCTATGCTGAGTACATAGCGAAAGCACCTTTATTTTTAAAGTCAGATGCAGGAAAACTACAAGATTTTATTAAGAAATATATCAAGTACGGTTCTAAAGAGGATATTATATATCTCATCGATAAGGGTAAACTACGGCCTTCCAAGCAACTGGCTGACGCTCTAAACTCCATGTTACATGGAAATAGAGAGTTTGTATTATTGGATGATCAAAAGGTTGTATACGAAACTGCGTTAAATTTGGCAAGAGAAGCCGCAAAAGGACCCAAACATGTTTTTATTGTAGAGGGTGGACCTGGCACAGGGAAAAGCGTTGTCGCCGTAAATCTATTAGTTGAATTGACTAAAGAAGGTGTTGTAGCTCAATATGTATCTAAAAATGCAGCACCACGTGATGTATATACAGCTAAATTATCAGGGAGCTTTAAAAAAAGCTACATTAACAACTTGTTTGTAGGTAGCGGTAGTTTTATAGATACCCCACAGAAAACTTTTGGAGCTTTAATTGTGGATGAAGCCCACAGGCTGAATATGAAAAGTGGTCTCTACAGTAATTTAGGCGAAAATCAGATTCTTGAAATTATACAAGCAGCTCGTTTTTCCATATTTTTTGTCGATGACCGTCAAAGAGTACATATCAAAGATATAGGCTCCAAAGCTGCCATACAAAAATTTGCAGAATCGTGTGGAGCAATTGTACACACTGCTAAATTAAGTTCTCAATTCCGATGCAATGGTTCAGACGGTTACTTAAGTTGGCTCGATAACACTTTGCAGATTAAGGAAACAGCCAATATTCGGTTGTCTGCTGAAGATTACGATTTCAAAATTTTCTCAGATCCAAACCAATTATTTGAGGCTATCAAAGAAAAAAATAAAATCAACAACAAAGCACGTGTTGTAGCTGGATACTGCTGGGATTGGAACAGTAAGAAAAGTCCCAATGACTATGACATTGTCCTGCCAGAATTTCATTTCAAGAAACGATGGAATCTGAATACAGATAAAAATTTATGGATTATAGGTGATAAATCTATCGAGGAAATAGGTTGCATACATACGTGCCAAGGATTGGAACTGGAGTACATAGGAGTCATTATTGGTCCAGACATGCGTTATGAAAACGGACAAATTATTACTGATGTCACTCAACGTTCTGGTAACGACCAGTCTGTTAAAGGGTTCAAGTCGTTCATTACACACAATAAAAGTAAAGCTCTGCAAGATGCCGATGAGATTATTAAAAACACATACCGTACTTTACTTACAAGAGGTATGAAAGGCTGTTATGTGTATTGTTGTGATAAAGCATTGGCTGAATATCTTGCAGCCCAATTAGAACCTCAACATGAGTCTGTTCCTGAATTGAGAATAGAGCCAGAAGTCAATGACGAAGTGAAATACATTGATTTTCTGCCTTTATATTCCATACGGGCTGCATGTGGATATTTTGGGGAAGGAGAAATAGTTGATGAAACCGGTTGGATGAAAGTTGAAGGAATGGGAAAACTTAACCGGAATATGTTTATCGTACAGGCTGTAGGACATTCTATGGAACCGCTCATTCACGATGGAGATTATTGTGTCTTTAGGGCGAATCCAGCAGGCAGCCGACAAGGGAAAATTGTACTTGCAGAACACCATAATTACTATGATCCTGACTATACTGGCAGTTATTCTATCAAAACATATACCAGTAAGAAATCATTTGATGCGGAAGGGAATTGGGCTCATGAAGAGATTGTTCTCCAGCCCAAAAATTCTAACTACTCCCCTATCATTATTGAAGAAGAAAATGCAGATGAGTTCCGAATTATAGGAGAGTTCATAGGTATTTTACAGCCTGATAAGATATAGAAACAAAGAGAACTAAACCTAAACACACAAATAGAGCGATATTTGCTTATTATATGATAGGTTGATAAAGAAAGACAATCAGCCATGCAATGCCCAATCACACTTTTTCGAGTTTTTTAAAAGTAACTACTCACCATACAACATGTCTATCATTTCCGCAACCAATTGTTTATCCGCGAATCGTACTGCAAAATCTTCTTCTGTTGCATACCCGATAAAATTGATACTCCCATACCAGATATCCTTTTTGTCGATAACGACTAATTGAAGAGTCAACGATTCTGAAACATAAACAGCAAATCCTTCTCTTTGCAGCCACTCCACTTGCTCATTCCTATGTTTTACGAATACAACCACTTGTACTCCTCTGCATATAGCTTCCTTCAATGCCCTCCAAAGACCAGACTGTTTTTTCAATCCACTTTTCATGGCAGCAATCAGTACAGAATGTTTGGCTTGGGATATATGTTCCACCAAAGACGCTTGATAGTTATTTCCTGAAAATAGACTTTGAGGATGCTGCTCAGTTACTGATGGCTCGTTCTCCAACAACTGATAGCCTATAGCGGCATAGCCTTTCAATCTGCGTTGGTACATACGTTCGCATAAAGGAAGGCGGATGTCAATGTAATCATAGATGCGGACATCAGTCTTTCCATGGTATTCGCGGTGTAAACGTCCTGCATATTGAGCTATAATCCCTTTCCATGAAACAGGTGAAACCAGAAATAACGTATCTAAACGGGGGTAGTCAAACCCTTCTCCAACATAACGCCCGGTTGCCACTACCACTAGAGGTTCTTTAGGAGAAAGTTCAGCCAATCGTTCCATCTTCTGCCTTTTATCTTTCATGGATTCAGACCCCACTAAAGTGATGATATTTTTGCAGCACGTAGAAAGTAATTGACTCAGTTGCTCTACATGTGAAGTTAGTGTAGTCAACACAATCGGCGAGCGCCCAACAGCCAAAGTCTTACATACATCTTCAACAATTAGAGCGTTTCGGGCTTCGTCCGTAGCTAGTGATTGCACTATTTGCGCGTAGGTTGATGAACTATCCGACAAGTCACGATAGGCTGTAAACCGAGGTATCAACCATCGCTTGAACGTTTGTTTTGCCAGTTGGCTCTTGGCTTCTGCTGAATAGCGAATCGGTCCACACTGCATGAAAATGATGGGCTGATGTCCATCCTTCCGTATGGGAGTGGCAGTTAGTCCATATACATATCGTGCAGGTATCGATTTCAATATTTGTTCAAAATTGACTGCAGAAACATGGTGGCACTCATCAACAATCACCATACCATACTGACGGACAAAAGGCTTAACGCCTTCATCAGTTAAGCAGGATTGCATAAGAGCGACATCTACCCAACCATGCAAACTATTTCCTTTGGAATCCAACGTACCAAAGGGGGAAAAATGTTTTTTCTTCCCCGCTTCGGAGCCATTTCTTCTATAGGATATTCCAATTCCAAAAATTCTTCCAGCCGTGTTTTCCATTGTTCCAGCAAAGTTCGGGTATGTACTAGACACCTCCCCTGCTTTCAGTACATCAATCAATGCATCTTCACAGCCGCGAAGCAATGCCAAATAATCCTCCAGTACTTCTGCGCAACAAATCACTCGCGGAATATTAGAGGTAGAAAAAACTCTGATTTACGCCACTTGAAGTCGCATGGAGTCAAATGCTTGTGTAATAGTGATTTAATCTGTATTTCTCATAGTTTTGCAGAATAGGTAAAATGCAAAATTACGCAGGTTGCAGAAACAGTTAGGTTTCCAAATCGTAACCCTGTAAAACCAGCGTTTTTAACAGCCTAATGCGGATTTTGCGCCGTTCTGCGGAGGTTTGCTTTCAGCCATTTAGCGCATGTGAAACTAATTTTGCATACAAAAAGCAGACGAGTATGAGAGCGACATTCAAAGTGCTGTTCTTTGTGAACAGGAGCAAGGAGAAAAACGGTATTGTCCCAATCATGGGACGAGTGACAATCAACGGAACACAGGCGCAGTTCAGTTGCAGGTATTCCGTTGCGGTGGAACAATGGGACACCAAGGCAAACAGGGTGAAAGGGAAAAGCAAGGAGGCGCGTGACATCAATTTTGCGCTCGACAACATCAAGGCGCAAATCATCAAACATTACCAGCGAATTTCCGACCGTGAGGCATATGTGACGGCGGAGATGGTACGCAATGCCTATCAGGGCATCGGTACGGAATATGAAACGTTGCTCCGTGCCTTCGACAAGCATAATGCAGACTTCGCCAAACGTGTGGGCAAAGACAGGACAAAGGAAACCTTATACAAGCATACCATATCCCGTACCCATGTGGCTGACTTCATCAAGTATTACTACAAGCGGAACGACATCGGCATGAATGAACTTACCGGGGACTTCCTCGACCAGTTCTGCATCTATCTCCGCAATGAGGTGGGTGTGCAACAGTCCACAATCAGACTTTATTGTACCCCACTGAGGTCTATCGTGACCCATGCGCACAAGAATGGGCTGATACCGAGAGACCCGTTTGCCAACTGTTATGTCAGCGGTGGGAACAAAGAACGTGAGTTCCTTACGGAAGAGGAGGTACAGACGCTCATGTCGCACCGTTTCGATGACCCGGCAATGACGGTAGTCCGCGACCTGTTCGTCTTCGGATGTCTGACGGGAATATCGTTCATTGACATCAAGAACCTCACCACAGATAACCTTGTCACGATAAACGGCAGCTTGTGGATTTCATCGGTGCGGCAGAAGACGAAGATACCTTTCCGCGTGAAGTTGATGGAAAGTGCTTGCAAAATCATTGACCGTTACGAGCCGTTCCGCAGGGGAAACCGCCTGTTCAATTTCTACAGAAACGGATGGACGAATGTCCTGCTGAAACAGATAGCGGCGGAGTGCGGGATAAACAAGAACTTGACTTTCCACATGAGCCGCCACTCGTATGCGGTGATGGCCATTTCTAATGGTATGCCGATAGAGAGTGTAAGCAAGGTTTTAGGGCATACGAAGATTACTACCACGCAGCATTACGCCAAGATAACCACGGAGAAGTTGGATAAGGACTTTTCGATGCTGGAAGACAAGATAGGCAATAGGATGAAACTTGTGTAACATATCAATGGCATGAGTATGGAAAGGAATATCATTACAATGATGAAGAGCGGTACGGTAATCATTCCGAAAGACGTCACCTGCGTATGGATGAGCGAGCCGGAACTCGTGGAACTATTCGGGGTAACCGCCCCGGCACTTCGTGCCGCCATCAGAGCCGTATATAAAAATGGCGTACTGGAAGAGTATGAGGCACAGGAGTATGTGCGGCTGGAGAACGGCTATTATGCCGATGTGTTCTGTTTCCCTATGATAGCGGCACTCGCTTTCCGTATCAATACCTTTGGTGCGGAACAGGTGCGCAATGCAATCCTTGAAAGGCTGTACTTGCGAAAAGAGAAAACAAGCATCTTCTTTTCGCTGGTAGGTAATTTTGGAAAAGCATCTAAGTATCAGGCATAAAGTGTAGTCTTATGACGACATGAAATAGTGAAACCCATGCGTATTCCCATTACCGACAATACATTTATACAAATAATTGAATAGGTATATTGTCATTCATACGTACGAATACGACAAACCCGAAGAGGAAGCTATTGGAGCGGCACTTCTTCGGGCTTGTTTTGTATGCTCCTTATCTGACATCTTACGCAATTCACCGCAAGTTTTTCCTTCCGTGCAAATTTTGCGCCGTTCTGCCGTGATTTGCTTACCGGGCTTTCGCATGATATGCCGTAGTTTTGCACTCGATTAATTATTAACGGTTTAAGCAAAATGTGAATGGCAACGACAAAGAATGAAAAAGAGGAGTTTATCCGGGTGGGTACGACCCTCTACAAGTTAGTGAACCAGCCACGTCTGAACGGTGGCTATGTGAAGAAACGCATCGTATGGAACAACGAGACGTTGCGGCAGGACTACGGCAAGGGCTATCTCGCCACCGTGCCGAAGTATGACGGCTTCTGCACTGTCCCCGACCATGTGGACTACCGTCCTGTGGTGGACAAGTTTCTGAACCTCTACGAGCCGATAGGACACCGACCGCAGGAGGGCGGCTTCCCCTGCATCCGTTCGTTAATGGAGCATATCTTCGGAGAGCAATATGAGCTGGGCATGGACTATCTGCAACTGCTCTACCTGCAACCCGTACAAAAACTACCTATCCTGCTGTTGGTGTCGGAAGAACGCAACACTGGCAAAAGCACGTTCTTGAATTTCCTTAAAGCCATCTTCCAAGACAACGTGACGTTCAACACCAACGAGGATTTCCGCAGCCAGTTCAATTCCGACTGGGCAGGCAAGCTGCTTATCGTGGTGGACGAGGTGTTGCTCAACCGCAGGGAGGACAGCGAGCGGTTAAAGAATCTCAGTACCACATTATCGTACAAAGTGGAAGCCAAAGGCAAAGACCGTGACGAGATAGCGTTCTTTGCCAAGTTCGTGCTGTGTTCCAACAACGAGTATCTGCCTGTCATCATTGACGCAGGCGAGACACGCTATTGGGTACGCAAGATAAACCGCCTGCAATCCGATGATACCGACTTCCTGCAAAAGCTGAAAGCGGAGATTCCGGCATTCCTATATCATTTGCAGCACAGGACGATGGCAACGAAAAAAGAAAGCCGGATGTGGTTCGCTCCGAAACTGATAGAAACGGAAGCCTTGCGAAAGATAATCCGCTGCAACCGTAATAGGTTAGAGATAGAAATGTCTGAGCTTATCCTTGACATCATGGACAGTGTAGGCACGGATTCTTTCTCGTTCTGCTATAACGACATTCTTCTTTTGCTGGCACATTCGCAGGTAAAGGCGGAGAGACATCAAGTCAGGAAAGTATTGCAGGAGTGCTGGAAACTCATGCCTGCATCCAATACGCTTACTTACACCACATATCAGGTGGACTTTACCCGGGAATGCCGCTATTCTCCCATACGGAGGATAGGACGGTTCTATACCGTGACAAAAGAATACCTGACATCACTTTGATTATTCTGATGAAATGATGAACAAGTATATAATCATACTGAAACATACAGGCTTACAGTCTCATCAGATGCTCATCAAAAGTATTCCGAAGATGAAAAGAGAAAGAGGGTCAGGCAGACCATGCTTGACAATGCAAATGATGAATTTCTCTTTTGGCGAGTACTTTGATGAAAGGATGATGAATGTGTATTGTGTTGTTATTCAGTGAAGTGATATACAGATTCATCAAATCATCGTTTTTTCATTCATCACTAAATCCACTGTAAGATTATGACTATCCAAGAAGCGAAACAAATCAGAATCGCAGACTATCTGCAAAGTCTGGGCTACACGCCCGTAAAGCAACAGGGCAACAGCCTGTGGTACAAATCCCCGTTCCGGCAGGAAACGGAAGCCTCGTTCAAGGTGAACACCGACCGCAACCTGTGGTATGATTACGGGCTGGGCAAAGGCGGCAACATCCTCGCACTGGCGCAGGAACTCTACCAATCTGACTATGTGCCTTACCTGCTCGACAGGATTGCGGAACAGACACCGTATATCCGACCTGTATCTTTCTATCTTCGCCGGCAATCATCCGAGCCGAGTTTCCAACAGTTGGAGGTACGGGAACTTTCGCATCCGGCATTGCTCCGCTACTTGCAGGAGCGTGGGATAAATACCACTCTGGCAAAGGCGGAATGTAAGGAACTGCATTTTACCCACAACGGCAAGCCTTATTTCGCCATCGGCTTTCCGAATGTGGCAGGAGGCTATGAGGTGCGCAATCCGTTCTTCAAAAGCTGTATCGCCCCAAAGGACATCAGCCATATCCGGCAGCAGGGAGAGCCGAGGGAGAAATGCCTCGTGTTCGAGGGGATGACGGACTATCTTTCCTTTCTCACGTTGCGTATAAAGAACTGCCCGGCCATGCCCGACCTTGACAGGCAGGATTACGTCATCCTCAATTCGGTTGCCAATGTTTCCAAAGCCGTGGATGTGTTGCACGGATATGAGCGCATTCACTGCCTGCTTGACAATGACGAGGCAGGAAGAAAGGCGTACCGGGAACTGGAGAGGGAGTTTGGCGGACGTATCCGCGATTTCTCCGACAACTACAAAGAACACAAAGACCTGAATGATTTCCTGTGCGGCAAGCAGCAGGATTTAGCCGTCAATCCGCCGCCTCGAAACATCGTAAAACCCAAGAAGAAAGGATTGGGGCTATGATATCCCGAACAGGAAAAACGGGAGTTGCTCGAAACTCTTTTCCCGAAGATTGTGAGGTAGCAAGTTTGTGTTTCGGGTGTCCCGAAACCGCTTGCTACCCACTTTCCAAATTATGAAGAGTGGCATCCCGTTGGTCTATACAGTACAATCAGTAACAACATTGAATAATCAGAATATGGAACACAAGAAATATAGGAAACGTAACAAGGGCGGTCGCCCGAAAAAGGAAACGGCAGAAAAACTGAGCTATCGCATCAGCGTAAAGATGGCGGCAGCCGATTACTTCCGTCTACTGACACGTGCGCATGATGCAGGCATATCGCCAAGCGAGTATATGAGGGAATGTTTCCGAAACGGTCATGTGAAAGAACGGTTGTCGGAGGAACACGCCGATTTCGTGCGCAAGCTTTGCGGCATGGCGAACAATTTGAACCAGCTTGCGCATAAGGCGAATGCCGGAGGCTTCCACGATGAGCGGTGGGACTGCAAAGTGGCGGTGGCAAGGATTCACGAACTCTTAACCAAGATAGGAATATGATGGCGAAAATCGTAAAAGGAAGCGACTTCAAGGGCGTGGTGGACTACATTCTTGATAAAGGCAAAAATGCTAAAGTTGTCGCATACGATGGTTTGTTCATGGAAAACGGGGAAACCATCTCCATGAGTTTCAATGCCCAGTCGCAGATGAACGGCAAAGTGTCGAAACCAGTCGGACACATCGCATTGAGTTTTTCCAAAGAGGATAACCCACGACTGACGAACCGTGTCATGGCGAATATCGCGCTCGAATACATGGAACAGATGGGCATTCGTGACACGCAGTTCTTCATCGCCCGGCACTTCGACAAGGAGCATCCGCACGTGCATATCGCTTTCAACCGCATAGACAACAACGGCAACACCATTTCAGACAGACACGAGCGTCTGCGCAGTACCCGTATCTGCAAGGAACTTACGAAGAAGCACGGCTTGCACATGGCAAACGGAAAGGAGAACGTCAAGCGTGAACGGCTGAAAGAGCCGGACAAGACGAAGTATGAGCTTTACGACATCCTCAAAACGGAAGTCGGCAGGTGCGGCAACTGGAACGTACTTGTCGCCAACCTAAAACGACAGGGCGTGGAAGTGCATCTCAAGCATAAGGGACAGAAGGACGAAATACAGGGCGTGGTCTTCACCAAGAACGGCTACCATTTCAACGGCTCCAAAGTGGACAGGCGTTTCAGTTATTCCAAGATTGACGTAGCATTGCAGCACAACAGGCATGAGGAACGAAAAGGAATGATGACCAATGTCCATGAAGTCGCAAAGTCCAACTCGCCATCCGACATAGATTGCGGTGAATTGTTCAACGGTTCGTTGGGATTACTGAACGGCAGCGGTTCATCTTACAATGCTGCTGATGTGGAAGCCAATCAGGAAATGGCGGAGATACTTCACCGAAAGAAGAAACGCAAACGGGGAATGAGATTGTAAATAGACATAGATTCACAATCCGACAAAAGAACGAAGTACAATATTTTTTGGAGTTGTCAAGGAATTGCTTACCACTGCTGAAAATCAACGCTATATCCGATTCAAGAAACAAGCGAGGTACAAACTACGTTAATTAGTAGCCAAAACAGAAGGGAAAAGCAGGGAAATGGGCTGGAACAGCAGAATCACGCTATAAAGGGATAATATTTCAGTTTTTCCGTTCAGTTCAAGCACTTTACGCATGGCAACGTAATGGTTTTAGCGAGAATTGTATTAACTTTGTGCATACAAATTTTATTTGATATGGCAACCCATGAGACGATTCAGCGTCAAATTGACTACAAAAAGAAAAGCGGAGATTTTAAGAGTCTTCGCATCTATCTTCGTAGGTTATTATCTGTGATACCGGACGATTATTATCTTTTAGCTGAGTTGTCATCAGCCTGCTATCAATTGGGGAAATATAATGAATCCCTAACTTATGCAAACCAAGCGTATCAATTAGCTCCTGACGATTATTGGGTAAGATACATATATGGCTGCGCATTATTATCGAAAAACAGGTTAGATGAAGCCGCTGAAATGTTTAACTCCATTATTGCTTGTGATATAAATTATCTTGCATACTATGAACACGGCGAGGGAAAACGGTGGGCGGAATCACTATTGAACGACAGCCGTTATATGAGAGCTGCTGTTTATGAGCAAGAGTGCTATCATCTTGAGGCGCGTAAAATGTTCCTGCTTCACAAGAGTCTGCGAAAACGTGGATTATACAGCGACTTTTCAATGCGACAAGTCAATAATCATCTTAGGAATTTAAATGTAACGATAGGCGATAGTGACAAGGATTATTCCATCTCTAAATACCGTCCGCAATTCTATGATTCCCAATCATGTTACACCCGTAATGAGTGGACTTCAATCTCAGATATAGGGAAGTCCTTTGATGATGGTGTTCTGACAACAAACGAGTATTTGGAAACGGAAAGACACTATATAAATACGGCTATTGAACTAGCACGAATTTCAGGCTGCTCATACCTGACAGTTGATTATCTTGAAGGGAAACACATAGTGCAAAATGTTAAGGGATACCAATTGAACTACAACCTTTTGGAGACGGCTCGGAAAATGCGACAAGGATTGAAAATCCGCTTATCAGACTGTGTCGATTATCTGCGACTTTGTTTGCGAGAATGTTGTTATGCCTGTTTTTCCAATCATTCACATAATTTCTATATTGACTTCGGTTATGAGTATTATATGCATATTCATACTGCATTACCGAAATCACAAGTGGAAAATGTTGTATCTACCCATAGTTTATATTTCAGACCATGAAACCGACCGATAAACGATTTTGGAGTGGAGAAAAAACGGGGTATTATCCTTCTTTCAAGTATGCACTATCAGACAGTGTGCTGTTCTCTATCTCATGGACTTTAGCCATTAGCCTGATATTATGTTTAATCTGCCTGATTATTGGTTTGCATAATGAGGAAAGCATCTCTTGGCACACAATTTCGGTTGGTTTAATCTTTCTTTTCATAGTATTCATTATTTCAAACGGAATGTTTCTATATGAGAATTGGGTGAGGCAATATATCATTATAGGCAAGGCAAAGAGACTATTGCCGGAAGGATGCACCATGAAAAGCATCAACTTTGATAGTGTAAAAAAGGAGTACCTCAAATCCGCAACTAAGCTCTTCAGCGTCCTTCTTGCGTCTAAACGTCCTCT
>OOIF01000470.1_pt1 | contig 45457 bp, 50 predicted proteins | sample 1691961 | NCBI WGS metagenome assembly OOIF01 (sample SAMN06348146, study PRJEB24527) | human gut metagenome | biome: human gut; feature: ankylosing spondylitis patient; material: feces | host: Homo sapiens | place: China | collected 2015-10 | reverse complement strand
AGCAGAACTACATCACCAACTCCAACGCCGGTGAGGGGCTGATCTTCTACGGCTCCACCATCGTTCCTTTCAAGGATGATTTCCCGAAGGACACCCAGCTTTACCGCATCATGACTACCAAGCTCGAAGAAACGGCTTGATTACAAGGAGGATTTTGAATATGGATAAGAACTACAACATCAACATGGATAACAAGCGCGTTATGGAAGAGTTCACTGAGGCGTTCGGTGATGCTGCCGTCGAGATGACCTTCCGCGAGGTTGTGAAGGGCATGGACAGCTTCTTTGGCCTGATGGGTATGACCATCGAGCTGGTCAATCTCATCCACAAGGAGGAAGAGCTGAAAAAGCACCATCGGGCGTACCTCCATGTCAGGGCCGAGATCGAAAACCGTGCTGATGCCGTGATGGAGTTCATCGCCGGTATCGTGGATGAGCTGAACGCGAAGGAGCATTTCTACCATGTGTCCACTGAGGGCGCAATCCCCTTTGCCGAGGCTGAGGACGAGGGCGAAGCCGTCACCATTCCCAAGGATAAGTACGATCTTATGATTGAGGATCTGCTGACGATGGCAGAGCTGCTGGGCATGGTTGCGGATATGCGCACCAAGGATGTCCGTGCCATTCAGGAGTTCGGTAAGTATGTTCCTGCCTTTGCCGCGTTTGAAAAGAACCGCCTGAGCCTGTACCGTGAGGCCGCGCAGGAAGCCGAGGACATTCTGACCCGCTGGGAGGATGAAATCGACGAGGACGATGAGCCGGACGAGTATTTCTCCGACTGAGCCTCTTCAATCTCAGCGAAAGGAGTGATCCCCATACAGCTTGACACAATCTACATCGGTGACTGTCTCGAAGTCCTGAAGACGCTGCCCGACGAGAGCGTCCATTGCTGCGTCACATCCCCTCCGTACTACGCGCTGCGCGACTACGGCATGGAGGAACAGATCGGCAGAGAGGCAACACCAAAGGAATATATTTCGCGCCTGACCGAAGTGTTTACCGAAGTCAGGCGCGTTCTGCGTTCTGACGGAACGCTCTGGCTCAATATTGCAGATACCTATGCCGGGAAAGGCAATCAGGGTGATTTTGTTGACCCCAAGAATCCCAAGGGCAGGAACGGTCAGGCTGTGGCTCTCAACTACAAGGTTGAGGGCTGCAAGCCGAAGGATATGATCGGCATTCCGTGGATGCTGGCCTTTGCCCTCCGGGACAGCGGTTGGTATCTTCGGAACGACATCATCTGGATGAAGGAAAATCCCATGCCGGAGAGCTGCAAGGATCGCTGTTCCCGCTGCTATGAGCATATTTTCCTGCTGTCCAAAAGCCGGAAGTATTTCTTTGACGCCAAGGCAATTTCGGAACCGATAGCTCCGGCAACGGCAGAAAGGCTCAAGCGCGGTATGAAGGGCGGCAATAAATACGGCAAGCCCGTTCCCGGCCAGCCCCAGACACAGACCATCAACCGGCCTCGTGCGCATGGCGAGATCACCGACAGCATGATCAATCCCATGCGCAACAAGCGGGATGTGTGGGTGGTCAATACGGTTCCCTTCAAAGGCGGTCACTATGCTGCCTATCCCCCGAAGCTGGTGGAACCCTGTCTGCTAGCCGGTTGTCCCGAAGGGGGTATTGTTCTCGATCCCTTCTTTGGGAGCGGTACAACCGGCATGGTGGCAAGGCAGATGGGGCGGCACTACATCGGCATTGAGCTGAATCCTGAGTACGCAGAACTCGCCAAGGCGCGGATCGGAGGTGAAATCTGATGGCAAAGCAACAGTTGAAGCCCAAGGACAAGGTTGTCGTGAGAATGACGCGGGATGGTGCCGTGCGAGAAAACCTGACGGAAGGTACATCCGAGAAAATCACAAAAAGACATGAAGACGCCCAGCTCGTGAAGCCTCATGAAGCCGAAGCTCCTGCATCCCCTGAAAAACCGAAGAAGCGTCCGCAAGCCCGCCCCGAAGATTTGCAGCCAAAGCCGGAGGCACAGATGTCTCCGGCCCCGGAGGACAAATCCGCAGATCAGGCTCAGTCTGATGCTTCCGAAAAGGAGCAGTCAAAGCCGGAAGAATACAAGCCCGGTGAGCTGCCGGTCAGTGAAAGCTCTTCTTCCATGCCCCTTGCACCGGAAGTGCATCATGCCGCTCCAGTTGATCCTGGCAGTGTGATTGCGGCAACTGCCGTCACAAGCAGCGTTCGCAAAGCAAAAGTTGTTGAGGCCGTAGACGGGCAAGGCATTCTTGATAAGGCTGCCGAGACTGCCGCTGAAAAGCCGGTCACGGATGCTCCGGCTCCCACTCAGAAAATCCAGCGTCTCGAAAAGAAGGCGGAACAGGCGCATGAGCGGCTGGATGCTGCCCGCGAAAGCCTTCCCACTAAGAAGGTTCTCAAGAAGGAGCGCGTTTTCGACGAGGCAACCGGCAAAGGGAAAACCCGTCTTCACTTTGAGGATGAGATCAAGCCTCCCAAGCAGCCGAGTAAGCTCCAATTCGAGACGAAAAAGACGGTAAACAAGGTTGGAGACTCCCTTGCTGCCGTCGTTCACGGTAAAATCCACGAGGCCGAGCAGGACAACTCTGCTGTGGAAGCTGCCCACAAGACCGAAATCCTTGCGGAATCCGCTGCCCGTCATTACAGCCATCACAGGCAGAATCAGGCAAGCAAGCCCTATGAGAAGGTGTCCAAGCTGGAACATGAGGCTGAAATTGCCGACACGAAGCTGCACTATGAAAAGACCCAGCAGGAACATCCTGAGATGAAAAAGCAGCGGAACATGAACAGGCACTATCAGAAGCAGCAGATCAAGCAGGAGTACGCGGCGGCTCGAAAGGCCGGAACGCAGACTGCCGGAACCGCGACTGCTTCCACGGCCAAGAAGACCGGGGAGAAAGCCGCCGATAAGGTGAAAGAGTTCTTCTCCAAGAATAAGAAGTATTTCATCTGGTTCGGCGTGGGGCTGGGCATTCTTGTTCTGCTTGCTGCCGGTGTCAGCTCATGCACTGCAATGTTTTCCTCTACCGGTCAGGCTGTGATCGCGTCCTCCTATCTCAGCGAGGACGATGCCATGCTGGGGGCTGAGGAACAGTATTGCCGGATGGAGGCAGAGCTGCAAGCGAAGCTGGACAACTACGAAGCAACCCACGATTATGACGAGTATCACTTCGATCTGGATGACATCGAGCATGACCCCTATGTGCTGATCTCCATTCTCTCTGCCCTTCATGAAGGCGAATGGACGCTCTCCGAGGTTCAGGGAACGCTCGAAATGCTTTTTGAGAAGCAGTACATCCTCACCGAAGAGGTCATCGTTGAAACCCGATACCGGACAGAAACCCGGACAGGCACGAGGACGGTCACAGACCCGGACACCGGCGAAAGCTACGAAGAGGAATATGAATACACCGTTCAGGTCCCGTACTCCTATTACATCTGCAATGTGACGCTGGAAAACTTCAATCTCAGCCATGTCCCCGTTTACATCATGGGGCAGGACGAGCTATCCATGTACGCCACCTATATGTCTGTGCTGGGCAACCGGGAGGACCTGTTCCCCGCATCCGGCTATGTGGACAAATATGTCACCAACCCTCCCAACGGATATGAGGTTCCTGCGGAGTATCTGAGCGATGAGCGGTTTGCGACACTGCTTGCGGAGGCAGAAAAATACCTGGGCTATCCCTATGTGTGGGGCGGCTCCAACCCCGAAACCTCCTTTGACTGCTCCGGCTTTGTCTCCTATGTCCTGACCAACAGCGGGCTTGTCAACACCGGGCGGCTCGGTGCGCAGGGGCTTTACAACATCTGCACTCCGGTATCAAAAGCCGATGCCAAGCCCGGTGATCTCATCTTCTTCAAAGGAACCTACGACACCCCCGGCGTGTCCCATGTGGGCATATATGTCGGTGACCATGTGATGCTGCACTGCGGCGATCCCATCCAGTACACATCCATCAGCTCTTCCTACTGGCAGTCCCACTTCTTTGCCTTCGGAAGACCGCCCTATTAAGCGAAAGGAGCTTTTTATGAATCCCAAATATCAGAAGGTCTGCGCTGAGATTACGAAGACCGAAAAGAAAATCGAGGAAATGCAGGCGCAGCTCAAGGAGCTGAATGACCGGAAAACCGAGATGGAAAACCTCGAAATCATCAACACCGTCCGCGCTATGGTTATGGACAAGGATCAGATCATGTCCTTCCTGTCCGCGATGAAGACCGGCGGCGCGGTCATCCCTGAAATCACTGAGACGGAGGTATCTGAGAATGAGTAAGAGAAAAGGAATCCGTGTGCTGTCTATGCTGGCGCTCTGTGCTGTGCTGATTTGCAGCTTCTCCCTGACCGCCTTTGCCTATGCGGATGACACCGAGCAGAATCTTCCCGTGACTGAGGCCACGCAGCCGGAGGAAATGCCGGAAACAGAGCCGCCCGCAGAGACACTTCCCGAAGGGGAACCGATTGACGATGAGGGCAACGCCTCCACCCGCGATCTGCTGTATGACAAAGCCACCAATAAGCAGTTCATCACCATTCAGACGAAAAACGGCAACACCTTCTATATCGTGATCGACTACGATGCGCCCATCAACGAGGAAGAGGAACAGTATCAGACCTACTTCCTGAACATGGTGGACGAAAGCGATCTGCTTGCCCTGATGGATGAGGACTCCGTGGCTGCTCTGACCACCTGTACCTGTACCGACAAATGCGAAGCCGGTAAGGTCAACACTTCCTGCCCTGTCTGCAAAACCAATATGAGTGAATGCACCGGAACGGCTCCCGAGCCGGAAGCTCCTGCTGAGGAACCGGAGCCTGTGGTGGATGAGAAGCCCCAGAAGAACAGCAGCATGGGCATGATCATCGTCATCATTGCTGTGGCCGGTATCGGCGGCGCGGGCTATTACTACATCAAGTTCGTTCGGGGCAAGAAGCATAAGGACGAGGACATGGACTTCTTTGACGATGAAGGCTACGAGGAAGAGCCATATATCAACGAGGATGAAGAGCCTCAGATTGCCGCTGATGACGAGCCGGAGGATGACGCAGAATAAGGCTTGTGCGGTGAATCCCCTCGTCGCTTCGGCGGAGCGGGCAGAAACAAGCCCCACGGGAGTGATTTTCCGTGGGGCTTGCGGCTTTATTCGGTTTTACGCTGCCCACTCGGCCTTGTGGGCTTCCCACCACGCCGGGAAGGCGGGGTCTTTCGGGGAGAGGGTGGGCTTGACTAACAGGCGGGCAATATGTGCGGTGTTGGATTGTTTGGTAAAAGGCTGAATTGCGTGTGTTGCCTCACCCAAATGGAACAGTTCCATGAGTTTGACGGTATCTATTGTCCATTTTACACCATCATACCGATCAATCGCCGTAGCGGATGTAAGTCTCAAATCATTTTCATGGACGGTTTTCATCTGCCCCAGCAGATATAAAATGTTTTTTCTGTTCTGTTCCAGTCTGCCCTTGCTGAAATAGACAGGTTTGGAATCCTCATCATATCCTAAATCTCTTTGAAAAAGCACACTGCCATAAAACTCGCCACGGTCGTCATCCTTTGTCGCCAGGCACCGGTTGAAGATGGCCTGGACATTGCCCTCGTTCAGTGCCAGCGGGAGAAATTTCTTCCTATCTTCTTCATTCTTTTTTAACGCCTTAGCCCGTAAAGCGTTCATATCAATCGCCACAACGCAAGCCCCCTAACGCGCCCAACGGCGCAGATTTTTCGATATTTATATTATCATACTTTATTCTTGCGCTTTTTTCAATGTGTCTTTGATGAAATCACTGAAAAGATTTCATGAACACGCCGAGGAAAAAGTTCTTGCAACGCGGCCCCTTGCAGAAATGCGAGGGGCTTCATCTTATTCAGAAGGAGGTTCACGGATTGATTTTAGTCATCGCTGAGAAACCGAGCGTAGCGCAGTCCATTGCCAAGGTGCTGGGTGCGGCATCCCGCAGGGACGGCTATCTCGAAGGAAACAACTACATCGTATCATGGTGTGTCGGGCATCTCGTGGAGCTTGCGGACGCGAGTTCCTATGATGAGCGGTATGCCAAGTGGAGATACGAGGATCTGCCCATTGTGCCGGAAGAATGGCTGTATGAGGTCCCGAAGGACAAAGCACATCAGTTCAAGGTGCTTCGCGATCTGATGAAGGATAAGCGCGTCACCGAGCTGGTATGCGCCACCGATGCAGGGCGCGAGGGTGAGCTGATCTTCCGGCTGGTCTACAACAAGGCCGGTTGCACCAAGCCCTTCAAGCGCCTCTGGATCAGCTCCCTTGAAGACTCTTCCATCCGGGAGGGATTCGCTCATCTGCGTGACAGCAGTGAGTTCGACAGGCTCTATGAAGCTGCCCTCTGCCGGTCAAAGGCAGACTGGATTGTGGGCATCAATGACACCCGGCTGTTTACCACGCTCTATCACAAAAAGCTGGTGGTTGGCCGCGTCCAGACCCCCACGCTGGCAATGCTGGCAGAGCGCGACGGGAAGATCAGCACATTCAAGAAAGAGAAATACTTCAATGTCCATGTGCGCGGCGGCAATCTCACCGCTGATATGGAGAAGGTCAAAACCGAAGATGAGGCAAAGACGATTGCGGCGGCTTGTGATAAAAAACAGGCCGTCGTTTCTTCTGTCAAGCGTGAGACGAAGACGGTCAATCCCCCGAAGCTCTACGATTTGACCACCTTGCAGCGGGAAGCCAACCGATATTACGGCTTTACAGCACAGCAGACCCTCGATCTTGTTCAGTCCCTCTACGAAAAGAAGCTGCTGACATATCCCCGCACCGACAGTCAGTTCATCACGGATGACATGGAAAGCACCGTCCGTCAGGTCATCGGAATTGTGTGCCGGAAGGTGTCGGCTTTCGACGGCCTGAGCCACGATCCCGACATCCGGCGTATCACAAACAATGCGAAAGTCACGGATCACCATGCCATCATCCCGACAGTGCAGCTTGAAAAGCAGGACATCTCCGCATTGCCGGAATCGGAGCAAAAAATCCTCCGGCTGGTTGCCATGCGGCTGCTGTCTGCCACCGGAGAGAAGCATATCTACGATGAGACCTCCGTGACGCTCTCCTGCGAAGGCTATATGTTCAGCGCAAAGGGCAAAACCGTCGTGCAGGAGGGCTGGAAGGCGGTTGAGCAGCGATTCAAGGCCACGCTCAAGAGCAAGGAGAAGGACGAGCCGGAGAAGATGCTTCCTGCTGTCTGTGAGGGGGATGTTCTCGATGCCGTATCAGCCAGCGTAACCGAACATTTTACAACCCCTCCGAAGCAGTACACCGAAGATACGCTGCTTTCTGCAATGGAGACTGCCGGAAATGAAGCGTTTGATGATGATACCGAGAAAAAGGGCCTCGGCACTCCCGCCACCCGCGCCGGTATCATCGAGAAGCTGGTCAAAGGCGGCTATGCCGAGCGCAAAGGTAAATCCATCATGCCTACCAAGGACGGCCTGAACCTTGTATGTGTCCTGCCGGAGCAGATCACTTCGCCCTCCATGACTGCGGAATGGGAAAATACCCTGATGCAGATCGAACGCGGTCAGGCCGATGGGGACAAGTTCCTCGCCGGGATCGTGGATATGACCGCCTCGCTGGTCAAGGCGTACCCCTTCCTCTCCGATGCCGAGGCAAATCGCTTCGACTCCGGTAAGGAGGTCATAGGCAAATGCCCCCGCTGCGGTTCCCCGGTTTATGTGGGAAAGGGCAATTATTACTGTTCCAGCAAGGAATGTTCCTTCTGTCTGTGGGAGGACAACAAGTTCTTTTCCAGCAAGAAAAAGAAGCTGACCAAGAAGATTGCCAAGGAGCTGCTGGACAAGGGCTGGTGCCGGGTGACCGGGCTTTACACCCCGAAGCGGCCCCAGCTCTATGACGCGATCATCCGGCTGGATGATACCGGCGGCAAATATGTCAGCTTCAAAATGGAGTTTGACCGATGACGCGCCCGAAGCATATTGCCGCTTGCAGCGGCGGCAAGGACAGCGTGGCAACGATTCTTCTTGCAGCAAAGCATAACGATCCGCTGGACGAGATTGTATTCAGTGAAGTGATGTTCGACAAGGAAACAACCGGTGAAGTGCCTGAACATCGAGACTTCATCTACGATAAGCTCAAACCCTTCTGTGAAAATGAGCTTGGCGTGAAGTTCACAATCCTTCATGCGCCGAAAACCTACGATGACATCTTCCATCACATTATTGTGCGCGGCCCCCATAAAGGAGAAAAGCGCGGTTTTGTATGGGCAGGAATGTGTGCGGCAAACAGAGAATGCAAGGTAAATCCCATGCAGAAATACAATAAATCTCTGTCACCCGATACTGTCAGCTATGTCGGTATTGCCGTTGATGAGCCAAAACGCCTTGCAAGGCTGGAAGGAACATCGAAGATCAGCCTGCTTGATAAGTACTGTTACACCGAAGCCGATGCGCTCAAGCTCTGTGCTGACCATGATCTTCTGTCACCGATCTACGAACACAGCCGGAGAAATGGCTGCTGGTTCTGCCCCAATGCAAGAGACGCCGAGCTGCGTCACATGATAATACACCATCCCGAAATGTTTGACCGGCTCATCGAATGGGAGCATGAGGATAATGTCTTCCATCGCCGGTTGACACGCAGAGAAACCCCGTCTGAGGTAAAAGCCCGTCTGCTGGGCAGCACTCAGGCGGGGTTTTCTACACCCCAGACTTGAAAGATTGGAGGTTAGAAATGGCCGAAAGCAAAAGCGCACAGCAAGTCCGCGAGATCACGGATAAGCTGGAACAGGGCATCAAGGAGCTGTTTGAATCCGAGCGGTTCAAGGAATATCTCCGCACGATGTCCAAGTTTTATCACTATTCATTCAGCAACACCCTTCTCATCGCCATGCAGAAACCGGAGGCTACCTATGTTGCCGGATATACCTCATGGCAGCGTAACTTTGACCGTCAGGTCATGAAGGGAGAGAAAGGCATCAAGATACTTGCTCCTGCGCCCTACAAAGCAAAGGAAGAGCGTGAAAAGATTGATCCTTCCACGCAGAAGCCGGTGCTGGATGCAGACGGAAATCCCGTCACGGAGACTGTGGAGGTTATGCGTCCCGCATTCAAGGTGGTGAGTGTCTTTGACATCTCTCAGACCGACGGCAAGGAGCTTCCTGACATCATTGTGGATGAGCTTTCCGGCAGCGTGGAGAACTACGCTGCCTTTTTTGAAGCTCTGAAACAGGAATCTCCCGTCCCCATTGCCTTTGAAGACATTCCCGGCGGTGCAAAGGGCTATTTCTCTCCGGTAGAGAACCGGATCGCCATTCAGGAGGGTATGAGCGAAATCCAGACCATCAAAACAGCGATTCATGAAATTGCCCATGCGAAGCTCCACTCTATTGACCGGCCTGAGCCGGAACCCACATGGAAAATTGTCATGGTCAGCGATGGCGGCACGAAGCGGGACTTTCTCTCAGGTTTTGCGTCTGAGGCAGAAGCAAATGCGGCTGCTGAACACGAAGGATGGCGTTTCGTTGATGAAAACCGTTTTGAGTGGCGGCTTGAGGTTGAGGAAGATACCTCTGCCGCTCAGGATATGCGGAAGGATCGCCATACCAAAGAGGTTGAAGCCGAGAGTGTGGCCTACACCGTCTGCCAGCGGTACGGAATCGAAACCTCTGATTATTCCTTCGGCTATATCGCCGGTTGGTCTTCCGGCAAAGAAACCAAGGAGCTGAAAGGCTCACTGGAAACCATTCGCAAGACCGCTGCTGAGATGATCGACAGCATTGACGCCAAGCTCAAGGTGCTGCTGGCTGAAAAAACTCAGGAAGAAACTCAGGAGATACCTGAGCCGGTCAAAGAGGAAAAGCCGTCGTACCACGATGTTCCAATCTATCACGAGATGGCAAATTACGCATATGAAGCCGGTGAGTTGGATGCTTACCGCGCCTCCCTTGATGCAAATATGGCTTGTAAAGAAGCCATTGAAGCAGCGATCAGCGAGAACTATGTCGATTATAGACTTTCCACGAGAGTTGCAGTCGAAACGGTTCTTGAACAATTTTCCGAAGAGCGCGTTCAGTATGTGTTGGCAAACACAGTTCAACACAATCTCCATGATGGAAGGTATCACGCTGAGAACAAGGATTGGGCAGGAAAGATTTCTGTATGCGAGGAAAACAGCGAATCCTATATCGTCAGTCAGGTGCATCCGGGATTGGTAAATCTATTTATCAATCAGTTCAAGGAATTGCTGCCTGAAATAACGCAGAAACAGCATGAAACCGTCTCTTCTCTTGAGCCTGAAAAGACTGATGCATCGAAGCATCGCCTCACCCCCGATGAAAAAGTGATCAAGGATGCTGTCATGGACACGCTCAAGGCTCGTATCACTTACGCCAACGACGGCATGAGATCGACGGTTAAAGTCTCAGATCAGTCTCAAAGGATCATGGCTCGGAACGGGGTCAAGATTGAAGGCAATACGGTTACGCAGAACGGAGAGCCGCTGTTTGCTATCCACCGCCGTTACTCAGCCAAGAAAACGCAGGGCTGTTATCGGGAGCTTACACCTACGCTTGAGTATATCCGGCAGGAGAAAAAGCAGGAAAAGCCCTCAATCCGTGATCAGCTCAAGGCTGCGGCCAAGTCTCAGCCGGAAAAGAAAGCTCCGGCCAAGGCCAAATCGCACAACATGGGATTGGAGTGATGCCGATGAAGTATGAAGACATTGACCTGATTGCTGCCTTGCAGCAGATCACCGACATCCATACGGAGAACTACAAGGAGGACTTCGAGCTTGACCGGAAGCTCCTTCAAAAGCTGGCGGTTTCCGATTCTTCCGAAGACAAGCATCTTCTCTGGATGTCCCGTCCCAGCGGAACCTACCTTCTGCGGGAACGGGAGGTCTACATCGAAGACACCTTCGAGAATAAGACCTGGGAGTTTTACCATGATCAGACCAGCGATCCCATATTGGCTTATGCGCTTGAGATCACCGGGACGAGGGATGGTACAGTCATCGGGAATATGGTGGAGCTGGATTATGCAGCTCATGTTGAGCGCATGAAGCAGCTCACCGTTGATGTCGATAGAGCAGCCGTGACCTTCAGCGATGACAACACCTATTATCTCCCGTTCAAGTCTTACCGGAGAGAAGTCGCCGAGCTGGAAGGGACACACGGAAAAATCCGTTCGGTTGTCTTCCTGCCGGAGAACGAACAGGAGCTTGCCATGATTCTGCGGCGGGAGCGGTTCAAGGCAAGCTATCATGCGCAGCCCGGAAACATCGACGAGCATATCCATCAGCTTGCAGTCCGTCACGGGAAGGCTGAGGAAGTCTTGGCTGTGCTGCCTCTTGCAGCGCAGACAGCCTACAACGAGGTCAAGGAGACGCACCCGGCTTCCATCGTCTGTTTTGCCCAGAACGGCTATTTCGAGATTTACGGAGAGGACGCCAAGAAAGCGGCTCCGCTCCTTGGCTCAAAGCTGCTGATGAAGGAGCTTGAGGGCTGCGGCAAGGTAGCTGTGACCGGCTTCCGTCAGGAGCAGTGGGTAGCCAAAGCGAAGAAGCTGTGGGAACACGGAAATGATGTGCTTTTGACCCAGACCGGCGCAGACGGCAAGCAGGAAGTGGTAAAGGATCTCCGGGCTGAGGACTTCATCCCTGTAGGCATGGTCATGGGTATGGACGGAAAGACGGTTCGGGTTGAAAGCGTTGACTTTGCGGCAAATGATGTCCGGCTTACGGACATCACCGATCCGAAGATGCCCCAGACCGTTCACGAGATGCCCGCTATCGTCCGCATTTATGTGGAGGAAGCGCCCGCTGAAAACCTTTGGGCGGCACTTGACCGGGAAAAAGAGCATGAGAAGCCGCAGCATTCCGTCCTTGCCAAGCTCAGGCAGTGCAAGGCAGATGCCGGAAAGGATGCTCCCAAACCGCAGCTCGACAAGAAACCAAAATCTAAAGAAATGGAGATTTGATATGCCTTTCAATGTGGAAGAAACCAATCTGATGTGCTGCTTCGACACTTCCAGCAGGGGCAAGCTCATCGCGGAGATGAAGAATCTCCCTCTGAACGAGCTGGACGAAGAGATGGAAGAGCTTGTTTTCAGAACCGTCCGGAAGCTCGAAGCAATGTCCGACACTGAGTTCGACACGCTCTATATCGCGCCGGACAGCATGATGAATGACTGAAAGGAGGATGCCTATGCCTGTTATGGATGACAGTTTCCAAGCGTTTGTCACCAACCTCGGCAAGTACAACGAGGGTGAGCTGGTCGGTGAATGGGTAAAGTTCCCGACAACCGAGGAAGAGATGCAGAAGGTCTTTGAACGAATCGGGATCGGGTCGAAGGATGAGTTCGGCCATGTGTACGAGGAATGGTTTATCACCGATTATGAGTGTCCCATCTATGGGGTTCAGAAGCTGCTCGGTGAGTATGAAAGCCTCGATAAGCTGAACTACCTTGCCTCTCTGCTGGACGAGATGCCGAAGCACGATCTGGAAAAGTTCGTTGCAATCATGGAGAGCGGCTGCGATGAGGTCAGCGACATTGATGATCTCATCAATCTGACCTATAATCTGGATCGCTACGACTTTTTCCCCGGTATCAAGGACTATGATGATCTTGGCCGTTTTTACTTCGAGGAAGGCGGCTACAATGAAGACAATCGGTTCGGCGGCTTCGTGGACTACATTGATTTTGAACAGTACGGCGAGGACTGCGCTGTCAATGAGAACGGCACCATGACCGACGCCGGGTATATCCGTGAGACCGGGGACAGTTGGAACCTCTTCTTTGACGGAACGCTGGATGACATCCCTGATGAGTACCGCATCACCGGTGGCGGCGAAGAGCTGGAAGACAACAGGAAAATCGTTGTCGTGGTTGTTGAGCCGGGAAAGGAACCACGCATTGAAGAGATCGATTCCGGTCTGGAGTCTCTGCAAGGCATGGTTGGCGGCTATATTCAGGCAATCTATCCCTTCGACGATCCGGTTGCTCTGATCTGCAACGAGGAAGGCAAGCTCGAAGGTCTGCCGCTGAACCGCGCTCTGCGTGACGAAGACGGTGACATCTACGATATTGTTTCCGGTACATTTCTTGTTGTCGGCCTGACCGAAGACAACTTCGGTTCTCTCTCCGGTGAGCTGGCAATCAAGTTCTCGCAGGAGTTCAAGCAGCCGGAGTCCTTTGCCAAGCTGGGAGACAAGATTGTCGTTATTCCCATGATCTCCGAAGAACAGCAGAAGCAGGAAGTCAAGGAACAGAAGGATTTTGAGGTCAACATGGACACCTCCGGTCTGGCTGTTTCCGGCCATGTGGGAACATGGCACACCATTGACCACATGGAGGTTGACGGCCATACCTTTTTCCTGATGGAGCATGATACCTACGGCGATGAAGCTGCCTGTCTTATCGTGGATGAACACGGCAAGCTCTCTCTGAGCGATGTTTATGACGGCTTCGACGAACACACGGTTGATCTTCTTCGTCAGGAGGTCATGACCGTTGACCGGATGCCGGATCCCTCTATCACAACTGACGAAATGAAAGACTACGGCTACGCATGGGGCGGTATGCTCCCCATGCGGGAGGAAGTTGCCGCCGAGGTCATGAAAACCTGTTCAGTCTACCGGCTGTACGGCGATGACACAGAGGGGCTGGTTCTGGACGCAAAGGAAATCCACGATCATGCTGCAAAGGGTGGTATCTTCGGGGTGGAGAAGGTTGAGTGGAAGGCTGCGCTGGAACGGGAGAACTACCTGAAAGCCGCCGAGATGTCCACCGAGGATGATTACGGCATGATTGACGGGATCATCAACAACGGCCCGAAGGAAACTGAGGCCAAGGCCCCTGAAAGGGGCGAAAAATCCTCCATCATGGACAGGCTCAAGGCTGCGAAGTCCGAGCCGCGTGAGGATCAGCCCAAGCCCCACAAGGAGCGGAAACCGGAGCATGACCTATGAGCAGGAGCCAGAAGTGGAAGCTCGAATGGGCATTCTTCCTCGATTCAGACGGGAGACGCAAGTACAATGAACAATGCCGCCGGTGTGTGCATGACTGCAAGCAAAGTTTTCGGGTGACTATTGTCAGTTGTCCTGTCTACAAGTCGAAGCGTTCCAGAGTAGACAGATAATTGGATTTTGTGTCGTGATAAGGGTCGAAAACCAAGGTTTTTTCGCTCTGTAAGCGGTGCGCCAAGATGCTCCCGTATGTTTTCCTTTCCACACCGTTAATCTCATATATGTCGGAATAAAGGTCGATATTGCACCATCATTTGAAGTCCCATAAATAAACTATGAGCCTCAGTCGATGCCCGTTTTGGGTGTCGGCTGAGGCTCTTTTTTTATGCCCAAAGTGCAATTTTTTCACGATAATACATTGCTTATCCATAGTCTACGGATTAGCATTTCTGTATAACTGTGCCTCTTATCCATATAATTATTATGAGCAATACAGAAAAGGGACACGGTATAATGTATGATCGATAAACGAATAGGAAAAAGGTTCAAGCAATGCCGAGAACGGCTGGGCTTGACACAGGAAGAGCTATCAGAGAAAACCGGCTTAACCACCAACTATATCTCCACCGTTGAGCGCGGAGCGTCTTTCCCGCGCTGCGAAAAGCTGGTTTTGCTGATGAACGCTCTTGAAACCAATGCGGACGCAATCTTCTGTGATGTGCTGGAACACTCCACCGAATACAAAGCATCTCAGCTTTCCAAGGAGCTGTCCACACTTCCGAACGACTCACAAAAGCGCATTCTTCAAATGGTCGAGCTAATGATCCAGCAAGAAAAAGAAAACAGAAAATAACAGTATTCCCGAAACTGCGCTGAAATATGCGCAGTTTTTTTCTTCCTCCGCTTATTTCGACACACTTCTCCATATTTGTGTGCTATACTATGGATTAGAGATAGATAATCACTCTCTAATACATATAAGCAAAAGAGGACACAATATGAAGAAAAAGACTTGCTGCTTCACGGGTCACAGACCCCAAAGCCTTCCTTTTGGCTTTAACGAAAATGATGCCCGCTGCGCTGCTCTGAAAAAGGCGCTCCGTGAGCAAATCATTCATCTTGTTGAGAATGAAAATGTCACCCATTTTATTTCCGGCATGGCAATCGGTATTGATATGTATGCCGCTGAAATCGTTCTTGACTTGAAAAAAAGTTATCCTGGCATTACACTGGAAAGCGCGATCCCCTGTGAAACGCAGCCGGTGAAGTGGTCAGAAGCTCTCCGGGAGCGGTATTATAACATTGCCGCTCAATGTGACAAAGAAACGATGCTCCAAACGCACTATACACCGGACTGCATGGACAAGCGTAATAAGTACATGGTGGATCAATCCGATGTGGTCATCGCCGTGTGGTCTGGAAAACCCAGCGGAACTGGAAAGACTGTCACCTATGCTCTTGCCAAGGGGAAACCGGTAATCGTGATTGATCCCATCTCTCTTGAGGTCACGGAAAGGAGATAGAAAAAGGAGGACACACTATTGATCAAGGTATGTTTTATAGGCATTTCTCTTCGCTTGGAACACGCAGCCATTGAGCGCCTTCGCTCAGAGTTGGATGTTCTTGCCGAGCAAGAGCCGGAAATCGAATTTTGGTTCCACGGATTCCATTCCGATTTTATTAAATCCATGCTTGAAGAGGTTGTCTCTCTGAAAAAGCGGAAACCCAATCAGCACATTGAGATTGTAGATGTGGTTGATCCCATCGAGTTAGATGCTTTCAAGAAAAAAGCGCAGGAGATGGAACTTTCCGAAGAGGAACGATATGACAGGCAGTTAAAAGCGGATCACTATGACCAACGGGAGCCGGTGAGAATTGAATATGCACCTTGGTTCGACTACCGTACTGACCTTCACCCGGATCACTACATTGCGCACAGTCAAAGAATTGATCGCTGGATGGTGAATGGCTGCGACTACTTAATCACCTATACCTACGAAAATCTTCTCGATACTGAAAATACCACGATTAAACGCGCCCGCGCCAAGAATCCGAATATGAAGGTCATTTCCATCAGTGTACCGTCTACGGCAGAACGAATTGAGGAATTGAAAGCACAGTTGGATGATCGGAAGAAATATATTGTTGACGCTTTACTGGCCGGAGCATCCTATTCTTCGCTCGGAAGGACGCTTGGTATTACTTCAAACCGGGTTCATCAGATTGCAGGAAAGGCAATTGCTTTTTGAAATCGTCAAATGAATAGAAAATATGTGAAGCGTAGAAGTATTCATTATCCTTACGATGAGAACGCTCCACTTTTCCATTATGTCTGGGCGTGTAAGGTTTAATAAGCTTGTGTATGATACCTAACTCTTTCAGCTTTTCCTCAAACAGAGTCAGATCATTTTCCTTCTGTAATCGCTTAGTGAATTCACAGCCATTGTCAGTCTGGACACAATCGACCTTGAACGGAAAGGCTTTGAGCATATGTTCAAGAAAGATCATGGATGAGTAGCTGTTATGCTCTTGAAAAGCCTCAATTTATCTAAAGCGTGAGTATTCATCGATAGCAGTATACTGAAAGAAACTCTCATCTTTAACCGCATGCAGCAGGAACATATTTAACGTCGATTTGAACTCGTTGACGGGATAGCACATCTTTTCATAAGGTTTAGGGATGTATTTTGGGTTCGGCAAAGTCTTTCTCGGCTCTCCAAGTTTACGCAGAATCCTGTAAAGAGAAGTAACGCTCCTTGTGTAGCCTCTTTGCCTTAGCTTCACCCAAAAGACAACCAAGCCGGCGTGTGGATTACGGCGGCGCATATCCCTTATTAACTTCAATTCATCCTCGGTATGTTGATTGGGGTGTGAATGGGGGCGATGGGACTGATCCGCCAAGGATTGCAGCGTTCCGTCATATCTGTTCTTCCAACGATAGACATACTGGCGGCTGACGTTGTGCTTGATAAATAACCTTGAACCCATTGGATTCAAAGTTCCCCAAAAACAAAACGCTGGCATGATCGCCAGCGTTTGTTATCATCTGGTTAATGCAGAAAGTGTTCAAAAGTGGTCTTTTTTAATCTTTGCACTTGACATATCATACAGAATGTGATATAATGATATAATCTATTATTGTAGATGTTGCTTGCCGGACATTATATTCGTTAATTTTTTGTAACGTGAATTTGATATCTTCCTTTCATCGGAAATGGAGGGCGAAATCATGGTAGTCATTATAGTTCTAGTAAATAAAGAAGTTGTCTTCTTTGACATGACTGAGTCCTGCCCCAGTGACTGCTGGGAATAAGAACATGAATGTTATAATTCCCGCTAGTATGCAGCCTAGGTAGAAATTAATCTGCTTGGGTTGCTTTGATTTTTATACAATATTTATTATTTTGGAGTGAATGAATTGAGTGGAGTTTTATATGTTGTTGCAACACCAATCGGCAACATGGAGGATATAACTGATCGTGCGAAGCGAATCCTTGGCGAAGTGGATATTATAGCCGCTGAAGACACGCGCAATACCATAGGATTGTTACGCCGTTTAGGGATTAATAATAATTTAGTTGCTAATCATAAGTTTAATGAGAGACATCAATGTGATTATTTGATTTCACAGCTTTTGGAGGGAAAAAATATTGCAGTAGTATCTGACGCTGGAACACCTTGTATATCTGATCCTGGCTCTATAATTGTCGATGCGGCTGTAAAGAATAACATTCAGGTCATTGGTGTATGCGGTGCAAGTGCTGTTATAACAGGTATTTCAATTTCCGGTTTTAGTGCTTTGACCTTTGCTTTTTATGGGTTCTTCCCGAAAACGAATCATGAAATTCGTGAGAAGATTGAACAGGTTAAGGAAAATGGAATTCCTGTATCCGTTTTCTATGAGTCTCCTTTACGGATCAAAAAAACTATAAATTTATTGTGTGAATTGTTGTCTGATTCCGAAATGTGTTTATGCAATGATATGACAAAAATGTACGAGCGAGTGTATAGAGGAAGCCCACAATCAATACTTGAAGAACTAAAAAAGAACCCCTCATCAGAAAAGGGAGAATATACACTCATAATTAAAACAAATGTTGTACGCAAGATCGTTGCTAAACCGGATTCAACCACCTCACTCGAATCACAGATAGTTGATTATATGATTACTCATAATGCTACTGCCAAGCAAGCAGTGAAAGAGTTGTCTAAGAAGAATGGAATGACAAAGAATGAGTTGTATGCGGCTTCCTTGCATTTAAAAGAAATGTTTACAAAAGGTCCTAATAAAAGCGATAGCGAGGATGACATAAATGAGTGATTTATTACATCTTAGACATGGTAATATCAAGCTTCCAGCATTTTTCCCTGATGGAACTTACGGAGTAGTTCGATGCATTGATGTAGGTGATTTAATTGATTGTCAAATTCCTGGGCTCGTTATGAATAGTTATCATTTATTATCGAAACCAGGGGTAAATATTCTAAAATCATTTGGAGGATTAAATACGTTTACTGGTTGGGAGCGCCCAATCTTGACGGATTCTGGTGGCTTTCAGGTTTTCTCAATGATTAGAGAAAACTCAAAATATGGAGAAATAAGAAAGAATGAGATTATATTCAGACCAGATGGTGATAAAAAAAGAATAATACTTACCCCTGAAAAAAGCATTCAATCCCAATTCGTTTATGGTTCAGATATTATGATGTGTTTAGATTATTGCACTCATCCAGATGATTCGATGGAAATTAACGAGTTTTCTGTAGAAGTAACAATCGAATGGGCTAAGAGATGTAAAATTGAATATGAAAAGCAATTAAAGTCAAGGCATATCGACAAAGATAAACGACCTTTGCTGTTTGCTATTATTCAAGGTGGCAATTTTCCTGAATTAAGAAAATATTGTGCCTCAGAATTAATAAAAATCGGCTTTGACGGTTTCGGTTTCGGAGGATTCCCCGTTGACTCAAAAGGGAATTTGGTTGATGATATTTTAGAGCTCACAGCTCAATTGATGCCAGATGATAAGCCGAAATATGCAATGGGTTTGGGAAAACCAGACGGAATAATAAAATGTGTCAAGTGGGGATATAACCTTTTTGATTGCGTTATACCAACACGAGAAGCTCGTCATAATCGTCTATATGTATTTGATGATGAATCATCACTAAAGTATCATTGCTATTATATTCTGGACGAAAAACATATCCGAGAAAAAAAACCTATTTCAGATGTGTGTGATTGTTATACTTGTAGGCACTATTCCAGATCATATCTTCAGCATTTATATAAAGTTGGCGACTCATTGGCGTACCGACTTGCAACAATTCATAATTTAAGGTTTTATAGTATGCTGATGGAAAGAATAAATGATAATAAGACTAATATTAATGGAGATCAGTAAATGAATGATGTTTTTGAAGAAGTAATAAAGAGTAGAAAATACTCAAACATAGATAGATCTATTGTAATGCGCATTTGTGAAGAAGCGCTACATAAATACCCCAAAAAGAAAGAGGCAATAAAAGCCGCTAAGAATCAGCTCCATATAATACATGAGTCATTTTTAATGGCGGATTGCTATAAGGTCGCATATTCAATTCTGGATGATGAAAAAGATTCCATTATTCTTAATGGATTGAATAAAGATACAAGTATAAGAATAATGGGATTACACGCTTCAACCAAAGAACGAATTGCGAATATTGAAGAAACTTACAGCTGGCTTTCAGAATATATAGATATCGAAAGCACTTTGATTGATGTTGGGTGTGGTTTTAATCCCTTTGCAATTCCGTTCATAATTAACAGGCCTAAAAGATATTATGCATATGATATCAGCAATGAATCAGCAGAACTTTTGAACTACTTTTTTTCTATGGCAAAATTAACTGATTATAAGGCGATGATTTTAGATGCAACTGTGAATACTCCCTCTGAGAGTGCAGACGTATTATTAGCCTTCAAATTACTCCCTTTGCTACAACAACAAAAAAAGGGACGTGCGTTTTCATTTTTAGAAGAAGCCTTATTTCATAAAGCAATCATTTCCTTTCCAATTAAGAGCTTATCCGGAAAAGAGAAAGGAATGCTCGACTTTTATACTCGTTTTTTTGAGGAAGGACTTCCACAAGGCATTGACATCATTGAAAGAAAAGTTATAAACAACGAACTGTTTTATGTTATCTCCAAATAGAGGGAAGTGCAATAATAATGGATGTAATTAACATTACGATTGAAGATGCAAATTATAATTATTTAGTATTTGAAAACAATTCGCAAATATCCTCCAAGATTACTGAAATGGGTACTCAAAGCGAAAAGATATTTTTTATTTATGATACCAATATTCCGTTTAGCTGTATTGAATCATTAACCTGTCGTTGCAAACTAAAATCAATAATCTTAGGGTATAATATTCCAGAAAGCGAAAAAAACATATCAGCACTTACTAAGATCATTTCGGATCTCATTGAAAATAAAGCTGATCGTAATAGCTTATTTATAATTGTTGGAGGTGGGGTTTTAGGAAATGTTGCAGGACTAGCCTGTGGAATGCTATTTAGAGGGGTTAGGTTCGTTCATGTTCCTAGTACCATCATGGCATGTTCTGATTCGGTGTTATCTTTAAAACAAGGAATAAATATGAATAATACTAAGAACATCTTAGGAATGTATTATGCACCTTATTCTGTTATGGTATCCCCCGAGTTATTTGCTTCGCTTTCATTACGAGATACAAAAGCGGGCTACGTTGAATTTATTAAAAATATGCTAATTGTTATTCCAGAAGAAATCTCATCATTTTTACAATCAAATATAGATCTTTCTAATCTCACTTATTCTGATATAGGTAGACTGATTAGTCTATCTGCATATGCAAAATTGAAATTGATCGAACATGACAAATATGAAAAATCCATGGGTTTATTATTAGAATACGGACATACTGTAGGACACGCTCTTGAAATGTTATTCCCAAATGACATTCGACACGGCGAAGGTGTAGCAGTAGGTATGTTGGTTGCTGCCAACCTTTCTGTAGATCTGAATTTGAGGAATCCTGAAATAACAATGCGTATTAGAGAAATGCTTGAAAAAATTGATATTTTTTCATCGCTCAAGCCTATTAAAGAACTGTATCCCACTATCGATGAAAATAGATTTCGCTGCCTTTTGAAAAAAGACAATAAGCGGGGTTACATTAGATGTAGCGATGACGAAATTGCGATGGTAATGCTATCAGATTTTGCTAAGCCATTAATGTGCGATAATCAGTATATCACCCCCGTAAATGTGGATTTAGTTATAAAAAAAGTATGCGAAATATGGGAGAGAGAGATTTAATTATGAAAGTTTTACGATTAACACCACATTATTACTATACACCTGATGTTGTTAATGGTTGGATTGTTAGATTGGATCAAATGGGTGGAATGCAAACACAGATTTATAGACAATCAATTGCATTAGCAAAAAAAAATGTTAAACAGATAATACTTCCTATTGCTATGCCAAGTGCTCCAAAAGAATGGAAACCGCATAAAGGAATAAGAGTGATAAAAGGTAATATTCCCATGCTCCCCATTAAATCCAAAGTTAGAGGAACTGTAGGATTAAATGTTTATTGGGGTATAGGGGTACTAAAGCATATAATACTAAGAAAAAAATACTATCGTGGATTCAATGTAATTCACGCTCACTGCAGCGGAGTTGCTTCTCCATTAATAGTTGGACTATTAGCAAAACGACTGTTAAAGCGTCCTCTTATATATACCGTTCACTGCTGTAGAATTAGCACTTATCATCCTATGTCAAAATTAGATAGCTTAATTAACAACTCGGTGATTAGAATAGAAAAGAAATGCTTGAGCGAAGCAGATGAAGTAATCGTCCTTACAAATAGGACAAAAGAAGTTATTAAAAAACAATATCATATTCCATCAGGCAAGATAACTGTGATACCAGATATCATTAATCCAGATGATTTCCTGGCTTCGTTAAATCGTAAAAACGCCCTACTATTCAATGAAAAATATGGAATATCCGAGGAAAAAAAATATATTGTTTTTGTTGGAAGAATCGCATACGAAAAAGGATGCTTTGTTTTACTGGATGCTTTTAGAAAAATCAAAGATAAAAAATGCGAATTGATTTACTATGGCGATGGTAATGAAAGAGAGATGCTTGAAAAAAAGATAAAAGAATATGGTTTGCAAACTCGATGCAAAGTGACTGGTTATTTACCTAACACAGATATTTGTCTTGCGATTAATGCGGCCTCATTTGTTGTTATGCCATCTCTCCATGAAGAATTCGGTGGATTACTCCTAGAAATTGCAGCAGTAGGCAAAGGCGTCATCGCATCTAATGCTGGAGGTATACCGTCTATTGTTGAAAGCGGTAAGTCTGGCATTATATTTCAAAACGGAGACTCTAATATGCTGGCTGAAAAGATAGATTGAGAGTTCGCCATTTAAGGTGATATTTTCCTCCATCGCTGAATTTTCAAGCACATCCATATTTGCTCCTTTCTGCAAAAAAGATTATTTGAATCTGAAAACAATAAAAATCTGGAAGCAGTATAAACTTACTCTTTAACCACCCGCACTGCTTCGCAAATATCCCCGATGTCACAGTCCAAATAATCACAAATGCGCAGCAAAACAGAGAGGGCAACATCCTCTCCCTTGTTGAGCTTACTCATTGTTCCGGCAGCAAGACCTAAATCTCTTTTCAGCCTGACCTTTGTAATGTCTCGCTGGATGAGAAGCATCCATAGTTTTTTATAACTGATCTTCATATAAGCACCTCTCGCATTCACATCTGTGAGCTGGTATAAGAAATCAGTTTATATTATAGCAGAAATAGTCGATATTTTCAATCGGCTGCTCCAAGGATTAACAAAAAAGTTCCAACTTCTTGGACTGTTCCTTTTATCCATAGTCTGCGCATATAAAAGCGGGCCTGACAAGTATGAACTGTCAGACCCGTTAGCTTTATTCGCGCTGGGAAACTCGTTGCTGTGTTTGTTCCTGCTCATCTCCTATGCGGAGCAGCATATCTACATTGGCCTTGACCGTATCTATCTGCTTCATCTCTTTTTTTAGCCTTGCCCGCTCATCATATAGCCCTTGCTGCTCATCAATGAGCCGTTGCTGTTCGGTTTGAAGAGCTTTGAGACTTGGCAGTTTTTGATCGCCTTGCATTGCAAGCAATGTAGTCTTCGCAGCTTCAAAAATTACAAGTTCAGCTTCATGTTTTGCTCGGAATGCGGACTTATCTTTTGCCTTCATGTAGGCATCATAGACAGGTTTGAGCTTGCGATAATTTGCGATGTTTTTGATGAGAGGCTGCACCTCACGCAGTCGCGCTTCAACCCTTTTCAGCTCTTTGCCGGTACGGGCATAGGAGCTGTGAATATCCTCAACCTTCTTTTCAAGATCAGCATATTGCAGAAGGTTGTTTTCAGTAAGATAGTTGAGTGTTTTCGCAGCTTCTTTGAGATTGTTGATCTTCGCCCAGTGTTCATATCCCTTGCTTTCCTGCGCTTTGATGCTGTTCTGAATGTCGATGATAAGCGATACACCTTTGCGCGTGGTTTGCGTCTGGCGCTTGCGGGGATTGCGTCCCTGAATGCGTTCCTTAATCCGTTCCTCGGTGTAATTCTCCCCGATGGTCTTAGCACGAGTGAAACGCTCCTGACCTTCGGCTCGGAAGGAGATATACTTGCCGGGCTTCATTTCATACCCGGCATCCTGCATCAGTTTCAGGAACTCATCATAGTCCTTTGCCATGATGATATTTCGGTCAATGGTCTGCTTGAGTTTTTGCTTCCAGCTTGTCCCTCGCTTGGCTTCGGTGTACTCCTTATAGCTCATGCCCTTGCCCTGTGAGGGAGGGATTACGGAGAGGCCGTTTTCTTTGCAAAGCCGGTCACTTACCTCGCGCATATCATAGTAGATTCTCTTGTAGCTCTTGTAGGCATGATGATCTACAAAGTCCACGGCATTGAAAATCAGGTGATTGTGAACATGACCTTTGTCAATGTGGGTGGTCAGCACATACTCGTATTTCCCATCAAGGATCTCATCCGCAAACTGCTTGCCGATCTCATGGGCAAGCTCCGGCGAAACTTCGCCAACATCAAAGGACTGAATGACATGACGAGCAATGATTTTGACGGGATTCATTCCTTGCTGTTCGGCAATCTTTCGCGTCCATTCAAACTCCTGAGCGGCTGTCTCGGTGGCGCAGCCATAAGAAGAGACGAGCATTTTATCGTCGGTCTTTTCAGGGTTCATGATGTACGCGAGAGCCTTACTCAAAGTTCCTCGGATTGCTTTGATTTTAGTAACTGCCATACTTCATCCAGCTTTCCTTTCAGCTCAACAACATCGTCCTGATAGAATCGTCCCGTCGAGTTCATTCTTCGGCAGATATTGTTAATGTTTGCTCCGATCTTATTGACCGCCGCAGCAAGTTTCTTCTGCTCGGTATAGTCAACCTGAATGATGTAGCCATCTATCGCCATCTTGCGCAAATAGGCTCCCATATTTCTTGTTTTCAGCATCTCCATTTTCCGCTCTATGATCGCCCGTTCTTCCTCGGTGACCCAGAACTTGAGCTGCACTTTCCGCGTTCTGTTCGCCATTGTTCTGACTCCGTTCTTCGTAATTTATAAGGGTTTGGGACTATCCCAACAAGCAAAAATCAGCGGTTAAGGGGAGGGTTCCCTTAACGCATTTTTCTCCGGTGGGTACTCACCGGATTTGCTTGCTATTCTCTAAAATCGTATTTCCCCGTAGGGACTCCCCGTAAAATACCCCTTCACTTTACAACGGACATTTTTATGGCAGTTGGGGGGGTATCAAACGAAAAAAGGCGCTCGAAAGCGGCTTTTTTCGTCGATATGGCAGTTACTTTATCTCCCATGTGAAGGCAACTGTGTCTGATACATCAATGTCATCAGGCTCAATCTCCGGTGAACAGCATTTCTCCATTGCCGCAAGAGGCATGAGGCAGTCTTCCATTTCGTAGCTCGTCCGTGAAACAATGTTCAGTTCGCCCCAGTTGTAGTCGATGGAGATGAGCTGTCCCATCTCGCAGCCTGACGCTCCGCATAGAATCTCAGCCTTTGCTCGTGCATTCAGCGCGGCACTTTTCAGAAGTTCCTCGCTTACCTTTGCAGGATTCTTCACCGTGAAAGCGATGCTCAGTTCCGGATTTGCTCCACTGTTGGCGATTGCTGAAATCACTTTTGCAAGCTGTTTGCTGTCAAAGTCGAATGACAGCTTGAGACGATATATACAGGCATATCCGTCAAACTCGCGTTTGTAGTTTCCTTGCCGATCCTTGACGCTTTCATATCGGGTATCTACATTGAAGCTGGTGGTCTTCAAATCTTCTTTGGTGTACCCTGAACTAACGGCTACATCTTGCAATTTCGATATGCGCTCAGAGGCATCTTTCATTGCTCCATCATAGTCTTTTCGGATAGACTCTATGGTCATTGAAATGGTAATGTAGTCCGGTTTTGCTGATACATTTCCAACGCCTCGAACAGTAATTGTCCTCATCATTTTCTACGCCCATCCTTTCTTGCATTATAGTCCTCGTCAATGCGCTTTTTCCAATCGGCTCCGAGAGGTGTGCTGCAACGAACAGCGCAAATCGCTTCGCTGACTACCTCGTAATTGAGCTGTGTGCCTTCGCTGTCGGAGTGATAGTTCACAGCGCGATCCTCGCTGATGCCGAAGCGCCTTGCTGTCTCAACTGCGTCGATATTGGCACCGAGGAACAGGAACTCCCAACCGTATTTTTCCTTCTGGCGCTCAATCATCTTTTTAACCTTATCGCTGTCATAACGGCGGCTTGCATTCTCCATGCCGTCCGTCGTGATAACAAACATGGTATGCTCCGGCACATCCTCGGCTCGTGCGTACTTATGGACATTACCGATGTGATGGATCGCCCCACCGATAGCATCCAGAAGGGCGGTGCAGCCGCGTACTGTATAGTCATCATCGGTCATTGGCTTGATGTCACGAACATTCACTCGGTCATGAATAACCTCGCTGGTGTTGTCAAAGAGGACAGTAGAAATAAGGGCTTCACCATCTGCCTTTTTCTGCTTCTCAATCATGGAATTAAAGCCTCCGATGGTGTCTGCTTCAAGCCCGCTCATCGAGCCGCTGCGGTCAAGAATGAATACGATCTCAGTTAAGTTCTTTCTCATGTTCAGTACCTCCGTATATAAAAGAAATATGACTGCTCGGTTGTTTACCTTACAGTCATATTATAAGAAAAATCGTATTCGGTTTGGTCGCATGGCAAGCGACAATTACTCAGCCAGCTTGATTTCAAGAATGTCATCAATCGGGACCTTTCTGCCTTCCCGAAAAACGATCATCCTCTCGTATTCGTCGATTTTCTTTACAACGCCCAGCGCATCCACATACGCGCCTCCGGCCTTCTTGCCGTCCGGCTGAAAGTAGGTAATCACAACTTCAAAGTCCTCGCAAAGATGCTCTGCAATGAGCTGAATTTTGTCGTTGATTTCTTCCTTCTCGTAGTCATCGAGTTCAATTTTCTGCTCGGTCAGCCTCGCGGTTTCCTTGATAGCGGCATCATAGCCGGTAAGTGCAGCGAAGGGAGAAAACTGTGCTGCACGATCCATCATGGACATCTGTGGCCGGGTAGCAGAGACATGGTGCGGCAGATCGATTATATCATTGTAGTTGTCAGTCATGGTTTCCTCCGTATTCCGGCCTTACAGCCAGATAGCTTTGATAATCAGCCAAACAATCAGCAGCCACATCAGAATAACTGGTATGGCAAAGTACCATTTCTTCGGCTTGCCGTCCTTCCACATATTTTCTGACTCAGCCTGACAGCGCACCCACACTTTTTTCGGGATCAGCTTGACAGTCAGTGCAATCAGCGCAGGAAGCAAAAGCACATCATCCAGATAGCCAAGCACCGGCACAAAGTCCGGTATCAGGTCGATAGGAGACAGCGCATAGGCAACTGTAACACCGGCAAGTATTTTTGCAAGCAGCGGAGTGTCACGGTCTTTTAATGCATGAAAAACGGCAGGAACATCTTGTTTTAATTTCCTTGCTCGTTCTTTGAGCGTCATGCCTTATGTCCTCCGATTTGCTCATTCCGATCCTTTGCAGTTGCGCCTTCTTCAAGGTTCATGCCTTTCAAAATTGCATTTTTCCCGTACTTCCTTCGGATGGTCAAAACCGCCCGCTGCATCTTGCGTTCGCGCTCAAGATCGGCTTCTTCCTTTTTCTGTTCGGCTTCACGGGCTGCGTAGTCGGTGAATAGATCAAGCTGCTCAAATCCGGCATCCGGCTTTAGGGCTGAGGCTTCGTCGATGACATGGTTCGCAACAATGTTCAGTCTGCGGATCAGAAGGTCCTGATTTGCGATACGGTCAAAGAGCTCTGATGCGGCATCCAGAATGAGCTTTGTTGAGGAAGTGTGCCTTCCAAGGTTTTGTGTGCCGTGGGAATGCTTCGGTATCTGCCGCCCGTAGTGATCCTTCACAACATCGCCGCGATATTTCTTTCGGCGCTCGGGATCGGTAAGGTTTTCGATGTCGTAGCCGATGGTGACAACGAGCTGGTCTGTGACCAACCCTTTTTCCACCAAGTCCATCACAAGCGAATCGGCCATTTCCCGAAGCACGAGCTTGGCTTTCTCAGCAGTATAGGGCTGATGCAGCACTTGGCCTGAGCCGAGGCTGTTTGTACTCGGCCTGTATGCCTTAATTGCTTCAACTGTGCAAGGTTCCCAGCCCCACGCATGGTCAATCAGCAGCTCCGCATTCTTTCCGAAGAGCTGATACAGAAGGTCTTCATTATGAACCGAGCAACGTGCCACATCGCCCATTGTGAACATTCCGTTCTGTTCCAGCTTCTTAGCATAGCCGCGCCCCACCCGCCAGAAGTCAGTGAGGGGCTGATGTGACCAAAGCTCCCGCCGGAATCCCATTTCGTCAAGCTCTGCGATGCGTACCCCGTTCTTATCTGCCGGGATGTGTTTTGCCACAATATCCATAGCCACTTTACAGAGAAAGAGGTTTGTGCCGATCCCTGCGGTTGCGGTGATGCCGGTTGTCTCAAGAACATCCAGAATGATCTTCATGGCGAGATCGTGGGGAGACAGCTTATAGGTGTTCAGATAGTCAGTGACATCCATGAACACCTCGTCGATGGAATATACGATGATGTCCTCCGGTGAAACATACTTCAAATAGACATTGTAAATCCGGGTGCTGTATTCCATGTAATAGGCCATGCGTGGCGGGGCAATAACGAAGTCAATCGCAAGGTTTGGGTTTTTAAGAAGTTCAGAATGGAAGCAGGAGGAACCATCCAGTTTGTGTCCCGGTGCGTCATGCTGCCGTCCGGCATTGGCCTCTTTGACGCGCTGCTTGACTTCAAACAAACGGCCACGCCCTGAAATGCCGTAGGACTTGAGGGAAGGTGTAACTGCAAGGCAGATGGTCTTGTCGGTACGGCTTTCGTCTGCGACAACAAGATTGGTGTTCAGCGGATCAAGCCCTCGTTCCCGGCACTCCACGGAGGCATAGAAGGATTTCAGGTCGATTGCAATATAAGTTCTCTCCTTCATCTTCATTGCCTCACTATACATCCTTATATCAATCCCACGGAATAATCGTCAAATGTCTTCTCGTGAAAAGTAATTCGCCACACAATATCATGCTGCACAGGTTCAAAATGCAACGCAGAACACGCAGCACAGGGCTTCCCTTGTGAACTTGCTCCAAATACAACCGCTGTTGGTCTGTCTGCTCCGCCGATAATTCCAATACAGGCGGCATTGCTGCTTGCAGAGGGTGCAAACGAATCATGGTCGGGCATGATTTTAAGCGGTTTGTCGCTATCCTCACAATCGCTGACTGTAATTCGCTCTGATGCTTCCGGTGAAAGCGTGTAGCGCATTTCGACGAAATGCGTCGGATAAATCCAGCGACCAGAGCCAAAGCTGTTCTTCTGCAAAGTCTGTTGCTCCAATTCCTGTACGGTGAGCGTGTATTCTGTCCCGTTCGCAGGATGGACAAAATGGAAAGAATCGCCGGGCGCTTTCACCGTGAAATGCGGGCCGGGGACGGAAACCAGTTGTTGTTCCATGATCAGAGAAAGCGTCCTTATTTCCGGTCGGCGCTTGCTCACCCACGGAAAAGAATCTCTGCAAATGACCCATCCGCATGAAGTGTCCAGACCATAATGCTCCACAGCCCATTTTGCTTCCAACTCAATGCCCATTCCATCCGGCAGACAGGGATTATATGTCACAGCACAGCCGTGAGATGCCCGCAGCTCATGCCCATTCAGATCCAGTCGTGGATTGAAATGAAGACACAAAGGATTGTCCAGTTCCAGTTCCATCTGCTGCTCCTGTGTAAAGTTTTCAAATGAGTCATTCTCATAAGTGAGATTCCACCTTCTCATGAAAGCACGGATTTCATCTGGCTCAACACGCATACAGAAATCAATCACCAAGCCCTTGCTGCATGAGTAAGCTGTAGGAATCAACCAATGGTGTCCCGCCCACTCAAACTGCTTTCCAACGGGAATCTCCTTTCCGGCGTGATCCTTTCCCTGATGTCCCCAGAAGTTGCCTTCAAAATAGACCTTCCATTCTGGGACAATGGGTTCCGCAGCCGGGTTCATATCTATGTCGTAATACTCTTCCGTGTATGTGATCTTACTGTAATCAAAGGACGATTGCAGTGATTTGATATATTCCCACGGCTGCTCCATAGCCGTCAAACTCATCTTTTCGGCAATCTCGGAGAGAGTTTTCTTCTGTTGTTCGGTTGCAGGATTCTCCTTCAAAAAAGTCTCAAACTGAGTTTTATCCCACATCCATGCCTGTTCCAAAACGGCAGCATCTCCACACGCCAGCAGCAAACGCAGAAAGTCCGTAAAGTTCTCTGCCAGAGGGTGAACAAAATCAGGGGCAGTATTCATGGGGCTGACCGCAAAAACCATCTCCCCAAAACCGCGAATGAAGCAATAGTGGATGCCGTCTACTCCCGCACAGCCGATGATAGATGCGCCTTTCGGCGTACAAAAATAGGTGACGGGATCGGTTGATTTCTCCACACCAACAGATGTGAGATCTATGTGCTTTTTTAGAAACTGCGAATAAGATGTTGCCATATAAAATATCTCCTAAATCAATCATGCACCGAGCAAACTCTGATCGAAGGCGAACAGAGCCTCGTTTATTTCAAAGACATTGTAGTTTTCATTCTCGATGAAATACTCAATGATGATGTCAAACTTGTTGGAATGAGACAGCGCAAAGCCCGCCTTCATAAGCATATCCTTCGTCTCATCCAAAGACAGCTCAAGAGCAATGGCAAAGGCAATCGCCGTAGGCTTGCTCGGCTTATAGAGCTTGTCTGACCGGATCTTCGAGAAGAGCTTACGGTCAATGTTGGCTTTCTTATAACACTGTGCGTCCGTCATACCTTTCTCGTCGATCTTGCGCAGCAGCATCTCGGAAAAGCTCTCATCAATCTGACCCAGCGCCTCATCCAGAGATTTTGTCTTCTTAGGCGCTGCCATTGGCATAGACAGGATAGGCTCAATCGCTTCGTCGGCTTCTTCACAGACCGACGCTTCGCAAACCGGCTCCATATCCCGAAGAGCATTCAACCGGCGCAGACGCGCAGAATAGTTGTCGGAATGCTCGTCCACATAGTTATCGTCTATGTACTCGGCAATATCCGCATAGAGCTTCCCGCTGATCTGATATGCCTTCCTGTCAAAGATGACGATGTAGACGGTCATATCGTTTTCAAGCAGGAACTCGCTGATCGTATCAATGGCAATTTTGAGTGCCTGGTCTTTTGGATAGCCAAAAATACCGGAAGAGATCAACGGGAATGCAACTGTCTCGCATTTGTTTTCCCTTGCCAGAGCAAGAGAAGTCTGATAGCAGGAGATGAGCTTATCTCGCTCACCATGCTCGCCGTCCCGCCAGCGGGGGCCTACGGCATGGATCACATACTTGCAGGGCAGCTTGTAGCCCTTCGTAATCTTGGCGCTGCCGGTTTCACATCCGCCCAGCGTTTTACATTCAGCCAGCAGTTCCGGTCCTGCAGCACGATGGATGCAGCCGTCAACGCCACCACCGCCCAGAAGCGATGAATTGGCAGCGTTGACGATTGCGTCCACTTTCATTTTTGTGATGTCATTTCTGACGATTTGAAGAGGCATACTTTGTTCCTCCTATATTTCCAGCTTCCAGCCATGATCTCCATGATAAATCATCTGCTTCGTCATACCACCGTCAATGCAGATGTTCTCTCCGGTGATAAACCCGGCCTTTTCAGAGCAGAGGAATAAGACCATATTTGCAATATCCATCGGGTTTCCAACCCGTCCTGACGGTTGCTGAACGACATCCGCTCCTTCGTATTCGCGGTATTCCGTGTCAATCCAGCCGGGAGAAATGGAATTGACACGAAGTTTTCCAGAGAAGCTGACTGCAAGAGCATGGGTCAGCGCCGCAATACCACCCTTGGCCGCTGTATAGCTTTCGGTCTGCGGCTGGCTCATCCGATCTCTGGATGAAGAAATATTGATGATAACGCCGCCCTTGCCAAAATGCTCAGAAAAGAGCTTGCTGAGATAGAAGGGAGCTGTGACACCGACAGACAAGGCATACTGAAACTCTTCATAGGAGCATTCGGAAATTCCCTTCATTAGCGGAAGAGCATTGTTGATCAGGTAGTCCACATGACCATGCTTATCCAGAACATAGGAAGCAAACGCCTCTAATGTTTCTTTTCTGCTGATGTCTCCGATGTAGTGATCTCCCGGTGCGATGTCAATAATTTCAACTGATGCGCCCTCACTGCGGAACGACTCGGCAATCGCTTTGCCGATACCATGAGCGCCGCCTGTTATAACTACGACTTTGTTTTCAAAATCCATTCGCCTTACCTCAAATCAGAACTCAAGAATGTCTGCCCATGCGGTAATCTCAGCTTTACTTGAGTGCGCCTTGAACACCTTTCCCTCTATCAGTTTGGAGTTTGGGCAGCTCGGTTGGAGTTTTTCATTGGTTTCTCCCATGCCGCTTCCACCAGAGGTAGCAAAGGGAATAATGGTTTTGCCGGTCAGGTCATAGCTTTCAAGGAAGGTGTTGATGATATGGGGAGCCACATACCACCAAATTGGAAACCCTACAAATACGGTGTCATAGTCATCCATGTTGTCACGCTTACCGGCGATAGCAGGACGGGATGCCGGATCGCTCATCTCAATGCTGCTTCGGGATTTCTGATTTGTCCAGTCAAGATCAGCCTTGCTGTAAGGTGCCGCCGGTTCGATTTCGTATATATCCGCACCGGTGGCCTCAGCCAATGTTTCGGCTACTTTGGCTGTCACGCCGGATGCGGAAAAGTATGCCACAAGTTTTCTGCTCATTTCTGTTGTTTGCCTCCAAATCTATTCGTCTTCTTCATTCAGCACTGCTTGTAGCAGCTTTTCCAGAAGATTGATCATCCGATTCAAGTTCATGCCTTCCTCTTTGGTTTGTCCCATGTGGTCAAGCACAGCTTTGAATGCCGTAGTCCTGTCCACTTTTGTTTCTGCGTCAAAACGGTCAAGAATACTCTTGATGATTAACGCGGCTTCCAACTGTTCCTGTGTGAGTTCAGGCATTTTTAAGAGTTCAGCCATCCCTTCATTCTCCATGATTGTTTCGTATTTCAGGTAATCGTATTGCTCATCCGTCATCAACTCCTGAAAATAGTTGATCATGATATGGATGCGGAACCCGCAGTTTTCTTCGGGGGTAATGCAGACATAATGTGCCTTTTCCCCGATCTCTTTCAAAAGAGACATATCCTCTTTGCAATCAAACTCTATCATCCTTAGATACAAATTGATCTCAGAATGGAAATGCTGGTAGTCCACAACTGCATGAATCCGTCCGTGATGCTCCTGAGCAAATCGATCACAGCGTTCCAGCAGATATTCGTAATTTGCCTTATCCTCCGGCACAATGATCTTGGGTATAGCATCCATTTTCTTCCCGAAGGAGGCGAAGAATCCATCCGGTTCCATAGCCTTTTCGTAGATTGCATCAGCATAGCCATTGTCTTCTGATGCGAGTTCATAATTTCGGTCAAAAACGATATTCTCCATGCTGTGTTCCTGCTCTTTTCTTATTTGTCTGTCTCTGTAATTCCGTATTCAATCAGGATATTCTTCTCTGCATATTGTGGATAGACAATTCCCGTCATTTCGTATTGATAGCGTTTGACGCGCCGAAAGTCCTTGATCGGCTCAGGCGCGAATGCTGCCGTCTCAAAATGCTCATATTCCGGCATACCGGCCAGATCATCGGCAGCAGCCTCGATCAGCGCGTCAGTCACTTCGTTGATGTCCTTTCCGTACTCAACAGCAACAAGCTCATGTTTGCGGACATCCTTATCAATGCTCCCAAAAGAGCGGTACAGAACATATTTCATAGCATCCTCCCAGTTGGCATCAGCCCTCCGGCTTGACATTCCTAAGAAAGTCAGAGCGGGGTACATAGGGCAGATTCAGCCGCCAGCCCATGCGGTTAAGCTCGTGGAGCTTGATCAGCATGAGATTGATATTCGTATTCATCATTGCGGAGAGCTGCACGACATCGTAGCCCTGCTGCATATTGTCGATTAGCTCATCATCGTCGATGATCAAATGAGCCGCAAACGCATTTGCCTCGTATTCCGGCTTTGAGCGCATATCAAACAGGACAAACTCCGGCAGGGTATTGTTGCCTTTGGCAAGGTCCCGGTGGAAAACATCATGCCCGATCTCATGTCCGCAGACCATCTGCATGACCATTTCCTCCATTTTCGAGTTCAGAAGAATATGCCGTTCCTTATGGCGGTATGTATACATTCCCAGAAGATCGTTCAGGTTGTCAAGGTAATGCACATAGATACCAAGCTCACGGGCAATCTTCAAAGTGTCCCTTGTTCCGCAGCTTTTCACGATGCTTTGCGCCTTGTTATAGATTTCCTCGGAGCGAATAATCACGGAACGCTCACCCCCTCGGTGTTACAGGTTTCCAATATAATTCTATCAAAGCACAAGTACAATAAAACGGACAGACGCATCAAGTCCCTGCTTCACCGCTGCCTTTTTTGTACTTCTTGGGGGTGTACTTCTCGACATTGCGGGCTTTGGACTCCCAGTAAATATCCTGCAATGCCTTCATAACCGCATCTTTATCCTGCTCGGAGAGTGTACCGCCAGCAAACAGGCCGGACATCCCATCGATCAGCTCCTGAGCCTGCTTCATGCCGCGAGAACCGTACTGCTCAGATGCTTCAACTACAAACTCTTCATCATCTGTCAGAAGGTAGTTGACATCCACGCCGAAAAAGGTAGCGATCTTTCGATATGCGTCTTTCGTGCGAGGAAAAGAAATACCATTTTCATATCGGGTGATCATGCGCCTGTTGATACCCAGAGCATCGGCCACTTCCTGCTGTGTCATTCCTTTTTTCTCTCGTTCAATCTTGAACTTCTCTCCGAATGTCATTTTGGTAATCACTCCTGTTCACAAAAAGTTTGCGACTTTTAATTGCTCATATCTATTGACAAAGGCACTTCAACTGCGTATAATTATTATTGAGCAATTCAACTGCTCATAGTTTACCGCGAATTGCTCATCCTGTCAAGTGGGGTGGGCAAAAATACAAGAAAAAGTTACAAATCAAGGTGCTTTTTCGGCGGACAAGCTGCCGCAGCATCTTAGATCAGACTGTCGGCGGCATCAGCCGACAGTTGAAAGACGGGAGTGAGTTTGAAGATGGAGATGCAGTGTAGGAAAGCGTATGTCTCAGTCAATCTTGATGTCGATGAAGAAGGCACAATCCGTCCCCGGTTTATCCGTTGGAGGAACGGGCGCATCTTCGAGATTGATGAACTACGCTATAAATGCCGCGCCACATCTAAAAAGGTTGGTGGAGGCGGCATCCGTTATACCGTTATGATTCACGGAAAGGAGGCTTACCTGTTTCACGAAGGTGACAAGTGGTTCGTCGAAGAAAAGGAGGGCTGCTCATGATACTATCGCATAAGCAGATCGAAGAAATAGCGGCAGCCGTGACCAAGGACTTCAATGAGTTCTTTTTCGGGAAAGATGCTGACAATGAGAGGTCAACTGCTCAGGCAACACCGATTGACCAGTTTGCCAAGGATTATCTCGGCTTGAGCGTTTCATTTGCGCATCTATCCTCTGACGGAAGCCTGTGTGGGCTGACCGCTTATGCCGACACTGAGTACACCATAGAGGAACAGGGCGTTAAGCGGACAATCCCGCTGAAAGCAAATCAGGTTCTTTTGGATTTGAGCTTTATTCAGCCTGGACAGGTTCATGCTTTGTGTGGGAAGCGCAGATTTACCCTTGCCCATGAATGCGCACATCAAATCCTGTTCGGGATGGAAAGCGACAATGATAAGAGAACGCACGAAAGCAAATATGCCCCCAGAGCGGCATATTCGCTCCGTGATCTCAAGACCCGCGAGGATTGGAATGAATGGCAAGCTAATGTGTTAGGCGCTGCCATTCTAATGCCCCAAAAGGAAATCGACATTGCCATGAGGCAATTTGCCCATGGCCGTGTCCTCAGGAACTACGAGGGGAGGTTTAATTATATTGATTGTTTATCTCTGACTCTGCTGTGCCAGTCTCTCGGAGTTTCCAAGTCCGCAGCCATTATCCGGCTGAGGCAACTCGGCTACATCGAGGACCGCCCCTTTGCGGAGTATGACGATCCGTTGGAGGTGTGGCCATGAGCAGAAGCATCCGGGTTTCCGAGCCTTCGCCGGAAATGCAGGTAAAGATACAGAGGGCGCGACGCGCCATAACAAATCAGAAGATGCGTATGATGAAATGCCCCTATTGCGGGCATAATTCCATCGCCGTATTTGAGGACACAAAAGGCCATGTCCAAGCGAAATGCAAGGCTTGTGGGCGTGAAACAGTCTTTGATGTTCTCAGCATGAGAAGGTTAAAACTCCGTCTGAAAGGCCGGAGATAATAACAAACAATAAAATATTATGATTGCTGTGCTGTGGAGCCGCTGATTGGTGAGTCTTCCTAATGCCGCATGAACAGAGTTTTCGGACTCTGTTTTATCGGCATGGGATCACAACTCACCGTCATGCGGCTCTTATTTTGTCTCGTCCTTCCGCTGCTCCGCGCCAGCGGAAAGGACAAGACAATGAGAATCCCCAAAACCCCTATCGAGTTTGACTATGACCTCTGGACTACGGAGGACGGCAAGTGCATGGTGCGGGTGAAAGCCACCGGTGAAGTGACCGAGGTAGACCGTGAGGTCATGAAAAGCCTCCGCGCAGAGGAAAAGAAGCTCAGACGCTCTTATGGAGCTGTCGGTACATCTGATGATGAGGACAACGCAAAAAAATCTTCTGATACGGTTCTGTCTCTGGATGCTCTGCCGGAAGAAGATGTGAAATCTTCTGCTTGGTTGGCTGATCCTGCTAACAACATCGAAATGGCTCTGACGGAAATGTGCATTGAAGATTTCCGAAAGTCACTTAGTTCCATTCAGCTTGAAATATTTGATGTTGTCATGCTCGGTGGAGTAGGTGTTCGTGAGTATGCAAGGCAGAAAGGGATTAACCACAAGACGGTTGTTGAGGCTATTGCATCCATGAGGAAAAAACTCAAAAAAATTTTTTGAGCAGACCCCCCCAATCAGCAAAAAGATGTCCGTTGTAAAGTGAAGGGGCAAATAACAGCCTCCTTCGCGGTTCCTTGACAACTGAATAGTCAGTGCTGCGGATCTTTCCTCTTTTCTCGAAGCGACTTGCCTTCTGCCGCCATGACCTCCCGTACAGGAGCGAGCGATCAACAGAGAGGCTAAACAGCCGTGTGGTGCGGCTGCTTGCGATGATGGAGAAGATGGGTACAATGATACTTCCGTCTCTTTCGGGGGGCGGCTCGGAGCGATCCTCGGAGGGGTGAGAGTCCCATGATACTACTTTACCGGTGGTAGTCCGCAGCATTCCCTATTCAGCAGGGGCGCGAGCTGCAAATATGCTGGAAGTAGAACACTGTTACAACGCCCGAAAGGGCTTATCAGTGAATACTATGGGCAGCAGTCCAAAAGGCTGCTGCCTATCAATTTGCTGATAAAGTGTTCTCGCGGCTCAACGCATAGAAAGGTAATTTTTGGTCAAGAATAGAGAATGAAAAGGCGGTGATTGTATGGCTAACGAAATGAGCAAGAAAGAGCTTCTGGACTCTTTGGTAGATATTCGTGATGTGAAGATTGATCGTACTCAGCCCGTTGAAGAGCGTATGAAGTCCTATGTAGAGCAGATTAAGAATCCCTATTTATTCAAGGTCGGCAATACAGTCGTAAGGGTTTCCTACGCCAACACGCAGGCAACGATCAATGACAACTTCGTAAACCTCTTAGCGAGTTTGTGATCTGCCCGTCGGATGACTGGAAAATGAATCTTTTTTGTGAACTTAATTCAAAAGGCTGGATTTCTGGTTGAGGCTATGCTATAATAAGCATGGACAAAATCAACGAAATACCACTCCTATTGTTGTTTTCCGGTTATCTGACGGAAATAAAATTAGGGAGTGGCGTTTTATGCTGAAATTATCTTTAGACAGAGATTATAAAGCCGCCATCTACCTGAGATTATCGAAGGAAGATGGCGATTTTTCATTTTCCGGCGAAAAACTTGAGAGTGACAGTATCTCCAATCAGCGATTGTTGATTATGGACTTTCTCAAGAAACACCCGGAAATAACAGTGGTAAAAGAATACTGCGATGACGGCTATACCGGTGCGAACTTCGAGCGTCCTGATTTTCAGAAGATGCTTGAAGCCGTCAAGTCCGGCGAGATTGACTGCATTGTAGTAAAAGACCTTTCGCGTTTTGGCCGTGAGTATATTGATTCGGGAGTATATATTCAGAAGCTCTTCCCGATGCTCGGCGTTCGTTTCATAGCCATCAATGATCACTATGACAATGCACAGCCGGGTGCAGCAGATAACGAGCTGGTACTGCCCTTCAAAAACCTCATGAATGATTCCTACTGCCGCGACATCTCAATTAAGGTGCGAAGCAACCTTGATGCGAAACGCCGCAGCGGACAGTTTGTGGGAACGCGAGTGGTATTCGGTTATATGAGATCGCCGAACAACAAAAATCAGTTGGTGGTCGATCCCGAAGCAGCGTCGGTAGTGCAGGACATCTTCAAATGGAAACTTGAGGGCTTGTCTCCGGCACAGATCGCAGACCGGCTCAATGACAACAATGTTCCTTCTCCTATTGAATATAAGAAGGCAAAAGGCTCAAAGCAGCGTACTTGCTTTCAGACGAACCAAGTTGCTCAGTGGAGCGCCGTAGCGATTTATCGCATACTCAAGAATGAAATCTATACCGGAACGCTGGTGCAGGGCAAAACCACTTCTCCAAACCATAAGGTAAAGAAGACAGTGATTAAACCCTCAAACGAGTGGTCCCGTACAGAGAACGCGCATGAAGCGATTATCTCTCCTTCCCAGTTTGACCTCGTTCAGAAGATCATGCTGGAAGATACGAGAAGTCCCGTGGGAGCAAAGGGAGTGCATCCTTTCTCCGGCAAGATTTTCTGCGCGGACTGTGGTAGTCCAATGGTGCGGAGAATATCTCGCTGCGGAGGCCGTGAATACGCCTACTTCATCTGTGGCGGCAATAAAAATGACAAGAACTCCTGCTCTTCACACAGCATCAAGGAATCACTGGTGTATGATGCAGTTTTGGCAGTTGTTCAGGCTCATATTTCGGCAGCAATGGATATGGCAGATGCAATGAGCCGTGTAGACAACCTTGCATGGGAAAATCGGGAGCTTGAGAAGATCAAGGCGAAGATTGCTTTTCAAGAAGAAATCATCGACAAGAACAGAAGGCTCAAGACCGGCGCGTATGAAGACTTCAAACAGGATTTCATCACCAGAGAGGAATACAAAGCCTTCACTGCTCAGTTTGATCAGCAGATTAACGAGGCAAACGAAACCATCATGCGCCTCACAAGTGAGCGCAACAGCGTTATGGGCGGTCTGGCAGAACAGCAAGGCTGGCTCTCTCAGTTCAGACAATACGAAAACATTCAGGAACTAACTCGCAGTGCGGTGGTCAGCCTGATCGACTTCATCCGCATCGGTGAGGACAAGGAAATTCATGTCCAGCTCATGCACTGTGACCGTTTTGCGTCTATTATGGAGTTCCTTAACGAACACAAAGCAAAGGAGGACGCCAAGAGAATCATTCGATTGACAAAGGAGGCAGTATAAATGGCACGAGTATCACGAAAAAAGCAAAATATCCCGTCGACTCCGGTTGATACTTCCGTTCGCATTTGGAAGACTGCGCTCTATGTCAGACTATCGGTTGAGGACAACGGCAAGGAATCTGACTCCGTTGAGAATCAGACAGCCCTTCTGGAAGAGTATGTCGCAAACCATCCCCATCTGAAAAAGACGGCGCTGTTTGTCGATAACGGCTACACCGGTACGGATTTTCTCCGTCCCGAATTTACCCGGATGATGGAGGCTGTTCAGGATGGCCTCGTAGACTGTGTTGTTGTAAAGGACTTATCGCGTCTCGGCAGAAACTACATCGAGACATCTCAGTTTATTGAAAAGATATGCCCGTTTTACGGATTGCGCTTCATCGCCGTCAATGACACCTATGACACTGCGACGGTTACGAGCGAAGGACAGCTTTCAGCATCTCTGTCAAACATCGTCAATGATTACTATGCGAAGGACATCTCCCGTAAAGTCACTTCTGCGCTCAGAGCCAAAATGGAGCGCGGTGATTATATCGGAAACTATGCCCCTCATGGTTATCGCAAAGACCCGGAAAACAAAAATCATCTGCTCATTGACCCTGAGACTGCTCCGGTGATACAGCAGATATTTGAATGGAGAGCTGAGGGCATCAGCTATATGGGCATCTGTAAGCTGCTCAATGATGCTGGCATCCCATCTCCCGGTCAGTACAAACTCAATCAGGGTATCGAAACCAATAACAATAAGAAGAAACGCACTGTTCTCTGGAATAAGCATAAAATCACTGAGATATTGAAGGACATCGTTTATATCGGGCATCTTGCCCAGAAGAAAGGCAGTCAATGTCTCTACGGCGGCATCCCGTATCATATCACATCCGAAGAAGAATGGATTGTGGTAAAGAATACCCACGAGCCGCTGATCAGTGAAGAGCTGTTCGAGAAGGTGCAGCAAATCAATAATGCAGTCCTTGAGCGTCAGAAGGCAAATACCGGAAAGTACGATCATCTCCCCAAAGAGAAGAACATCTACGGCAAGAAGTTCACTTGTGCCGATTGCGGTGCAATTATGAAGCTGACGCGCTCGTTCAGTACAAAGAAGGATAAGGTGTACTTCACCTTCAAGTGTCCTACCTATGCAGAGCATGGCTCAAGAGGTTGCTCCGACATCAAAATGCGCAAAGCCGATCTGGATGAGGCTGTCTTTACCTTCATCAAGTCTCAGATGGATGTCTTTATCGACATGGAGAACACCCTTCGCAGACTGTTAGCGATGAAGAAGGCGAAGCTCAAGCAGAACAATACTCAGCAGGAGATCAAGGCTCTGAGGCAAAAGCTGGCAAACAAGCAGTCCCTTCTCAGCGGCTTGTATGTCGATCTCAAGGAAGGGATGCTCTCTCAAGACGAATACGGTCATCACAGAGAGATTATCACAGCAGACATCAAGGCTCTTGAAACCAACCTTGCAGAATTGGAAAATGCGAAGAACGAAACCGAAGAACAGATAACCGGCGAAATGAAATGGAAGTTCATGATCCAGCGTTTCTATGACGCGACGGAGATGACGGCTGAAATGGCCGACGCTTTCATTGAATCCATGAAACTGCATGAGGACGGCAGTCTTGAAATTAAACTCAGCTATATGGATGAGTTCGCTGCCCTCATGAATACTTGCGAACGCCTCAGAAAGGAGGTCGCATAATGAAACAACAAATTGCTATTTATCTGCGTTTGTCTCTGGAAGATGTAGATAAGCGCACGAACAAAGTCAAGGATGAAAGCAACAGTATCGCGTCTCAGAGATTGCTCATCAACCGGCACATAGACCAGAATCCCTTGCTCTGCGATCTTCCTCGTATTGAGTTCTGCGATGATGGGTTCTCCGGTACAAATTTTGATCGTCCTGACTTCTCTCGAATGATCGAGTATGCAAAAAAGGGCGAGATCAGTTGCATTGTAGTCAAAGACCTCTCTCGTTTTGGCCGAGATTACCTTGAGGTCGGTGATTATTTGGAGCATATCTTTCCGTTCCTCGGAATCCGCTTCATGTCCATCAACGATCACTATGACAGTGCCAAGCACGAGGGCAAAACTATCGGCATGGATATTGCCTTCAAGAATCTCATCTACGACTATTACAGCAAAGACCTCTCCAAGAAGGTTAAGTCTGCAATGGGAATGAAGCAGCGTGAAGCGAAGTATGTGTGCTGCATCCCTTATGGGTATAAGGCTCATCCTACCCAGAAGCATCAGATGATCATTGATCCTGAAACAGCTCCGGTAGTGCGTAGAATCTACATGGATGTTATCGCCGGAAAGTCATGTACTCAGATTGCCAAAGAGCTGAACAACGAAGGCGTTCCTACACCGGCACAGCACAAAGCAGTCACGAGACAAGCATCCGCCAAAAAGCCCCAGTGGACACATCGTGCGCTCTTGGGTATGATAGAGAACATCAAGTACACCGGTACAATGGTCAATCACACACGCGAGAGCCGCTTTATTCGAGACAAGAATCAGCGTCGTGTTCCCAAAGAGGAATGGTACATCAGGGAGAATGCCCATGAAGCTATCGTAACTCAGGAGGAATATGATCAGGCTCAGGATGCAATCCAGAGACGGAAGAAATCATCGAGAACTTCCCATGATCAGTCTGATAGAGTTTATTACTGCGGTCATTGCGGAGGTAAACTTGAGAAAGCAAACGGCACTGTGTTTGCTTGCCCATCTCATCGCTATCATGATGGAAGTCCGTGCGAACAGGTTCGCTGGCGAAAAGCAGCTTTAGAAGAGGTTGTTCTTGAAGCCCTCAAAGGTCAAATTGAGATCACAAGAATTGAAGCCTCCGATGCCAAAAAAGCAGCGAAAAGTAAAGGAGACAGCTTGCAGCGTCAGCTCACTTTACTCAAGGCTCAGTACGATGCTTGCGGTAGAGAGAAGTTTACCAAGTATGAAGAGTACCGTGAAGGTAAACTCACGGCTGAGGAATACCTTGCCAGCAAGGATGTCCTCACATCAAAACAAGCTGCCCTGAAAGAGCAGCTTGATGAATGCGAAGCTCAGTATGAAGCCAACCATCAGAAGAGCCTCGCGGCAACAGCGCAGCAGCAGACGGTCACTCGGATGAGCGGCTTGTCTGATGATAAACTCAGAGAGCATCTGTATGATGCCGTTGAGCGCATCCTGGTCTATGATGCAGAAAGCATTGAGATCGTCTGGAAGTTCAACGAGATTAAAAAAGACACCGATAACAATGTCGGAGTCGGGGCGTGACTCCGACATTTGTTTTCACATAAGCTGTCGATTTTGCTCCTAAAATAACATAATCTGTCGAGACAAGTAGTGGCAGGAGTTAGCGTTTCAAGAAGCTCAAAAACCTTGCAGCACCGGGCTTTTTGAAAAAATCGTTAATTTTTTTGTCCCTCTCTTGACATAATGGGACGACCTGGGCCGTGTAGTTATCCCCAAGGAGATCCGGCGGACCATGCGCATCCGGGAGGGCGACCCGCTGGAGATATACACCGACAAGGACGGCGGAGTGATCTTTCGGAAATACTCCCTCATGGGGGCGCTGGCGGATTTTGCCGGGCAGCTGTGCGAGACCCTCAACCGCACCTGCGGACGGGTGACGGTAATCTGTGACCGGGACAGCTGCATCGCCGTGGCCGGGGTGCCCCGGCGGGAGCTGATGGACCGCCCGGTGTCTCAGGAGCTGGAGCAGCTGATGTCCGGCCGCCAGGTCTATCAGCACAAGCCCGGGGAGCCCGCCCTGCCCCTGTGCGCCGGACAGGACCGCCCCGCCCTGTCCACCGCCGCCCCCATCCTCTCCGGCGGCGACGTGCTGGGCTGCGTCATCTTCGTGGGCCAGGACCAGGACCTGGACGGCACCGAGGTGGAATACAAACTGGCCCAGTCCATCGCCGCCTTTTTGGGACGGCATATGGAGAATTAAAACAGACCCGCATCTGTCATTCAGCAGATGCGGGTCTTATCTTGCGTACTAACTTGCGTACTTTCTTCCTCCGTGATTAGTTCAGATTTTTACATATCTTTGATTTCTGCTGTTTGGCTTATCCGGTATGGTCATCTGCACCAAGTTCATCTGGAGCGCTGGGTGAAGACAATTCCTGCGGAAGCCTTCTCTTGACTTCATCCCCAGCTTTTCCATCAAGGCGGCGCTAGTGTATGGAACATCATATTCCATCGCGTCCAGCAGCCTTCGGACAGCATTGGGAAGAGCTTCATTTCTCTCGCTGATTTGAACAGAGATATCCTCCAGTATCCTGTCGATTTGAGACAGCATAAATTCGATAAAGATCGTAGATTCCCCGGCGACATGGCACCGGGAAATGGCCGCATAGTATTCATCCTGAAACTGCTCGATCTGGCTTTCGATGGGGATATATTCAAACACCGGCTTCCATTTGGACAAAATGGCCGTATGCCACAGTCTTGCCATTCTGCCGTTCCCATCAGAAAAGGGGTGGATAAAGACAAACTCATAATGAAAGACGCTGCTTAAGATCAACGGGTGAACGTCAGCCCGCGCTTCTTTCATCCACGCAAACAGCTCGTGCATAAGCTGCGGGACCAATCGCGCAGGCGGCGCCATGAAGATGCACTGGTCCCCGTTGAAAACGCCCTCCTCCCCGGAGCGAAATTCACCGGACTCCTCCACAAGATACTTTGTCATCATCCCGTGGAACCGTTTCAAATAGCGCATATCATAGGGGTCGATCTCAGAAAGCCGTTCATAGGCAGCATAGGCGTTTTTTACCTCTTGAATCTCTTTCTGCTCGCCCAAAACAACTTTGCCGTTGATCACATCCCGGACCTGTCCCAGGGTCAGGGAGTTTGCTTCGATCTTCAACGAGGAATGGATCGATTTGATCTTGTTGTTGCTCCGCAGATGCGGCTTCGCTTCCAAGCTGCTGGTGGCTGTGATCCGGCCAATTTTTTCGGAAATCGACGATACATATGACAGTATCTGGTTTGTGATCGTAAATGGCGGCTTGTATTTTTCCATCGGACCTCCTCCGTTATCTTGCGTACTATCTTGCGTACTATCTTCCTCCATTATACGGTTTTTCCGGGAAAAATCAATCTGGATCAGAAGATCAAACAGACCCATATCCGGGTCTTATCTTGAAAAAACGGCGAAATATGGTATATTGGGACCAAGACAATGAAAGGAGCTGCTTTATGAAGTGCGTGAAATGTGGGCATGAGATGGAAGGCGGATTTTCTTTCCGTCTGGCCCTTGCGGGAACCGTTAAAATCGAAAAAATGGAGATCAAAAAGAACTCCATGCAGCCAGAGGTCTGCGTCTGCCCGAACTGCGGGAAGGTGGAGATATACGTTGATCCGCAATCAAGGGGACGGTTCTTATGATCAGAGAACCGTCCCCTTGATTATTTCACCCCAAATTTTCCTCAAAGAACCGCATCGTGTTCCCATAGAACAGCTGGTCGCACAGCGCAGTTCCATAGCGCTCCGCCAGCTCGCCGTACAATCCGGCGGCTTTGGTGGGGGAGCTTAGGAACTGGGGCAGATCGGCGCCGTCGAAGTCGCTGCCCAGGGCCAGGCAGTTTTCCGCCCCCAGGGCCAGGAAGTGGTCGATGTGCCGCATCAGGTCGCCAAGCTCTGGCTGGCCGTCCTCCCGGAGAAAGCGGGTGTAGTAGTTCAGGCCGATCAAGCACCGGCGGCTGACCATCTGGCGGATCTGGTCGTCGGTGAGGTTCCGGGGGTGGGGGCACACGCCGCGGGCGTTGGAGTGGCTGGCCACGAAGGGGCGGTGTACCAGGTCCAACAGCTGATAAAAGCCCGGGTCGTTGAGATGGGACACGTCGATGAGGATGCCCGCCTCCTCCAGCCGGGGGACAGCCGCTCGGCCCAGGGGGGACAGGCCGTGGTCGGTGGCGTGGCCGGAGCCCAGGGGGTTCTCCCCGTTCCAGGTGAGGGTGAGCATCCCCACCCCGTCCCGGGCCAGCCGGTCAATTTCGGCCAAATTTCCGCCCAGGGCCGCGCCGTTTTCCACGGTGAGAATGGCCGCCGTTTTGCCCTCGGCCCAGGCCCGGCGGATATCCTCCGCTGTGCGGCATTGGGCGGCGTCAGCCCGGACTGAGAGCTGGCGGA
>OOIF01000460.1_pt1 | contig 45939 bp, 27 predicted proteins | sample 1691961 | NCBI WGS metagenome assembly OOIF01 (sample SAMN06348146, study PRJEB24527) | human gut metagenome | biome: human gut; feature: ankylosing spondylitis patient; material: feces | host: Homo sapiens | place: China | collected 2015-10 | reverse complement strand
CCGCGTCGTACTTGAAGCAGAAGGGGCAGTCGTAGGACCAGACCTTGACGAGCTTCCCTTCGCCACCGGGAAGCGGAGCGGAGAGCGCGACGTAGTCGGTGCCCTCAGTGAAGGCGAAGGCGGACGGGATGGCGGCGGCGCAGGCAAGCGCGGCGGCGGCCTGAATCAGAGTGCGGCGAAACATGGTGTAACTCCTTGCGTGACGGATGGAGGACGACCGCTTCCAGGGAGAAGACGCGGCCGCGCTCCGAAGAACGATCGATCCCGAAGGATCTCTTCATTGGAAGGAAGTATAGGCTCGGAAAATCCGTTTGTAACGCTCAAATCCTTGTGCTGCTTGCGTTTTAAGGGAATGTCTCCGTGAGCTCCTCAAAAATGAAAGGGGGAGTTTTCTCTTTTCGCGTGAAATGAGGGGTAACCCCTAAATTTCTCTTCGGGAAGCGAGAAAGACATTTGAGGCGGGGAGGGCGGGCGGATCGTCGTGGAAGGACGCGGGCGCGGGAGCGGTCGTCGGAGGGCGGAAAGAACGGGGACGGACATGCGCGGCGGCGAGTCGAACGGTCTCAAGCGGGTGCCTCAAGGAGGCGTTGTCGGGAAGGTGACGCCACGACAAAAGCCACGGCACAAGTTTGGCGGTTGTAACGGCGAAAAATATATATTTTCCGCCGTTATACCGGCGAAAAGTATGTTGAACGAGATCGGCGCATTCGCCCGAACAAGACGGCGCCGTGCCGCGATGTCTTGCTTGCGTGATCGATGAGGAGAATTTTCCCGGGGAGCGACGACATGGCTTTGGCCTTCGGAAGAACCCGAAGGGAACTGAGAGCGAAGCTGCTCTCAAGGAGGGGACGCTCTTCTTTGCAAACACGATCGAAGAGCCAACGGGCAAGACGGACGGTCCCGCGGACGACGCGGGGAAGGGGCGGCGGGACGACGAAATGCAAAGCCGCTCCGTTATGGAAGCCTGATTTCGAAGCCGTTGTGCGGAACTACTTGGGTAGCGGGTTGATGACCGTGTCGGAAGTTCTCGTCATCGTCTTTCCAGAACTCTGACGACACCACATGTCGCAAGTGGCTGTGATTTTTGAAAAATACACTCCCGCAGTTGATATGGTTGTCCATAAGCGGGCGTATTTCGCTAGAATGGGTGAATCTTCGTTCGAAATTGGCTATGCCCACGGTTCCCGTAAGGCCGCTATGGGCAGAGGTCCCGAAGTCTCCAGCTCGGGGGGCGGAGGGTGGCAAAAGTTCGGCCTCAAGGGAGTCGCATTCCATTGAGGCCGATACAACTAGGAGCGGAGAGATGCCAATCTACTCTTATCTCTTGACGCTCTTCGTGCTCGGCACATTGTCCGTCACTCTTGATCAGGATGTCAAGCTCTGCGGTCAAGTTTCGCTAGGCACTGAAGAGCTTTGCTTCGCGGCAGTTCTCGTCTATACGATTGTGACGCGTAAATAAAGCGCCGCCGTGTGTGGACGCCTTGTTCGCCGGCGTTTTTCTTCGCCGCTTGGTTGTCGAAACCGGTCGGTAACCGTTCTTTTTCCCGCGACAGTCGCGTCAGCGGCGACCCCGTCCCGGTCTTGCCTGCCCCGCCGCCTCGCGGATCGGCCCCATGACGTATTCGAGATCGTCTTCAGGGAGAATTTCCTTGAAACGCTCTTCGATTGTTTCCATCACGGCCGCCCTTTCTTTCTTCGGAGTCGCCTCGAGGGTTCCGATGCCGACACCTCTGAGCAAAGTCCAGAGGCTCTCCGTCGGGTCGGGATGCCAGTCGAAGACGGTTTGCTCCCGCACGGCTTTGTCGGTCTCCACGGCCAGTTGGACGAGCGCTCCGAACGGCATCTTACGAGCGGCTTCTTGGAGGAGATCTTTCATTTCGCTCACGTAACTGCTTTCGTTCGTGAGCGAGAGACGATCCCAGTAGGGCGTAAATTCGTCGCCCTCAATGGAGCTCGAGAGCTCGTCGATGACGCGGTCGAGCGAAGCGCGCAGGCTCTTGAGATAGGCGTTCTCCTTTTCGTCGGGGCGGTATTTGCACTTCTCTCGAATGAGTTCCCGCGCCTTTTCGGGGTTTTTGTGCAGAAAATCGAGGAGTCTTTTCTTCGCCTCTTCGGCGGAAAGGTCGGCGACGACGGATTGGAGCGTTTCGGGTGTGGCGGCGTGACCGGCATAATGAATCTCGAGAGGGATGATGCCGATCATAGTACGGGGACGCGGCGCTTGTGCACGTTCTCTCCGCTGCCCGCCCTGACCGCCGGAAAAAGACCTCACCGGCACACCCTGAACGGGCGCAGCAACGGCCGGGACGGGGCGGAGAAAGGGAAAAGCGAAGGGGACCGTTGCTCGACCGGCGCCTCCCTTCGCTTCATTGCCGCTTAGGCCTTTATGACCGTGTCGGCCGCGACCCAGCCGAGAACGACGGCCGAAATGAAGGCCGTGGCGGAGAGGTAGGTGCGGCCGTGGAAGCCGCCCGCCACTTCACCCGAGGCGTAGAGCCCGGGAATGACGTTTCCGAAGACGTCGATCACCTGCATCTTGCCGTCGATCTTGACGCCGCAGTAGGTGGCGAGAAGCACCGCCGTGGAGGGGAGGACGTAGAAGGGCGGATTCTTGATTTCCTGAAGGGCCCCGAGGTTGCCGGAGAGGAACTTGCGTCCGAACTCGGTGTCGTAGCCCTTTTCGCGCACGTCGCGGTTGTAGCGCTCGACCGTTTCCTTCACGACCTTCGGATCGAGTCCGGCCTTTTGGGCGGCTTCCTCGATCGTGTCGCCCTTGAAGACGAGGCCGCGTTCTTCGGATTCGAGGACCGAGCCGTTGTTGCGGGCGGTCTTGAGCGAAATCTTGCGGGTGGGCTCGTCATAGACGCAGTAACCGATGCCGCCTTCCTGCTCGAGCACGTGGTCGCCCACGTCCTTCTTCGGAATCGATTCGTCGACGAAGCGCTTTCCCGCCTTGTTGACGACGATCCCGCCCTCCCAGTAGGTGTAGTGCGAGTCGTTGATCGAGTGCGGATCGGTGTTGAAGGCGAAGGTCGCCTTGATGTAGGGCATGTCGACCACGTCCGCCCCGTAGGCGAGCGCCATCTTGAGGCCGTCCCCGTCGCAGCCCTTGCCGCAGATCGTGAGGGTCTTGGCCATGCGGGGGACGTACTTCGAGAGGAGTTCCTTGTTGCGCGCGAACCCGCCCGAAGCGAGGATCACGCCCTTTTTCGCCCCGAAGGAGACGGTCTTGCCGTCCTTTTCGGCAAAGACGCCGACGATCCGCTTCGTCTTTTGGTCGTAGGCGAGGCGCCTGGCTTGAGTCGAAACGAGAAGTTTCGCACCGTGCTTCTTGGCGTGGTCGAGACAGGCCTTGAGAACGCTGTTGGGTTCGATTTCAACGCCGCGGTTCGCGCTCACGCTCGCAAAGAGAAGGTCGGACTGAAGCTTTCCGCCGAGTCCCATGAACCAGTCGTAGACCGACAGATGATTGTCGACGAAGGCGTGCACGACGTCTTGGTTGTTGAGGCCCCCGCCCGTTTCAATGATGTCCTTGAAGAGGAGTTCGTTCGAGTCCTTTTCGCCCGCCTTCTTCTGAAGGTCCGTGCCGACCACGAGCGAGCCGCCCCCGCAGATCGCGGACGATCCGCCCGGGAAGGCCATCTTTTCGAGAATCAGCACCTTGAGGCCCTTTTCGGCCGCGTGCGCGGCCGCGGCGAGGCCCGATCCGCCCGCACCCACGACGATCACGTCGTAGGTTTCATCGAACTTTTCGGGACGGTCCGTCGGGAGCGCCATGGCGGACGAGGCGGCGAGCGCGGCGGAACCCGCGAGCGCGGTCTTCAGAAAGTTGCGGCGATTGGTCATGTGTTTCTCCTTTGGAGGTTGGAACGCGCTCCGGCGGTCTCGCAGACGCCCTGCGGGCCCGCCGAAAAAGGGCGGGCCCGCAGGAGAGTCACCCGTCGGAGAAAAGCGTCCGAGAAATGGTGTGGGTGGTCTTGCTAGGTTGTCAGGCCTTGAGAATCGTGCCCGCGGCGATGTAGCCGAAGATCAGGGCCTTTCCGAAGGCGGTGGAGCCGAGGTAGCTTCTGCCGTGGAAGGAGCCCGTCACTTCGCCCGCGGCGTAGAGGCCGGGAATCACGTCGCCGAAGACGTCGGTGACTTCGGCCTTCCCGTTGATCTTCACGCCGCAGTAGGTCGAAATCAGCACGGCCGTGGCGGGGAAGATGTAGAACGGGGGCTTTTCGATCGGGCGGATCTTGCCCGAAATATCGACCAGGTGTTTGCGCCCGAAGTCGCGGTCGACGCCCGTCGTCTTCGCGTCCTCGTTGTAGCGGTCCACGGTTTCGCGCACGACCTTCGGGTCGAGCCCGGCCTTCTTCGCGACCTCTTCGATCGTGTCGCCCTTCAGAACCAAACCCTTCTTTTCGGAATAGGTGACGCTGCCGCCCGCCTCGTCCATGCCGATCGCGTCGGAGCGGATCGCGTCGTCGTAGAGGTTGAAGGCGACGGCGTCGGGCTGATCGAGTACGTAGTCGCCGATGTCCTTCTTCGAGATTTCTTCGTTGCAGAAGCGCTTCCCTTCCTTGTTGAGAACGATCGCGCCGTCGCGGAAGACCCAGCAGGCGTCCTTGATGCTCGTGGCCTTCAGGTTGAAGGCGAAGGTGGCCTTGATGTAGGGCATGTCGGCAACGTCGGCTCCGTAGGCCAGGGCCATCTTGAGACCGTCGCCGTCGCAGCCCATGGCGCAGATCGTGCTTGCGTTCTTCATGCGGGGCACGTACTTTTCAAGAAGCGCCTTGTTGCGCGCAAAGCCGCCCGTCGCGATCACGACGCCGTCTTTGGCTTCGACGTTCTTGACGCCCGCCTTCGACGAAAGCCGCACGCCGCAGATGCGCTTGGCCTTGCCGTCGTAGAGGAGCCTTTCGCCCTTCGTGCCCGTGCGAAGATCGACGCCGATCTTCTTTGCGAGCTGCGTCCATGCGTCGATGCTCTTTTGCGTGTTGACGCTCAGGTTTCTCGGGACCGACCCCGACTGCGAGAGGCGTTCGGTATTGAGAACCATGCCGTGCCTCATCGCCCAGACGTAGTAGTCGGGCGAAGCTTCGGCGTAGGCGCGCACGACCTCCTTGTCGCAGAGCTGTCCGCCCGTGCGCATGATGTCCTCGTAAAGCGTTTCGACGGAATCCTTGATTCCCGCCTTTTTCTGGAGGTCGGTTTCGGTGACGGCGACGCCCCCGCCGCAGATCAGGGAACTGCCGCCGCAGAAGGCGAGTTTTTCGGCAAGAAGGACTTTCTTTCCGCCTTCGGCCAAGCGGATGGCGGCCGTGAGGCCCGCGCCGCCGGCACCCAACACGACGACGTCGAAGGATTCGTCAAATTTCTCTGGCCTTTCCGTCGGCATTGCCGAAACGGAGCGGGCGAGGCCGGCGCCCGCAAGAAGGGCCCCCGCGGACTGCAAAAAGGCGCGGCGATTGGTGGTCATGATGCTCTCCTTTGTCGGAAATCCCCCCGGGAAAAGACATTCTTCCCGCGTCGGGTTCCTTCCAATGGTCACCATTCTGCGCCCCCTCTAGACTCAAAGCCATCCGAGAGTTTCGCAACGCACTTTCGGAATCTCCGAAAGAAGGCATCATGCTGCATTTTGATCTGAAGGATTTGAGAGTCTTTTCCGCCGTCGCTTTGACGGGGACCGTCACGAAGGCGGCCGAATACATACACCTTTCCCCGAGCGCCACGAGCGATCGACTGTCGGACTTGGAGGAGCGTGTCGGAACCAGGCTTTTTCGGCGAAGTTCCCGAGGGCTTCGCATGACCGAGGCGGGAGAGGTCTTCGCAGAGTCCGCCAAAAGAATCCTCCTTGAGGCGGAGGCCCTGGAGACGCGGCTCGCTCCTTTCGCGCACGCCCAGGAAAAACGGGTGACCGTATGCTGCAACTACAACGCGGGCGTCACCTTTCTGCCGCGGCGGCTCGGGCGCTTTTTGTCGCACTTTCAGGACGTGCAGGTTGATGTCGTGCAGCGCTCGAGTCCGGAAATCGTGCGCCACGTCGCCGCGGGCGAAGCCGACGTCGGAATCACCGCGTTTGAAGGCATGCATCCGCTTCTCACCTTCGAACCCTTCGCGGAAGACCGGCTCGTCGCGGTGTTGCCGCCCGGGCATCCGCTCGCGGCGAAAAGGGAAATTTCCTTTTCGGAGCTTTTTCCCTACAACTACATCGCCGTGGGGCCGTATTCGCCCATGCAGGAATTTCTCTACGAACGGGCCCGCGAGGAGGGAAAGCGCATTCGCCCCAAGCTCACGGCCTCGAGCCACGACGCCGTGATTTCGCTTGTTGAGGAAGGGGCGGGCGTGAGCGTGCTGCCGAGCGGAGTCGTGACGAAGCAGCGAAACGTCGTGGAGCTCAAGCTCAAGGAAGCCTGGTCACTGAGAAGGTTGAGGCTTTGCCGACTCCGGGACCGGAGCGCGAACGCCGAGGAACGAAACGCCCTTGTCGACCGCTTCGTGGCGGCACTCTTAGACGACGGCGGTGAAGAGTCGTCGGGCGGAATAGGGTCGGGCGCGGAGAAGGTGTAATCGGGGGTGGTCTTCGCGCGAGGAAAATCGGTTGCGGCGGGAAGGACGGGGACAGTCGGCGCGGAGGAGGCGTTGCCGAGGTTCCCGATCCGGTTGGTGAAAATCATCTTGAGGGACAGCGGGGAGAGAGACCGTGTGACCGGCTCTTGAGATGAGGGCGATTTTTACGGACACCAAGCGGTCGGGGTTTGAGTGATACGCCCCTTGGAACGGTGTTTTTGCGGTTTGAAGTGGAAATTCTTATACAACGCCAAACGCACGCGGCGCTTGGGATTAAGCCGGACGGGAAATTTCACTCTTTGGGTGCGCTCTTTTACCTGTCCTCTTTTGATTGTCTGGCAATGTAAAATAGTCGGGCTGAGCCGAGTTTGAGAAAAGGGAAGTTTTTTCTCAAACATTTTGCAAGACCAACCGATCGATCGTAGATCCATGATTTGTGCCTATTCCGCGTGGTTGCACGACTTTTTCCAAAAGAGAGACATTTACGGCCCAGACGGCCGTTCCCTTTACGAATACCGTCCGACGGAGGACGAATTCGCCGAGTTGGGAAGACTTCTTCGTCGGCACGGGCCGACACAGTCCTTGATGAATCCGAATGGAGTGTCCAATCGGGAGTTTTGGGCGGCCTATCTTCTCTATTGTTCCATCGAGTCCGCCTTTGAATACACCGAAGGTCTTTGGAATTGGGAGCGCCCCGAGGCGATTCTGGGGCGCAGAGAGGCCATTGCGCCCCTCTTGCGCAGGGAGGGCATCCGAACCGGTGCCGCCTACTGGAAACTCTCGGGGCAAATTGCCGAGAGCGGCCACAAATTTCTCGGTTTCGTCATGGGGCAGGGCGGCATCCCGCTCAAAGCCCTCACACAGCGAAAGGGATGGGTGGGAAATCTTGTGCATTATCTCGCCTGGTTCCGACGTTACGGTACCTCCGAAGAAGTGCTTCAGGCGTATTTGGAGGAACACTACAAGGTTCCGTCGTCGCTCGATGCCGGTACGGTGCGTCGCCTGATGCGGGAAGCCGTGGTGGCGCTGGCGAAGATTCTCGACGTTTCGGTTCGGGAAGACGTCGGGTTACAGTCGCCGGGCTGGAACGGCAGATTTCGAATTTTCGAAGAGGAATTTCCGAGCTGCGCCATCGAACGGAGGCGTTTCGAGGACTTGGTGAAGAGCTTTGAAGAAGAGGTGAGGAAGGTCCTTCGGGATTCGGACGGTCCCTTCGTGTCGCGCCGTTTTCTCTACTGGCAACCCGACGACGGCTCGAATGAACGGCCGGAACTTACGCTCCTCTTCGCCGTCACGAAACCCGTCTTTGACGAGACCCTTCTTTTGAATCTCTTTCCGACCCTCCGGCGGGAAAGTTGGCAAAGGAGCGGCCGGGGCTCTCTCATAGTGAACGGACGTGCGTTCGCCATGTTGCAGGCGCGGGAAGGCGGCAAAATTTCTGTTTCCCCTCAACAGGACGGACTGCGCCGCATCTGGAGAGGAAAAGAAGCCATGGCGGCGCTTCGTCTGCAGCTGCGTCTCCCCGGCGGGGTGTCGCACCAGAGCGTCATGCCCAACGACACGGGGCTTCCCGTTGACTTCAGCGTTCCGGCTCTCTTCGTGCCTCATGCCGATTCCAAGTCGGAGTGGGATTTCTTTGGCGTCGGGACACTGAAAACGCCGGCCCTGCGGGGGATCGTCGTGGCTAGCGAAGGCGTGTTGGTGGAGCCGATGAATGAAGCTCCCATCGATGACGCTTTCCCCGCATTGGGGACTGGTGGAACCGATCAGGACGCGGAAAGTCAACCGAAACGCCTCGGCTTGCTGGGCAACACCGCATTTGCAGCCTGGTACATTCGCGGCGATGTCCGTATTCATCATCCTGTTGCGCAGACGGAGCGGGAGCACGACATCCTCCGACCGAAGGAAGAGATCTCAGGGCTCGAGGGGGAAGATTCCCTATTGCCGTCGGAAGACGAGACGGTGGAATTTCGACTCGGTCAAGCTTCGGGTGCCCGCGCGATCTACGGTTTCCGCGGGCGGCTTTGGGGCATGGACGAAGAGGGCGTTCCCATTTATTCGGGGATCCCGGAGGTAGTACGCGAGAAGGAAGAAGGCGTGACAAAGATTGATGATGTCGCGTGGCGCTTCCCCAACGGACGAGAACATGCGTCCTTCCAACTGATTCACGCTTTGCCCGTGACAGCGGTGGTCAGAGAGGAGGGCCGCATCGTCAAGCGCATGCGCGTCATTCTGTTGCCGCGGGGCGCGGACCTGCGCTACGTCATCGGGCACCGCAAGCGCCCGGGCGCGATCGATTTGTGCGGCTGGGGGCGGGTCTTTGATCTATCCGTTTCGGAAGTGGAACGCGCAGCCTCCGGTTATCGCACTTGCGGGGAAGAGGCGCAACCCTACGGAAACGACTTGCGCGTTCTCTTCCCTGAGACCGAAACTTCTCTCGCGGATTTCGGCGGGAGAGCGCTCCTTCGCGTCACGACCAAAAACTCGGCGGCAGGAACGGGGTCCTTTGTCCTGTCCGTACCGTATCCCCGCGAATTCATAGGCTTTCTCCTGGACGGAAAACCTCTGAAAAAGGAAGTGATCACGACCGAGGAGGCCAAGCGTCTCGTTGCTGCGGTGACGCTTTCTCCCGTCAACCGGGACGACCGTCCCGTTCTGTTCGTCGAACCCGCAAACGCTCAAATCGGCATGCCGGTCTCGGCTCTTCGACGTTACATCGATTTCGAAGTGAATCCCGAAACACTGCGGGGGGAGCTCTGTTACGACGATTTTCGTGAGGCACTTTACGCCAACATTCGGTTCGACCGTCCCATGCGGGCCGACAGCCCCCGTTGCGCGGCGCTCGAGATTTCGTTCGGGAGCCGCAGAAGGCGCGTCACCGTAAGCCGCACGTCCGGTCAACTGATCCCCTACACGCAAGACTCCGAAACCTTCCTCCTCTACCGCACGGAGGAGATGGTGACGGAGGGATTCGGTTACGCACCCAAACTCGAGGCTGCGCAGCTGCGCTATGAGCCGCTTTTTCCCACCGCCGTTCCCGGTTGTGTGGTCGATGTGACGACGAATACCCCGGCGAATCTTCCCCTTTGTGCGAAACGACGCGACGTGCCTTGGGTGGTCTATGCCGAGGGCGATCCGAAATTTACGGTGAGTCCCGCCTTGCTGCCGGCATCAAGCGTACCTCCCGGGGCGGGCGAGGGGGCGCAGCCCGATGCGCAGCAACTCGCTTATGTGGAAAGACTGTGGACGGGCGAGGCGGGGCTTTTCTTCGAAACGCGCGGCTTTGTCGAGCGCTCCGTACTCGCTCTCCTTCAGAGTCCTGAAAAGGAGGATTGGGCTCCGTTTTGCCGTCAGCTTTCTCTTCTCGGACGACGGGGATTCGCGCACCTTCCGTATTGGGGGGCTCTGCAGGGCGACTTGCCTTTGGCGCTTGCCTGGTGCTTCGCGCTCGACGCACGTGTGGAAGAAGAGGCGGAACGCCGTTCCCTTGCCTTCTCCGTGGGACGACGCATGGCCTGGCGTTGGATGCTCCTTTCGATCCGCGCTTTGGTGCGGACGGTGAACATCGCCGCCGCTGCCTTTAAGGCGGAGTGCGCACCTTTGACGGCCGGACTGTCGGCATCCGCAGTGCAGGACGTCGAGGCTCTGTGGCTTGAGCGGCGCTGGCGCGACATCCTTCAGACGGATCTCATGGAAACGGACGGACTGCTGCGTGCGAAGTGGATGTTCGCGCTCCTCTCCTCGCGCAAAGTGACGATCGAGTCGGACCTCGGACGGATGATGCTCACCGAGTTGCAGCGAAGCGACTTCCGTGCGGTGATACGGGCGTGTCAGTTGCAAAAACCCGTCGACAGGGAAGAGTTGCTTTTGGCTCTGCAACGGGATGCCGAACTGCGCGCAAAAGAGAGTCTGCGCCTCGACTGCGAAGGGAAAACCTGCTCCTCCACGGTCATTCTGAGAGCGGATCGGGGCGTTCGGGACTGCTTCAAGGCCGTTTGCCCCTCTCTCCTTTCTGCCTACGAAAAAATTCTGCAAGATGTCTTTAGGCGGCGTTTTGCCGCAGAGGAGGCCTTGCGGTTGCGCCTGACGGCGACCTACCTCTTCGCCTGCGCCTGGACGGCGGCGTACGACCGTCCCCGCACGGAAGCGGAACGCATGAACGGGAATCCCTTCCTGCGGCAGCTGGTCTCGAAGGACTCCTTTTATCTTGCCGAGACGCTCTTTTCGGTCGATCCCGACTGGACGCGTTGGTGTTTTGTTACGGCGGAAATTCTCTCCGCATTCGGGTATTCGACGAAGCCCGATCTCTGAACGACAGTGAGCTTAAGACATGGAACATTCGGAAAACAATCGGTGTCATTGGTCGGCTTTTCTTCCCGCCTTGCGGAACAAAGCCCTGAACGAAGCCGTGGGGAGCGTCTTCTTCAAGAATCAGGCGCTCAACCGCTGGTTGCGCGAGACTTTGGACGGTACGACGGGAAAAGACCTTTCGCAAAGATTGCTCGGGGATCCGGTTTTTGAAGCGACCTTTGCGTGGAAAAGTTCTTCGAAGACCTTTCGCAAGCTCGGGGAGGAAGGACTCTTCAGTCGCGAAGCCCTCGCGGCTTTTGGCGACAAGTACGCGTCCGCTCATCCGTATCGTCATCAGCTGGAAGCCTTTTCCCGTCTTCTGGATCGCGACCGCCGCAACAGCGTGATTCTTTCGAGCGGCACCGGTTCGGGGAAGACCGAATGCTTCATGATGCCGCTCATCGAAGACTTGGCGCGCGAGTGCCGTGGCTCGTCCCAGAAGCGCCAGGGGGTGCGCGCTCTTTTTCTCTATCCGCTCAACGCTCTCATTGAAAGCCAAAAGCAGCGTCTTCGCGCGTGGACGAAGCCCTTTGAAGGTCGCTTCAAATTCTGTCTTTACAACGGGGACCTCGTCGAAAAGGATCGGCCCCGCGGTGCGGCCCTCAAAACTTCCGAAGAGGTGATTTCACGTCAGGAGATGCGCGAGGAATACGTTCCCGACATGCTCCTTACCAACCCCTCGATGCTTGAGCGCATGCTTCTTCGGCAGAGCGACCGTCCGATTCTCGAGAAGACGCGCAGGGCCCGGTGTTTCCGCTGGGTGATCATCGACGAGGCGCACACCTACATCGGGACCAAGGCGGCGGATCTCGCTCTTTTGATCCGGCGTGTGCTCAACGCCTTCGGCGTGTCAGCCAACGACGTTCATTTTGTGGCGACTTCCGCCACGGTTGACGCGAGCGACGAAGAGGCAAAAGCCGCGCTCAGGCGTTTTCTCATTGATCTTTCCGGGGCCGACGAGAGCCGCGTGCACCTCATTCTCGGAGCCCGAAAGATCCCGTCCGCGACGTCCTTGCCGGAGGGAGAGGACGCGACTTTGGAGGACCTTCGCCGTGCGGCGGACGACGACGGTCCCGCAGGTCTTTGGGCGCGTCTCATGGATTCGCCCACGGCCGTGCGGATCCGCAACGCCTTCATCACCACGCCCGTCCATGCGCTGAGGCTCTCGGAACTGCAGAGAATCACGGGTGTCCGCGACGAGGAGGAGCTGCTCGGCTGGATCGATCTTTTGACGGCCTCGAAGCATTCTGATCTTCCGCTTCGGCTTCATCAGATGTTCAACACCACGGGGGCGCTTCGCGTCTGTCCGGATCCGAACTGTCCCGAAAAGACGGGGGCCCTCAAACACCCCGAGTGGCGGTTCGGGGCGGTGTGGCTCGACGGGCGCGAAAAATGCGGCTGTGGAGCGCCGCTTTTCCCGCTCGCCGCCTGTCCGAGGTGCAACGACGTGGCCCTCAAGGCGGACGTCTTGGAAAATCCTTATACGCTTGAAACGGTGATTGAACCGCCTTCGGATGAAAGGGAGGCGACGCGCTTCTGGAACCGTTTCGAGGAGTCGGGCAATACCGACATCGTGCGCAATCTCGAGGGTGAAGAAGAGGAGAGCAAAGAGCAAGTCGACGCGGAAGAACCGGACGGGGAGGATGAAGCGTCGGACGGGTCCGTGTTGCCGGAAGCGGCGCCCGAGGTTGAGGCCGGGGAGGAACTTGCCGAAGGCGGAGAAGAAGATCCTGCGCGTTGGTTCCGCATGGCGGGAATCATCACGAACCGTGAGGAGGACCGACCGCTATCCCTCACCTGGAAGGTTTTCCCCGAAGGAAGCTTGGAGCGGGAGGACGAGGGGTTGCTGCTACGTTCGGCGGACATTTCCGTTCGGACGGCGCAGACGATCGACGACGAAGACCGCAGTGTCTTCACGCGGGGAAGCGACGCGGCGATCCGTTGTCCAAGCTGTTCGGAATGGGTGGCGCCCGCGCGTTTTTACATCCGAAGCATCACGCAGCGTTATGTGAGCGGCCTGATACCGCTCATTCTCGAGTTCGGCGGCAAGAGCGACTCGGACGCTGAAGCGGGGAAACCGATGTTCGGGCGAAAACTCCTTGCCTTTACCGACTCGCGTCAGGGTACGGCGAAAAACGGGGCGTTGATCGAGCGGGAGGGGGAAAAGAGCCTTGTTGTGACGACGCTCCTCGAAGAGCTGCTGAAAGCGGCGGAGCAGAAAACGCCTCTCACGGCCGATGTCGTTTCGAAGCTGCACGAGGCGCTCGCGGGGGTGTCGGCCGGCAGCTCGGTGCACAATACGATCCTCTCCATGCTGCAGGGAAATGTTCAGGGTGTTTCCTGGCCTCAGATAGAGACCGCGCTCCGGAACATCGTTTTGGACGATCGGGGCGAATTCCGCCATCTCCTGTCGGGACTTTGGCCGAGCCTGCCTTCGGAAAAGGATCTCTCAGAGGACGAAAGAGCCCGTGAGAGTGCGGAAATTCTCCTTTTGCGCGAATTTGGGGCGCGGCCCGTCAACGGCATGAGCTTGGAAACCTGCGGTCTCGTGCGTCTCACCTACAAGGGTCTCGATCGGGCGGAACCGCCCGTCGGGTGGCCCGAAAACTTGACGAAGACGGACTGGCAACGGTATCTCAAGGTCTTCATCGACTTTCACCTCCGCTTGAACCACGTGATCGAGCTTCCCCGCTATTGGCGTCGCATCGGGGGCGACCGGTCTTTCTTTTCGCGGTCGGTGCAGCCGCCCGCCCGCAAGGAAAAACTGCGCGGAAAAAATCTTCTTTCGTGGCCCCGGGTGCACAGGGAACGCGCGATGAAAAAGCAGTCGCGCATCGTGCGCTATACGGCCGCACTCATCGGCTGTGAGACGGGAGATTTGCCGGCCGCAGAAGACACGGCGGATCGGATTGACGAAATCCTTTCGGCGGTCTTTCGAACTCTTCGGAATCTCGAGCTTCTCAAGGAAGATCCCGCTTCGCACGGCTACCGCATGCATCTTGACGAATGCGTGACGTTCGAACGGAACGAGAAAGCCTGGGCTTTTCCGGAGGCGACGGGACTCTTTGACACAATCGTGGGGGATCCCGCAAAAACTCCCTGTCCGCTCGAGCCGTCTCAGCGCGGAGCGACGGAGATGCGGCTTCCCGTCGGATATGAAAAGACGGACCGTGAGGCGCATCCGTTGACCTTCCGCCGTGAACTTCGCGAGCGTCTGGCGGCTTCGCCCGAATACCGGGCGCTCATCGAAAGCGGCCGCTGGAACCGCATCGGGACGTATGCTCTCGAACGGACGGGCTACTTTGCGGGTGTGGAACACAGCGCACAGATCGACAAGATGCAGCGTATGCGCTACGTCGCAGAGTTCGAAAAGGGCTACGTAAACGTACTTTCGAGCTCCACCACCATGGAAATGGGCGTAGACCTCGGCGGACTCTCTTCGGTGTTGCTTTTCGGCGTACCGCCGCATCCCGCGAACTACCTGCAGCGTGCGGGGCGTGCCGGTCGTCGCAAGGAACTGCGCGCCAACGCTCTCACGCTCTGCCAAAACCGAGCGCGCGACAAGGAGGTCTTCCTGCACCCCGACTGGGCGCTGACGGCCCGACAGCCGAAACTTTACGTGTCGCTTCATTCCGAAGTGGTCGTGGAGCGCCACGTCAATGCCGAGCTTCTGAGCGATTATCTTCACGCTACGGTGAAGGAAAACGTCGACAAGATCCGTCTCTCGGATTGGCTCGTGTCCGTCAGGCCCGAAGAGGGAGGCGCGGAGAAGACCGATCCCTTCGAAGGGGGACTCGGACGGGGCTTTGTCGAGTGGCTCGAGAACCTGCGGTCGGAGGGGAATGACGCGGAAACCGGGCGTCTTTCCGAGTCGCTTCGTCGAGTGATTCGGTATTCGGCGCTCGAGAAGAGCACGCTCCCCGATCTGGCGCGGCGCGCACTCGAATCGATTCGTCCTATTCTGTCGATGTGGGAGACGACGCTTGCGAACGGGCGAAAGCGGATCGAAGAGATCCGCGCGCGACGGGAGAAGGCGACTTCGCTCGGTGAAAAGGAAGAAGGTGGAAAGAAGTCCGTTTCGAGCGAAGAGCGGGCGCTCTCTTATCAGCTTGATGAATTCCTCGGGCGCGAACTCTACGATGCACTCACGGAAGAACTCTTTTTGCCGAGTACGATCCGCGTCGTGCATTCGATTCACTTCCAGTGCGAACGAAAGGAACGCGAACATTCGGATTCTTCGAAGAAAAAGTCCTCCCGAAAGGAACGCAAGTCCGAACGACAAAACCCAAGCCGTGACGCGCACGTGGGGATTTTCGAGTACGCGCCGGGCGCGTCGGTGATCATCGACAACGGCATCTACGAGTCGGCCGGGATCGACATGGACTGGAGCGTTCCGGGCGCCGCCACGGGACTTGCGAAAATTCAGCAGATTCGCCGTGTCGCCAAGTGTCCCGACTGCCATGAGCGATTTGTCCTCGGTCTGGGAGAAACGAAAGGCCTGTGTTCGAGCTGCGGGGCGGAAGTGCCGTCGGATAGGGCGTTCACTTCGATTTTCCCGCGCGGCTTCCGAGTAACTCCGGGGTCCGAGCCCCACAACGACATTCAGCGGCTGGTTCGTTATGCGGTGGAGGATTCGACCACCTTCGTGGAAGGTCCCTGGCGAGAAACGGCGGTGCCGCGCGTTCTTGCTCGCTCTTGCGCCACGGGATCGCTCGTTTCCACCAACACCAACGGTGGCGCCGGCTTCGGCGTTTGTCTCGCCTGTGGTTGGGCGAAGCCCGAGCCAAAACAAACATTTGAGTCTCCGGACGTGGAAAACACATGGTGGCGTCATCGTCCGATTGTGCCGGGCGGACCCCGGGAAGGTCCGGGCGACCTCTGTGTCGGTTGCCTTCCGGAAGCAGGGTATCTGCGACAGCACAGAATGTTTCTCGCGGCGGAATCGAAGACGGACGTTCTGGAGATTCTCTTCCTAGGCGGTTCCGTTCTCGGGCGGGACGCCGTGCGGGTTCAGTCGACCGGCACGGGCGTGGCCGTGGCCCTGCGGCGCGCCGTCGCGAAGCACTACGGGATCGACGAAGATGAAATGGGATTTTCCTCGAGTTCCATTTTCTACAACGGCGACCGAGCGCTGAAGGTTTCGCTCTTTGACCGCGCGATGGGCGGCTACAGCAGCGGCGTGGAAGGTATCGTACCCGAGCTTCTGCGCGAAGCGCAGCAGTTTCTGGAGTGCCCGGGAGACTGTCCGACCGCCTGTACGAGCTGCATCCTCACCTTTGACTCGCAGCATCGTACCAAGTTGCTCGATCGGCACGACGCCATGAGCTTTCTCGAGGAGATTCTTGGGAAGCGCTGAGCGCTTTGAGCAGATCACCAGACGCGGGATCGTTGAACGCCTCTCTCTTCGCCGGGAGAGGCGTTACATCGCGGGAGGTTTGGATGGCTGGAAAGGAAGACGGTGTACTCTGAACCTGGGTTTCGTTTTTTTGGGGGGGCAAATCCGTGCTAAGCATTGCCTAGCATGGCTTTTTAGAGGGTCATAATTTTTTGCTTGTGGGTACATCACAAGCAAGGATTTTCGACTTTTACGAACAAAGTTGCGTGTTGTTCGGTCTAAAAAATACTAACTTATTTAGTGTTGCAAAACACTAAGTAAGTTAGTATTATGTGTGCGTGTGATGATGAACCAAGGAACACTCAGATGAGTAAAACTCGACACATTCAACGGCGCATGTCTCAGCGTTCGATTCGTGAAAAGAACCTTGAAATGGTGAAGCTCTATGGCCGGCGCGACGGCGACAAGATCGTTTTGAATCGCAAGGCTTGCCTCGATGTGCTTGCCGGCCTAAAGGACCTCTTTGCGACCGTCGAACGGATGGCCGGTCGCGGTGGAATGGTTCTCGTCGAGTCCGACGAGGGTGTTCAGATCACCACTTACGCTCTCAATGGGTGAGAGTGGAAACCGTATTACTTCAAACCGAAAGGTACCCCCATGCATACGATGCGTGAACTTGAAACTTTGGCCCGTAAGTCTACGCGATTCTTTTTCGATCAGGTAAATGGGTCCATGTTGTTGGCGCAAACCGCCGCCTTGCTGCTTGCTGTTCGGACGTCGAACGAGGCCGGAGTGAAGTCGGAGGACAAACTTGCACATTTTCTGGAAGTTTTGTGCGAAAGCGGCCGCTTTCACGAAGAAACGGTGAAGTGGCTCGATGAAATCGGTCGCGACGACTCGATTCGTCCGTTCATTGAAGAGGCGCTGAGCCGGGAGTTTGACTGTGGGAACGTCGAAAAATTGGTGGATGAAATCCTTGTGATTTTCGAACGTGACAAAAAACCGTTTACTTTCTCTGTCAACCCTGCGGTCTACAATCTCGCTTCACTCTGGATGGCCGAGTGCGATGAAATCCGTATTGTCATGGCAAATGGGTTCGATATCTCCGCCATCGGATATGCCCTGAAACTTGTGGAGCAAGGGAAGGCCGTAACGGTTCATTGTCAACATTGGAGAGAAGACTGCTTGATCTTGGCGGATCTTCTACGGTTTTCACTCACGAAAGAGGCTTCCGCGCGTTTGCGTATGACGACGGAACCCGCATCGGTGACCAATTTTACCGGTTTCACTTTGGTTTTACCCGTGATAGGGGCAGTCAAGGGAAAAGCGTCGGTTCGACCTGATGTCGAACAGATGGAAGCGCTTCTTTCTGGCAGTGGTCGGGGATTGGTGATCGTGCCTTTCGGTGTTCTTTTCCGCACGAGCGGTGATGACGTGCAACTCAAGAAACGTTGGGTCGAAACGGGACGCCTTGCTGCTGTGGGACATATCGGTTCGAAAGGTATTCCTGGGAGGAACATGGAAACGGCCCTCTGTTTTTTCCGCAATGAGAAAGAAACACTGAAGACAAATCGCTCGACCGTTATGTTGTCGTTGATTGACCAAGGGGATGGTTGGCCGGATCCGACTGATTTGACGGAAACGCTCTTTGAGGGGTTGACGGATGAGTATCCCTACGGCTTCGAGCGTGCCGTGGCGACGCCGAAGGACATCGTAGAGAAAGAGTTTAATCTCGCGCCTCGGCTGTACATCAAAACGAAGAGCGATCTGGAGTTTGAGAGGTACCTCTCGGAATATTCGCATCGTCCGCTCTCCGAGATTGCGACGGTTATCAAGACGCAGCAGCTCACTCAGCTCACCGAAGAGGACAAGCCCGACTATCCTGACGGTTTTATGTCTCAATTCAAGATGGTTTTGCTTCCGTCTCACGTGGACGAGTTCGGCGTCATTTCGTTTGATTTGGACGGAGGCGGTTACTTCAGACCGGATTCCCGTCTCGAGCGACAAACGTTGCAGTTCGGAGATGTTCTGATTTGCATCCGTGGAAAGGTTGGAGTGACCACTCTTTTTGATCAGTACGCATTTGACGACCAAGAGGAAGTGGGAGAGTTTGAAGCAAAGGCCTACGTGGTTGCAAATCAACTCTGGACTGTTTTGCGACTCAAGAAGAACGGCCCTGTCAAGGATCCGGCCTATCTGGCCCGCTACTTCCAGTCGGCAGTCGTGCAGGATCAGCTCGCTAAGCTGACGGGTTCGACTACCTTGAAGCAGCTCAAAAACTCGGATTTAGAAGCTTTTCCTGTCATTCTTCCCGCCCCCGGATTTTTGACGGAAAAGAGGGCGCGCCTCGACATCGAACAGATCCGAAAAGATCGGGAAGAGGTGCTTGGGGAGCTCGGACGGATGAGAGGACGGTTCCGGGAGCTGAGCTACTGAAAAGCTACAGAGCGATCTCGGTGTTGTTGAGCAAAAGCCGTGGCCCCTCCCTGATGTTGGGGTTGACCTCTGGCGCGGGGTGGGGCTAGGTTGCCGCTTTCGTGCTGAGACGGCACCGGCATCGTTAGATTGAGAGAAGATAAAGAGGGCCGAGTGCGAAGGCTGTCAGGATTGTGCCCGCACGATTACGGATGGAAAGGCCTAAAAGTTGTTGTCCTCGATTGTATGAGTGGAGATTCGTGTTTATGAGGCGACGGACCTCTCGTGTACAATACACGAATAATTTGTTTTTTTAGAACAACGGGTTTGTTCTTGCCGCAGCATGACACCTAGAGGTTTTACGAATCGGAGAGAGGCTGACTATTTGTTTGACAATAGCGAATGTCGATTCCAATAGTTCAATGTTTTGTTGATGAATTCGCCCGGGGAAGATATTGTGCCGGTTGAGGGTCGTATTATGTCCGAATTGAAACCAGAAGAACGAGCCAGGCAGTGGATCGATCAGAAACTGAGCGAAGCCGGTTGGACAGTCATTGATCGTGATGAATTTTCTCCCGAGATGACGGCCGTCGCCATTCGTGAGGCGGCCATGCGGGATAAGCTGGAAGCGGACTATCTTCTTCTTTTAGACGGGAAGGCCGCCGGGGTTTTGGAAGCAAAACGTGAGGAAGTCTCGCTTAGTAATCCTCATCTGATTGCTCAGGCGGAAAAGTACGCCCAAAAAGTGCAGCCCTGGTACCCAACATGGGAACTTCCCCTACCGTTGGTTTATCTTTCAAACGGCAGGGAAATTGCTTTTAAGGATCGTCGAGATCCCAAAGCCAAGTACACTTTCATCAATAAGTTTCCTCGTCCGTGGGATCTGGCGAAAAGACTGAACTTGAGTGAATTCGCCGGTCTGCCAAGGTTGTCTCCTGCCGGCTTGCGCCATTGTCAGTACGAAGCCCTCAAAAATCTGGAATTGTCGTTTAGAGCCGGAAAAAGAAGGGCGTTGATGATTCTTGCCACTGGCGCAGGGAAAACGTTTACGGCCTGCATGATGATTTATCGAATGCTGGCCTACACAAAAATGAAGCGCGTGCTCTTCCTCGTTGACCGAAATAATCTCGGGGTGGCAGCTAAAACCGAATTGCAAACCTTCAAACTCACGGAAGGAAAAAAGCCGCTTTCAGAAATTTTCGGGGTTGAACAACTTTCTAATCGTCGGATTGATCCTCGGACACGTGTGGTTATCGGGACCATTCAGCGCCTGTATTCTCAACTGATTGGCCAACCTGACGATATTTCGGAAGAGCAGGAAGATAGTCTCTCAGTTGCTGCTAGTGACGAGGTGATGGAGTTGCCGGAAAATCCCGCTTTGCCGCCGGACTTCTTTGACCTCATCATCATTGACGAATGTCATCGTTCTATATACAGCAATTGGCAGAAAGTCCTGATGTACTTTAAGGGCGCTCGTTTGGTGGGGATGACAGCCACGCCTATTCCTGAAACGCTCGCTTTTTTTGACAAAAATGTCGTGGCGCGCTATACCTACGAGCAGTCAGTCTTGGACGACGTGAACGTGGGGTTCCGGGTATACCGAATTAAGACGGAACTCGGTGAGGACGGGGGCAGTATCGATGAAGGAGATCGCCTCAACGTCATGGTTCGTCGGGACGGGCAGAAACGGGAACAAACGGCGATTCAAGAGAGAACATTCAATAAGAGCGAGCTCAATCGAAGCATTGTGGTCCGAGATCAAATTCGGAAAGTTTTACAGGAGTACAAGGATGCCGTCTACACAAAGATGTATCCGGAAAGAACTCCGAATTTTGATTATCTTCCGAAGACTCTGATTTTTGCCGTTAGTGACCTTCATGCTCAATTGATTGTGGAAGTTGCTAAGGAGGTCTTCGGACGAACGGACGACAAGTTTGTTCAGAAAATTACCTATTCGGTCGGCAACAGCAATGAACTCATCAAGAGTTTCCGAAACGATGTTGATTTCCGAATTGCAGTGACCGTCACGTTGGTGGCCACCGGGACGGACGTTCGACCGCTCGAGGTGCTGATTTTCTTTAACGATGTTCATTCCGAAACGCTCTATCAGCAGATGAAGGGACGTGGTTGCCGAACCATCTCGAACTCTCAGTTGCAGTCCGTCACGCCGAACGCTCACAGCAAGGATCTGTTTTTCATCGTTGACGCCGTCGGTGTCACGGAAAGTGAGAAGTTCGTTCCCATACCCGGCGATGAGGTGCATCCGCTGAAACCGTCGCTTGAGCAACTTTTTGAGCACATGGCGCTCGGGTATCTCCCTGACGACTATTTCTATCTCTTGGCCACGAAACTCAGTTGCATCGGGCGTCGTGCGGATCCGGAAGATCTTAGGGATTACTCCGTCTTGTGCTCGACGTCTCCGACGGAGTGGGCGAGCAGAATCCTGGAGAAGCTTGAGTCGGAAACTTTGCCGCCGTTCTTCTCGGCCAATGATGCCAACGCCGAGCGTAAGGCGGTGATTTCCGAGCTCCTTTCCAATATTCCCGCCAGAAAGAAATTGGTGGAGATCGCGAAGGGCTACGTGAAGGAGATTGTCGGCAAGGAAGACACGTTGATCTCCGCCGGCTTCTCGACGGAAGAGGCTCAAGCCTCCACACAAGCTTTTGAACGGTACGTCAAAGACCATCGAGATGAAATCGAGGCGTTGCGGCTTATTTATAACCAGACATCCGGGACGCTGACTCGTCCGCTCATTGATGATCTGATGAAGCGACTTCACAGTGACTTGCCGGGCTTTAGCTGTGCACGGCAGTGGAACGACTATGCCTTATTGAACCCAGGCAAGGTTAAGCCTATGGGGGAAGACATAGAGGCGGTTACCAATCTGATTCAGCTGGTTCGCTTTGCATATCAGTCCATAGACAGTCTGTACACGCTCACCTCTGTCGCAACTCAGCGTTTTGAACTGTGGTGTGGGCAGGCGCAAAGGTCGATTACTCCCGAACAGAAAGAAATATTCCGTAAAATAGCAAGCTTTGTAGCTCAAAACGGTGGGTGTGACTTTGACACACTCTGTGCGGTGGTGCCGGAATTGGTGCATGGGATGCGTCGGTTCTTTACCTCCAAGGAGGCGGCCAACGCTACGCTTTTCTCCCTTAACGAATTCATTTTGAAGGCAGCATAACAATGGCTGATACTCGTGCGAAGGAAGCGACGCTAATCAAAAAAGTGGGGCACCTTGCGGACATCATGGCCGCGGCTGGCGTCGGCTTTACCGATTATCTGACTCAGCTCACCTATCTTCTTTTCCTGAAGATGGACAAGGAGCTGGTGGATGCAAACTGGGGAGACACGTCAGTTTCCAAAATTCGGGCTGGCTACCGTTGGGAAGATCTTCTGAAAGAGACGGGGGAGGACCTTGTTGACCAGTACGAAAGCACGCTCGATATTCTCAGCGAAGAGCCTGGTATCGTGGGGACAATCTTTACCAAGGCAACGAATCGTATCGAAAGTCCCGTCTATCTTGAGAAGCTGATTTCGTTCATCGATGCGGAGGATTGGCTTGTCATGGACGGTGACGTGAAGGGCAAGCTCTACGAAGATATCCTTCAGAAGAACGGATCGGACAAGAAGAGCGGCGCCGGTCAGTACTTCACGCCTCGTGCACTGATCGATGCGATTGTGGATGTTGTGAATCCGCGTGTAGGCGAAACGGTTGCCGATCCGGCGTGTGGTACTGGCGGCTTTCTTCTTGCTGCTTTCCAACATATGGATAAGCAGTCGAAAGATCTGCATGACAAAGAATTTCTCCGCAACAAGGCTCTCCGAGGGAACGATATCACGCCTCTTGTGGTGACGATGAGTTCGATGAACATGTATCTGCATGGTGTGGGTCTGAATTCGAGCCCCATCAAATGCGAGGATTCGTTATTGCGAGAGCCGACGGATTTGGTTGACGTTGTCCTGGCGAATCCGCCTTTTGGAGCGCGACCGGCAGGATCTGTCGAGATTCATCGTGATGATTTCGTAACGGAAACGAAGAACAATCAGTTGAATTTTGTTCAGCACATCATGTCTCTTTTGAAGAGAGGCGGACGTGCGGGTGTGGTTCTCCCCGACAACGTTTTGTTTGAACGAGAAGGAAAGGAAATTCGTCGGAAACTTCTGACGGACTTTAACTTGCATACGATCCTTCGACTTCCTACAGGGATTTTTTACGCACAAGGTGTTCAGACAAACGTGCTTTTTTTTACGAAGGGGGAAGCAACCAAGGATGTGTGGTTCTATGACTATCGTACGGACGTAAAGCACACGCTGGTTACGAAGCCGTTGACGAGAAAAGATCTTGATGATTTTGTGGAATGCTTCTGTGTTGAAGATCGTTCAAGGCGTCAAGAAACGTACAGCGAAGAAACTAATCCTAATGGACGCTGGCGTAAATACTCTGTGTCTGCCCTTTTGTCTAGAGATCTCGTAAATCTAGATATTACTTGGATGACTGAGGCTAAGAACGAAGAAGATAACCTGAGTATCGAGGAACTTCTAGAAAGAATGGAAGATCGTATCAAGACTATTCAAACTTCTTTCGCTGAACTGAAGAAGGAACTTGGCAATGAATTTTGACCGATTGCGAGAGTTGATTCTGGAGCGTGCGATTCAAGGGAAGCTCGTTCCTCAGTTAGAGAGCGAACCACTAGCTTCTCAGATCGCATGCAAATCTGAAAATTTACCTTTTAAAATACCTGAAAAGTGGGGGTCGGCCTATCTTGCAGATTTAATCGAGTTTTTAGATTACGGAACTTCGACAAAGTGTCACGCAACCAAAGAGGTTCAAGATGTTCCAGTTCTGAGAATGTGCAATATCGATAATGGCATTGTAAATCTTGAAAATTTGAAATATGCAAATCGAGATCTGATAGAGCTCCCTAGACCATATTTGCAGTACGGGGACCTGGTTTTCAACAGAACAAATAGTTTGGAACTTGTTGGTAAATGCGCACCATTCTTAAGAGATGAGAAATATAGTTTCGCCTCTTACCTAATAAGGGTTAGGCCAAAACCAATGATTAACACAAAATATTTGTCGTATTGGATTAACTCGAATATCTGCCGGCGAACACAAATACACCCAAAAGTTTCCAAGCAGGTTGGTCAAGCAAACTTTAGCGGTTCAAAATTAAAACAAATTGTAGTACCTCTTCCTCCGATTGAGGAACAACTTCGCATAGTTTTCAAGATTGACGATCTCTTTGCAAAAATAAAGTTACTCGAGAATTCTTACCGAGAATTGCAGAAGCTAAAGGAAGCTTTACGTAAACTTATTTTGCAAAAAGCAGTCCAGGGAAAAATCGTTCCACAGCTAGAGAGCGAACCTGAGGTAGAACAGGTTGGTGATGCCCCAGAGGATGTGCCGTTTGAGATTCCAGAGAAATGGAGGTGGATGCAACTGAACAAGGTAGGGAAAATTGTTGGTGGTGGTACGCCAAAAACTAGTTTGTCTGAATATTGGGACGGTGGAACAATTCCTTGGTTTACGCCAGCAGACTTGGGTAAGGTACACGGACTGTATGCGTCTGATAGCGCGAGAAAGATTACAGCGCTTGGCTTGAAAGAAAGTTCGGCAGTGATGATGCCGCCAAATAGCGTTTTGTTCTCTTCAAGAGCTCCGATCGGTCATATAGCCTTAGCCGCAGACAGTTGTTGCACGAATCAAGGCTGCAAATCGTTTGTTCCGAACGTAGGGATTGTGCTCCCTTTGTGGGGATACTTTGCCATGAAGGCAAGAACGCCGGATATGATTGCGAGAGCGTCTGGAACGACTTTCAAAGAAATTTCAGGAAAGGGAGTTGGCGAAACTCTTGTTCCTATTCCACCGCTTGAGGAGCAACGCCGTATCGTCACAAAACTCTCTGAAATTCTTAACGTCGTTAGACAACTTGAAAACTCTGTTTTGATATTATAGTCATTCAATTATGGTCTCTAAAAAACAGATGCCCGACAATGGTGACCGTCGGGCATTTGTTTTTCTTGTGTTGTAATTCGATAGGCTACGGCGTCGAAATAGTTTGTTCCAATTGACTGATAGAGCCAAGAAGTTCGTTGAGTTTGGCAACGATACGGCGTTGTTCTTCTATGGAGGGAAGGGGAATTGGTATCTGCTTTACCGTTTTCAAATAAATACCCTTTTGTGCCGTACCAGACGCATGATCCATTATCCATTCGAACAGTGAAGGTGAATTTAAGATCAATGCTAAAAATTCAGGATTCACACACTCTTTAGGTTTCATTACACAGACGCTGCGTTGAAGCATGAATTTTTCACAGTCGTTAGGCACAACGGCAGTTCTTCCAATAGTGCCAACAATAGTTAGAAGAACATCTCCAGACTGAATGTGAATCTTTTTATCCTCTATGGACCATTGCTCCTCAGTTGTCCATCGAGTAACAGAGTTAGTGTCAATAATGCCGTTAATCACATTTTTAGCGCTTAAAACTGGAACTCCATGTCCAACATTGGGGGGAGGATTGTGACTGCCATCCGAGATGGCTTTAAGGGTGGAATGCAAATTTACCCACTTCCACTTCTCCGGAATCGCAAACGGCACATCCTCTGGGTCATCACCAATCTGTTCTACCTCAGGTTCGCTCTCTAGCTGTGGAACGAGCTTTCCTTGAATCGCTTTCTCCAGACACAACTGACGAAATCTTTCGGATAGTGGCCCAGAGAGCTCGTTGTAAGCCTTCTCAGCATGGTCGATTTGATAAAAAACTTGATTAAGCTTTGAGACGATACGATGTTGTTCGGCAAAAGGAGGAACAGGAATAGACATTCCAAGCACTGTTTTTCTGTCGATGCCGGGAATCATGCTTTTTGCACGATTAATTAAAGATTTGACAATCGACATTAAATAATACGCAAGATATTTTTTATCTATTTCCTTGCAAGGCCTTAAGGACATAATTTGACGTGCAATATGTACTTTACCTATTTTGTTGATAGTTATTTTTCCGACAGTACCCTTGCATGTTAATAACACATCTCCGAGCTCACTGAAAACTGAAGGAGAGTTAGTCCATCGATTGACAATGATGACTTGATCCTGGATTTGACTGGCGCCGGTAATGTAAGGGACTCCAAGATCATTCTCGAGAATCTGATTTTTTTCAAGATCTCGACCAGAAATAAGAGTAACCACACTTCCAATAACAGTCCATTTCCATTTTCCTGGAATGGTAAACGGCACATCTTCAGGAGAGTTTCCAAATTGAGGTACTTCAGGTTCGATCTCTAACTGAAGAACTGACCTTCTGCTATAAATTTTTTTTCTTGTGGGAACGGTCGCTGTGGTGTGGTATCATACTACATTTTTGTTATGGTACATTTCTTTAATGTTTGCTGTCTCGTTTTTGCGTGAAGTTGAGTTCTCGGTCAGAAAATTATTTAAATTTAGTGATGAGAAAATTCCTCGAGATATACAAAGTCTTTGGCCTATCTGGATTGAAGAATATTCAAAACTTAAGGCTTGGTCTGATAAAAGATGGTTTGAGAGGAGAATGGCTTTAGGGCAAAAATATATTTTTCCGGTTATTGGGGCGCATAAGCCTGCTCAAGTAGCATCTGAAGATGTTGTCCAGTGCATGGAAATCGCGATGAAAAATACCGTGCATACGCATTTGAAAGTGCTTGTCGCGTTGTCGCAATTTTTTAGATGGTGCACTACAAAGGGATTGATGAATCCGAATCGACGACTTCCGACAGATATCGATTTAATAGAACCTTATCTGGGAATGCGTCTCCGAACCCCCATCTCTCATCATCCGGCAATTGATTGGCGCGAAGTTCCCAGGTTTATTGCTTCTCTGAGCGAAGAGAGAACCGTTAGTTCACGTGCTCTTCTTTTTCTGATTCTTACGGCATCTCGTTTGCAGTCGGTTGTAGAAGCTCAATGGAAGGAGTTTGATTTCTCGTATTCGGAATGGAACGTTCCGGCGAGCCACATGAAAGGTAAACAGGGTAACAACCGACCCCATGAAGTTCCTCTGAGTACGCAAGCCGTACAGTTGCTTCAGGCGATTCGCCCGGTGCAAGTTCATGGAGACTCTCTTGTGTTCACCAAGACAGGTAAAGCGCTTTCAGGGACCGCACTTCGCAAACTCATCCGTAAACTGGATGAGGATTCGCTGAGGAACGGAGGAAACGGCTTTCGTGATGTCGCATACGACAATCGTGTTGCGGTGACTCATGGGTTCAGGGCGGCGTTTGCCACTTGGGCGCAGGAGACCGGGGAGGACGTGTCAGTCATCGAACTCTGTTTGGCTCATGTGGATTCTACGGATAAGCACAATGGTGCCTACCGACGCGGTCGGATGATGCAAAGAAGAAGACTATTGTTGCAGCGTTGGGCCAACTATTGTTTCAGCGAAGTTCAATGACCTAAGGGGTTCAGAGGTCTCATGGATAATCAAGGGGCAGTCTCGCGATCTGCCCCCGTATCAACCCGCTTGGAAACAGAAGATTTCGTGGCGTTCTCCGATTCTTCGGCAGAATGTTCGAAAAACACCGTTTACTTTTCGATTGCCGCGCTTTTCCCCGCAATCCGTCCGAACACCACGCAAGCGAGCGTCCCGTTGCCGCCCGGACGACTGCGGCCGTGAATGCCCCCGACCGTTTCCCCGGCGGCATAGAGCCCCAGAATCGGTCGGCGGTTGCGGTCGAGAACGCGGGCCTCAGCGTCAATGCGCAATCCTCCTTCGGTGGAGTGAACGTTGAGACGTTCTTCCCCGAAGTAAAAGGGCGGCTTTTCAATCGTCTGCAGGAGCGTTTGTTTTCCAAATTCCTCGTCTTTCCCCGCACGAACGAACCCGTTGTAGCGATCGACCGTCTCCCGAAGAACGCTCCGCCGGCAACCGATGACGTCCGCGACTTCGTCGAGTGTGTCGGCGCTGCGGATAACGCCCGAAAAAAGCTTGCCGGAGAATTCGTTGTTTTTCACCGAGGCGGAGTCCGTCAACACCCACATGCGCCCGTCGGGGAGGGCCCGCATCGCGTCCCGCAACGTGGACCAGCTCGCGCCTTCGTTCACGAAGCGCTTGCCTTCGGGTGTGAGAAAGATGTCGGCGCCCACATAGCCCGTCACACGACCACCGAGATAGGGGACAAGCAGAATCGAATCGGTCTGAATGAGATCAGCGCCTACGGCCTGTGCCATGAGAAGACCGTCCCCGGTCGCGCCATCGGTGAGCCACCCCTTGGAGTTGGCGGAGGTTTCCATCCCTTCGGTGAGGCCCTTCGCCCACTTCTCGCGAAGCATCACGTTGGCGCCGAACCCTCCCGTGGCGAGGATCGTGGCGTTGCCGCGCAATGTGAAGTCTTCTTTCCCGTTCTGAGCCGTTCGTACGCCCGCAACGCCGCAAACGCGTCCGTTTTCGAGAAGAAGACGTTTGACGTCATGCTGCAGCAGGACGGTAACGCCGAGACGATTGGCGCTTTCCAAGAGCGCCATGACGTAGTCGTATCCCGCCCGAACGGGACTGGAGACATGGGCGCGCTTCTGCATCGAGGAGAGCGATTCGAATACGCGGTCGGACCAGCGTACGCCGTGCTTTTCAAGCCAGTTGACGGCGTCTTCCGAATGGGCGGCCATGATGCGCATGAGTTCGGGATCCCCCTGAAATTCGCCGACCTCGAGAGACTGTTGGACCATCAGTTCGACCGAATCATTGATTCCCTGCGGCGTCTGGCGCTTCGGATCCACGGCGTTGAAGTAACCGCTCGACATGATGGAATGACCGCCGATGAGCGCGTCCTTTTCCAAAAGCGCGACGCGCCGGGCTCCCGCTTCACGGGCCGCCACGGCCGCGGAGAGACCCGCGAGGCCCGCCCCCACGACGATCACGTCCCACCGGTCGTGGACCGGAGCGGTTTGCTCTTCGGCCCGCACCGCGAGGACGGGACAAAGCGCGGCGAGAGACGCCGTCAAGAAGCCTGAGACAAAGACGCGGCGCTTCATCTCAGGCTCCTTGAGGCGAGGGGAGTTTGTGAAGGAGGTTGGCGGCGGCGAGCGGAGAATTCACGTCGAGCTTGATGAAGGCGTTCGAGCGGTACATCTTGACGGTCGTCACCGAAATGCCGAGTTTCTCGGCGATCTCCTTGTTCTGCAGTCCTTCGATCGCGAGGTCGAGCACCTCCCGTTCGCGACCTGTGAGGCTGAGGAGCCGCGCTTCGATCTGATGGATTTCCCGCTCGTGCGCAAAATCGTTCATGGAGTCGTCCACGGCCTTTCGAACCTTTTCCAAGAGAACCTCCGGTTCCACGGGCTTTTCGAGAAAGTCGAGCGCACCGTGCCGCATCGCGTGCACGGCCGTACCGATGTCTCCGTGGGCACTCAGGAAAATGATCCGGAGGGTTGAGCGGCGCATCTCGAGGAGGCGCTGAAGTTCCAGTCCGGACATGCCCGACATGCGGATGTCGAGCACGAGGCAACCCGGACGCGTCAGGTCGTCCTCTGCGAGGAAGGCTTCGGCGCTTTCCCAGGTGCGCACTTCGGGAAGAAAGGTCTCGAGAAAAAACTTCTGGGACCGAAGAAACTCGACGTCGTCGTCCACAAGGCGCACGAGCGGTCGAACAGCGGCGCCGTCAGGCATGTTGGGATGGCTCATGAGGGGATTCCTTATTCGAGTCGGATTCAGATTTGGGTGCGGGGAAGACGACGCGGGCGGTCAAACCGTTGCCCTCCCGTCTTTCAAAACGGAGCGAGGCGTCACTCATCGCCGCGATTCGGCGGACCAATTCGAGACCGAGGCCGAGTCCTTCTTCCTTGACGCTCACGGGCGAGGTTTCAAGGCGCTGGAGCTCTGCGTCGGTAAGTCTGGGGCCTCGATCGTTCACGGAAACGCTCGGCGTCGGAGCAGAGCGGATTTTGATGAGGATTTCCGGCGTCTTCACGTTTTGCTGCGCCTCCGCCGCATTTCGGATGAGGTTGAGAACGAGAAGTTCCAACTCCAGTTCATTGCCGAGCACCGTCACGTCGGGATCAGCCGACACGGTCGGAACGATTCGGCCGCCTTCGCCGCTTCGCCAGACGAGCACGGCTTTTTCCACGATGCCGTTGAGTGAGCACGGACCGAGCGGTGCGTTGCGGCTTTTGGCATAGCGTCGGACTCGGTCGACGATCTCGGAAATCCGTTTGGATTCCGTGCGGATCTTCTTCAAAGCTTCGCGACACTCGGGGCGTCCGTCGAGGAGATCGGCCATGCGGGCGGAGAGGGCCGCGGCGTAGTTCATGACGGAGCCGATCGGTTGCTTCAGTTCGTGTGCGATCATGCTCGAGAGCTGGGCGACGGCGTTGAGTCGTTCCGTTCGGGCAAGATGCACCTGCAGGCGCCGCACGAGTTCCGCATTCATGTCGCGTTCCCGCAGGGCGGAAGAGAGTTCCGCGGTGCGGCGGCGTACGAGCAGACGCAGTCGCCATTCGTTCACCAAAACGGCGAGAAGGAGAAAGAGGGCAATCGTGAGTTCGGTGCGAAAGCGCTTGAGAAGGCCTTCGGGCGAAAAGTCCCGAAGAAACGACCAGGGGCCGAGCCGAAGTTCTTTGTAGAGGTCGTTCAATCCGCGCAGGTCGATCGTCGCCCACCACTCAAAGCCGTTTGTCTGCGGCATGGTGAGAAGCGCGATGGTGACGTCACGCACCATCTCGGGCGAAGCCCGTTCGAACGACGCGACGATCCAGTCCGGATAGAGCGCCGTGGAGTGTCGGCAGGCAAGCGTGTCGTTTGACTTTTCGTTCACTGCGCGCAGAAGTCCGGGCGCCAGCGCGTGTTTGGCTTCGAGCTCTTCGATGAGACAGGCGGGAAAAATGCCCGCATCAATGCTTCCCTTCATCAGGGCGCGGATGATGTCGGGGAAGGGATAGAGAAGAAAGCGCTCCTCTCGAAAGAAATTTTCGGGGTCGTACCCCTGCCGTTGAATTTCTCCTTGTGCGGCCAGCCATCCGTCGATGGAATCGGGAAAGCCGGCTCCGACGGTTTTCCCCTGCAGATCGGCGAGGGTTCGTACGTCGTTTCGGTCGGCCCGCACCACGAAGACCGAGGCGACGGAGCGGGAGGGATCTCGAGCTTCGGCACGCTTTCTCGTAGCGATGTGCTTGAGACCGAAGGTCTGCGCAAGGTCGAGATAGACACCGCTCGGCGCGATGAGAAAGTCGGGTTTGGTTCGCTCGATGTCGGAGCGGGTGTTGACGGCGGAAAGCGTTTGGATGTCGATCGCCGTGTCGGGAAGGGCTTCGGTGATGCGGTCGATCGTTTGAAGCACAAGCGACGTTCGAACCGCCGGATCGAGTGTTTCCAATACGCCGATCACGGTTTTCTCTCGAGAGACGTTCGAAAGGATCGGCGCCGGCTCGGTTTCGGAAGACGCCGCGGTCGACGACCCGGGCGTCCCCGAGAAAAGGAGGACGGCGGCGAGGACGGTCGGAATTGAAAGAAGAAGGAACGGGCGTCGACGCATGCAAGGAAACTCTGTCGAGCGGTGAGAACACGATATTGTCGGCGAGAAGCCCCTGGCTTGTCACCTCCCGCGGGAGGTGCGGAATTCTCCACCTGCCCGGGGTGCTGACGAAAGGTGTCGGGGCGGTTCTAAGCTCACCGCATCGAAAGTTCGAACGTGTTTTGAAGCCCCTTTCGGCGGACGGCACGTTTCGGACCGACCACTTTCGCAAAGGAGAAACCAAATGATCGCTTCCCGCCGCAATCTTCTCAAACTCGCCGGCACCGCTCTCGTCGGCACGGCCGCTTCCACCGCTTTCGGTGCCGTGCAACGCTCGAGCTTCAAGAACTTCGACGAAACCTACGACGTCGTGATCGTCGGTACGGGCTTCGCCGGCCTCACCTGCGCTCTTCGCTGCAGCGAACGCAAACTCAAGGTGCTTCTCATCGACAAGATGACGGTCCTGGGCGGCAACTCCCTCATCTGCGGCGGCAACTTCGCCTGCCCGGGCAACCCCAACCAGGCGAAGCTCGGCGTGAAGGATTCTCGCGACATTTTCGTGAAGGACTGCCTCACGGACGGTCTCGGCCTCAACCACACGGAACTCCTTGACGTCATTGTCAATCGCTGCAACGACGTCGTGGCGCTTCTTCGCAAGTACGGCTGCGTCGTGGACGACGCGCACCTCGGCATCAGCAGCGGTCACTCCGCTGCGCGCATCATCGAATCGACGACGAGCGACGGCTCCTGCTACATCCTTCCGATGCTCGAAGCCCTCAAGAAGATGCCGAACGTGACGATCCGCAACCGCACGAAGATGGACCGCTTCGTCGTGGACGAATCGGGCCGCGTCGTGGGCATCGCCGCGCGCACTGACTACAAGTTCGATTCGAAGTTGGCGAGCGACGACGTCGAAAACCGGTCCGGCAAGAAGGTGCTCTACGGTGCGACCCGCGGCGTGATGCTTGCGGCGGGCGGTTTCTCGCGCGACACGTGGTACCGCAAGGTGCAGGATCCGCGCGTCCCGACGACGATGGACTCGACCAATCAGCCCGGTGCCACGGCGGGCGCTCTCTGCGCCGCGCTCGACATCGGTGCGACGCCTGTGCATCTCTCTTGGTTGCAGTTCCTGCCTTCGTGCAACCCCGACGAACCGGGCTACGGCATTTCCGCGAACTTCATCGAACACGCCTGCTACCGCTACGGCATCATCGTGAATCCGAAGACCGGCAAGCGCTTCATCAATGAACTTGCCGGCCGCCTGCCCAAGACCGAAGCCATGTTCGAAGTGATCGGGAACGACGAAAACTACCCGGTCGCCATCGGCGACGCCGATGCGGCGGCCGCCGTCAATCCGGCCTTCCTCAAGGCTCCGCTCGAAAAGAAGACGGTCAAGGTCTTCCAGACCATCGACGAACTCGCCGACGCCTTCAAGATCGACCGCGTCGCACTCAAGGCCACGATCGATTCCTACAACGCCGCCGTGAAGTCCGGTAAGGACGAACTCGGCAAGCCCATGGACGTGACGAAGGGCATTCAGATCGCCAAGCCCCCGTTCTACGCCGGCCGCGTCTGCCCGAAGATCCACCACACGATGGGTGGCGTCCTGATTTCGGAAAAGGGCGAAGTGATCAGCATGGCCACGCACAAGCCGATCCCCGGCCTCTTCGCCGGCGGTGAAGTGACGGGCGGCGTGCACGGTGCGAGCCGACTCGGTACGGTCGGCATCATCGACGCGCTCACCTTCGGCATGGTTGCCGGCGAAAACATCTGATGATCCCGGCCGGGACGACGCATCCGTCGCTCCCGCTGCGGTCGGACGATAGAGTCCTTATTCCAGGGACTCTCTTTCGGTGATCGAACGGGCTGTCCGGGTTTTTCTCGGTCGGCCCGTTTTTGCAAAGGTCATCCGGATGGCAATGGCAAGCGCACGAACGGTCGTTTCGTCCCGGTTCCGCAAAAACGAGCATGGGAAAAGAAGGGGACTTTGCCGTACGATCGTTCGCATCCACTCGGGGAGGTTTGTTTTTCCATGCCCGTCTCTTCATCTTTCGGCGTCCTTCGCCGCTTCCTCTTCACCGGCGCGGCCCTGCTGACGGCTCTGCCCGCCGCCGCGGCTCCCTTGCGGTTTGCCGCGATGGAAATGCCCAAGCCCGATCCGTGCCTTCCCTTCATTACGGAGACGCACGCTTGGCTGAACGAGAATTACCCCGAGGGTGCGACCTTTCGCTACTACTCGCTCGCCGACCTTGAGAAGGCCGTTCGCAACCGTGAGGTCGACGTCGTTCTGACGGAGGCGGGCGTGGCCGGGCGCCTTCGCTTTGACGGGGCACGTCCTTTGTTCTCGGCCATGTCGCAACGCCATAAGGATCCGAAGAGAAGTCAGGGTTCGGTCTTTTTCGTTCGAGACGACTCCACCGTCCAGACCGTGGCGGACCTGAGGGGCCGGAGTCTCTCGGCCACAACCCCCAACGACTTCACGGGCTTTCAGGTCGCCATGGGCGAACTCGTCCGCAGAAAATACAACCCCGACGCGTTCTTTAGGAAAGTCCACTTCATCGGAACCGCCTCGAAAAAGTCCATGCAGGACGTGGTGAGCGAAGTCGTGAACGGGAAGGCCGACGCGGGCGTCGTGCGAACCTGCTTTCTCGAAGACCTCGAGAAGATGACGGGAAAGTCCCTGCCGCTTCGCGTCGTCGAACCCCGCAACGATCCGACTTTCGCATGCAAACGCTCAACGGAGCTTTATCCCAACTGGACGATCTCTTCCGTCCCGTCCTTGCCCGCCTCCGAACTGCGGGAAGTCATGGCGCTTCTTCTTGCGATGCCGCCCACGAAGGACGGCATGTACTGGTCCGTCGCATCCGACTTTAGTGCGGTCGACAAGCTCATGCAGGATCTCCACATCGGTCCCTACGAGGAACTTCGCGAGTGGACCTGGCGCCGCGTATGGGACGAGTACGGCATCTACATCATGGCCGTGCTCGCGGCCGTTGCGTTGGGGGCGCTTCATCAGTGGCGCACTTCGCATCTCCTCACCCGCCGCACGGAGGAACTGCAGGCGGCGTTTGACGAAAAGGTTGCTCTGCAGCACAAAATTCAAAACCAGGAGAGACGCTTCGAGAAGCTGCAGCGCTCGACCGCCGTCGGACAGATGTCGAACATGTTCGTACACGAGTTGAAGCAACCGTTGCAGACGATTTCCTGCTTCAGTCACGGCTTGCTTCGGACCATGGAGACGGGAAAGGAACACCCTGAACTCCTGCGTGAGGGTCTTGAAAAGATCGAAACCGAAGTGCATCACGCAGGCGAAATCATCGAGCGCGTTCGAAACTACGCCAAGGGACGCGATGCGGAACGAAAGCCCTGCGATCTTTATGCCATGGCCTCAGAAACCGTCAAGGCCCTGCGTCAGAAGGACCCGCGCGTGCAATGGACCGTCTCGGGCGACGCGATTCCCTTCGTCTTGCCGGCGGACGACCTGGAGTGCAACTTCATTTTCCACTGCCTTCTGAAAAACGCGGCGGAAGCGTCCTGTGCCAACCGAGATACCTCGCCCGCGGTGTCGGTGCGCTTTCACACCGACGAGAAGGGTTTTGAGGTGGAAATCGTCGACTCGGGCCCACGCTTGAGCGACGAGGACTTCGAGCGTCTGACGACGCCGCTCTCGAGTTCCAAGACGGACGGCATGGGGCTCGGCCTCACCGTCACGCGCTCGCTTCTCGAGAAATATCGGGCGACGCTGAAGTTCGAGCGGCTCGAACGGGGCGTTCGGACGATTTTGCAGTTCCCCGCGGACGCAGAAGGAAGGGAAGAAGAACAAGCATCCAAGAACACGGAGGAAAAGGACCATGAATGACGTGCATTTTCTCGTGCGGGTGGTGGACGACGATCCTTCGACGCTCGAAGGACTCGGCTTCATGCTTCGGTGCGAAGGCTATGAGGTGAAGACTTATCCGAGCGCAACGGAGTTCCTTCGCGATGACATGCCCTCGGTTCCGGGCTGCGTCATTCTTGACGTGCGCATGCCCGACATGACGGGGCTCGAACTCTTTGCGGAATTGCGCCGCAGGCAGTACGGACAGCCCGTCCTCTTTCTCACCGGACACGGCGACATTGAAATGGCCGTGCAGGCGCTCCACGACGGCGCGGCCGATTTTCTCGTGAAGCCCGTGGACGGCAGCAAATTGACGGAGGCGGTCGCCAAGGCGCTCGAAGCAAAGCGCCGCGTGGAGATGGGCTTGCCCGATCTCACGGAAATGCTCGATCGCTGGTCGAAACTCACGACCCGAGAAAAAGAGATCGTGCTCTGTGTCGGGCGAGGGTGGATGAACAAGACCATCGCCTGCGAGTACGACATTTCGATCCGCACGGTCGAAGCGCATCGGGCGTCGGCCCTTCGCAAGCTCGGTCTCACGACGCCCGCGCAGATAGCGGAGCTCATAGCGGAACTGCGTTCGCGCGGCTATTTGCCCAAGGCGTAATCCCTGGGAATTTCCGCCGGGAGCTCCTTTCTCCCGGGGGGGGGGCGAACCAAAAACAACCCCTGCCTGGCCACCAGTCCGAACAGGGGTTGGAAGTCTTCAGCGTCGTGCCGAAGGGCTCAAGGCGTCAGGCCCGGGTGTCAGGCCTTCGCGCGTTTGGCGGCTTCGCGGCCCGCGATACGGCCGAAGACCACGCACTGGCTCAGAATGCCGCCGCCGTGGTAGTCGTGGAAGTAGAGGTTCACGGTTTCGCCCGCCGCGTAGAGGTTCGGGATCACCGTTCCGTCGGCTTCGAGGACTCGGGCGCTCTTGTCGATGACGAGCCCGCCGTAGACCATCGTGATCGAAGGCGTGAGCGGGAAGAAGGCCCGCATCGGACGGTCCGGATCGATTTTCTCGGCGAGGGCGCGCTTGGGCGGCACGGCGTCGGGCGCGCTGCCGTCCTTACGAACCGCGGCGTTGAAGTCGACGATCGTCTTGCGCAGGGCCGCTGCGGAGACGCCGATCTGAGCAGCCAGATCCTCGACGTTCTTCGCTTCGAAATAGCCGCCGCCCGCCTTCTTAAAGAGTTCGACGGACATGTTGATGCGCGGTTCGCTCTCCTGCTTTGCGGCGCTCCAGATGAGGGCCGCAGTTTGCGAGGGCTGCTGCAAAACGCCCTTGCCGAAGCTCGCGTAGCCGATCGATTCGTCTACGAAGCGCTGGCCCTGAAGATTGATGCCAAGACCATAGGGCATGGCGCGCGTGGGCGAGCCGTTCCCCTTGGGGCCGCGGTAGACGACGGGTAGGTGGAGCGATTCGACGCCCGCCATGCCGCGCGTTGCGGCACCGATTTCGGTCGCAAGCGCAATGCCGTCGCCGGTGATCCAGGGATTCCCGCGAACGAGAAGGCCCGCTCCGCCCGGGTGCGCTGCTTCAAGCATGGAGCGATTGGCGCTGTAGCCGCCCGTCCCGAGAATGACGGCCTTGGCAAAGATGTCTTCAAGGCCTTCTCTCGTCTGCACGCGGCAGCCGCAGACGGCACCCTTGTCGTCGAGAAGAAGGGCCTTCGCCTTGGTGCGGTAACGGGCCTTGCCGCCCTTCTTCTCGAAGATGCCGTGCATCGTTTCGAGAAGCTTCGGCATGCCGCGATACTGTCCCGGCGAAGCGATGCGAACGCCCAGACGCCACGGATCGGAGCGCATCCACTTTTCAAAACCCGCACCCATCGATTCGAGCCAGGCGATGTCGGTGCGGATGTTGTCGCCGAGGACGGCGTAGAGGTCCGTGCGGCCGCCGCCCAAGGACTTCTTCGCGACGTCTTCGACAAAGGCGCGGTGATCCTCTTCACTGTCGCCCGCAGGCATCAGGAAGGAGCCGAGGCAGACGCGGGAGTTGCCGCCGCGAAGTCCGCGTTCGGCCTTGTCGATCAAGAGGACGGAAGCGCCGTTCTCGAGCGCGGAGACGGCGGAGATGATGCCTGAGAGCCCCGATCCAATGACGAGCACGTCGGTCTTCGATTCTTTCTCAGCCTTTCCGGTTCGCCACGCGCGGGCGGGAAGGGCCGTGACGAGGCCGCTCAATGCGGCGGCCGAGAGAAGAGTGCGTCGAGAGTAGGTGGTCATGAGTGTTCTCCTTCAACTGCGCAAACGGTCCGAGTGTAGCCCTGCGCAAGGGAAGTGACCATAGACACTTTTCCGAGTCGACCCCGGCACGAAAGACCTCCGACCGGAATCGCCGTTCCCGCAAGCCTTCATGACGCGGTCGATGGAAAAACTATTTGCACGATTCTTGACCCACTGCGGGCTACGTACGTAGTTCGGGGTCGGGCACCCGTCTATGCTCGACCTCAGAAACGACGAAGGACCATTGCGTCGTTTTCCAACGAACCAAAAAGGAGTTATGCATGTCTGCGAAGATGAATCGCCGTCAACTCTTCGGCACGGGCGCCATGGCGGGTGCCGCGCTTTTCCTTCCTCAAGTTGCCGCTGCGGCGACGCCCTGCGCCGCCACGCCCAAGAAGTGGGACTTTGAAGCCGACGTCGTCGTGATCGGTGCGGGTGCCTGCGGCATGGTGTCCGCGATCCGCGCGGCCGAAGCGGGTGCCGACGTCCTTGTTGTCGACACCAACTATGACGTGGGCGGTCACGCCATTTTGTCCGCGGGCTCCATCGCGCTCGGCGGCGGCACGGCCCTGCAGCTGAAGTACGGCATCAAGGACGATCCGGAAACCTATTTCCGCGACCTCACCGACTGGTCCGTGACGGAAACGGACGGCATGCCCGACTATCGCTTCGTCGACCGTGACGTGCAGCATTCGCTCGCCTACAACGGCGCCGCGACCTTCGACTTCCTCGCCAAGCACGGCCTCCCCTTTGAAGACGAAGCCCCCGACAACTTCCAGGCGAACCACGGCAGCGGCGTTTCCGCTCTTCGTTCCCACCACGTGAAGTGGGGCAAGGGTGTGGGCGGTCCGAGCCCCACGGGCACGAACGGCACGTCCGTCATGCGTCCTCTCGACGAAGCGGCCCGCAAGTTGAAGAACATTCGCTTCCTCTTCAACTATCACATGGACCAGATCTTCCGCGAAGAACCGCTCTCCGGCCGCGTTCTCGGCATTGAAGCCCACTACACGCCGACGATTCTTCCGGGTCAGAAGAAGCCCCTCGTGAGCTGGAAGACGGAAGGGAACATCGACTACCACGAACCCAAGGTCACGGTCCGCGCGAAAAAGGGCATCGTGATCGCGACGGGCGGCAACACCGGCAACGTCGAATTCCGCCGCATGTTCGACCCGCGTCTCACGGAAGAATTCCAGTTGGGCGGCGGCGAATGGACGCCGCAGGACGGTTCGGGCGAACTCGCCGCCATGGCGATCGGTGCCGCGCTCTGGGGCACGGTCAACCAGGCGATGAACCGCAACGGCGCTCTGCGCCGCGGTGCGTACGTCGGCACCCGCACGAGCTACTGCGCTTGGAAACCGCAGAGCCCGATCTGGGGCAAGGTCAAGGCCACGGGTCTCTTCATGGGCAACTGGCAGGACTGCATCGCCGTCAACCAGGCGGGTCATCGCTTCTACAACGAAGTGAACGCTGCCTATCCGAACGGCACTTGCTACGGCTTCTATGACAAGGTCGGCGGCTACGTGCGCGGCGACTGGCGCAATTCTTCGAAGATCAAGCCCGTCTTCAAGAACTACATCGACGCCGCCATGGCCATGAACGAAGGCTCCGTCGGTCCCGACTGGTCTGCGGGTCCGCAGTGGGCGATCTTCGACAGCGCTGCCATCAAGCGCGAACAGTGGAAGATCGACGAAACGACCGGTGAAGAAGGCTACTTCTTCGTCGCCGACACGCTCGACGAACTCCAGGAAAAGCTCACGCAGAATCCGTATCAGAAGTACAAGATGCCCAAGGGCCGTCTTGCTGAAACGGTGAAGCGCTACAACGAAATGGTCGAAAAGGGCGTCGACGAAGACTTCGACAAGCCGAAACCCAAGTACAAGATCGAAAAGGGTCCGTTCTACGCAGCCTGGTGCACGGTGTGCACGCACGACACGTATGCGGGTCTTCGCGTCAACGGCAAGAATCAGGTCGTTGACATGAAGGGTCAGGTGATCCCGGGTCTCTACTGCGGCGGCGAATCCGCCGGCGGTTGCGCGCAGCACGGCCTCGGCCGCTGCCTCACCGCGGGTTACATCATCGGCGGCGAAATCGTGAAGGAAGGCTGATTCCTCTCGGCTAAGCCGTAAACGGGCCCCGCTTCGGCGGGGCTCTTTTCTGAGAAGGAGATGAACATGAAATCTCTTCGTAAGCTCGCCGCCGTAACGTTTGCGGTGGCCCTTGCCCTGCCTCTCGCCGCGCAGGCGGCCGAATTCGGTGCCGATCGCCACGCCAAGCTCGGCGTCAAATGCGAAGCCTGTCACGGCACGGACAAGGCGAATCCCAAGACGCCTGACTTTGCGACCTGCACGGGTTGCCACAAGGTGGATGCGCTCGTCGAGAAGACGAAGGGCGTCAAGCCCACGAACCCGCACGTCTCGCCCCATTACGGGACGGAACTCGACTGCACGAACTGTCACATGATGCACAGTGAGTCGCAGGACTTCTGCGCGCAGTGCCACAACTTCAAGTATCAGGTGCCGTAACTGTCTCCCGACCGGTGGACGTGAATGTTCGCCCCGGAGCACAAATTGGCTCTCGGACGGTGGTTTCGTAGAAACGTAGCGCCCCGAAAGGTTCAACCTTCGGGGCGTTGCTGTACTTCTTTCGTTTGGGGACGAATGTCTGAGCTTCTCCCTGACGGGCCCCATTGGAACTTCTTCGATCATTTCGCCGCGCGGCTGGCGTTGCAAAGCGAGGCGGTCGCTGGCGGGAAGGAAAGGGTGATTTCTGAATGATCGGGTGGTTAGTGAACGAATTTGTGCGGTGCAGCCGACGGGTTCGGGATAACGATCTCCATGGTTTAGAAAGCTCTTCGTCATAATGCATGGAAACGCGGGCGTTGCCGCTTTGCCGCCCGACCCTTAGGAGAGATTTTCCATGACCGACCTGCAGCTCTTCCATCAAACGCTTCCCGCGACCCCGAAGAATCCCGACGTTCCCCTCTACAACGCCGAAACCGCCGCGGCCGTGCGGGCCTTTCACCGCACCATGCCCGACTACGAACCCAAGCCGCTAGCGCACCTGCCCGTGCTCGCCCGTGAACTCGGCGTCAAGGACGTCTTCGTGAAGGACGAGGGAAAGCGTTTCGGATTGAAGGCCTTCAAGGCTTTGGGCGGGAGTTGGTGCATTGCGTCGCTTCTTGCCGAAGAGCTCGGGATGGAGCGCCCAGATTTCAAGGTGCTCACCGCCCCCGAAACTCTGAAACGTCTCGGAAACCGCACCTTCAGCACTGCGACCGACGGCAATCACGGCATGGGCGTCGCTTGGACGGCGATGAAGCTCGGACAAAAGGCTGTGATCTACATGCCCAAGGGCAGTTCCGTCGAACGCGTGGAGCGCATCCGCAGGACGGGTGCCATGGTGCACGTGACGGACGTCAACTACGACGCGACGGTGGAACTCGCGAAGGCCACGGCCGAGAAAAACGGCTGGACCTATGTGCAGGATACGGACCGCCCGGGCTACACCGACATTCCGAAGCGTCTGATGGCTGGATACATGACGATGGCCGGGGAAGCCGTCGAGGAAATGCAAAAGAAGGGCGTTCGTCCGACGCACGTTTTCCTGCAGGCGGGCGTGGGGTCGATGGCGGCGGCCGTGGCGGCATATCTGACGAACGTCTTCAAGGACTGTCCGCCCAAGTTTGTGATCGTCGAAGCCGAAGCTGCGGATTGTCTGCACAAGACCGTGGCCGCACAGGACGGAAAGATCCATATTGCGGAAGGGGACTTGGCCACCATGATGGCGGGTCTGGCCTGCGGGGAGCCCTGCCGCACGGCGCTTTCTATGCTTGAAGAGACGGCGGAGAACTTCGTCACGATTACGGACCGCGTGTCGGCTCGTGCCATGCGCATGCTCGGGAATCCCTTGCCCGGGGACGACCGCGTCGTGTCGGGCGAGAGCGGGGCGTCGGGGTTCGGGGCGTTCGTGGAGCTCGTGCGTGATGGAGCTCCGAAAGAGTGGCGGGAGACGGTGGGGCTCGACGAGAACGCCGTGGTGCTGTGCTTTTCGACCGAGGCCGATACGGACCAAGGGAACTATCGGCGCGTGGTGTGGGAAGGTGTGCCGTAAAGTGAGTGAGACGACTGAAAGATATCTGTCACGGTGGAGAATTTAGGCAAAAGATGCCGTAGCTTTCTGTAGACCAAGAGTCACTGGTCCGCATGGCCAAACATTTAGATTTTTCAAAAAAAAATCTGGAGATGTAGCTATGTAAGATCAGGGTATCCCTCAATTATTTTGAAATCATTCTGATCTGGATTTTTATGGTAGCCGAAATTTCAATCCTTCGTTCATGCTCTGTCGGAGCAGTTTTTTCCTTAAGTCTCGGGCAACATGGTGGGCGTCATTTGGCTAAGTTTTACAAAATGGCGGACTTTCAGCGTCCTTATGTTTGGACGCAGGGAAACATCCAAAAACTTCTTGACGATGTGGATGAACTTCGCGCTAATCCTAAACCATATAGCTGGAGAGAATGGAAGCAGCTCTACGGTGATGGAAATTCACCAGACTATTTTTTAGGTTCAATTTGCCTGCGACGTGTTGACCCAAAAAAGAAAAATTTAGATAAATACTTCGAGGTGCTTGATGGGCAGCAACGTCTCACAAGCATTTTGATTCTTGCTTGTGTACTTGACAAACAGGTTAGTGATTATGTGAAAAGTGAAAAAGAGAAGAGATTTGTTGAAGCCGTAATTAAATGTTGGGGTAAGATTATTTTAAATTTCGGTAAAACTGAAAATTGGAAAGAAATACTCGCTTTCACTAATCCTCAAAGCAAAAAGCAAATTGAATGTGTTTACTGGCCGCTGATGCGAGATTATGAATGTTTGAAGAAGGATGTTAAGGAGGGTGGAAATACGACAAAATTGTTTGGCATGGATGTTTTTGAGCAAACGCTTTATCGTGATATTCAACGATTAAAGTATATCCTAGAGAAAGGAAAGGTGGCTGTGCTTATTCTGAAGAGCAATGCCGAAGCAGAACAGTTCTTCCAGGGAGAGAATAATCGAGGATTGCCAATGTCCCTATTAGATCTCTTGAAGGCGTATCACATGCGACAGGAGAGTCGGGAGTTGCGAATCAAGAAAATTAGTAGAATTTGGTGGAATTTGGGGCTGACGATCGAAAAGAAGGAGAATAAACGACCTGCAGAAGAAGAGGATATATTGAAAATGAATCCCGCAGAGCGTTGGAAAGAAGTAGATCCTGATTGGACGGTGTGGCTTATGGAAGAGTTAGTGTTTCCAGCCTTGCTAATGCAATATGGTATCGATCCCTGGTCTGCTTCTGAGATTGAGAACTTAGCGCTCCTTAAAGGAATGGAGGGTACGCATACCGGTGACTATTTCGTTGATAAAAAACTTGCGCACCAGCTGGGTAAATCGCAAACGGAAGAGTACTTTGATCTTCGCGCCCCCATCCGGCCAGGATTGCCGTTCTTTCAAGAATTGGAACAGTATCTGAAACTTGCGCAAGCAATAGATGTTATTTTGTGTAACCCGGGAAAAAGTTCACAGCAAAAGATATGGCCTTACTTGGGGGCTGCTCTTGTTCAGAGTGGTCTTTCTCTCGACGACAGTCGAATACGGATTCTAAAGTTGGCAATGATAGCCTGGGCTGACCGATTTCTGAAGGCGGAGGTCATGCGCAACGACTCTACTTGGGTGGACGTGGCTGAAGCGTTAGTAAAAGATGGTGAATTTCGTATTTATGGCCGTAATTTTGCTCACTTCCTTGATAGATTGAAAGTGCGACACAAAAGCAAAAATGCTATCCAGATTGGGGCATACAAAACGTTAAAAAACGAGACATTGTGTAGGATTGTACAACTGTCAGAACCTGAAAATAATCTTCTGTTTTTGCCGCATAGGTCTTCAAGTCCAAGAGAATGTTTGCGAAAGTTCAAGATCGCTACTCAACCGGGAGTGATGAGGTTTAGTGATTTGAAGTTTTACCAAGGTTATCGCAATGCATATGAAAAGGAAGAGCTTTTAAATGACAATGATGAAACGAATAAAAGTGTGTAGCGAACAAGAACAACAGAATCGAGTTCTCTTTGATGCGAAGAAATTTGTGATTTCTGAACTGCTGGATGCGTCTAAGGGAAAACCTTATGTTATTCCGTCATTTCAACGTCCCTATTGTTGGTCGAACGAGCAGATTGAACAATTGGTACGGGATTTGATGGAATTTTATGATCTTCAAAAGGGAAAGAATGGATTATCTGAATATTCGTTAGGCACTATTGTTTGTGAGCACAAGGACTCCTGTTTTTCCATCCTTGACGGACAGCAACGCCTAACGACTCTTGATCTTTTTCTTGATTATATCTCTCGAAACTTAAGTTCAAAGCGAAAAGAGAGAGAGCGTATTATTGCTTGTTATCAATATCTTCCGAATGGCGAAGGAAGACTCAGGAGTTCTCTTCCTTTTCATGTTAGTTTGGATGAAACGTTTTTGGGTGTTCTGAAGACGCATTTTCAGGTGAAAGAAGAGGAAATTCCTTTTGCTGAGATCGATGCTTGTATTCGTCAAAAGGTTTATGTGATACGAGTGACTTTGCCTTTGTCTAGTAGAAATGATGGCGAAGCTGAAAAAATGTTTGAAATCATCAATGTTAGTGGTGAAAGACTCTCGCTTATCGATCAAATTAAGGCTCGCCTCCTTTCCTATATTCCAGAAGATAGGAAAAATGAGCGCATCATAATAAGCCGATTTTGGGAGGCTTTGCCGGAATTGTTGCGACATCCGGCACGTGCGGCAAAGGGGTTTGATTTTGATCTAGATGTGCTTGCTCCCAATGATGAACTCTTAAAAGAAGAAAGGTTGTGTGAAATTATCGAAAGATCTTTAAAGAAGGATGTTTCTCAGACGATGAGAGCAAGAGAAGAAGAGGGTTATAGTCGAAAGAAGACAAAGGAAGAGAAAACGGAAGAGGAAGAGGTGGATGAAGTTACAGTTCCTGAAGAGATTGTCGCAGATCCTCCAATTGATGAGGGTAACCTTTTGGTCGTTGCTAGCGAACTTTTGAGATTTTCATTTGAAAAAGATTTTTTGAATAAATCGAGAGGTTCTACAGGAGATTCGGTACTTAAACTGAGTTACAGTAAATTTGATTGGTTGACGAACGAAACCTACTCAGATTCTGTTCCGATGTCGCTTACGGAGAAAATTTTACGCCTTATCGGGATCACTAATCTGATTCTGCAGATTGTAGGACATTGGGGAGTGTATCGTCAGCAGGGAAAAGTGCTTGACGAAACAAAGTTTACGCCAATGCTTGCACTAGAACTTTCTTTCATGGCGGAAAATCGTTTTCATAATGATGCTCAGTACTGGTTCCTAATGCTCGCCGCAAACGCATTGTGCGGCCCCTCTTCTGATGAACTAACTCTGCGTGAGCGTTCTACGGCAGTGGACAGATTTTACAAGAATTGGACGCTATCGCAGGAGAAATTGGAAAAACTTCAACCTTCGGTCTTCAAAAGGCTCATCGGTTGGGCCATTCACAGAGCTTGCACCTCAGAAACGGGTACAGATGCAGCTATGCGCTGGGCACTAATGAGTGATCAGGAGTTTCAGGGAAAATTCAAAGAACAAGTTCAATCGTTGTCGGAAGCAGTAAAAAGTTGGAAATACGATGACGGCTTGCGGCATTGGCAACTCTATTTTTTGGATTGGCTTCTCTGGTCCGATTATCAGTATGGGCAAAATGATTTTAGAAGAATTCTTAAGACATACAAGACGGAAAATTCTTCTGTTAAAGAGGCGATTCGAAAATTTAAATGGGTTAAGTTTAAGAGAATTCTGAGAACATTTCGCATTGTCCGGCACGGAGCTATTGAGCATTGGTGTGCACAGAAAATGGCAGGAGAAGATAAAGAATTGCTGGATAAATTAAATGGATTCGGTAATTTGGCTCTAATTGACACAAGTTTAAATTCTACTCTTCGTGATTTGTCGGTCAGTGATAAGGGTGAATATGTTAGGAAAAATGATGCAAATTACTCGTTGAAACTGGGATGGCTTGCTGTCTTTACAGATGCCTGTCCTGAGTACGTTGTAAACGATGTCGAGGATCTTACGGATTTCTGGGGTGCCTACATGTCCCGTTATCCATATGAAGAACTCGCGAAAAACCCGTAATTCCGTCAGCATGAAAAAAGGAGCAGAAGCGTACCTTCGCTTCGGCTTCTTCACGGCGGAACATTGATGCTTTTGCGATGACACGCAGGCTAGCGTCATAGCTAATGGCAGAGGGATTTACCCTTTCACGGGCTGGCTTCACAACCGCCTTATGTCCCGTCATCGGGACATTGCCTCAGATCTCGTCAAGCGCCTGATCTAAACCGTAACGCTTGAGGTTAGGTACGCGGCCCTGGCCGCGTGCCTTCCTCTGCGAACAAGGCGTTCAGGTCAAATTCATCAATCTGAAATTCAAGTTTGGCAGTCAATTTCTGTACAGCCTTCTTGATCGGCGCAATCGTCCATTTTCCGTCAATCTTGGTAGCCGTAATCTTTCCAAGAATAAGTCGCAGATCTTCAAAAGAAATATTCTTAACCTCCCCAATTCGAGTTATATCTGCCATGCATTCCATCGCCATAGTTGCTGACAAGTGATTCAGAAACAACCAGGCTTCCTGGCTAATACGGTCTCGCATGTAGGACGCG
>OOIF01000457.1_pt1 | contig 46125 bp, 28 predicted proteins | sample 1691961 | NCBI WGS metagenome assembly OOIF01 (sample SAMN06348146, study PRJEB24527) | human gut metagenome | biome: human gut; feature: ankylosing spondylitis patient; material: feces | host: Homo sapiens | place: China | collected 2015-10 | reverse complement strand
AAAGATACCCCTCCACTACGGGACTGAGCCGATGGATTTCGTCGATGAAGAGCACGTCGTTCGGCTCCAGCGAAGTCAGGATACCGGCCAAATCGCCCGGCTTGTCCAATACCGGGCCGGACGTGACCTTGAAACCCACGCCCAGTTCGTTGGCTATGATGTTGCTCAGCGTGGTCTTCCCCAATCCCGGAGGACCGTGCAACAAAGTATGGTCGAGGGGCTCGCCCCTGTACTTGGCAGCCTCGACGAAAACTTTCAGGTTTTCCACCACCTTCAACTGTCCGCTGAAATCCCCGAACTGGAGCGGACGCAAGGCATTCTCGAACTCGCGCTCGGCAGACGAGTTTGAGGAACGGCGTATGTCGAAATCTTCTTCCATTGTGCGGCAAAGATAGTGAAAGGTGAGCGCAGAAACAAACGAAAACGAAGTTTTCTGATTTGGTTATGCCGAGCCGCATCCTATCTTCGTATTATCAAAGATAACATCTTTTCCCCACAAAACGGGCATGCGTCCCATTTTTTATGTAACTTTGCCTTTCAATCATGTAACGAGAGATTTCTATGGTTCTGAATTACATTTGGGTGGCATTCTTCGGCATCGCATTCCTCATCGCGGCAGGGAAGTTGGTTTTCGCAGGCGATGCCGGCGTGTTTCCGGCCATCATGGACTCCACGTTCAGTTCCGCCAAGACGGCTTTCGAGATTTCCCTCGGCCTGACCGGCGTGCTCTCGCTTTGGATGGGCATCATGAAAATCGGGGAAAAAGGCGGAGTGGTCCACATTCTGGCACGCGGCCTCAGCCCACTCTTCTGCAAGCTCTTCCCGGACATTCCCAAGAACCATCCCGTCATCGGAAACATTTTCATGAACATCTCTGCCAATATGTTGGGACTGGACAATGCGGCCACGCCGTTGGGACTGAAAGCCATGGAAGGCCTTCAGGAACTGAACCCGAAAAAAGACACAGCCAGCAACCCGATGATCATGTTCCTCGTGCTGAACACTTCGGGACTGACCATCATCCCTGTCAGCATCATGGTTTACCGAACCCAAATGGGAGCGGCACAGCCTACGGATGTGTTCATCCCGATTCTGCTGGCAACCTTTGCCTCCACGCTGACGGGTATCATCGTCACCAGCCTTTATCAACGCATCAACCTGCTGAACCGGGTGGTCGTACTGGCATTGGGAGGGGCTTGTCTGGCCGTAGCCGGCATCGTGTATGGCTTCAGCCGGTTGGACAAAGAAGAGATGAACTTGTGGAGTACGACTATCGCCAACGTACTGCTGTTCTGCATCATCATCGCTTTCATTGCTGCCGGTGTCAGGAAACGCGTTAACGTGTACGATGCCTTTATCGAAGGAGCAAAAGACGGTTTTACCACAGCCGTACGTATCATTCCCTATTTAGTCGCCATCTTGGTGGGCATCGGGGTATTCCGTGCTTCGGGGGCCATGGATTTGTTGACAGACGGCATCGCCGCAGTCGTCAAAGCCTGCGGCGGCGATGCAGACTTTGTCGGTGCACTGCCTACCGCACTGATGAAACCGCTGAGCGGCAGCGGGGCGCGCGGCATGATGGTGGATGCCATGGAGACCTACGGCGCAGACTCCTTCGTGGGGCGATTGAGCTGTATTTTCCAAGGCGCGACCGACACCACCTTTTATATATTGGCCGTTTACTTCGGCAGTGTAGGCATCACCCGCACGCGGCATGCCGTGGCTTGCGGCCTGTTGGCCGATTTGGCAGGTATAGTGGCCGCCATCGGTGTGGCTTATCTCTTTTTCGGAGCATAATAGAAACAAACTGAACGAAATATGGCAGAATTGAAATCGGTGGCCAAAGACACCGCCATCTACGGACTAAGCAGCATCATCGGAAAGTTCCTGAACTATTTGCTGGTCCCGCTCTATACGGCCAAGATGACCGTGGAAAGCGGAGGCTATGGCATCGTGACCAACATTTATGCCTACGTGGCGCTTTTGATGGTCATCCTCACGTTCGGCATGGAAACCACGCTGTTCCGTTTTGCCAACAAAGAGGGGGAAAATCCGCAAACCGTCTATGGCACGACACTCACCATGGTGGGCAGCCTGTCTCTGCTGTTTGCCTTGCTCGTACTGGCTTTCCTCCATCCGATAGCTTCCGGCATAGGCTACGCAGACCATCCGGAATATGTGGGAATCATGGCGGTCACGGTAGCCTTGGATGCCTTTCAGGCCATTCCCTTTGCCTGGCTGCGCTACCAGCACCGTCCTATCAAGTTTTTCGCGTTGAAGATGCTGTTCATCGTGCTCAACATCACGTTGAACATCCTTTATTTCGTCGTGCTTCCGGCATTGTACGTCCGCCACGCATGGGTGGGTGCAATTTATGACCCGTCTGTCGGACCGGGATATGCCTTCATCCTGAACCTTGTCTGTACATCGTTCATCACCTTCTTCTTCATTCCCGAACTGACAGGATTCAAATATCGGTTCGACACCCGGCTGATGAAACGTATGTTGGGCTACAGTTGGCCCATCCTGATTCTCGGTATTGCAGGCATCCTGAACCAGACGGCCGACAAAATCATCTTCCCGTTGGTGTACGGCGACGCGGAAGCGGCCAAGTCCGAACTGGGCATCTACGGTGCTTGCGTGAAGATTGCCATGATAATGGCCATGATCACCCAAGCTTTCCGCTATGCGTATGAGCCGTTCGTGTTCGGCAAGGCTAAGGACAAGAACAGCGGAGAGACCTACGCCACGGTCATGAAGTTCTTCATCATCTTCACCCTGCTGGCCTACCTTTGCGTTATCGGTTACATGGACATCCTGAAACGAATCATAGCTCCGGACTATTGGCCCGGCTTACGTGTCGTCCCCATTGTCATGGCAGCCGAAATCATGATGGGGGTTTACTTCAACCTTTCATTTTGGTACAAGCTCATCGACAAGACGATTTGGGGGGCCTGGTTCTCGGCTGCCGGTTGTTTGGTCCTCTTTGCCGTCAACATCATCTTCATCCCGACGTACAGCTACATGGCCTGTGCCTGGGGCGGTTTCGCCGGATACGCCACGGCCATGCTCCTGTCCTACATCGTGGGACAGAAGAAAAACCCCGTCCGCTATCCGTTGAAATCCATCGGCATCTACGTACTGATTGCCGGAGGCTTCTACGCCATCATGGCCTGTACGCCCGAAGAATGGCCCGTATGGACACGACTGGGTATCAACACGGTGCTCATCCTGCTCTTCGTCGGACATATCCTGAAACACGACCTACCGGTACGAAGCCTACCGGTCATCGGCAAATATTTTCGTAAACCTCAAAAGTAAAATCATGGAAAATAAACCCAAAAAACAACGGAGTTACCTCAACCTGTTTATCCGCAGACTTTTAAGCATGAAGGAAGATAAGGCGCCGGAAGAAGAAACCATAGCCTCTATCAAGGCTGGTATCGACTTTCGCGGAGCCAATCTCTGGATCTTGATTTTCGCCATCTTTGTGGCTTCCCTGGGCCTGAACACCAACTCTGCCGCCGTCATCATCGGTGCCATGTTGATTTCTCCGCTCATGGGTCCGATTGTCGGCATGGGACTGGGCGTGGGTATCTACGATTTCGAACTGCTCAAACGGGCGTTCCGCAGTTTTGCCACCGCCACTATTTTCAGTGTGCTCACGGCAACGTTCTATTTTGCCATCACACCCATAAACGAAGCCCAGTCCGAACTGCTTGCCCGGACCTCACCTACGATTTACGACGTGCTCATCGCGCTCTTCGGCGGACTGGCCGGCATCGTAGCCTTGTGTAGCACGGGGCAACGCGGAGGTAACGTCATTCCCGGCGTAGCCATAGCCACAGCCATCATGCCTCCCCTCTGTACGACCGGTTTCGGACTAGCCACGGGCAACTGGCTTTACGCCGCCGGAGCCTTCTATCTCTATCTCATCAATTCCATTTTCATTGCTTTGGCCACGTTCGTAGGAGTGAACATCCTGGATTTCAAGAAGAAGGTATTTGTGGACAAACAGCGGGAAAAGCGAGTGAAGCATATCATTATCACCATAGCCGTGCTCACGATGCTACCTTCTGCCCTTCTTACCTATACGCTGGTTCGGGAAGACATATTCATGAGTAAGGTCAATAATTTCGTAACACAAGTCGTCACGTCCGATCAGACGCAGGTCATCACAAAAAAGGCAGACTACCGCACCAAAGAAATCCGCCTCGTTACCATCGGGGAAGAGATAGCCGAAAAAGAATTAGAAAAAATGAGAAGCCAGATGGAACGCTTCAGATTAAAGGACGTCAAACTGTCCATCGTACAAGGCACAAAGAATCTCAGCACGAATGAACTGAAGTCGATGCTGAACGATCCGGCCGTCAAACAGGCAGACAAAAGTGCACAGTTGTTGGCCAATGAACAGGAACGCGGGGACCGGTTGCAGAAAGAATTGGACTTTTACAAAGCTACTGAACAACAAGCCCAGTCCGTCAGTGCGGAAATGGCGACTCTGTTCCCCGAAGCGGCACGCGTCAGTATCTCTCGCACCATTTCCTATACTGTCGGCGACAGTACGAAGAAAGATTCTTTGACTTTGGTAAGTCTTACTCTGAAAGAAAAGTTATCGGCTCAGAATCGGGAGAAGATGGAGGAATGGCTCAAAGCCAGACTGAAAGCCCAAAACATGAAACTCATTGTCGGAACAAAGATAGAAAACAACAAAAAATAACCATTTAACAGATAAATATGAAGAAAAAGTTTTTAACGTTACTCGCCTTCGTTTGTGGTCTCAACGGTATGAAGGCCGATGAAGGCATGTGGATGCTCAGCCACATTTCGCCCAAAAGTATGAAGGTCATGAAGGATTTGGGACTGCAAATGAGCGAAAAAGAATTGTATAATACGAAAGGCACCTCGCTGAAAGACGCTGTGGTCAGTTTCGGTGGCTTCTGTTCCGGTGTCGTAGTCTCACCGGACGGTTTGGTCTTTACAAACCACCACTGCGGCTTCGGCAACATACAGGCTTTGGCCACACCTGAAAACGACATCCTGAAGAACGGATTCGTGGCCCGTACACAAGCGGAAGAACTTCCAGCAAAAGGCCTTTATGTACAGATCCTCCAAAGGACGGAAGATATCACCAAACGGGTAAACAAAGCTTTGGACAAATACTACAAGGAACATGCCGCCGAGATGGCCCAATTGGGTGAAAATGCCAAAGAAAAAATGCGTTGGAACAGTGTGGACTCCATCTGCCTGGCCATAGAAAACGAATATGCAAAGAAATATCCGGAGTTGATTTGTGAAGTCAGCCCTTATTACACGGGAAACGCCTTCTATGTCAACGTATATAAACAATACGACGACATCCGTCTGGTATTTGCACCGCCTCAAAGCTTAGGCAAGTTCGGCGGTGAAACGGACAATTGGATGTGGCCGCGCCAAACCTGCGACTTCAGTGTCTTCCGCATTTATGCCGACAAGGACAACCAGCCTGCCGAATACAGTGCGGACAACCGCCCGTTGAAAGCCGAACGTTATGCAAAAGTCTCTTTAGAAGGTTTCAAGAAAGGAGACTACTGTATGACCATCGGCTATCCCGGACGTACCAACCGTTATCTCTCTTCTTACGGAATCGTGGAACGCATGGAGAATACCAACGAATCCCGAATCAATGTACGTGGCGTGAAGCAAGGGATATGGAAGAAATGGATGGACAGCGATCCGAAAATCCGTTTGCAGTATGCTTCCAAATATGCCAACAGTTCCAACTATTGGAAAAACAGTATCGGCATGAACAAGGCGCTTAAAGAGTTGAAAGTCGTAGAACAGAAGAAAAAACAAGAACAACAAATCAACGAATGGGCACAAAAAAGCAAAAAAAGACAAGAACGCTTCGGCAACTTGGCTCCCGAACTTGAAAAAGCGTACGCAGCCCGCAAAGACGGCAACCGCGCCATCGCGTTCCTGAACGAGTCTTTCCTTGGAGGTCCTGACCTGATGCGTATCGCTTTCTACTTCGACAACTTGCAAAACGCAGGAGGAGAAACGGGCAAGGCAACTTGGAAAAACCGTCTGCGTCAACAATACAAGGACTGGAACGAGGAGGTCGACAAGGAAACGATGACGGCCTTGATAGACAATTACACCAAGCAAGTAAAACCCGAATATCTGCCGGACTTCTATCAGACGATAGAAAAAGAATACAATAACGACATCCGTACCTATGTGGATGCCATGTTCAAACAGTCGGTCCTGACCGATACAAACTGTGTCAATCTGACGCTGACCCAAGAACAAAAAGATAATGACATGGCACTGAAATGCCTGAAGAGTGTGATGGAACTTGGCGGAAAAGTATCTGACCAAATCAGTCAGTACAACATGGACGTGGCAGAAAAGGAAAGACTGCTTTGCGAAGCCATACTTGAAATGGAAATGGACCAGCCGCATTATTCGGATGCGAACTCGACCATGCGCCTGAGCTACGGTTTCGTAGACGACTACACCAGTGCTGCCGGACACCAGAACTACTTTACTACCATGCCGAGTCTGTTGGATAAAGTAGCACAAAGCGACAGAATAGATGAATATAAAGTGGAACCGGAAGTCAAAGCTCTCTTCGAAAAAGGCGACTTCGGCCCTTACAAAGACAAGGAAAGCGGCGAAATGCAGCTCTGTTTTCTTACGAACAACGACATTACCGGCGGAAATTCCGGCAGCCCGATGTTCAACGGCAAGGGCGAACTTATCGGACTGGCTTTCGACGGTAACTGGGACGCCTTGAGCAGCGACATTACTTTCACACAGGATTTGACCCGTTGTATCGGTGTAGACATCCGTTATGTACTTTACATCATCGACCGATGGGGCAAGGCGGAACGTCTTATCCAAGAAATAGGTGCACGATAACTTTCGTCCCGAACCCATTATCCAGCCGGACCGTCTTTAGTATATTAAGGACGGTCCGGCTGTGTTATCAACCACATGCTTTGCAGATATTTAACATAAGTTTCTGCGAAACAAAATTGTATTATTGGATACTAAACTATAAATTTGCGAACAGTTTATAACTTAATTTCAATTTTGAACAAACCACTCAAAACAAAAGCATCATGAAAAACAAGTTTATTCATTTCCTGATGGCCGGAGCTTTGGTCTGCTGGAGTTCCTACACGTTGCATGCACAGACTGAAGTCACAGACACTTACCTAAAGAATCCAAGTTTTGAAAACAACTTCACGGACTGGGATAATGCCGGATTGCAAACCCAAACGAATACCTCTTTTTCCAAAAAAGACGGTAATACTTACGTAGAACAATGGGTCGGACAAGGTAACAAAGTAGCTGATGCCCATGTCAGTCAAACGCTGACCTCTCTGAAAAACGGGGTCTACAAGCTGACCGTAGCCGCACAAAACATTCAGCAAAACAGTTCGGCCACACAAAGCGGAGCGTATGTCTTTGCGGATAATGAACAAGTTTCTGTCGGTGCCATCAATGACTATTCCCTGACCTTTACGGTCATCGAGGGACAAGCCACCGTAGGCTTCAAAGCTGAAAACGCCACCGGCAATTGGATCGCCTGCGATAACTTCCGGCTGTATGCTGTCAACAATGATTTAACAGAAATACAAGAAGAACTGCAACGCCGCATCGAACAGGCACAAACATTGGTTTCCGAAAAAATGCAAAAGGACGTGCTCTCGGAACTCAATGCCGCTATTCAAGCCGCTCAACAGGAAGTGGGAGCACCCACCGACGAAAATATAGCCGAGGTTGCCGTCCGCCTGCGCAAAGCTACCACAGAAGCTCAAACGTCCATCGAAGCTTACCGAGAACTTCAAGCCGCCATCGACAAGGCACTTGAAGCATACGGTGACGGTAGCCAAAGCGGAGCAGAAGAATTTGCCGCAGCCATCCAGTCGGCCCAATCCACAGTAAATAACTTAGCCTGGAAAATCTGGCACTTGCCGTCACCCAACTGGAAACAGCAACTTTGGCGTTTTCCTTGGCTAACGCGACCGGCACGGCTCCTACCGTAGTGACCGACACACGATATGCACGCGGCTCCACGATGGCATTCGGACGAAGCACCATATCCGGCGTGTCCACATCCGATTTATTGGAACACGGTTTTTGCTGGAGCACCTCTCCCGAACCCACAGTATTGGACAACCGCACCACCGAATACCTGAACAACAACGGCTACATCTACTGGATGAAAGATTTGGAACCGTCTACCATTTATTACATACGTGCCTACGCCATGACCAAAGGCTACGCCGTAGGCTATGGAGACGTAATAAAAGTAATCACGTTACCGGAGGGCAAGATAACATGGTCTTACAATAACGGTGGACCGGCCGACGCCAATGCACGCATCAATGCTGCCGTAGGATCTGCCGTAGACTACTGGAACAAACTGACCAGCATACAAGGACTCCATTTGACTGTTAGTTTCGGCTCAGGAACTCCCACAGCCGACTGTAGCTACGGAGGGTGGATGAGAGTCGGCCCGAATGCCAGCTACCAACGCACCGGTACTATCATGCACGAGATGGGGCACGCCATAGGAGTCGGAACACATGAAATATGGTGGAACGGCAACTTAAGGGCCAACGGTGACCGGGGCGACTGGTTAGGCGAACGGGCCAATGCAGTCCTACGGTTCTGGGACAATAATCCAACAGCAGTCATGACCGGGGACAACACACACATGTGGCCCTATGGTATCAACGGCGCACATGAAGACACAGGAAGCGAAGTGCTGTACATAGGCAACGGCTTGATTACGCAGGCACTCGGAGAAGACGGACTTCCCCCAACCGGAGGATTTGCCACCCCCGCCTACGTATTCGAGCAGGAAGACAACGTAAAATACTATCTCAAGAACGAAGACGAAACAGCCGGCCTCTATACATCTTATTTAGTGGCTGCTCCCAACAGTACCGCCATCACATGCGAAGAAATGACCGCTGCCGAAGCTGCGGCAAACGACAATGCGGCGTGGTATGTCACGTTTAACCCGAAGACCTGCTATTATCAGCTTCGCAACGTGGGAACAGGACAATATCTGACATACAATACATCCAGAAACAAATTCCTCACCACCAATAAAGAAACTCCGACAACGACTGAAAGCTTCCAGTTCATGCGCGGACGTACAGATGTCAATATCGGGACAGGCAACACTGCTGTCACAGCACGGGGTTATTGGATTATCCGGCCGGAAAAAACGCTCAATCCCCCATGTATGGGTTCTAATGCCGGAGGAAGAATAACCAACGAAACTTTCAACATTGCCAACTCGGCCAAAGACCAACGCTGGGTCATATTGTCCGGCGAAGAACTTCAGGCATTCGACACCGCTGTAAAGGACGAACGCAAAGCTGAACTCGAAGACATGCTGGCCCATATTAAAGCATTGGCAAACACCCCGCATACCGAAGACGTAGCCGGCACGGATGCCACGCTGACGGCCAAACTATCGGAAATCGAAGAGAAGAGCCGCGACACGGAAATCACTTCAGAGGGAATCTCCTCTCTGACGGAAGAAGCCCTGACTGCCGGAATGGCATTCCTGGCCGAAGCCACCCCGGAAAGCGTAGAACAGCCTTTCGACATCACATTCCTGATGTCCGATGCCGAACTCACGGACGGCGAAGGCTGGTCCTCCAAACCGACCATATCATTCTCTTGCGGCGAGTTCTTCGAAAAGACATTCGACTTCAACCAGACTGTCACCGGGCTTCCGGCCGGAACTTACCAATTCAAAGGCCGAGGATTCCAACGCCCGGGAACCACAGCAGATGTGTATAAAGCTTTTATTGCCGGACAAGACGACGTGAATGCCGCAATCTATGCCGGTGACAAAGAAGCCAAAATACAAAATATTGCAGCAGAGGCACAAACCAAGAAACTGGGCGGAAGCGAAACGGCCGTAGGCTCCAATCCGACCCGCTACGTACCGAACAACATGCAAGCTGCAAGCTTATATTTTGCAGCCGACCTTTATGACAACGGTGTAGTTACACAGTTGACAGAAGATGACTCCAAGCTGAAAGTCGGCATGCGCTGCAGTGAAACAAGCTCTAACTATTGGTGTATATTCGATGACTTCCGCCTGTATTATTACGGAAGCATGTCTCCGGACTTCGTAACCGACATCCGTCCGGCCATTACCGACAAGACACAGGCAGAAGACCTTTTTGCCACTCCTTCGGATGTGTACAGCCTCAGCGGTGTTTGCGTGCGTCGGCAAGCCACGTCGCTCGACGGTCTCGGACGCGGCATCTACATTGTGAATGGCCGGAAAGTCATCGTTAAATAAATCAGAAGTCTTGCATTCGGAATAAAAAAATCTCCCGGTTACGTTTAGGTTCGTAACCGGGAGATTTTTCTATCTTATTTTTTCGGGAAACGACGCGCCCATCCTTCTTCCGAGAAGTCCGGCTCATCACCTACCAAGTCCTTTCCGTCTTGTGGCTGGAAGAACTGTTTCCAATCGTCTTTCGTATATTTCTTACCGTGCGGTGCGGTGTATCCCCGTTCTTCACGAGACGGTTTGGCTGCTTTGGATAATTTGCTCCCACTCGGCAGACTTCGAGCAAGCTCGGTCTGCTCTCGCTTACTCGCAAATTTCCGTGCATTATCCTTGCCGCCCATATCCTTACCTTTTTTGCCCTTTCCTTTGCCGGACATGGCCTCTTCGTAGGTTTTTCCTCCACCATGTTTCTTACGGTCGCGACTGCCCTTTGCGTCACCCCCACTCCGGCCATCACGCCCGGACCGACGGTTCGACTTGCCTTCTCCGGCCTCGTGAGCCTCTCCGGTAGCCACTTCCACGTTGACTTTACGTCCCTTCACCTGCACACCGGAAAGCCCGTGCAACACACGGTCGGCCTCACCGTCGGGCACCTCAAAGAAAGAAAAGCTCTTCATCAGGTCGATACGCCCGATTTCCACCTTGCCTTGCACATGGTCGTTCACCAGCTTCATCACCTCTTTGGCATAGAAACCGTCCACCTTGCCCAAATTAAGGAACAATCGGGTGTATCCCTCTTCGGGCTTGCGTCCGCCGCGTTTACCTTTCTTGTCGCCCTTCTCCCCACGTCCCGTCGGTTCGCTGATTTCAGGCGCGTTGGCATAGTATTGCAGGAAACGGCCGAACTCCCGACTCACCACACGCTTGATGAGGTCTTCCTTGTCGAGCCATTCCAACTTGCGGTACACTTCGGGCAGGAACTGTTCGATTTCCTCCTCGTCCACCTCCACACGCTCGATGTCGTCTATTACCTTATATAATTGTTTGGCACAGATTTCCTTGCCGCTGGGCATCTCCCCTTTGACAAACTCCTTGCCGATAACCTTTTCTATCTCGCGGATTTTGGAACGTTCGCGCGTGTGGACGATACAAATACTCGTCCCCTTCTTGCCCGCACGCCCCGTACGCCCGCTGCGGTGCGTGTAATTCTCGATGTCGTCCGGCATACCGTAATTGATAACGTGCGTCAAGTCCTCCACGTCGAGTCCCCGCGCCGCCACGTCGGTAGCCACGAGGAACTGTACGCGGTGCTGGCGGAATTTCTGCATCGTCAGGTCACGCTGTTGCTGCGAAAGGTCGCCATGCAACGAGTCGGCATTGTAACCATCCTGTATGAGCTTGTCGGCCACTTCCTGCGTCTCCATGCGCGTGCGGCAGAAGATGATGGCATAAATCTTGGGATAATAATCCACGATACGCTTCAAGGCCAGATATTTGTCCTTGGCATGCACCATATAATACACGTGGTTCACCGTTTCCGCCCCCTCGTTTCGCGAGCCTACTACGATTTCCTTGGCCTCGCGCAAGTACTTCTTCGAGATACGCTCTATCTCACGGCTCATCGTGGCAGAGAAGAGCAATGTGTTATGGTTTTCGGGCACCCCGGCCAGAATCTTGTCGATACTCTCCGTGAACCCCATGGAAAGCATCTCGTCGGCTTCGTCCAACACCACGTTTTCCACATGCTCCAGCGAAGCCGCTCCACGCTCCATCAGGTCGATCAGGCGGCCCGGCGTAGCCACAATGACCTGTACGCCCTTCCTCAGCGTACGGATTTGCGGTTCGATGTTCGCACCACCGTACACCGGCAATACGCGCACACCGGGCAGGTATTTGGAGTAGTTCTCCAAATCATCCGCTATCTGCAAACAAAGTTCTCGGGTGGGACTCAGGATGAGAGCCTGCGTCACATTGCGCGTGGCATCCACTTTCTGCAAGACGGGCAAACCGTAAGCTGCTGTTTTTCCGGTACCGGTCTGTGCCAGTGCCACAACGTCGTTATTCACTCCCAGCAAGTAAGGAATCACTTCCTCCTGTACCGGCATCGGGTTTTCATACCCCATTTCCTCAATAGCTTGTCTGATTTCCGCAGAAACACCAAGCTCCTCAAAAGTTTTCAATACGTTAATTATTAAATTAATACACCAAAGGCAGCGCACGGCGCTTACAACATACAAAAACAACCCTTCAGTGTATCACAACGCCTGAAAACCGCCTTCCCTAAAAATTGGATGGGCAAAGGTACGACAAATCTTCGTTTTTTTCACTTTTTTCTACGACTTATTCCACTTTTTTATCGTATGTTTGCATTCACTTGTTTCTAAACCAGACATTCATGCGCAAAGTCATCGGGATGGGCGAAACCATCATGGACATTATCTTTCACGGGGCACAGCCTACGGCTGTCGTTCCGGGCGGCTCGTCGTTCAACAGTATCATTTCCATCGGACGGGCGGGCATCCCGGCCGTTTTCGTCGGCGAAACGGGACACGACGAGGTGGGACGGCGCATCGCGGACTTCCTGAACGCCAACCATGTGGACACCAGTTACCTGCGGATGCGCGGCGACATCCAATCCGCTGTGTCGCTGGCCTTCCTCGACGAACGGAACGATGCCCATTACATGTTCTACAAACAACCGCCGCGCACGCTGGAGGATTTCATCCACCCCACGGTGGAAACCGACGACATCATACAATTCGGCTCCTATTATGCCCTCAATCCCTACATCCGCCCCCAAGTCAAATCGTTTCTGGAATACGCCCGCAGCCGGAACGCCATCCTGTACTACGACCTGAACTACCGCCGTACCTACAAAGACAGAATCCGGGAACTCCTTCCGTCCATCCACGAAAACTTCCGGCTGGCCGACCTCGTACGCGGTTCGGCCGACGACTTCGAGGTGATGTACGGCCTGCGTGATGCGGAGGAAATCTACCGGCTGCATATCGCGCCCTACTGCCCGCTTTTTCTCTGTACCTGCGGAGCGGAAGGCATCACGCTGTGCACACCCGAAGGAAGCTCACGCTTTCCGGTACCGCCCGTACGCACAGTCAGTACCATCGGAGCGGGAGACAACTTCAATGCCGGATTCATTTACGGGCTGATACGCTATGGTATCCGCCGCATCGACCTGCCCGGCCTGCCCTGCGCACAATGGCATCAAGCCGTCGACTGCGGCATACGGTTCGCCGCCAACGTCTGTGGCAGCATACACAACTCCATCGACGAAGAATTCGGAAAGCAGATGGCCAAGGAACTTCGGGTCCCGTCCGGGCAAGATGTTCAGAAATAAAAGCGCAGTCCGCCCGTCACGAAGAAATGGAAATAACCGTCCAATTCTTTCCGTTTCCCGGACTTGCCCAGTTCGCCTAAGCCATCATCGGGAAAGAACTCCCTTGCAAAGTCTTTGCCGGGAAACCAACCGAGGATGTACCCTCCGTTCAATCCTACACCGACATGCTCGGCCAGACGGTACTCCAATCCCAACTGGAAATGCCCGCCCCAGCCATCCAAACCGTAATCCAACCGAGAGTTGTCGCGTACCTTTTCGCGCGAAAAGAATGCCCCTAACCCCAAAGCAGCCTTTGCCGACCAATAATCACTGAAAAACGTCCTGACCACAAACTCGGGTCCGATATAGAAGAAATTCATGTGAAACCGCTCGTCGGCCACCTCCGGCGGAGACGCAAGACCATAAGCTCGGGAATGGTAAGCCGAGAAAAACAGACCGCCTCCCAGCCCTTTACGCCCCACCCAGTCCCATCCGGCCTGCATCTCCGTGCCCCGGCGCGGATGACCCCACACGGCTGTTCCTCCGGGCGTACGCAATTCACTGGTGATGAATCCCCCTCCGGCATTCAAGTAAAGTGTGCTCGTACCGTCTTTCTTTTCATCCTTCGCGGTCTCATGATCCGAATCCGTCCAAAAACGATTCGCGGCAAGCCCGTCCAACGCTTGGTCTACTTCCAAACGTGTACCCGGAAAACGCAACATGTAACCGTCCATCCTGTACGACCGTCCCATGAAAGACGAAGATTTCTCTTTCACGGCAAAGGCGTTGCCGCCCACCTTGGCCGTCTCCACCTTGACCATGGTCTCAGCATCACTTTCCGTCCCTTTCTCCACGGAAGCACGCCCCAATACTTCGGCCGCAGGGGGCAAGGTATCCTTCGCCTCGAAAAGCCGTACGTCGTACGCCCGCGTGACGGGATAAGACTTCACCACCTCTGTCGTCACTTTCGGACTACATCCCGCGATGAAAAAAGACACACACCCAAAGACAAAAAACGTATTCTTCATTGCATTTTGCTTCATCGTTACATATAAATATGAATTTCCCCCTTGGGAGAAACGAGCAGAAATAATTCTCCACAAGTCTCCCCACAGACTAAAAAGCTCCTTCCAAAATTATCATTTTTATTTTTAAGAAACAACATCATACCGCACTTTTATGTCAAACGGTAACAAACTGTCAGCCTTTCTTCGCAAAAAAGGGATGAAAAAAATGATTTCCGGAAGCAGCCGGAAAGACTTTTTGCATATTTATGCGCATATACCGCCGATTTTCACATAAAAAACCGCATATATGCAAATCAATCACAAGAGAATGATTTTCCGTTTGGCTGAAAGCGAAAAATTTTTCTCCGCATAACTTTCCGAACCGAACCGCAGAAAAAGGAAAAACACCCGTGTGAACCCCAAAAAGAGGTCTCGAAAAAGCGGATTTTCCACCTATTTGCCCCGCTCCGGACCTCACGAAATTCCTGTCACATCTCCATGAAAATCCGCATGATGCTTACCCATAACCTCATGGCATGCTACGCTACAACTCTCACAGAGATTCGGAAAGAAAGCAAAAAAAAGAAAACGAACGACATTACGTCAAAAGGAAAACCGCCATGGCTGGCGTATTCGCAGGCGAAGCCCTATCCGGAATGATATGAGCCATTCTCAGAGAGTTGAATCTGACACTTTGACAGAAAGCCAATCCGGTCTTTTCCCTCCGTGCCGTGAGCTTCGGGAAAATTACGCCAAGACAGCCTGAAGCTCATCCCACGAACGTGCCACGACAAGGTATTGCTCCAAGGGAACATTGACGAAACCTCGCCGGTCCATCTCCTGCAACACCGCAACCAGCCCGTCCCAAAATCCGTCTAAAGCAAACAAAACCACTTTCTTCCGGTGATAGCCGATACTATTTGCAGCCATCACGGTGAACACCTCGTCCAGCGTCCCGACACCGCCCGGCAAAGCTACCAGCACGTCGCTACGCTCCACCATAATGGCTTTACGGTCGCTCAAATCGTGACACGGTACCACCTCGTCCACATAACGGCTCACGCGCCGGCGCGCTTCCAAGACAGACGGTACAATGCCCACCACATGCCCACCGGCATTTTTCACTCCGCGTGCGGCGCTCTCCATCAGACCGGAATCGGCTCCGCCATACACCAACGTCAGGCCGCGCTCCCCCACGAGGCGGCCAAAAGCCCCGGCCAAGTCATAATAGCTCGCCTCAAGCCGGTCCGAAGCGGCACAAAAAAGACCGATAGATTCCATGTCTGTCTAATTTAAAGGAAAAGGCATCCGCCTTTACAGTTTCACATCTTCCAGGTTAATCAGCCCGTTTACAATCGCATAAATGGTCAGCCCTGCGGGAGAATGAATCTGGAGTTTACGGCTGATGTTGCGGCGATGCGTCATCACGGTATTGACCGAGATATACAACTGTTCGGCGATTTCCTTGTTCGACATACCCTTCACTACGCAAACGATAACTTCTTTCTCCCGGTCGCTCAATGCATCATTCGCGCTATCCTCCCCGTTTTGTTCCTCTGTTTGGGGATTTTCCTCGCGAGCCTGTTCCTGGCGTTCGTCTTCCAACCGCACCACGGCTTCCAGAAACAAGGTGTCCTCCAAATGGCAATGGCTGAACAGGTCTTCTTCCGTCATGAAAAGGTCTATCAACACGTCGTTGAGCAATTGCGCGTTGCTGTCTGTGGGATAATACTTGATGATGATGCTTTTCAGTTCGGAGAGGCTTTTTTCAAGCTGTGCGTGGTTGTCGTGATGCTGATGAGACAGTTTGTGGATGTTCACGTCCGGACTGGTTTTCACACCCTTCATCAAATCGGTCACATACGTATGGATATGCTTGTCCTCGTAATCCATGTGACGTCCGACTTCCGAAGCGAACTCGTCGTAAAACTTCAGGATGAGAAATGCAATCTGATTGCGTGCCGAACAGTCTATCGCTTCTATCAGTTTGCGCCGGATGGCCGGCAAACGGAACTTCACAAAGTAATCATGAGAGCGGCGAAGGTAATTCATTAATGCCGTGAGCGACAAAGACTCCACAATATCGGACAGATTCGACACCCGCCCGTTGGAACGTATGAAATTCACCACTGCCAAAAAAGTGGGGGCATCTACTCCCGCTGCCAAGCAGGTTTCGCTCACCGTATGGTCGCCAAACCCTAACGTAAGCCCGAACCGACTAATCACCTGCAAGATGCGGTAATCATCGCAAATGATATCCCCCATCCGGTCGGTCTCTTTATATTTTTCAGACATGATACCTTAAATCGTTAAACTTCTTGCAAAGAACGGAAAAAAAAACGACCCTGACAATCGCTATAATTGAGTATTATCAAAAAATATTAGGTAAATACCACCTCATGTAGGTATACCGCCCTAATCACCCCTCAAATGAAATTGCCCATTTTTGTGTATTGGTATTTTTTAACCAACCCGGTAACTTTGCAGCGTCAAAACAAAGAAAAGGGTAAAAAGATAGAAAAAACAATAATAAGATGAACCAAAAGAAAAATCTGCTGACCGCCGCATTGGCCGTCCTGACAGCCTTTAGTAGTGTTTCGGCCCAAGGAGGCGAAGACGGCGGCAGCACTTACGAGAAATTCCGCGTGGGCGGAAATGGTGGCTAATTTCAAGGATTACGGTATCAACCGGTATTGGGGCGGCAACTCTGGAAACGAAAAGACGCACCGCAATACCATCTCCATTCCCCGCTTCGTGATTGCTTTCGACTATAAGTTCACCCCCAAATGGATATTGGGAGCCGAAATCGAATTTGAAAGCGGAGGGACGGGAGCCGCCTATGAGTTGGAGAACACCGAAAACGGCGATTATGAAACGGAAATAGAGAAAGGCGGCGAAGTGGCTTTGGAACAGTTCCACATCACGCGCCTCATCCTCCCGGAGATCAACGTACGCGTAGGACATGTCATCGTACCGGTAGGTTTGACCAACTCCCATCACGAACCCGTCAATTTCTTCGGTACGAGCCGTCCGGAGGGGGAAACGAAAATCATCCCCTCCACTTGGCATGAAACGGGTCTTGAATTGTTCGGTACGCTGGGTAAGGGATGGGCTACGTTCGACTACCAAGCTATGGTAGTGACCGGCCTCAACGCCAACGGTTTCGACCGTAAGACTTGGGCCGGAAGCGGCAAGACCAGCATCTTCGAGTACGACAACTTCACTTCACCGGCTTACGTGGCCCGCGTGGACTACCGTGGAGTACCGGGCCTGCGCGTGGGAGCTTCATGGTATTTCTGCAACAATATAGCAGCCAACTCGGACAAACGGACGGTTTACTCGCGCTACGGTGACATCCCGGTAAGGATATACACGGTGGACGCGCAGTACATCAACCGCTTCCTGACTTTCCGTGGAAACTGCATCTTCGGCAACCTCGGCAAAAGCGACAAGTTGAGCCAAGCCAACCTGAACTTAGGAAACAACAGTCCTTATACCCGTGCTACACCTATCGCCAAGAAAGCCGTGAGCTACGGCGCGGAACTGGGCTTGAACCTGCAAGGCATCGCAGGCACCCCCAAATGCCCCGCCCTTTACCCGTTCGCGCGTTACGAATACTACAACCCGCAGGAGAAGGTGATTGCCCGTCAGGGCCCTGATGACCGCGAGAAGGTAGGCATGTGGACGGCTGGCCTGAACTGGAAAGCCTTGCCGAACTTAGTGTTCAAAGCCGACTACACGACCCGTAAAATCGGCGGAGGAAAATACAACAGCGAAAACGAGTTTGCCATCGGCGTAGCCTACATAGGCTGGTTCTGGAGCAAATAACAAGAGAATATATCATTTCAAATCATTCATAAAAAAACAAAATCATGAAAAAGAAATTTTTCTATTCAGCCTTGTTCCTGATGGGAATGGCCTTTACAGGTTTCACCGCTGCTTCTTGTAGCGATGACGATGACAACACCGGCAATGGCCCGGGTACGAACCCCGGCACCGAAGGCAACGGTGGCTTGGACGCTGCTGCGAATTTGGACTACAATGCGGAGAACGCTGCCAGTTGGCGCAACTATTCGCGCCAAGTAGCCATATTGTTGAAGAAGGATGCCACGACCCTCTATGACAGTTGGGAGACTTCCTTCCAAGGCGGGGATGCTTTCAAAAAGACTTTCACGGAACACAATGGCGGAACTTATACGTCTGCATTGAGCTGTATCGAACAAATCATCGACAAGTGCGTGGAAATCACGGACGAGGTGGGTAACTCCAAAATCGGCGACCCCTACAACAAATGGACGGCCGGACAGCATACCGAAGCCCTCTACGCCGTAGAGTCTTGGTACAGTTTCCACTCACGTGACGACTATTCCAACAACATCCGTTCCATCCGCAACTCTTACTTCAACAGCCTGGACAGTACAATCAGCAACAACTCCTTGTATAAATTGGTTGAAAAGATTGACCCTGCGTTGAACACGAAGATTGCCAACGAAATCGAAAGTACGAAGAACGCCATCCTTGCCATCCCGCAACCGTTCCGTAACAACATCGGTGACGCACAGGTTCCTGTGGCACAATCGGCCTGCGTGGCTTTAGGAGTAACCCTCAACCAAGAATTGAAGGCTGCCATCCAAAACGCATATAACAACGGAACCATTACCGACGCAGAAATGGATCTCGTAGTAAGCGGTTTCGTGAACAATGTGGTACTGCCGACTTATAAGGACTTGAAAGAAAAGAACACTGCCCTCCTCGCAGCCGTAGAGGACTTCTACAACACTCCGAGCGATGACACTTTCGAGGCAGCTTGCGAAGCATGGTTGGTAGCCCGTATGCCGTGGGAACAGAGCGAAGCGTTCTTGTTCGGCCCGGTCGACATCCTCGGCCTTGACCCGAACATGGATAGTTGGCCTTTGGATCAGGTAGCCATCGTCAACATCCTGAACTCCGGCAACTTCGACGACCTGAACTGGGAAGACGGTGACTCGGAAGACGAAATCTCTTCTTCACAAGAGGTAAGAGGCTTCCACACGTTGGAGTTCCTGTTGTTCAAGGATGGTAACCCGCGTACCGTTTCTGCACAATAAATCCGACTCATAAGTTCACTGTATCAATTAAAAGTGAAGACAGTCCTCACAAAGGCTGTCTTCACTTATGTGGTATAAAAAAGGAACTATAAAAACAGACATATCACAATGAACCATACTGTAAAATATTTAGCCCTGTTCTCCTTAGCCTTCAGCCTCGCCGCCTGCGATGACGACGGATTGGACGTGAGGGACGTGGAAATCCCGCAAGGTTACGCCCTTTCGGCCGGAATCTCCACCATTTTCCTCAACAGCTCCGTGGCCTACGACACGCAGGCCGACTGGATCGATGCCGACCCCGACTATGCCATGCGCTTCCGCGACGGCGACGGACTGTACGACGACACGCGTACCATCTCGGGAGGCCTCGGCCCGGTCTATGCAGGATATTCCTGCGGAAGCTGCCATCGCAACGCCGGACGTACGAAACCGGAGTTATGGAACGGCGGAGGCAGCTTCGGCGAAGGGGGAAGCGGCTCTTACGGCTTCTCTTCCATGTTGGTGTATATCAGCCGCAAGAACGGCGCATTTTTCCAGAATTATGGCCGCGTACTTCATGACCAAGCCATCTACGGCGTTAAACCGGAAGGCAAGTTGAGCGTCAAATGGCATTACGAGAAAGGGGCATTCCCCGACGGAGAACCCTACGAACTGTGCTATCCCGAATACAGCATCAGCGAATGGTATGCCGACAGCATCGCGCCCGAAGACTTGTTCTGCACCGTCAGAATCCCGTTGCGCCATGTCGGCATGGGGCCGATGATGGCCATCGACCGCCACGAAATAGAGCAACTGGCCGCGAAGAGCAACTACCCGGAATACGGTATCAGCGGACGCGCCAACTATATCACGGAAAAAGGGAAACTGCAATTAGGGCTGAGCGGCAACAAAGCACAGCATGCCGACCTGACCGTGGAGCTTGGCTTCAGCAGTGACTTGGGCGTCACGAACAGCCGCTATCCGGAAGAGATCTGCGAAGGACAGCTTCAGATGCAGGACGGAAGCATGATGGGACTGACATACGACCAGTTGGACATCAGCGCGGAAGAAATGGAGGATGTGGACTTGTACATGCAGGGCCTTGGTGTACCGGCCCGTCGTGACGTGAACGATCCTACGGTGAAACGCGGGGAGGAGATGTTCTACCAAGCCAAATGCCACTTGTGCCATACCGTCACGCTGCATACCCAACCCCGTGGTTCCACTTTGCTGTTAGGTACGCAACTGACGTGGTTGGGCAGCCAGACCATCCACCCCTACTCCGATTTCCTGCTTCACGACATGGGAAGCGAAATCATGGGTGTAGGATTGAACGACAATTACGTAAGCGGACTGGCTCGCGGCAATGAGTGGCGCACCACTCCACTTTGGGGTATCGGGCTACAGGAAAAAGTCAACGGTCACACTTACTTCTTGCACGACGGACGCGCCCGTAACTTTACCGAAGCCATTTTGTGGCACGGCGGAGAAGGAGAAGCCTCGAAAAACCTGTTCAAACAGATGAAGAAAGAAGACCGTGCGGCACTCATCCGATTCCTGCAATCCTTATAACAAGAAGACGAAAGCCTCTTGACAGAACAAGCATCAAACAAAGAAAAAAACAAAAAACAATGAAAAAAATATTTGCGATGACCCTATTGGCGGCTCTCCCTCTTGCCGCCATGGCACAATATGAAGAGGGTAGCGAAAACGGCGTGGTGTCCCTGGCCGGACGCGAAGGGTTCTCCATCCAAACGAAGAAAGCCGACTTTGTGTTCAAACCTTACCTGTTGGTGCAGACTGCGGCTCACATCAATTGGTACGACGACGAAGGCCTGGACAAGGCTTACAACCAAGACAACTTGGCTAATTCGGGATTTGCCGTACCGTATGCCGTACTCGGATTTACGGGAAAAGCGTGGGGCAAGGTATCGTTTAACCTCTCTATCAATGCAGCAGCCAGTGGCGGAGCCATCCTTCAGCAGGCATGGATCGATGTGGCTATGAAAGAAGCTTTTGCCGTACGTATCGGTAAATTCAAGACTCCCTTCTCTCACGGTTACCTGACGACGCTGGGCGAAACCATGATGCCTACACTCCCGACTTCGCTGACCGCGGCGGTCATCATGCCTTATTCGTTGAACGCCGTCACACCGAACATCGGGACGGGATTCGATCTCGGTGTGGAAATCCACGGTTTCGCAGCCAATAAGTTCGGATATGAAATAGGAATCTTCAACGGTACCGGCGCATCGGTCAACACGGCTACGAAAACCATCAGCGACGACTGGCACATCCCGTCCCTGCTCTACGCCGGACGTTTCACCTTCATGCCGAAGGGTATCATGCCCGCCACGCAGGGTAACCCCGACCGCCTGCACGAAGACAAATGGATGTTAGGCGCAAGCGCCAACCTGAATGTGGAAAGCGAGAGTGAAAGCACCAACGACACCCGCGCCGGACTGGAGTTTGCCATGCTGAAAAACAAGCTTTATATCGGAGCCGAAGCCTACTACATGCACGTGGGATTCACCGACCGGCAAAAGATAGACAAGACTTACGATTTCTTGGGCGGCTACGTCCAAGGCGGTTATTTCGTGGCTCCCCGCGTACAGGTTGCCGCACGTTACGACTTCTTTAACCGCAACGGTGTGGACACGAATGGTTTCCTCAATATGCCGGCCGTAGGATGCAATTATTTCTTCAAGAACTGTAACCTGAAACTGCAAGCCATGTATCAGTTCATCGGACGCACCGGACACGACACGCAACTCGACCGTGACAACGACGACCTTGGGTTGGCCAAGCACTCAGGTACCATACAGTTGCAATACTCTTTCTAATATTCGTTAATTCAGCCGATAAAGAATTTACAATGAAAAAAAACTATGGTATATTTGTTCTCCTGTCTGTAGCAATGGGACTCACCGCCTGCGACGACGGCTCCATCCCACGGAAGGAACACACGGCTACGCACACCGGCTTTGCGGCCAAACTGACCGGGCACATCACCGGTGCGGACAGTTGGCCGGAATATTACCAGCTTGTGTTGGCCGGGTTCGGAGACAGCGAATACGCGACTACGCAAGTGCTCGTCAGCCCCGATGCGAACAGCAACGTGAGCCTCACCCTGCCTAACATCGGGAACGACGTGAAAACCATCGAGCTATGCGTGACCAACCGGTTGCGCAAACGTGTCCTGACGTATCAAAGTCTGGATGTAGCTTCGATTTCGGGAGATACGCTCTACATGGATGCCGGACAGGTGGATGCCCACATGTATGCAGCCATACAAGAGAACATATTTGACAAAACCTGCGCACAGTGCCACGGAGGAAGCACCTCTCCCGCAGCCGGACTTTACCTGACGGCCGACAAGAGCCATGCCAGCCTTGTAAACCAACCGTCTACACAGGTCGAGGACGGCATCCGTGTCATTCCGGGCAACGCCGAAGAAAGCATCTTGCATAAGGTTATCAATCCTGGCAATGTACTCGGCTTAGGTTTCAGTCACGAAAATATGATAACTTCATCAACCGACCTGCGGCTTATAGACGAATGGATCAACGCAGGCGCCAAAGAATAGGAACAACATGGATAAAAGCAAAGTTTTTTGGGAAGATCTGGGTGTAACGGCGGAAATATCCGCCTTTACCCCACAAGATAAGATAGAAGAGTTCCACGTCATGTTGCATGTGGAGCCGAGAGCCGAACTCTTCGACGGACAACTCAAACGAATTTACGAAGGAGAGGAACGGCTGTTGCGGTTGCCGCAGGTCATGGGTGCCGACGTCATCCTGAAGCGATACTTTCTCAGCGATTCGACCAACCAACAGCCTCTGATGAAGCAGGAAGCGGACTGTTCCGTATCCGTCATCCAGCAACCACCGCTCGACGGCAGCAAGGTGGCCGTATGGCTGTATCTGCAAAAAGGCAGCAAGGTAGCCAACGTGAACGGTGTCATCGTGGCGGAACACAACGGTTACCGTCATTTATGGAAGATGGGCATGCACGAACACAAGGGCGACTCGGCCTGGCAAACGGAATCTCTGCTCATCAGTTACGAGGAAACCTTACAAAGCTTCAACGCCACGCTGGCAGACAACTGTATCCGTACGTGGTTTTTCGTACGCGATGTAGACACGCAGTACGCCGGCATGGTGAAAGCGCGTAAGGAAAACTTCGCCGAACAAGGACTCACCGAACGGACCCACTACATCAGCAGTACGGGCATCGGCGGACTGCCCGCAGACACACGGGCCTTGGTACAGATGGGAACGTATGCCCTCACGGGGTTTGAACCTTCACAGCAACGCTACCTGTACGCCCCCACCCACCTGAACCCTACTTATGAATACGGGGTTACGTTCGAGCGGGGTACCGTCATGGAATACGGCGACCGTGCTCATGTATTCCTCAGCGGCACGGCCAGCATCAACAACAAAGGGGAAGTGGTGCATGTGGGCAACATCGTGAAACAAACCAAACGCATGTGGGAAAATGTAGGAGTCCTGCTTGAAGAAGGTGGCGCATCATTCGACGATGTCATGCAAATCATCGTTTACCTGCGCGATGTCTGCGATTACCCGACCGTGAAAGAGATGTTCGACCGACGGTTCCCCGACACTCCGAAAGTCATCACCTTGGCACCGGTATGCCGACCTACATGGCTTATCGAAATGGAATGTATTGCCGTGAAAAAACGTTGCAACGAAAAGTATCTCGACTTTTAAGGACTTATCCGGTACATTCCCTCTACATCATGAAGTCAGTTCCTTTCATACTACTTTTTTGTGCTGCCGCGGGCATCGGTATATCCACGTTTGTGGAAGATGCCCACGGCACGCCTTTTATCCAGACCTACGTTTACGGCACCTGGTGGTTCAAACTGTTATGGACCGCCGTCGTGGTCACTTCGGCCGCACTTTTCGTAAGCCGTAAAATGTGGAAAAACTTTCCGCTTCTCGTCCTTCATCTCAGTTTCGGCGTGATATTCGCCGGAGCGCTCACCACCGCCTTTACCGGACATAAAGGAATATTGCACTTGCGTAAAGACCAACCTACGGGAGAATATGTCAACGAACGGAAACAAGTGGCACGCCTGCCTTTCATAATGCGTTTAGACAGCTTCCGCATAGCATATTATCCGGGCACGGAAGCTCCTGCCGACTACGTGAGCCAAATCTCCTGCCAGCATATCGACGGCGACATCTTTGCCCGGCCAATTGTTTCCATGAACCGGATTTTTTCTGCACAAGGGTACCGTTTTTACCAGTCTTCCTACGATGAAGATTTGGAAGGCAGTTGGCTTTCGGTAAACTATGACCCTTGGGGGACGGGCATCACCTACACCGGTTTCTGCCTGATGGGGTTGGGTTGCCTGCTCCTGCTGTGCGCCCGGGACGGAGGCTTCCGCCATCTGCTAAGGCATCCGCTGATCCGGAAAGGCGGACTGTTCCTAATAGCCTTGTTTTGGGGCTGTCAACTGAAAGCCGACCCGGCCTTGCCCGTAGTCAAGCGGGTACAAGCCGACAGTCTGGCTATCCAACAAGTGGTTTACAACGACCGCGTCGCCCCGTTCAACACACTTGCACGGGATTTCGTACAAAAAATATACGGACGACCATCCTTCCACGGAATCACTCCGGAACAGGTGGTGAGCAGTTGGATGCTCTACCCCGAAGAATGGAACCGCACTCCCATTATCCGTATCAAAAATCAGGAGTTGCGCACCGCTTTAGGCCTTAAAGAAGAATATGCCTCGCTCAATCATTTGTTCGACGGGACACAATACAAGCTACAGCCTTTATGGCAACGCGAACAAGGCAACCGGAGCAAACTGGCCCAGGCCATACAGGAAACGGACGAAAAAGTAGGACTCATCCTCATGCTCCGGCAAGGCACACTCGTCCGTCCGCTACCGCCCGACGTTTCACCTCTCAGTACCCGGAAAGTCAACGCCGAACTGTGGTACAACCGTATTCCCTTCAGCAAAATCCTGTTCATGGTCAACCTCACTTTAGGCTTTGCCGCCTTCGGATTATTCATGTTCAGGATGCTGACAGGCCGTAAGGAGAAAGCCGTAAGCCGACGGGTATGGGGCACAGCCCTCTGCCTCACCACCCTATTCCATGCCACAGGATACGCCTTGCGCGGTTACATCAGAGGCGGTTTCCCCCTGAGCAACGGATACGAAACGATGCAGTTCGTCGCTCTGGCAGTCCTCCTGACCGCCTGCCTGCTTCAACGGAGGTTCCCTTTCACCCGGCCTTTCGGTTTCCTGCTTTCCGGCTTCACCCTGCTCGTGGCCTACTTGGGTGAGATGAACCCGCAAATTACGCCCCTCATGCCGGTATTGGCATCCCCGTGGCTGAGTTGGCACGTGTCGCTCATCATGATTTCATACGGCCTTTTTGCTTTCACCTTTCTGAACGGTATCCTGGCCTTGTGTCTTATAGGGAAACAAAAAAACACGGCTTCGCCGATTACAGGAGAACAAATCGAACAACTCACCTTGTTGAGCCGCCTTCTGTTATATCCGGGCACTTTCCTGTTGGGCATAGGCATTGTGTTGGGGGCCGTATGGGCCAACGTGTCGTGGGGCAGTTACTGGTCGTGGGACCCGAAAGAAGTGTGGGCACTTGCGGCGTTCATCATTTACGGCATCTCTTTCCACCGGAAAAGCCTGCCCTATTTTCAACGTCCATGGCTATTCCATGGCTATATGATCTTCGCTTTCGCCGTAGTCCTGATGACCTACTTCGGAGTCAATTATCTGCTCGGTGGCATGCACAGCTATGCCAATTCTTAACAAAATCACTACTATCAGGTATTGCACAAGCCGGATTTTGCAAGTAATTTTGCACGCTGTATAATTATATATAGGTAGTAATGATGAGATTATCGGATGTCAACACGAACGAAACCGTGATGATATCACACATAGAAGGCAGCGGAGCCTTCAGAGCCCGCTTGAGTGAAATGGGGTTTGTCACAGGGAAAACCGTCAAGAAACTGTTTACTTCTCCTGTGGGAAATCCTATTGTTTTCGAACTGATGGGAGGACAAATCGCCCTGCGAAAGAGCGAAGCTGAAAAAATACAAGTCACTGTTTCGGGCACGGCAAACGTTCCATCTACGACACCGGAAGCGGACATCCCTGCCCCATCCACAGACATTTCCACAGACATTCCGACTCAAAAGCATCGTTCAGACCGGCATCAACGAAGAAGCGGAACCGTTATGCCGCCGTCTCCACACACGGGATGCCCCAGTTGCGGTCCTTCCGGACGTCGCATCACCACCGACACGCCGGCCGAAGCCGGAGTGATTACAATAGCTTTGGTCGGTAATCCGAATTGCGGCAAGACCTCACTTTTCAATGCAGCCTCGGGGGGACACGAACGTACCGGTAACTACAGCGGAGTGACCGTCAGCAGTGTCGTGGGAGAAATGGTCTTCGACGGACGGAAAATCCGTTTGGTAGACCTGCCGGGAACCTACTCTATCCGTGCTTTCAGTCCGGAAGAGGCGTATGTGGCACACGAACTGGAAAGCGGCCGGATAGATGCCGTCATCAATGTGCTCGACACAACCAATCTGGAACGGAATCTGTTGCTCACCATGCAACTGAAGGAACGGAACCTGCCGCTCGTCGGAGCCTTGAACATGTATGATGAGTTTGAAGAAAGCCAAAGTACACTCGACATCGAAGAACTGAGCCGTCGTTTGGATATGCCTCTCTACCCTACCGTAGCCCGTAAGCGCATCGGTATCGATACCCTGCTGAAAAAAGCCATCGAACTGGCCGACCAACATATTGCACTTCACCGTGCAGGCATACAAGGACATACCCACGAGGCCGCCTGCTGCAACGATCCGGAGCACTGTACCCACTGTAGCGGAAAAGGAGCTCATCCAGAAGATATGGACGCAGACAACGGAAGCGACACGGCCTGTCCGTGCCCTGAACGCGAACACGAAGATGTGGAACGCTATTCCCATATCGGACAAATACTCGACGGCATTTACATTAAAAAACACGGACGCAGTCATCAGGTCACCACAACGTTAGACCGACTGCTGGCCAACCGCTGGATTGCCTATCCGTTGTTCGTGGCCATCATGTGGTTCATCTTTTGGGTCACGTTCACCATCGGACAATATCCCATGGACTGGATAGACAACGGTGTGGCGTGGCTCACCGCCCTTTGCGAGAGCCAAATGCCCGAAGGCACGCTGCAAGCTTTGGTTTGCGACGGCATATTAGGCGGCGTGGGCAGCGTCATTGTCTTCTTGCCCAACATCCTGATTCTTTATTTCTTCATCTCCATATTGGAAGATTCGGGCTATCTGGCACGTGCCGCCATGTTGGCCGACCCGTTGTTCAACAAACTGGGACTACACGGAAAATCCTTCATTCCCATGCTGATGGGTTACGGATGCAACGTACCGGCCGTCATGGCTACCCGTACGATAGAAAATCCCAAAAGCCGTATGATTACCATGCTGGTCACTCCGATGATTTCATGCAGCGCGCGCATTCCGGTGTATGTAGTATTTGCCGGGGCATTCTTTCCCCAAAACGCCTCCACCGTCATGCTCTGCCTTTACGTGTTCGGGACGGGTATGGCCTTGTTTGTAGCATGGGTATTCAGCAAGATCTTCATGCGTCGGTATGAAAGCCATTTCGTCATGGAACTCCCTCCTTACCGCCTGCCCAGTTCGCGCGGTGTTTGCCGCCATACGTGGGAGAAAGGACGCCAATACTTACGTAAGATGGGAGGCATCATCTTGGTGGCCAGCATCGTGATTTGGGCTTTAGGACATTTCCCCACGGGAAACGGTGAACTGACAGAAGCCGAACAACAGGAACAATCCTACATGGGCCGGATAGGCCATGCCATCGAACCGGTAATCCGTCCGTTAGGTTACGATTGGCGAATGGGCGTAGGTATCATAGCCGGTGTCGGCGCAAAGGAACTGATGGTCAGCACACTCGGAGTGTTGTACAACTGCGCGGCCGAAGACGCGGAACCGGAAACCACCGAAGACGCTTCGCAGACCCGCTTGGCGCAAATACTAAGCCAGCACACCACACCCGAAGCCGCATTGAGTTACATGATCTTCGCACTGCTTTATTTCCCTTGTCTGGCTACGATTGCAGCCGTCAAAGGAGAAAGCGGCACATGGAAGTGGGCCATTTTTACGGCGGTATACACTACCCTATTGGCCTATGTGACGGCTTTTGCCGTCTACCGCTTGGCATTGCTCTTTTAAGTAAATCATAGGGTTTCCCGACGAGGGGAGATAAGCGCAAAACAGCCTCATCGGGAAACCTTTCCACCATTATCAACGAAACACTACATTTTATGCTAAAAAAGATTTTCGCACAAAGCGCAACCTTGCGCCTTGCATACTTGTCGTGTGCCACCGCAATCGGCATGCAGTCTCCACTTTTCTGCCAACGGGTAAAATGGGAAATCTCCGGAACGACCGAAGGATTGTGGAACATCACCGACGGGAAAACCGGCTGGTGTAACCTGCTTGAAGTCTCGGCAGAAACCGGACTATGGAAAGACGCACAACTGGAAACCGCAGCCATTTCTACTTACAATCTGGGGATTCCGGTAGCCGGAGACTTACAAGCATTCAGTTGTATAGATGCCGGTCCGGACAAGGCCTTCCGTCTCATCGAAGCGGGAATCCGGCAAAACATCGGTGACAAGGGTTCCGTATATGCCGGACTGAGAAATATCGACATGGACCACTTTACGACCCCATTCACAGCTCTTTTCACCAACGCCTCGCACGGAAACTTCCCTATCTTGTCGGCCAACTTCCCGTTAGCCACTTATCCTTTGGCAGCCCTTTGCCTGCACACGGAATTCTCCCCCTTGCCAGGTCTCACCTTTCGCGAAAGCCTCTACAACGGCGTGGCCAGCGACCGTATCAATCGTCAGTTCCGTTTCTGCCCCCGTAGCGACGGGATGTTCAACATCGGCAGCCTGTCCTACCACATCGGCGAAGAAGAGCGCCATCATGGATATTATGCCGTGGGATATGCCCTCGGCTCCAGTCCGTCCGAAACATCCGCCGACAAAACTTTCAATTACGCTTTGTGGACCTTGATAGAACAACCCCTCCTGCATGTCGGCGAAAGCCATTTGGGAGCCATGTGGCAGGGTGGCACGTCGCCGGCTTCACGCAGCACATGCCGTCATTACTGGGGAGCGGGGCTTATCTGGAGTAACATTCCGCCCCGGATGACCCAAGTGGGATTGGTGGTCAACCGTGCCCTCTATGCCGACGGCCGGGAAACCGACGTGGAACTGACCGGAAGCTTTCCCGTATGCAACCATTTCACCCTCCAGCCGGCCGTACATTGCATCAACACCAACGGGAACTACACTGCGGCAGCACAACTGCGGGCCATATTGGAATTCGGAAACTGAACCGGGTCATAAAGGAAGATTGCCACGTCCGGCTCTCGTCTATTAAACATCAAAAACAGATAGGCAAAGACGGACAGCAAACGGAATAAAAAGAAAATCGCGATTAAGCGAGCGCAGACCGAGCTTGCTCGAAGTCTGCCGAGTGGGAGCGCTTTATGCAAATAACGGCCTGTTTCCTTTTCCTTTCCCGCGGTTTGCAGTAACTTTGTGCGGTAAACACAAAGCATAACGACATGACAACAACATCTCCCGCTTCGGCTGTTCCCTATACCCATACCCTTCCCTGCGGCATGCGCGTCATCTGTGCCCCTTCTGCCACGGATGTGGTATATTGCGGCATCGCCGTCGATGCCGGTACACGCGACGAACTGCCGGACGAAAACGGGCTGGCACACTTTTGCGAGCACCTGACTTTCAAAGGGACGCACCGGCGCCGCTCCTGGCATATCCTGAACCGCATGGAAAGCGTAGGAGGGGACTTGAACGCCTACACGGGCAAAGAGGAAACCATTTACTACACGGCTTTCCTGAAAGAACACTTCGCACGCGCCGTGGATCTGCTGGCCGACATCGTGCTGGGCAGCACCTATCCCCAAACAGAGATGAACAAAGAGGTGGAGGTGGTCATCGACGAAATAGAAAGCTACAACGACTCGCCTTCCGAATTGATTTTCGACGATTTCGAGAATCTGATTTTTTGCGGCCACCCTTTGGGACGTAACATCCTGGGCGAAGCCGGATGCCTGCGCGGATTCCACAGCGAGGACATCCAACGTTTCGCCCGGCGGCTGTACCGTCCCGACCGGATGGTTTTCTTCGTCTACGGACGCATCGAACCGGCATACGCCTGCCGGGAAATCACCAAAGCCCTGAAACGGGTGGCTTCCTCCTTGCCCGAAGGCCATCCTTTCCAGACGCTCCTCCAAACCGACGCTTCCCCTGCCCGGCCTGACAGGAACGATGCCGCACGTACGGCTGTACCGGAATACCGCCCCCAGACCGTCACGCTGCACAAAGACACCCATCAGGCACACGTCATGATAGGCGCACGGGCCTACAGTGCCCGCGACCCGCGCCACCTGAGCCTCTACCTGCTGAACAATATCCTGGGAGGCCCGGGCATGAACTCACGCCTCAACCTGAGTCTGCGCGAGAAGCACGGACTCGTATATACGGTGGAAAGCGTCATGACCACTTACACCGACACCGGCTTGTGGAGCGTATATTTCGGCTGCGACCCTCACGACGCGGCACGTTGCCGTCGGCTCGTGCTGAAAGAACTGCGGCGGCTGGCCGAAGCCCCGTTGGCTCCCCATGCGTTGGAAGCCGCCAAACGGCAAATCAAAGGCCAGATAGGCATCTCTTACGACAACTTTGAAAACGTGGCGTTGGCCATGGGAAAGACGTTCCTGCATTATGACCGGGCACGCGACCTGAACCGTCTGTACCAAAAGATAGACGGGTTGACGGCGGAAGACCTTCATGCCGTGGCACAGGAGCTTTTCCGTCCCGAAAACTTGACATTCCTCATCTACCGATAGCCCTCTCCAGAGGGCCATAAATCATTCTCAGCCGAACGTAAAACGAATCTCAGCCAAACGAAATTTCAATCGCCTGAGATTGATTTTTCATTTGGCTGAGATTGATTTTCCTCTCTCCAGAGAGTAACCAAGTACCCTTTTGAAAGGTGCTTCAAAGAGGGCTTAACCTGCTCTTTTACTTCAAGATAACCTTTCGCACGACAGGCGTTCCGTCCCCTTCGGTCTCGCAGACGACAAGGTAGAGGCCACGGCTCATCCCGGACACATCAAAAATACATACATTTCCTTTGGGACGGGCAAGGGCGGTCTGCATGCCCCCCACCGTCACGAGACGCACCTGTTCCAACGGAACGGACGACTGCACCACAACGCGCCCTTGTGCTGTCCCGACCGTCACGTCCGGTATCATCCCTACCGTTTCCACGCCGGAAGGGTCGTACATCAATACGGCGGCTTCCGAATCGGAGGTCTCGCCGAAACGCCCGGTAGCCCGTACGGTATAAATGTTTTCACCGGCAAGCGGTTCGGCATCCGTAAAGGTCACGTCCGGCGTTTCGCCTAACTTTATTCCGTTGCGGTACACGGCATATCCTTCTACCATGGTTTCCGAAGGAGCGGAATAAATCTCCACGTCGTCGATTTGCCACCAGTAAGACAACCCGACATCGTTCGTGTCGTAAGCATGGAAAGCCACGCGCATGCGGTCGGACTGGTATGCGGAAAGGTCGATGGTGATTTTCACATATTGGTTCAGCACATCGCAGTCTTTGATTAAGTCGTATACCGGTGTCCATGTTTCCCCACCGTCGGTACTCACTTCCACATAATAGTATTGGTTTTTGATGTCCTTCTGCGGAGCAATGGACTTGCTCCAGAATGACAATTTGCGGCCATAGGCGAACACGGGAGAAGTGAGGCGTACATCCTGATGTACACCTTCCCATGATTCTTTCATATACATGGAATAGTTCCCACTGTAAGGTTCATAGTGCTTAGCGGATTCTTGCCAAGTCCAACCCCTATCGCCTACATTTTGTATGTCCCAGCCGTTGGGATTGGCCGTATCTTCAAAACCGTCCGACAACACGGGAGCACCCTCTTGCGGAGCCGTCCATGCCAGTTCCACCTTCCCGTCCTCCGTCACGCGGGCGGACAAGCCGGACGGGGGCAGAATGACATTAGACTGTTGATGTACGGTCAATATGGTTTTCAGTCCGGCATCCGAAGGCGAAGTGAAGGCCAGTTCCGCCTTGCGCGTCTGTGCCGTGGCGTTTTCGGTCAGGGTTTCCAACGTGACGGTGGTCTTTCCCGCTTCTCCCTGCTGCGGTGCCAGTTTCAACCAATCGGGTAAACCGGACACAGTCCAGTCTACATCAGCCTCCACCGAAAACTCGAGCTTATCGCCCGCCGCACCGCCAAGCGTTACAGCCTCTTCGGACAGTTTGATCTGATGTCCCAGGTTCTCCAGATTGAACGAAAGGGTTTCGCCACACGATGAGATATGCGTCAGGGCAAAGCGTGCCACCGTACCGTCGCTATAAAAAGGCTTCACTTCCGCATCGCCTCCAAAAGCCGTACGCCCGCTCTCCTCGCTGAAAGCCGCTTTTTCTATGTTCCCGTCAGCAGTTGTCGTTCCGCCCGGCCGGAAAATGTATACTTCGTCCAGACGGGTTGTCCCGTTGTAGTTCACGTTACCGCCCGTATAAGCCGGATTGATACGGTAAACCAACAGGCCGGATTCCGGCAGCCCACTATCGAACGTGCTGCCCTCCCTACGGCGATATTCCACCACAAAATATTCTTCGGAACCGATGGGCCTGATTTTATAAGCCACATTCTCTTTCTTCTCTCCCCCGACCGGATTCAACACGTATGTGCCCGGTTCCGAAATCTCCGGAATCTCGTCTATCCAACCGCAATAGCGGTACTTCGTATAAGCCGACATCTGCTGGGGGACAAGCAGGTTGTCGGACATCAAATCCCAGACACCCACGGGATTCAGGTCGTCGTTCACGTGGTAGAGGTCGTACGTCCCCAAGGAATGCGACATTTCGTGGCAAATCACTCCGGTGTTCAACGGCACGGGTTCCAACGACGCCCAACCGTTCGCATCATCGAACACCATCAGGTAACCGACCAGTTTCTTACCTTTTATATATATGGCCTTTTCATCGGGCAAAGCCAGGTCGGAACGGTGCGGCCACAACAAATGGCGGTTGCTCAACTCCGAACGTCCGCTCAACACGATACACATGTTATCTACGATGCCGTCGTCGTCCGCGTCCAACGACGCGTCCTCCGGAAGCGCATCGGAAAGCCAAGCCGCCACTTCGCGTATGAGGGCTTGCTCGCGTGCCGCCTTGTCCACGTCGTCCTCATAACCGAGTTCATTAATCGAGCTTTTCTCCTTATAATATCCCCTCTCCCGGCTGGCACGATAGGATATGACCCGGCCGTCCACCGCTTCCGGGAAGAAACTGCTCTTCCAGGCAAGTTGCCCGTAAGAAGCCTCGCGGAAATAGTTGTATACGGAGTTCGCCCCCTGCGTGTCGTCATTAAACAACTGTTCGTACGCAGAAAAAGGACGCTCGAACATCTCGTCGTTATCTTCGTCCAAGAAACGCACGAAACAAACCAAATTACTTAAATCTCCCTTGTTCTTTTCCGCCCAAACCGGAATCAGGCCACACAAAGCCAGAAACAAAAGAAAAAACCTACAAGAATAAACTTTCACCATAACCGTTCGGCATTTGATTGATACTATCCGCAAAGATATTCATTTTTCCATACGATGCCGTGATTTACTTTCTTTTTTTCTATTCCGGGATGTAAAAACGGCTCCAAAAGTCCTTATTCGCATAAACCGGATACATTTCGAACAGTTTTGTCCTTCCACCATACAAGTTGACTAAGAGTACATTGAAAGTCTATCTCTTAGTAAGAGAGCGACATTTCATTTACAACGGGCAGTTACACTTACAAAATGAAGAGTCAAATGCTTATTTGGTGAACTTAATTATAGTCTTTGTTGCATTAAAACAGGCATTTTGTTTTGCGGATTTCGTCCTTTTGCTTATCTTTGAGGGTGTTATAGGATTGCATAATTATGCAATCGCTCTCTTACTAAGAGAGCAACCGGTTCGCAGAAAGAATAAAAGCGGACAAAAAGAGGCTAAAAACTATTTTCTAATTAAAAACAAACGTTTATGAAGAAGTATCTACTCTCTATTCTATTCGCCATGTTCGGCATCATCACTTATGCACAAAACGAACCGGCCATCACGCTTACCGCCAAAGTGGAAGGCAAGCCATTGACTCTGAACTTCGCCGTTTCCGAAGCTGGTCACAAATTCAAAGTAGACTGGGGAGACGGAAATTTGGTTGAGACTGAAGAAATAGCCGTTGACGATGGTTGGACTACCACCACAGTGACAGGTACTCCTTTAGGAGAAGGCAAAATCAGTGTTTATGGCGAAAAACTTGTGGTGCTCGACTGTAGTTATGCAGCCAATGACGGTACCAAACTTACGGCCTTGGACGTAACAAAAGCCACGGACTTGACCAAGTTGACTTGCAACACTCATGAAATCACGACCCTCGACGTGAGCAAGAATGTGAATTTGACAGAGTTGGTGTGCAGCAATAATCCTATCACCTCACTTGACCTTTCGGCCAATACCCAACTGACCTCGCTCGACGGAACCAACATGTCGCTTACGGAAATCGACGTGACAAAGAACACGGCTCTCAAAAAACTGATGCTGAACGACAACCAGATTGAATCCATCGACCTTTCGGCCAATCCGGAACTAAGCACGCTCAACATCAACAACAACCTGCTGAGCGAGATAGACCTGAGCCAAAACACGGCTTTGGCCACAGTCAATATACAATCCAACAAATTAAGCACGTTGGATTTGTCTATGTGCGATAAGTTAAGCGTAGTTTTCTGCAACGGCAACGAAATTACCTCGCTCAAAGTGGGAAGCGTCAAAACCAGATTGAATTGCTCCGACAACCGCCTCTCGCTCGCCAACCTGCCATTGCCGGGAAGCAAATATTTCATTTATGCCCCGCAAAAAGGCATGCCCGTCGCCCAGCGTATCTGGCCCGGTGAGACGATAGACCTTTCCGCACAGGACAACCTCACCGGACTGGCCGCCGAAGCACAAAAGACCACATTCGTATGGAAGACAGGCGACACCGAACTGCAAGAAGGCACGGACTACACTGTGGAAAACAATGTATTCACGTTCCTGAAAGCTTTCGACGAACCTGTTTATTGTGAAATGGCCACAGCCGCTTTCCCGGACTTCGCCGACGCCAATATATTCAAGACGGAAAACGTGACCGTGGAAACCGAACCGGAACTCTACTTGACACTCACGGCACAGGTAGACGGAAACGAACGTAACCTGACTTTCGCTTCTACGACCGAAGCCAACCGCATCATCGTGGACTGGGGCGACGGCAAACGAGTGGCCAGTGAGGTTATCGCAATGGCAGACGAATACGGAACGACTACCACCGTAACCGGTACACCCGCAGGAGAGGGCCACATCAAAATCTACGCCCGTGAAATCTCAGTCTTCGGCTGCGACTCACGTGTGGACGGCGCACAAGTGACTGCCATCAACACATCAGCGGCCACCGACCTCCGTGAACTGAACGTGTATACCAACGCACTGAAGACATTAGACCTCAGCCAAAACGCGAATCTGGAAAAGCTGAACTGCTACAACAACAGCTTGGAAGAACTCGACCTCACAGGCAACAAGAAACTGACCCGTCTGGATGCCAAAGACACGCCTTTGGCCAAAATCGACTTATCCCAAAACACGGAATTGGATTACTTGTCGCTCAACAACTGCCCGATAGAAGCCATCGACTTATCGAACAACACGAAACTGTCCAGCCTATATCTGTTGAACTGTAAACTCGCTGACATAGACCTAAGTAAAAACACGGCTCTTACCTATGTCAACCTGAACAATAACCAACTGACTTCTTTGGATGTGACAGCAAGCGAGGCTTTAGGCACCTTGTTCTGCATGGGTAACCAATTAACGGAACTCAAGGCTGACAATGTGACCAAAAGCGTGAATTGCAGCAAGAACAACTTCACGTTGGCTACCCTCCCGGCACTGCCTTGCAAGACATATACTTACGCCCCACAAAATGCCATGCAGATTGCAGCGGAAGTAAAAGCGGGCGAAACCGTAGACCTCTCGGCACAGGACAATATCTCCGGACTGCTTGATTGCAAAGTAAAAACCACTTATACTTGGTTGACCGAAGACGGCGAAGCTCTCGTGGCCGGAACAGACTACACCGAAGAGGAGGGCGTGTTCACGTTCTTGGTGAAACAAGACGTGCCCGTGTACTGCGAAATGACCACCGCCGCATTCCCGAAATTCAGCGGTTCAAATACGTTCAAGACCACAACCACACTCGTAGAAGGCGGAAGCAGCATAGAAGGCACACGCCACAATGCTCCTGTCATTACGGCCACGCGTGGCAACGTCCTGATAACGGGACTGGCAAACGGTTGCGATGTGAAGGTTTACAACCTGTCCGGACAGACCATTGCCGTACAGACTTCAACCGGAAATGCCGTAAACTTCAGTCTCGAACCGGGCTTGTATATTGTAAAAGCGAATCACATTTCATGTAAAGTAAACGCTCAATAATACAACACATATACCGGAGAGGAGGGTAAGACAAGTTCTCATCCTCCTCTCTTATCTTCTACTGTCTACAAATCAATCATTCAAAAATAAGACGATCATGAGAAAAGGTACAGGAATAGCTTTCGTCTTGTTGGCCACCCTGGCTGTTTGCCAGCCGACTGAGGCCAAAAGAAAGAGCAAAAAGAACAAGAATGCAATAGCAGCACTGGTAAAAGACTCCGTCAATGCCGATTATAAAAAAGTGACTAAGAACGCCGCTGTACAGAAAGGTTTGTTCACCACCTTATACAATGCCAAAGAAGGAAAACTTTACTTCGAAATCCCGGACTCCGCTTTCGGGCGCACCTATATCCTGGCCAACCGTGTAGCGGCTACGAGCAACACGCGAGATTTCGTAGCCGGACAAATTGCCACACAGCCTTTATTGATTCGCTTCAGCAAGGACGAACGAAACGTGTACATACACCAAATACAAAGCAGCGACATCGTAGCGGGGACAGACCCTATAGAGTCGGCTTTCGACAAGAACTTTTATGACCCCGTGTTGAAAGGGTTTAAAATCGCGGCTCAAAACGGAAAGAACGTGGTGATCGACGTCACGGCCTTCTTCGGTGCCAACGAAAAAGCCATCAGTCCTATCAAGACTGATAATCCGTTAAGCAAATTGCTCGGAGGGGCCAACTCGCTCAAAGGAACTTTCGTGCCGGATGCCTCCGGTATCGTCAGCTCGAAATGTTTCCCGGAAAACATCGAAATCAAGAGCCGTCTTTCATTCACCCTCACCCCGCTCGGCCAACCTTACTCGGTCATCATGCACCGTTCGCTCTTCGCATTGCCTGACGACCCGATGCCGATGCGCCTGCAAGACAATCGCGTAGGTTTTTTCTACTCCGACAAGAGCATATACACTTCGGAACAAGACCGCCTCATCCGGCGCACATTCATCCATCGTTGGCGTTTGGAACCGAAGAAAGAGGATTTGGACAAATACTTCCAAGGTGAACTGGTGGAACCGCAGAAACCCATCGTGTTCTACGTAGATTCCGCTTTCCCCGAAAAGTGGCGCACGGCCATCCATCAGGGAATAGAAGACTGGAATACAGCTTTCGAGACTGCCGGTTTCAAAAACGCCATCAAAGCTGTGGATTATCCTAAAAACGACCCGGACTTCGACCCGGACGACATGCGTTACAGTTGCTTCAAATACGCTGCAACAGCCACAGCCAACGCCATGGGACCCAGCCATGTGGACCCGCGTACGGGCGAAATCCTTACCGGTGACGTCATTTGGTACCACAACATCATTTCTCTGCTCCACAACTGGCGTTTCGTACAGACAGGAGCGGTAGCCCCAAGAGTACGTTGCCAGGTATTCGACGACGACGTGATGCGCGAATCCATCCGTTATGCAGCCGCTCACGAAATCGGTCACACGCTCGGCCTCATGCACAATATGGGGGCAAGCTACTCCTTCCCTGTAGATTCGTTACGCAGCCCCTCTTTCACACAGAAGTACGGTACGACACCGAGTATCATGGACTACGCCCGCAACAACTTCGTCGCCCAGCCGGGCGATGTGGAACGGGGGGTGAAACTGACACCGCCCGTATTGGGTGTGTACGACATCCACGCCATCAACTGGGGCTACCGTCTGATTCCCGGTGCCTCGACTCCCGAATCCGAAAAACCGACATTGGACCAGTGGATAGCCGAAAAGGCCGGAGACCCCATGTATGAATTCGGAGCACAACAGCTTTTCGGCACCGTGGACCCGACCGACCAAACGGAGGACTTGGGCAACGACCATATCAAAGCCGGCAACTACGGCATCAGCAACCTCAAGATTCTGATGCAAAACCTCGAAACATGGAACATGGAACGCGGCGAACGTTACGACGAGATGGAAAACATGTACCGTGAAATCGTCAACCAATACACCCGCTACCTGCGCCACGTCATGCCTTATATCGGAGGTATCCGTTACGAAGAGATACGGCAAGGCGACGGCAAGGAAACCTCCAAACACTATATCGACCGCGACCGGCAGCGTGAAGCCATGCTTTGGTTGTTGGAACAAGCTCGTACCTACAACGAGTGGCTGACAGTGAAAGAGCTGATCGGTAAATTTGAAATCAACATGAACGTAAACGACAAATTGCAGACCATGATTGTCAGCTCACTCATCAACTCGGCCACACTTTACCGTATTCAAGAAGGCGGCCTCGTGGATCCGGTACACAATTTCCGGCTCGACGAATATCTGAACGAGGTCACCACAGCCCTCTTCAAGGCCCCGACCGGAGGCCGTTTGTCTGATGCCGAACAGAGCTTGCAAGCCGCGGCCATCGCCCTCATGTTGAAAAATACGGGACTGGCTCCTACGGCAAAGGCCTCGACAAGCCTCACAGGAGATGCGGCCGCACTCCACACAGGCACCATCGGGCAACCGACGACACCGGAAGATGCTTTCGACGAAATGACTTCAAGCTTCCCTTGCTCTTGCGGCATGAGTCACGGCAACGAGTTTGCCCGTATCAACTTCGGACTGCCCACGCTGACAAAGGAACAAATCGGTGCTCTCATGACCGGACGCTTGCGCAAGGTGCTCAGCCTTTATAAGTCGCGCCGCGCCGCTGCAACCGGTTCCACTAAAGATTTCTACGATTATCAGATTCTGCTCATCGAGCGGACATTTGCCAATTAAAAGCATTACACCATGGGAAAAAGAATAACTGCGCTGTTTATCGGCGCCTTATGTCTGGCCGGGGGACTGGCGGCACAAACTCCACAACCCATATTGAAAGGCAAGGTGATAGACCGCGGAGGCGAGACTGTCATCGGAGCCCACGTCAAATGGAAGAATGCACAAGGAGGAGCCGTAACCGATCTGGACGGTAATTTTTCGATTCCGGAAACAGGAACGGAACTGGTCATCTCATTCCTCGGATACAAAACCCAGACCATCAAAATCAAACCCGGACAGAAAAACCTGGTAGTCACGTTGGAAGACGACGCACAGGATCTGGACGAACTCGTCGTAGTAGGATACGGTACACAAAAGAAAGCTTCGCTCACCGGCTCCATCGAGACCATCAAGAGCGAAGACTTGTTGAGCCTGCCGACGGCCAACCTCGACGAAGCTCTTTACGGTCAGGTGGCCGGTCTGCAGGTCATGCAAACCACCGGTGACCCGAGTAGTGCCAAAGAAGCTAACCTGCATATCCGAGGTATCAATAATTCTCCTTTACTTGTCATCGACGGCGTACCGCGTTTCGGTACGACCACCAGCGATGGGGAAATGCGTCTGTCCGACCTGAATCCTGACGACATAGAAAGCATCTCCATCCTGAAAGATGCCGCTGCCGCAGCGGTCTACGGTGCCCGCGCCGCCAACGGGGTGATTTTAGTACAGACCAAACGAGCGTCCGGCAATCAAAAAGTGTCGGTCAACTACCGAGGCCAAATGAATATCCAGCAAGCCACACAATTGCCGGACTTCCTCGATGCCTACGAATACGCCAAGCTCTACAACCGTGCTGTGGAGAACACGCCGGGTACGGCCAACGCGGCCTACACTCCCGAACAGTTGGAAATGATACGCACGCACTCCAATCCGAACGTGTACGGCGATGAAAACCTGCTGGATTATCTGGACAACGTGGGCTACACCACTACGCACAGCATATCGGCCAACGGAGGTAACCAATACGTAAAATACTACATCTCGGGCGGATATACCCATTCCAAAGGTTTGTACAGCGGAGTCAACCGCGACCGTTTCAACTATTCAGCCAAACTGGATGCTACACTGACCAAAGGACTTGTGCTCTCGCTCGACATTACCGGTTCGCGCTCCAACAGCAAGAATTCCAGTTATACGACCATCGACAACGCCTACAACTCCTCTCCCCTCCAGGTATTGCGGTTCGACAATGGCTATCTGGCCAGCGTGGACGGCAGCAACCCGCTCATCAACGTGGAAGGCCTTGGAGGCTACATCAAAGACACGGGAAAGATGAACACCATTACGGCCAATTTGCGTTGGGAGCTGCCTTGGGTGAAAGGCCTCTCTGTCTATGCCCGGGCTACGTTCGACAACAATACCCGCATGGAGAAGACCTTCGACAAACCCGTTACGCTTTACACCTACGACCAGCAGACGGGACAGTTCGATACCGACCCGAACACGGTCTACCCGACCGCCAAAGTCTCCATCGAACAAATCGACCGTTTCGTAGACAACCAGCTTTATGAAGCCGGAATAAATTATAACCGTACGTTTGCCGCCAAACACGACGTAGGCGCCATGCTCGTAGCCAACTACCAACAGACGCACAACCAATACATGACGGGCGAAAACCAGAACGCCAGCATCTATCCGGAAACGATCGGGACAGCCGTGACCGCACGTCTGTTGGGTAGCGAGACTTACAACCAGCGTGCGTCCCTCATCGGACGACTGAACTACGGTTATGACTACCGTTACTTTGTGGAAGCCAGTTTCCGTGTAGACGGTTCCACTTATTTCCACCCCGATCATCGGTGGGGCTTCTTCCCTTCGGTATCGGCCTCGTGGGTGCTGTCTAACGAAACGTTCTTCAAAAACTGGAAACAAAAAGTGCTCTCTAATGTCAAATTCCGGGCTTCCACAGGTCTGCTCGGCGACGACGGACTGGTCGGAGAGTACTCTTACCTACTCACTTATATAGAGTCTACAAGAGAGGGTTATAACATAGGAGGTAATTACCGTCCGGGCATCATCATGTCTACAGGCAATTATCCCAATCCCGAACTGACGTGGGGAAAGTCGCACGACTATAACATCGCTGCCGACCTGGGGTTCTGGGACAACCGCTTCGGCCTGACCTTCGAACACTATTGGCGTTACGAAACGGACAAAATCACAGCCGCCCCGTCCTATCTCTACCCGCCCTCGACCGGCGTGGACGGCAACGTGCCCAACATGAACTTCAGCAAACTGAAAGCCTGGGGTTGGGACTTGACATTGACCCACCGCAACACCGTCGGCAAGGTGAAGTACAACGTAGATCTGACACTGGCCAAGAGTCAGGACAAATATCTGGATTTCGGCGATGAGTCGAGCGTTACTCCTAACCTGCGCCGTGTGGGACGCAGCAGCATGGTATGGTCGATGTATGAAGCCGAAGGCCTGTTCCAGTCGCAAGAAGAGATTGACAACTGGCCGCTCGATCAGGACGGACAAGGCAACGCCACACTGGCTCCGGGCGACATCAAGTACAAAGACCAGGACGGCAATCACGTGCTTGACACCAAAGACTTGGTTTACGTGAAAAATTCTTCCAACCCGGACTTTAATTTCAGTCTGCGCCTCGGTGCAAGTTACAAAGGATTTTTCGTCAACGTCATGTTCCAAGGCGCCACAGGTTACCAACAGAACATCAAGGAGCTTTACACCACGAACAGCGGAAGCTTACAGCGGTTCCAGAAATACCATCTGACGGATACCTGGACACCGGACAATCCCGGTGCCTCACTGCCGCGCATCAAATTTGCCACGGCTAATGACAACAACCGTAAAGAGTCAACTTTCTGGGTAAGAGACTGCGACTTCCTGCGCCTGAAATCCCTGTCATTGGGCTACGCCCTGCAACCGGCCGTGCTGAAGAAACTCAAGTTGACGTCGGCCAGCATTGCCTTGCAAGGCAGTAACCTGGTCACTTGGTCTTCACTCAGCGACTTGGGGATGGATCCGGAATCGTTGCGCGGCTATCCTATCCAACGTTCTTACGGAATCACCTTGAATTTAGGTTTCTAAGTCTAACTTCTTAAAACGAATCGTTATGGATTTGCATAAATCGCTTACACTCGGCATAGCCAAGCAAGCTTGCCTCTGTTCTCGCTTAATCGCGATTTTCAAAAAATATATCCTCTGCGGATTGTTTGCCGCCGGACTCACCGCTTTCACGGGCTGCGACGACCTGTTCCGCGACACACCCGTAGACAAGATGTCGGAAAAAGACATCTGGAAGAACCCCATGCTTTTGGACGAGTATGTCTTGCCATGGTATCGGAACATGAACTCCGGCTTCTCTACTTACGTTCCCACGACCATCGCTCTAGTCAAAAGTGCTTCGCGTTACTACATGCCCTGGTTCGGCGATCAGATAGTGCCCTCCAAGAACGACTATTACAATGCCGGTTACGGTGATTTACTGAAAAGCAACACCAAAGAAATCACCAACTGGGCACAAGTACAATGGTCGAACTACTATACACAGATACAGTCCGTAAACCGCTTGTTTGTCAACCAAGGCGAGATTGCCGAAGGTAGCCAAAAACAGCGTATATTGGGCGAGGCACATTTCTTCCGCGCCTACTATTATTATATGCTCTGGAGGCAGTTCGGTGGAGTAATGCTCATCCAAGAGCCTCTCGACCCGTTGAATGACAGCCGGAAATATCCGCGGGCCTCATACGAAGAAATGGTACGGGCCATCGTGAACGACGCCCGGGCTGCCGCCACCGTCCTCCCTTTGGAATATGATGCTACGGACGAGGGGCGCATCACCCAAGGAGCAGCTCTCATGCTGGTGGCTAAAACATTCCAATGGGCTTCGAGCGACGTATTTCAGAATCAGGAAAAAACGTATCTGGGCTTCACTGACGACCGTTCTCACGACATGCTCGACTCGGCACGGGTAGCCTACGAAACCCTCATGGGCTTGCAGTACTATGACTTGATACAGATAGCCGGAACGGATGAGGAAAGTATCAAACAAGAATACCGAAACATATTCCTCACCAAGAACAGCAAGGAATCCATTCTTGAAGTACAGCACTCTGACGACGGCAATTACGACACGGGCTTCGGCCATAAACTGGATCGTGACGCCGCCGCTCCCCACTTTACGGGCACGACGGCCGCTTATACGCCCACGCAGAACCATGTGGACGAATATGGCATGCGCGCCGGCCTCACTTACGATGCACAGCACCCTTATGTGGGACGCGACTACCGCTTCTACGCCAATATCCTGTATGACGGCTCCACCTATAACGGGCATGTCATGGACATACACTACACACGCGAAGGCAACAACGAAATCCCGGGAGAGGACCTGACGGCCTACGGCACGTCCACCACAGCAGCCGTGACCCGCACGGGCTACTATATGGGCAAGTTCGTCAACGAAAAACAACAAATCAACAACGATGAAGCCTACGCCAGCAGCCAGAATTACATCATCTGGCGTTATGCGGAAGTATTGCTGGATTATGCAGAAGTAATGTTCCGGTTGGGCAACACAGAAGCGGCACGTACCCAAGTGAACGCCATCCGCCGCCGTGCGCACATGGACGAGTTGCCCTCGCTCACATGGGAGCAACTGGTGAATGAACGCCGCGTGGAACTGGCTTTTGAAGAAACTTCATATTGGGATTTTTTCCGTTGGGGCATAGCTGAGGAAAAGCTGAATGGAACGAGCAACCCGCTTAAAGCGATGAAAATCGTGAAACGTGGTGAAACAACCACTTATTCCATCAGCAACATGAACCGTTTCCCACAACGTGTACGCGTGTTCCAAAAGATGCAGTATTACCTTCCCATTCCTTGGGATGAGATACGCTACCACGGCATCGACCAAAATCCGGATTGGGTAGAAGTATAACATAGATATTAGTGATTGTTTAACTAAAAAGAGAAAGAAAATGAAAAAGATTATCAGTACCTTATTTTTAGGTTTGGCCTGTACCATCGGAGTACAGGCACAGGAGTACAACCTGTTTTATGATGTCGACGCAGACGGTTGGCTTTGGTTTGACTCCCAAGAAAAGATAGACAAGTATGTAGGCCTTTGCAACGAAGCGGACAATAAAATTGACCCGAATGGCAAAATCATCCAAATGGTACCGGCAGACATCGCTCCCGATTATCCTCCCACTTATGCCGACCCGTTCTGGGAAGGTGCCGGAGAAGGTGGTGAAATCGGTGCAGAAGGTTTCCGTACGGGAGCCATTATCACAGCAGCCTCATCGGCCAGTATGAGTACTAACGGAGGAGGCTTTGCAGTCCTCATGCCCTCTTGCTCCACATACAGTATTTGTCTTTCCCGTGAAGGAAGTACATACGTACGTATGATGGGTTCTAAAGATATCAATACGGTATTCACCAATTATGATGTCATTAGTGCAGCTTATTCCACTGTATTCAAACCACTTTTCCGCGGAGGAATTTTCACATGGACAGGCATAGAGAATCTGACAAACGGTAATGACGGAGCGTATTCACTCAAAAGTAATCAACCGATTTATGCTTATTTCCAATCATTAACTGCCGACCCTATTTACATCCACGGCATTCGCGTGACCACTCCGACCAACAGCACGGTGAACATCAAGGAAACCGTAGCCCCGAAGTCCCGCATCTTCTTCGAGGGCAACCGCGTGGTGCTGAACGAAGCTACCGACATCAAGGTATATAATGCCAACGGACTGCTGATGAACGCCGCCCATACCGACCGTATGGACCTGTCGAACATGCCTAAAGGCATCTATATCGTGAAAGCCGGCGACGCCATTCGCAAATTGGCCATACAATAAGCCGTAAACTTTCCGGATTATTAACACAAAACAATCTCAGCCAAACGAAAAATCATTTGGCTGAGATTGTTTTTTTATTCTGCTGCAAACGATTTTTCGTTTGGCGCAGAATGATTTCAGCTTTTCAGTAAAGCGTCTCCTTTTGCCCTACTAATCTGAGAAACAATCATTTGCAGACTATTTCCCAAACAAAGG
>OOIF01000422.1_pt1 | contig 48251 bp, 37 predicted proteins | sample 1691961 | NCBI WGS metagenome assembly OOIF01 (sample SAMN06348146, study PRJEB24527) | human gut metagenome | biome: human gut; feature: ankylosing spondylitis patient; material: feces | host: Homo sapiens | place: China | collected 2015-10 | reverse complement strand
AATCGTAACGACGAGCCAGTTGCTAGAAAGAAAGTAACGGCAGCCGACGACTGGAACTATGAGTTTACAGAACTTCCAGCATACAGCGAAGATGGAAGAACAGCCTACACATATACAGTAGAAGAGAAGCCAGTAGAAGGCTACATCACAACTGTAAGTGGAACCAACCTGATTAATACAATCACAGGAACCACAAGTGTATCAGGAACCAAGACCTGGAGAGCACCAGAAGGAACCAAACTTCCAGAAAGCATCACAGTAATCCTAAATCGTAATGACGAGCCAGTTGCTAGAAAGAAAGTAACGGCAGACGACGACTGGAGCTATGAGTTTACAGAACTTCCAGCATATAGCGAAGATGGAAGAACAGCCTACACATATACAGTAGATGAAGAGCCAGTAGAAGGCTATATCACAACTGTAAGTGAAACCAACTTGATTAATACAATCACATCAGTTAAGATCAGCAAGGTAGATATTGCCGATGGAGAGGAACTGGAAGGAGCAACTATCCAGCTTATCGATAAAGAGACAGGAGAAGTTGTAGAAGAGTGGACATCAACAAACAAAGCCCACGAAGTAACAGGTCTTACAACAGGAAAGACATACATCCTGAGAGAGACAGTAGCACCGGAAGGTTATAGCATTACATCAGATACCACCTTTGAACTTAAGGAAGATGGAAGTATCGATACCGAGAAGACAACGACAACAGTAAGTGAAGAAGGAGTCTTATTAGTAGAAGATACCCGTCGCATCGACTTTATTATAAATAAGGTAAGTGCAACAGATGATCATGAATTGTATGATACCATTCTGAGTGTATATGAAATTACAGATGAAGGTGAGGTTCTTGTAGATAGCTGGACATCCAGATGGAAGGAAGTTCATAACTTTGGATTAAAGCTCTCTTGCGGAAAGTCATACATCTTAAGAGAAGACAAGGCGACTGGTGGTTATCATAAGATTCCGGGAGACATTCTGTTTAATGTGACTGCCGATGGAAAGATTCAAATTACAGAAGGTCAGGATTGGAAATATGAGAATGGCAAGAATGTAATTGAAGAAGTAGTAGATGAGGCAGGCAATGTGATTTACCTTATTCGCGATGTCAGAAACCCTGAAGAGGAAGAAGAAACAGAACCTGATGGACCGACAGATCCTCATCAGTCTGAGACAACAACACCAGAGGAGACAACAACTTCTGAGGAAGAAACAACACCGGAGGAAACAACGACTTCTGAGGAAGAAACATCTCCAGAAGAAACGACTGTTTCTGAGGAAGAGACAACTGTTTCAGAAGAAGAAACAACATTGCCTTCACCAGATGATGAAGGATCTACACCAGAAGTTACCACTCCAGCAGCCAATACAACAACAACTGCTGCGGAAACAACGGTTAGTGAAACGCCGACAACAACGCTTTCATCTGAAAGAGTAATTCTTGGTATTGAAGACATGAGCAGAACCATTGGTATGGCACTAGCTGGATTCGGAGCAATTATGCTTACAGCACTGATCTGGCTGTATCTGCGCAGCAAAAAGGCATAACAAATCACGCAGTAAAGAAAGTTTGCTAATAAGCAGGACACCGCCTCGGCAATGACAAATGCAGGGGCGGTGCCCTTCGTTTGTAACACAATTGACATATATTTGTATTTGCTTTATCATAGTATTGTATGTGAAAAGTCGCATGCAGAAAGGAAATGTATCAATGAGTGAGAATATAAATGTATGTGAGTATATAGAATCAAAATGTGTTCATGTTGAGGCAGATTGCTTTGACCTTGAACAGATCATGGAGAGTGGACAATGCTTCAGAATTTATAAACTTTCTTTGCAGGAGCAGGAAAAGCTTTGCAAAAGCAAGGGTTTGGAGAATTGTGAAAGCATGGCATGGTATCGAGTCATGGCTGCAGATAAAAAAGTTTTTGTTTGCCAGAATGGTGTCCATCTGATATTTTTTTGCAGCAAAGAGGAATACAAGCAGTTCTGGTGTCATTACTTTGATTTGGATTTTGATTACCGCAGTTATGAAAAGGCAATTGATGCGGATGACAATTATCTAAAGTCTGCATTTGCATATGGAAAAGGTATCCGTATTTTGAACCAGGATCCATGGGAAATGCTCATCACCTTTATAATTTCACAAAGAAAAAATATTCCAGCAATACGTCAGGCAGTGGAAAGCTTGTCGACGACATGCGGAACATGTATAGATAAGGAAAATGAGTTTTTTGCATTTCCAACGCCGACGCAGCTAGCAGGATTAAGCTTGTCTGATCTGCAGGATCTTTCTTTGGGATATCGGGCAAAATATGTGTATGAAGCTGCCCAAAAGGTAGCATCCGGGGAATTAGACATAAAAAAATGGGCTATGCTTGGTGATGACGACTTGCATAAAGCACTTCTTTCATGTTATGGCGTTGGTGAAAAGGTTGCAAATTGTGTGGCGTTGTTTGGATATCATCGTATAGGTGCATTTCCAGTAGATGTATGGATTGATCGAATCCAGAAAACATATTATAACGGAAGCTTCCCAGTAGAAAAATACGAAGGATTTGCCGGTGTCATGCAGCAATATATGTTTTATTACGAAAGAAAAATGGCCACAGATCATTCAAAAAAAGCACGTAAACAGTCGGAAAAATAGAATAATTCATATTTATTTCACACAAAATTTAGCACTCTCACCTTGACAGTGCTAATGAAAAGGGGTATGATACGAATAGGCTAAAATATGCCGAAAGCTTTGGAAATCCAAGGCAGAATGTGAGGTGCTTATGGAAGTAGATGACAGGCCGAACAGGCCAAAAAAACCGATGCTGACCTATTGGGTCATTGCCATCATTGTGTTTTTGATTTTAAATACATTTGTATTTCCGAATCTGTTTAGACGACAGGTAGAGCAGACGGATTACAGCACATTTCTCCAAATGATCGAGGAAAAGAACATTGGAGAAGTCAGTGTAGAAGATACGCAGATTACCTTCTCAGACAAGAGTGGTGGGCATATTTACAAGACAGGAACAATGAACGATCCTGATCTTGTAAATCGTCTTGAGGAAGCTGGTGCTGTATTTAGTAAGCCAATTGTTCAGCAGATGGGCATGCTTGAATATATGCTGTTAAGCTATATTCTTCCAATTGCGCTTTTTGCTCTTTTGGGATGGTTTCTTTCCAGAAAAATGATGAGCAAGATGGGCGATGGAGAGAGCATGATGACCTTTGGCATGGGCGGAGGTTCAAAGAGCAATGCCAAAGTTTATGTAAAATCCGTTGATGGTATTAAATTTAAAGATGTTGCCGGAGAGGAGGAAGCCAAAGAACTTCTTCAGGAGATCGTTGATTTCCTTCATAATCCGGAAAAGTATCGCGAGATCGGTGCGAAAATGCCAAAAGGTGCGCTTCTTGTAGGCCCTCCTGGAACTGGTAAGACAATGCTTGCCAAAGCAGTAGCTGGTGAAGCAGATGTTCCGTTCTTCTCCATTTCAGGTTCCGAATTTGTTGAGATGTTCGTTGGTATGGGTGCCGCAAAAGTAAGAGATCTGTTTAAACAGGCCAATGAAAAGGCTCCATGTATTGTTTTTATCGACGAGATTGATGCAGTTGGAAAGAAAAGAGAGAGTGGTCAAATCGGCGGCAATGATGAGCGTGAGCAGACGTTAAATCAGCTGCTGTCAGAGATGGATGGTTTTGATGGTTCTAAGGGCGTTGTCATTTTGGCAGCGACAAACCGTCCGGAGTCTCTAGACCCTGCACTTCTTCGTCCAGGCCGTTTTGACCGCCGTATTCCGGTTGAACTGCCTGATCTTAAGGGTCGTGAGGATATTTTGAAGGTACATGCGGCAAAGATTAAGATTGCAGACAATGTTGACTTTAACGCAATTGCGCGAACAGCAGCAGGTGCATCTGGTGCTGAGCTTGCCAACATCGTTAATGAGGCAGCACTTCGTGCCGTCCGTGATGGAAGAAAATTTGCAACACAGACTGATTTAATGGAAAGTGTTGAAGTAGTTATTGCTGGTTATCAGAAAAAGAACCGTATTCTTTCAACGAAAGAAAAACTGATTGTTTCGTATCACGAGGTCGGACATGCGCTTGTAGCAGCGCTGCAGACAAATTCCGCACCAGTGCAGAAGATTACGATCATCCCGCGTACATCAGGTGCGCTTGGCTTCACAATGCAGGTTGATGAAGGCGAAAAGTATTTGATGACAAAGGAAGAACTTGAAAATAAGATTGCAACCTTTACCGGAGGACGTGTGGCAGAAGAGCTTGTGTTTGGAGATGTGACAACAGGTGCATCAAACGATATTGAACAGGCAACGAAGCTTGCACGTGCGATTATCACCAGATATGGTATGAGTGAGTTCGGTATGGTAGCAATGGAAAGTTTAAATAATGTTTACTTAGGTGGAGACACCAGTATGAGCTGTTCACAGGAGACGGCTGCGAAGATCGATGATCTCGTAGTAGCTCTTGTGCAGAAGCAGTATGAAAAGGCGAAAAATCTTTTAAATAGTCATATGGACAAGCTTCATGAGATTTCAAAGTTCCTTTATGAGCATGAGACAATTACAGGTGATGAATTTATGGAAATCTTAAATCGTCCACAGGTTGTGGCAAATGATTAAGCACAGAAATTGTCACAAAATAAAGGAGTTTGACTGGGATTGCAAAAGAGGTTAAATTCACCACCATATTTTTGATCAAAAAAATACAAAAAGTTAATAAAATGCTAATTTTATTCATTGTAATTATTCAGAAAATGCGGTAATATAATCTCGTTGCCTTAGAAAAAAAGTATTGCCCACATGGCAGGATTCATTCTGGGAGCACAGGAGCAGCTGTAAAAACAGAAGATACGGTTGTCTAAATTAAGGTACAGAAAGGGAATATCGCGATGTTAGAATTAACAAACACAGAACAAGTGATTATGAAATGTATCTGGGAAATTGGGGACAATGTAGCTGTAGCAGACTTATTAGAGCGTCTGAAGACAGAGTATGGTAAAGAGTATGCTAGAACAACAATCAGCGTATTTATGTCCTACCTGCGTGACAAAGGCTATGTAACATATGAGAAGAGAAGTCATGCATATGTTTATAAACCATTAATCTCAGAACAAGATTATCAGAAAGAATTGATGAAGCGCTATCAGAAGACCAGTTTTAGTGGTTCTGCAGTAGAGTTCATCAGAGCTTATCTTGACAGTCAGGAGCTGACAGCCGAAGATCTTGAGGCTATTCGTGAACTGGTTGAAAAGAAGCAGCAGGAAGTAAAGTAAAATACATAATAAGAAAGGGAATCACCGCAAGGTGGTTCCTTTTTATGTGGCGAGATTATCCAAAGTGTGGTAAACTGGTATGGTAGAAAAAGACCAGATACACTCGTGATATAGATCTGGATAAAAAATAGACAAAGCAGTACAGACAAGGGAGGACATGCAATATGGCGAATCAAATCAACAAGATTATTTCGACAAAGGCAAATACATTGTATGCGATGAAAAACCTGATCAAAAAGGCAAGCATAGAGGAAATGTATATCCTTAGAGTAGAAGACTTTTGGCGCAACAAAAATCAAGTCTGCACAGAGATTATGGAAAAATTTGGTGGCTGCAGAATCGTTGTGCGAAGCTCCTCTACGCAGGAAGACTGTATGAAGTCCTCCAATGCAGGACATTATAAAAGTATTCTTGATGTAGATTCAGCGAGTCGTGCGCAGATCGTAGAATCAATCGAGGCTGTAATTCAGTCATATGAAAAAGATATAAAGGGTATTTCAAATGAGCAGGTACTGATCCAGCGCCAGGCAATGGACGTGTGTGTCAGCGGTGTTGTCTTTTCACGTGACTTAAAAGGAAAGCGACCATATTATCTTGTTAATTACGATGACTTGGGGTCAACAGACAGTGTAACAAGCGGTCGTGGCGGCAAAACGCTTTGGATTGCGAGAAATGTTTCACTTTATCAGCTTGAGGAGCGCTGGCGCAATTTGATTACAGCAGTAACAGAAGTAGAGAGCATCATAGAGGATATCCCGCTTGATATTGAATTTGCCATAGACAGCCATAATCAGGTGATTCTATTTCAGGTTCGTCCGCTTGCAGCAGGCTATCGTGAAGGACGTTATATTGATGATTATTCTTTCTTTGCAAGAAAGGGTCAGATTCGCCGGGAGTATGAGGAGCACCTTGATGCAATTACAGGAAAGCCGATGAAGCTTTCTGATATGGCTTTTTGGAATCCATCTGAGATCATTGGAAGCAATCCAAGGGCGTTAGATTATTCACTGTACCGCGAGATCATAACGCATCATGCATGGAATGAAGGAATCCGTACATTAGGCTATCGTGCATTTAATGAGGATCTTATGTATCAGGTTGGAAATAAGCCATATATTAACCTGACATATTCCTATTATTCACTGATTCCAGCAAGTATTCCAGAACCGCTCGCACTTCGTCTTGTTCAGTATTATCAGACAAGGCTTGAGGAAGACCTTTCTGCACACGATAAAATTGAGTTTGAGATCATTTTCAGCAGCTATGATTTTATGACGGAAGAAAATTCAAAGAGATTGCTTCGTTATGGTTTTACCGAGGAAGAACGTAAACTTCTTGTGCGCGAAGTAAAAAAGCTTACGATTGATGCTGTAATGAATCAGGAAAAGATTTTAAAAGAAGATCTTGAAGCACTAAAGCGTCTTGAAAATTGCCGTGAGGAAATTGAAAAGCTGTTGTACCAAGATGTGTCAATTGACAGAATCATCGACAGTATTTTGACTTTGTTAAAAGAAATTCGCACAAATGGTACTCCACAATTTGCCCGCCAGGCAAGACTTGCCTTTATCGCAAGAGCATTTCTTCGCACGCTTGTAGATGCTGGCTATTATACAAGTGAAAATGTGGATACTTTCATGCAGGGAATTTCTACAGTATCATCAGAATTTAACGATGATTTTGAGCGCTTTTCTGAGGGCCTTATAAGCCGCGAGGAGTTTAACTTTAAGTATGGACATCTTCGAAGCGGCACATATGATATTCGTTCAGACCGCTACGATGCGATGAATTTTCGCCCTGCGCCATCGCGTATTAAAAAAGATAAGGTAAAGATTCAAAAAGATCTTGATATCAGTATTTTGACGCAGGCTCTGGAAGATACACAGCTTGATGTGTCTGCAGAGCGTATGGCAAAATTTTGGATCAGCGCAATTGAACAGCGAGAGTATTTTAAATTTGAATTTACAAAATCGCTTAGTATGGTATTAGAACTGATTCGTAAGCTTGGCTCAATTTTGGAGATTCGTACTATGGATCTGTCTTGGTTGTGTGTAGATGACTTTAAGCTATATGAGTCAGGCTGTGATCCGGAAAATTTAAAAAAGCTTTGGATGAAGCTAATCACAAAGCGGCGCCGTTTAAATCATGACAGCCGATTAATTCTTCTACCAGAAGTTATTTTGTCAGGTGCCAGCGTAGATGTGATTCCTGTGTATGAGGCACGTCCTAATTTCATCACGGCAAAGACAGTCGAGGGCGAGGTGGTGTTGCTTGATGAGGAGCCAGATGCTGATATCACTGGAAAAATTGTTGTAGTGCCAAAGGCTGACCCAGGCTACGAATGGATTTTTACAAAAAATATCAAAGGATTTATCACAAAGTACGGTGGTGCAGCTTCTCATATGGCAATTCGATGCGCAGAATTTAATATTCCGGCAGCAATCGGCTGCGGCGAGAAAATTTACGATACGGTATCACAGCTTGACTATTTGGAAATGGACTGCAGAAATGGTCTGATCAAGGAAGGCATTCAATATACAAATCTCCATGCACTTATCACGCAGAGAGAGGGTGTCAACGATTACGGAGATCCAACTGATATATTAGAGGCTGGATATGTTGAATTTTATGAGTCTATTGGTTTTATTCCGCGTCCTGTTGCAAACCATACTAAAAACTTCGAGCGTCTGTTTGATGAAAAAATAGATCTTTTGATTGTAGTTGGCGGCGGTGCACTTGGACCGCAGTGGTATGACCGTAAACATGAGGAAACGGTACAGCCATACCGTGATAAGATGGAAGAAAAGCTTATTCACTACTGTGTTAATCATGGAATACCGATTATAGGTACATGCCGAGGCATGCAGTATGTGAATGTTCTATTCGGCGGAAAACTAGCATATCATCCTGATCTGCCGTGTCCTAGAGAGCGCGGTGAGGATCATAAGGTACGTTTGCTAAAAGAAAATCGAAGCATTTACGTTAACAATTATCACAAGGATGTCATTTTTGAGGATGCACTTGCAGACTGCTTTGAGCCGCTTGCAATAGATGAAGATAATCACACCATCGAGGCATATCAGTCTGAACAGATGAAGATTTTAGGTGTTCAGTGGCATCCAGAGCGAAAATTTGGCCATGCAGATGGAATTGATGAGACGCGCCGTCTGGTAAGAGATTTTATCTCGAAATTTATTCATTAAGCTAGAGGATATATACCATTTATTAACTAAGAAAAGAGGAAATAAGAGAATATGTACGATATGATTATAGTAGGGGCTGGAACAGCGGGTCTGACAGCAGGAATTTATGCACTCAGATCTGGCGTTAAGCCGCTTATTCTGGAGTGTGAGGCTATGGGCGGACAGATTACATTGTCTCCGTGTGTGGAAAATTATCCAGGTATTGCAAAGATTAGCGGAATGGAGTTTGCAGATGGCCTGATGGCACAGTTGACAAATCTTGGCGGTGAGGTTACTTATGGCAGGGTAATTTCGGCACGAAAAATAGATAATGGCTTTGAAGTTTGCACTGAGGATGGTGAGACATATGAGGGCAAAAATCTTATTATTGCGTCAGGTGCGGCACATCGTCATCTAGGAATCGAGCGAGAGCAGGAGCTGATTGGAAGAGGAGTTTCTTACTGTGCTGTATGTGACGGACCATTTTTTAAGGAGAAAACAGCGGCTGTTGTAGGAGGAGGAAGCGCAGCTCTTCAGGATGCGCTGTATCTGGCAGGCATTTGCAGCAAGGTGTATTTGATTCACAGAAGAGATACATTCCGCGCTGAGAAGAGTCTTATTGATCAGGTAATGGTGGCAGAGAATATTGAGTGTGTGATGGAAAGTCGTGTGACTGCACTTATTGGTGAAAAGAAGCTGACAGAACTTGAAGTTACAAATCTTTCAGGTGAAAAGAAGACACTTGTGGCAGATGGCTTATTTGTTGCAATAGGAATGGAGCCTCACAATGAAGTATTTAGAGATCTCGTAGATCTTGACGAGGCTGGATATGTAATTGCCGGTGAAAATTGTAAAACAAGGACACCGGGAGTTTACGCTGCAGGAGACTGCCGTACTAAGACGGTGCGTCAGCTGACAACAGCAGCAGCCGACGGAACAGTATGCGGACTTGTTTGTAAAGCAGTATAAAAATAAAACCTTCAAATACATTCGATAAAAAATGTATTTGAAGGTTTTTTTGTTTGTATTATGATTCCTCAGAGATATTATTCTCGGCAGCTTTTTGTGCCTGAGCAGCACGATGCTTTTCAAGAATACGGTTGATTCTGTCAGTCGGATTTAATAGACCATGAATTGATACATTGTGATTTAAGTTATCAATCAAAAGTGCAATATACTTGCTCAGATCAACATTTACATAGTACGGACGAGATAGCAGCTCTGGTCTCTGGTAAACAAGGTTAGTGGTCAGGATATGATCAATGATACCCTGTTCATAAGCAGCATCAAACTTTGCCAGTCCATTTGTAAACAGACCAAAAGTAGCAGCAGCGTAAACCTTGCGTGCCTTACGGCGTTTTAATTCGCGTGCAACATCAAGAATGCTGTCACCAGAAGAAATCATGTCGTCGATAATGATGACATCCTTTCCTTCTACGTTGGTACCTAAAAACTCGTGAGCAACGATAGGGTTCTTTCCGTCTACAATGCGGGTGTAATCGCGGCGCTTGTAGAACATACCCATATCAACACCAAGATAGTTAGTCAGCTGGATTGCACGGCCCATGCCGCCCTCATCTGGGCTGATGACCATAAGATGCTCATTGTCAACCTGCAGATCTGGCTCTGCACGAAGCAGTGCTTTGATAAATTGGTATACACACGGAACGCTCTCAAATCCATCACGTGGAATTGCGTTCTGAACACGTGCATCATGAGCATCAAAAGTAATGATGTTGGATACACCCATTTTTGTAAGTTCCTGAAGAGCCATAGCGCAGTCAAGAGACTCGCGGGAAGTACGCTTGTGCTGGCGGCTTTCATACAGGAATGGCATGATTACATTGATACGGCGTGCCTTGCCTTCAACAGCAGCAATGATACGCTTTAAATCCTGGTAATGATCGTCTGGAGACATGTGATTCACATATCCGCACAGAGAATACGTTTGGCTATAGTTACAAACATCCACCATAAGATACAGATCGCAGCCGCGGACTGATTCCTCGATAACGCCCTTTGCTTCACCGGAACCGAAGCGAGGATTCTTTGCTTTGACAATGTAGCTGTCCTTGCTGTATTCAGAGAAGTGAAGTGCAGTAGATTGTGCATGACTTCTCTCAGCGCGCCACTCAGTCAGGTATTGATTAACCTTCTGTCCAAGGCTTGCGCAGCTTTCAAGTGGGATAAGACCCAGTGTGCCCACTGGTATCGTGTTCAGATTCTTTTCGTTTGGCATGATGACCTCCATGATTATAATATGCAGCTTACCTGCGTCCAAAAGTACGAACCTTAACTAATCATAACATGAAGATGTCGAAGATTCAAGCCTTACGTCGAAATGGATAAAAAGAAATTTACGTAAAAAGAAAGAAAAATTTGTGCAACATGACCCCAGAGAATCAAAGTCATAAGCGAATTAGCAGGGGTCATGTTATTTTTTAGAAAAAAAATATATCTACGAATTTCTTAAATCTTCTCCAAAAACAGGGATAGGCGTATATTGCCCCATAAGTCGTGAGGAGATTCGCTCAGTGTAGGTACTTTGAAGCTCTTCTGGGCTTAGATTTGTTGAGATAATAGTTGTTTTCCTTGACAGATCACGCGAATTGATCACATGAAACAGCTGACTGATTACAAAAGGAGTCAGATTTTCAGTTCCAAGATCATCAATAATCAACAGGCTGCATGTGAGTGCATATGAATCATTTTCTGATGAATCATCGTTGTTAGAATGAAAACGCTGCATAGCTGATTCAAAAAATTCAGGAGCAGTCATATATAAGACAGAAAAGCCTTTGTCAAGAACAACCTTTGCAATACAGTTACAAAGAAATGTCTTGCCAACGCCTGGATTTCCAAAGATTAAAAGACTAGGGTTTCCATCCTTGAACTGATAAGCATATTTTTCATAAATAAGTTTGAGACGCTGCATATGGGCGCGATTACTCATTCCGCCAAGAAGAGGATTTGGTGCATCTGAATAGCGATTTATATCAAATGTATCGAAATTCTCACGTTCCAAACGGTCTCTAATGCCAGACTGTTCATATAGTAAGCTGATGCCAGCCTGCTCAAAACAATGGCATTTGCGGTTCCCGTCAAGATAGCCAGTATCCTTACAGTCTGGGCAGCTATACTTTGGCTGAAGATCATCAAGTGTATAGTGAAGAGAAGAAAGAAGCGCACCGCGCTCGCGTCTAAGTGCATCAATCTGCATTTGCGCGTTTAGCGCCTGCACTTTATTGCCGGTGATTTTAGCCTTTGCAAGAGCAGCGCTAGATGTTGGAAGAAGCTTTGAAAGCTCAAGAAGTCTTGGGCATTGCGCATAGATATGGCGCAGACGTTCTTCCATCTCATGCTGGTGTTGGAAACGGATGCGGCTGTAGCGGCGCATCAGTTCATTATATTGTGAATTGGTCAGAGCCATAAAAAGTCAATCCTTTCTGCGATAATCATTCATTTGAATCCTGACTATACTGCTTTAAAATCTTTTCCATGTAATTATTATTTTTGCGCTCAGTAAAATTACGAAACTGCTGTGTACCCTTTGCAACAGAAGAAGCACGGCTTGAACTGGTGCGCTTTGCAGCATCACTTTTTACCTTTTGATCACGCTGATTTTCAGCAGCCTCTGCGTCAGCAAGTGACTTCACATTTTTTTCTTTCCAGCGTTTTAAGATGCTTTCTGTAAAATTAACATTTGGACGCTGACATTTTTTCATCGTGATATTGCAGGCATAAACATAGACATCTGTAGGGAAACTGTAATCCTTAATCCATTTATTGATATATTCAAGCTGAGCCGGAGCAGGAGTCTGATTGTATAATCCATATGCCTTCATGATAGCATAGACAGTATCATTATGAAGCAGATTGTAATGACGAATAGCATCAAGTGTATGAAGACCCTTTTGATGCCAGGACTGGGCAACAGAATCAATAAATTTCATATTAAGCTTGCCCTTGCAGTGATTAGCGCAGTAATCAACAAGATAATCAATGACATCTGGTGAGCGGTTAAACTGAAGATACCAATAGCCAAATGATTCTGTGTCTGCATAATTAAGCGGACGCGAAAAATACTGCTGCCATGCCGACATATACATGTTAAACTCTGGATCGTTCTCAAGAAGAATCAGCTCCTCTTGGGAAAGATGAAGTGACTGTATAGAAGGGGTCGCATTTGCAGCAGAATGTGTAGTAGTTTGTGTGGAAGCCATTGAGCCAGAAGCATTTGCAATGGTTGTATTTGCAGGAGAAACTAAAGCAGGAGTGGGCGTAGGAATTACAGATTGTACGCTTGGAGCAGGTGCAGCTGTCTGTGTAGGTGCAGTCTGTGCAGAAGCATCTGTCTCTGCCTGAATAGATGGATCTGTAAATGCAACTCCTGACAATTCGTGACCCGATGTAAAGCTAAGGCGCATCAAACCAACAGATTCCCAATAACTAAGAGAACGAAGTACCTCGCGCTCTGAAATATCAAGCCTGTCACTAATTGAAGCACTGCTTAAACCAGTGGCTGATGTCGAGACAGCGCGAAGCAAATATAGGTAAACCTTTACATCCGTACCGGAGGCGGCAGGAAGAAAACGGTCTATAAAATAGCCGGGAACAACAAGGGTATCTATGCTGAGCCGGTTCTCCAGTAAAAGAAAGGACATAAAAAACCTCCAAAATCCAAGTATCATCTTTGTAAAGTATAGCACAAGTTATTTCTTTTGAAAAGCGATAAAAAATCCCCAATTATTTCCCTTAGGATCAGGGCAAGCAATTGGGGATTTTGCGAATACCTTATTTAGAAATTAAGTCTTCTCCGATTTTTACAACATCACCGGCGCCCATAGTGATCACCAGATCACCAGAGGCTGCATGCTGCAAAATAAATTTTTCAATTTCTTCAAAGGTTTCAAAATAATGAGCACTTGTACCGGCCTGCTCTAACAAAACGCGGATATTGTCGGAGCTTATGCCAAGATCATCAGTTTCTCTTGCCGGATAAATTTTTGCAAGAACGACCTCATCTGCTAAGGACAGAGCTTTTGCAAAATCAGTAAGCAAGGCTTTTGTTCTTGTATAGGTGTGCGGCTGGAAGATGCACCAGATCTTTTTGTGAGGATACTTCTTTGCAGCAGTAAGTGTCGCTGTGATTTCCTGCGGATGATGTGCGTAATCGTCAATAATAGTAATTCCATTTACGACACCCTTCTTTTCAAAGCGTCTCTGTGTGCCATGGAAATTCAAAAGACCGGAAACAATGGCATCTATTGAAATATTCAGCTTTTTGCAAAGGGCAACGGCAGCAAGTGCATTGTAAACATTATGCTCTCCAGGAACACTTAACTGAATGTGACCAAGTGTAGTGTTGCTTGCATCTGTGACGTCAAAGGAAGCTTGAGCAAATTCATTATAGGAGATATTAGAAGCACGATAATCGCAGGATTCTCCGTGTCCAACAGTGATAATCTCGCAGTCAAGTCCATTGATCAACTCAGAAAGATTATGAATATCACCGTTAATTACAAGTATTCCATCCTTTGGAAGCTTTTCCATAAATAAGCGGAAAGAATGACGGATATCGTCAATGTCCTTAAAGAAGTCAAGATGGTCTGCTTCAATATTCAGGATAACTTCCATAGTAGGATAGAAGGATAAAAAGCTGTTTGTGTATTCGCAGGCCTCAGTGACAAAAAGATTTGAGCCACCTACGCGAATATTTCCTCCGATTGTTGGAAGAATGCCTCCGACAGAGATTGTCGGATCAGTATCAGCAGCCAAAAGAATTTCAGTAACCATAGAGGTCGTAGTTGTCTTTCCATGAGTTCCAGCAATGTTGATTGCCGTTTTATAGTTTCTCATCAGCTGTCCAAGAAGCTCAGCTCTTGTTAACAGCGGGATATTGCGCTTTGTTGCGTCAACAATCTCTGGATGTTCAGGATGGATCGCTGCTGTGTAGACAACGACATCTGTTCCCTGCGGAATGTGAGAGATGGACTGATCATAAAAGATAACAGCGCCAAGTGAGGACAGATGGTCAGTCAGAGGTGATTCCTTAGAATCAGAGCCGCTGACGGTAAAGCCCTCCTTCATTAAAACCTCAGCAAGTCCGCTCATGCTGATGCCGCCGATTCCAATAAAATAGATGTGGCATGGATTTTTAAAATTAATATGGTACATGGTACTTCCTCCGAATAATCAAGTTAAATAAGCAAAGTCAATACTGAAAAACAGATGTTTCTTAACACAAATTCTGCTTGATTTAAGTATACTCGATTTTGGAGGAATGTAAAGCGTAAATGTTATTATGCTGTGCGAATGAATGCCTATTCACAAAACCGCAATATTTACAGCATGCCCGAAGGTGAATGGATTTCATGAGCCGGACACTTGAAGCAGGTCTTTCAAAGTAATGTATAATAAGAAAGAACCTAACAGGAGCCTGCGGAGTTTGGTCCGGCGACGAAACCATTGCACCGAAGGGCATTCGTAACCCGACGCGTGAACTGTAACAAATAAATAAAAATGCATAAAAAATTTTTCTGTAAATTGTTCACTTTTTGAAAGAGATGTGCTATAATAACGACAAGTACTAAAAGATTACAGTTCCCCAAACGCCTATTCACAAGACTGCACTTATGTGCCTTCACTGTTAGACAGTTCTATTTCACTTGATGACAGGCGCTTGGTGAACTGATAACACAACAATTAAAGAACAAAGGGGTGATTTTGTGGTTAGAAAGGAAATGATCGCCATGTTATTGGCGGGCGGACAGGGAAGCCGTCTTGGAGTTTTGACTTCAGAAGTAGCGAAGCCAGCTGTATCCTTCGGCGGGAAATACAGCATTATTGACTTCCCATTAAGTAACTGCATTAATTCAGGGGTGGATACAGTAGGTGTGTTAACACAGTATCAGCCACTTCGTTTGAATACCCATATCGGCATAGGTATTCCGTGGGATCTCGACCGTAATTATGGCGGAGTGACAGTACTATCTCCATATGAAGCAAACGAGAACAGTGATTGGTATACTGGTACTGCAAATGCAATTTATCAGAACATTCGCTATATCGACAGCTTTAATCCAGAGTATGTATTGATTTTAGGCGGTGATCACATTTATAAAATGGATTATCAAGTGATGCTTGATTATCATAAGGCAAACAATGCAGACGTTACGATGGCTGCTATGCCTGTTCCGATTGAGGAGGCAAGCCGTTTTGGCGTGCTGATCACAGATGATACAGGCCGTATCACTGATTTCGAAGAGAAGCCTGCACATCCAAGAAGCAATTTAGCTTCCATGGGTATTTACATATTTACATGGTCTGTGCTTCGTGAGGCATTGATCACAAATAAAGATATTCCAAATTGCGACTTTGGTATGCATGTCATTCCATATTGTCATAAGCGTGGTGACAGAGTATTCTGCTATGAATTTAATGGATATTGGAAGGATGTTGGAACACTTCATTCCTACTGGGAAGCAAATATGGAGCTGATTGATATCGTTCCTGTATTTAATCTGTATGAAGAGTTCTGGAAGATATATACTAAATCTGATAATCAGCCGCCGCAGTATATTGCAGATACCGCACAGATTGAGCGCTGTATCATAGGTGATGGCTCTGAAATCTATGGAAAAGTACGAAACTGCGTTATTGGACCAGAAGTTATTGTTGAAGAAGGTGCAGAAGTTTATGATTCCATTTTGATGCAGGGTGCTGTAATCAAGAAGGGAACAAAGATTTACAAGTCAATCATCGCACAGGATGCAGTTGTTGGAGAAAATTGTACGATTGGTGTCGGTGAGTATGCAGACAGCCAGTATAATAAGAAGGTTTACTGCTGTGATCTTGTAACCGTTGCAGAAGGCTCCGAAATTCCGGATGGCGTTACAATTGGAAAGAACGTAGCAATTGCCGGAAAGACCGCTATTGAAGATTATCCGGATGGAAATCTTGTAAGCGGTGGATACATCATCAAGGGAGGCGAGGAAGAATGAAAGCGATTGGTATAATTTTAGCCGGTGGAAACAACAAGAGAATGAAGGAGCTGTCATATAACCGTGCGATCGCTGCTATGCCAATGGTAGGAACCTATCGCAGCATTGATTTCGCGCTGAGCAACATGTCAAACTCCCGTATTCAGAAAGTAGCAGTTTTAACACAGTATAACACCGTATCCTTGAATGAGCATTTAAACTCTTCAAAGTGGTGGGATTTTGGAAGAAAGCAGGGCGGTTTATATGTATTCACCCCTACTATAACCGCTGAAAATAGTAACTGGTATCGGGGTACAGCCGATGCCCTGTATCAGAACCTGCATTTCCTCAAAAGAAGCCATGAACCATACGTGGTTCTGGCTTCTGGCGATGGAATTTATAAGCTGGATTATAATAAGATTCTGGAGTACCACATTCAGAAGCGTGCTGATATCACTGTTGTCTGCAAGGAAATGCCAGAGGGAGAGGATTTAAGCCGCTTTGGACAAGTGAAGGCAGATGATGACGGAAGAATCCGAGGCTACGAGGAAAAGCCAATGGTTGAGACTTCCAGAAATGTTTCATGTGGTATCTATGTAATCAGAAGACGTCTTTTGATTGAATTAATTGAGCGTGCAGCAGAGGAAGATAGATATGATCTGGTCAAGGATATTCTGATCCGTTATAAGGATATCAAGAGAATTTATGCATACCAGCTTGAAACATATTGGAATAACATCTCCTCAGTTGAGGCTTACTACAGAACAAATATGGATTTCTTAAAGAGAGATGTCCGCAGTTATTTCTTCAAGGAAGGCAACAGTGTATTCACAAAGGTAGATGATCTGCCGCCGGCAAAATATAATCCGGGTGCTAATATTTCAAACAGCCTGATCGCATGTGGAAGTATTGTAAACGGTACAGTTGAAAACTCTGTTGTATTCAAGAAGGCATATATTGGAAACAATTGTGTTATCAAAAATTCTATTATCATGAACGATGTTTATATCGGAGATAATGCAGTCATTGAAAATTGCATCGTTGAGAGCAGAGGAACCATCGAGGCAAATGCATGTTATAAAGCAGAGCCAGGTGATATTCGCATCGTTGTAGAAAAGAAAGACCGCTTCATCATTTGATAATACCAGGGGATCAAAGTCACAAGCGAATCATGCTTGCATGAGAAAGCTTGTGACCTTGATCCCCGACAAAAACATGAGGATGAAGCGAAGCAAATCCGAATGTTTTTAGAATTTATAAAAGAAGAATAAAAAATTAGCTGCACAAAGGCGTGCAGAGGACGGAAAGGCAATACTGGGATGGAAATTACAGATGTGAGAGTGCGCAAAGTTGCACTGGATGGTAAGATGAGAGCAATCGTCTCTATTACGCTAGACAATGAATTTGTGGTTCACGATATCAAGGTGATCGAAGGAGAAAAGGGAGTATTTGTTGCGATGCCAAGCCGTAAATCGGCGACAGGAGAATACCGAGATATCGCACATCCCATTAACTCAGAGACAAGAGATTATGTGCAGAAGATTATTCTCGAGAAATACGAGGAGGCTTTGCAGGAAGCATAAACTTTGATTTCATAACAATTCGACAAAGATATATGAATACTTATAAAAGAAAGACTGCCTTCGGGCAGTCTTTCTTTCTCTTGCAATTGTCGTCTTCATTCGGTATAATGTGGCTGAGGGAAAATGTAACGTAATTATTTTTGGAAAGGCGAGGTTTTAAAGTATGAAAAGGAGAAAAACAGCAGCGGGACTATTGGCGGCATCACTGCTAGTAGGAGTAGCGCCGGTGGTGACAAATGCGGAGCCAGTGAGAATTGTATCAACAAGCATAACAGAACAGTCTTCGTCAGGCTATCGTGTAAATGTAACATTTTCGGCAGATGCAGGTGTGAGCCGTGTTATGATGCCGACATGGACAGAGGCAAACGGACAGGATGACATTGTGTGGCATCAGGCAAGTGTTAGTGGTAATACTGCATCATTCTATGTTCCAGTCAGTGCCCATAAAGGAGAAAGCGGTGCATATATTACGCATATTTATGTATATGATAGACAGGGACAGTTTGCGCTAAAGGGCGAAAATGTAACAGTTCCAGCATCTACATCTGCGTCATCAAGCCTTTCAATTGGTGACGTTTCTATTACGGAACTTAGTGCATCAGGCTACCGAGTTACGGCAAAAATAAATGCACCGTCAGGAGTAAGCAAAGTGCTGATGCCAACATGGACAAACGCAAATGGACAGGATGATCTAGTGTGGCATCAGGCAAGCGTAAGTGGCGATACAGCTACATTTTATGTGCCATCAAGCGCCCATAAGGGAGAGAGCGGAGCATACACGACTCATATTTACCTATATGATAAAGCAGGAAAATTAGCACCATTAAAGGGTGTCAATGTAACTGTTCCATCAGGTGCAAATCCTGGAGGCAATTCAGGAAATAATAATGGCAGCGGTACAGGTGTGCTGTCGATGGCGATTCCATATGTAACAGAATTATCATCAAATGGTTTCCGTGTGACAATTCAATTTAATGCACCTGCAGGCTATAAAAAGGTTTCAACTGCAGTGTGGACAGCAGCAAATGGACAGGATGATCTGGTATGGCATAACATGACCGTATCTGGAAACACAGCGACATGCTATGTTCCAGTAAGTGAGCATAAAAACGAGCACGGTTCATACATTGTGAATGCGTATGTATTTGAGACTGATACAAAATATGTACTTCAGGGAATGACCGTTCCAGTGCCGTAAACAAAGAAAATGGAGGAACAAATGGCAAAGAAAAGACGCAGCTGGGAAGACTATCAGAAAAAGAAAATAAAAAGAGGCCAATCAGGTGCGCCTATTGTCATACTTTTGGTGCTGCTTGTAATTGCATGTGCAGGTCTTGGTGTAGTGGCATGGGTATGCCTGCGCCCAGTGACGCCTCCACATGTGCAGCCAGATCAGGCATCATCGACGAAAGCACCTGTGGAATATGAAACATGGAAGGCAACAGAGGCGGCTGCGGATGGTGCTCTTGTACAAAGCAGTGATCCAGTCGTACAGGCTGCTAATTTAAAGGCAATGCAGTACGATTATGACGGTGCAATTGCACAGATTCAGTCAATACCTGGCTATGCAGATAATGAAACATATGTTAGCTGCATTCAAAGCTATGAGAGTTTGAAATCACAGGCTGTACAGTGGACAGATTATGATAAGATTACACATATCTTTTTCCATAGTCTTATTGTTGACAGCGAGCTTGCATTTGAAAGCTATAAGAGCAGTGATTATGATCAGGTAATGACAACCATCGAAGAATTTAAGGATATAATGCAGTCTATGTATGACAAGGGTTATGTTTTGATAAGCCTTCATAAGATTGCAAAGATGGAAACGCAGCCAGACGGCACCGTGCAGATGGTGCAGCAGCCAATTTATCTTCCGAGAGGAAAAAAGCCATTTGTACTTTCCGAAGACGATGTATGCTATTATGAGTATATGACAGGAACTGGATTTGCGACAAAGCTTTGTCTTGATGAAAACGGTAAGGTTGTAAATGAGTATGTTGAGCGTGATGGAAGTGTATCATATGGTTCTTATGACGTTTTGACTGTTTTAGAGGATTTTATTGAAACACATCCTGATTTTTCTTATCAGGGTTCAAAGGGTATTCTGGCATTTACGGGATATGATGGTATTTTAGGCTATCGCACAAGTGATTTCTGGTACAATGAAAATTGTGACTATTACGTTTCTACACCTGCAAACGATAAAGAAAAGCGCGAAGATCATACGTCACCAAATGAAAATATTGAGCAGGACAAGCAGACAGCACGAGAAGTTGCACAGGCAATTCGCGATCTGGGCTGGGAGCTTGCCAGCCACAGCTGGGGTCATCTGAATATGACAAGTACAAGCTATGAACATCTTGTATGGGACACAGATATGTGGGAGCGCGAAGTAGAATCTATAATCGGAGATACAGATATTATTTTATATCCGTTAGGAGCAGATGTAGGAGACTGGAGACCATCACAGTATACATTTGAAAATGAAAAATTCAAAAAGCTCTGGGATGTAGGCTTTAGATATTTCTGCAACGTAGACAGTACTCAGTACTGGCTGCAGTATGGCTCAAATTACATGCGTCAGGGCCGCCGCAACATGGATGGCCAGATGATGTTTAAGCAGATGGTTTATCCAGAGAAGGTACTCACAAGTGATCTGTTTGACGTATATGATGTCTTTGACAGACGCAGACCGCTTCCTGTAAATGGAATAACAATGCCAGAAGATTTTGATCTGCAGGCACTTGCCGATTCGCTTGGAATGAGTGACCGCATAATAAACTGAGCGCCATCGGGGACAGGGACGACGCGGCAATTGCTTTTTTAATGCCACCGTCCCTGTCCCCAGTGGCAGAAGGAGGAAAAAACATGTATATCATAGCAGGTCTGGGAAACCCAACCGCACAATATAGAGGAACAAGACACAACGTTGGCTTTGAGGTTATTGATTACCTTGCTGACAAATACAATATTGATGTAACAACAAAAAAATTTAAGGGCTTAATTGGAACAGGCGCGATTGAGGGACAAAAGGTTGTTCTAGTAAAGCCTCAGACCTTCATGAATTTAAGCGGAGAGTGTATTCAGGAGGTCATGAATTACTACAAAACAGATATCTCTGATTTAATTGTAGTATATGATGATATTAACCTAGAGCCAGGACAGCTTCGCGTGCGAGGAAAAGGAAGTGCAGGCGGTCATAATGGTATGAAAAATATCATTCTGCACTGCAATTCACAGGATTTTCCAAGAGTGCGTGTCGGAATCGGAGCAAAGCCGCCAAAGATGGATTTAGCAGACTTTGTACTCAGCCATTTCCAGGGCGAAGAAAAAAAGGCAATGGAAGACGGCTATAAAGAAGCTGCCGATGCAGTTTGCTCCTTAATGAACAACGGACTAGAGGCAACCATGAATCATTATAACCAGAAGAAAACAAAATAATGATAAGGAGGGTCAATTGTGGGTATTTTTGCAAATCCGCTGACGGATCTGCTGGAATATGAAGACTTTTCAAGAGATTTTTTGAAGGGAACAGATCCAGTGGGCATGACAGGCTGTATTGACTCCGAGAAGGTGCATTTTATGAGCACCTTTCTTGGAGAGAAAAAAGTGCAGCTTGTTGTGACGTACAATGAACAGCGGGCAAGGGAAATTGAAGAAGATTATAAATTATTTTGCAGTCAGGTCTATGTGATTCCACCGCGTGACCTGATCTTTTTTAGCGCAGATCTGCAGGGAAATGCCATCATTGCAGAGCGCATGAAGGCATTTGCAGCACTTTATCAAAACGAGGCGAAGGTTATCATCACGACAATGGATGCGCTCATGAGCGAGGCAGTGCCGTTTGAACAGCTGATGAGTCATGTGATAAAGCTAAAAGAAGGTGATGAGCTTGATCTTGAAAAGCTAAAGCATGACCTGACTGTGATGGGATATGAGCGTGTAGGACGTGTGGAGGAGCCAGGACAGTTTACTGTTCACGGAGGTATTGCTGATGTATATCCATTGACAATGGAGGTTCCGGTTAGAATCGAGCTTTGGGGAGATGAAATAGATACGATTCGCTGCTTTGAACCGCAGAGCCAGCGCTCAATGGATCAGATCGAGTCCGTATCTGTTTTTCCAGCGGCAGAGGTGATCGCAGATGATACGGCAAGACGGCGTGCTGTTGGAATGATTAAAAATGAACTTGAGAGTCAGTTAGCTGTCTTTAAAAAAGCAAAGGAGCCAGACAAGGCGAAGCGTCTTCGTGAGGAGACAAACCGCATATTAGAGGCACTTGGCGAAGATGTTGTATTAGAGGCACCAGACAGCTATATAAGCTATTTTTATCCGCGCACTGTTCAACTTTCTGAATATTTTGATGAGAAGAACACGTTAGTTTTCCTTGATGAGCCGATGCGTCTTAAAGAGCGCGGTGATGGTGTGCAGGCTGAGTTTGAGGAAAGCATGAAAAATCGTCTGGAGCAGGGCTTTCTTTTGCCAGGTCAGACAGCGCTTTTAACACCGGCAAAACATGTTCTTGCTGCTTTTGAGCGCGGTCAGGTTGCAGCATTGTCTTCACTTGACAGCCGCCTGGCTGACTTTACGGTGGTAAACAGCTACGCAGTAAATGTTCAGAACATGAACACCTACCGTGAAGGTTTTGAACTTTTGATAAAGGATCTGACACACTGGAAGAAAGAAAAGTACCGAATTGTTCTTTTGTGTCCGTCAAGAACTCGCGCAAACCGCATTGTCAATCAGCTTATAGAGTATGATCTTTTGGCATATTACAGCGAGGACGAGGATAAAAAGATAAATCCAGGTGAGATCATGGTTACTTATGGAAATCTTCACCGTGGCTTTTTATATCCGATGCTAAAATTTGCTGTTATCACAGAGAGCGATATATTTGGTGTTAAGAAAAAGAAAAAAGAAAAAAAGAGCCACTATCAGGGTCAGCGAATAAGTGATTTTGCGCAGCTAAAGCCTGGTGATTATGTGGTGCATGAAAATTATGGACTGGGGATTTATCGCGGAACAGAGCGACAGATTGTGGATAAGGTAACAAAAGATTATATTAAGATAGAATATGGTGATGGAGGAAAACTGTATTTTCCCGTCACACAGCTTCATATGATCCAAAAGTATGCTGATTCAGAGTCTAAGCAGCCAAAGCTTAACAAATTGAACGGCCAGGAGTGGACAAAAACAAAAAGCCGTGTTCAAAAAGCAGTCAACAACATTGCAAAGGAGCTTGTGGAGCTTTATGCAGTGCGCCAGAGTGGTCACGGCTATCAGTATGGAGCAGACACTGTATGGCAGAAAGAATTTGAAGAGCTTGTACCATTTGATGAGACAGCAGATCAGCTTGCAGCAATTGATGCGACAAAAGCTGATATGGAAAGCACGAAAATCATGGACCGCTTAGTGTGCGGTGATGTAGGCTACGGAAAAACAGAGATTGCCATCAGAGCTGCCTTTAAGGCTGTGCAGGACAGTAAGCAGGTCGTATTTCTTGTGCCGACAACTATTCTTGCTCAACAGCATTACAATACATTTGTTGAGCGAATGAAGGACTATCCAATTCGAATTGAACTTTTATCACGCTTTCGCACGTCAGCGCAGATCAAGGCATCACTTGAGCGCTTAAAAAAGGGTCTTGCCGATATTGTAATAGGAACGCATCGTGTGCTGTCAAAGGATGTTGTATTTAAAGATCTAGGCCTTTTGATTATTGATGAGGAACAGCGCTTTGGTGTCACACACAAGGAAAAGATTAAGCAGCTTAAAAAAGACGTTGACGTGCTGACACTAACGGCAACACCGATTCCGAGAACACTTCATATGAGTATGATAGGCGTGCGCGATATGAGTGTGTTGGAGGAAGCACCGTATGAGAGAAGACCGATTCAGACATATGTAATGGAAATGAATTGGGAGATGGTTCGCGAAGCAATAAACAGAGAGCTTGCCAGAGACGGACAAGTTTATTATGTGTATAATCGTGTCAAGGATATTGATCAGATTACGGCACAGATAGCAAAGCTTGTGCCAGATGCAAATGTTGCCTTTGCACATGGTCAAATGTCAGAGCGTCAGCTAGAACAAATCATGATGGACTTTGTTAACGGTGATATAGACGTGCTTGTTTCCACAACTATTATAGAGACAGGCTTAAACATTCCAAACGTAAATACTATTATCATCCACGATTCTGATCGCTACGGACTTGCACAGCTGTATCAGCTAAGAGGACGTGTAGGCCGTTCAAACCGCACTGCCTATGCTTTTATCATGTATCAGCGAAACAAGATTTTAAAAGAAGAGGCTGAAAAGCGTCTTCAGGCAATTCGTGAGTATACTGATCTTGGTTCAGGTATTAAGATAGCCATGCGTGATCTGGAAATTCGAGGCGCTGGAAATCTGCTTGGCAGTGAGCAGCACGGTCATATGGAAGCAGTTGGCTATGATCTGTACTGCAAGATGTTAAATATGGCTGTCAAAAAAGAAAAGGGTGAGCTTGAGATGGAGGAAACCTTTGAAACAACGGTGGACATTCCAATCAGCGCTTACATTCCAGACAGCTATATACGAAACGAAGAAGACAGGATGGAAATTTACAAGCGTATTGCAGCAGTCGAGACAGAGGAAGAGTCAATGGATATGATCGACGAGCTTATCGACCGTTTTGGAAGTGTTCCAAAACCAGTCACCAACTTGCTTGAGGTGTCAATCCTTCGTGCGGATGCGCATTCTCTCTATATTAAAGAAATCAAGTCCTCGTCAACAGAGATTCGCCTGTTCATGCATCCAAGAGCAAAATTTGACACGATGCGTGTGCCGGATCTTATACAGTCTTACCGAGGTGCACTTCGTCTGCTTGACAAAGACAATCCTTATTTCTTATTGAGGGCAGGAGATGGCGCAGTCAAAGAAAAAACGCTGACATTGAAAACATTGAAAAAACTGTTAAGCGATATAAAAACGTTGATTGTTTCATAAAATCATGCTAAAATGAAAAGCAAAGTTCACGAGGCGCCCGATAAAGAAGATGCACTTCGGAGCGTTGATAGAGAATATAGAAATAGAGTGAGGTAAATTTATGAACCGAATTATGAAGTATGCAGCAGCAGCCCTCGCAGCAGCTACTGCCGTTAGTACATTAGGCGGATGCGAACAGTTAGAGAAAAAGGCACCAGAGGATACAGTTGCTGTTTCATTTGGCGATACAAATATCATGCTGGATGAGGTTACTTATATGATACGTTCCATGGAGTATACCTATGAATCATATTTTGGATCAAACATCTGCGGCAACGATATGGGCGATGGTTCAGGCATGACAGTCGGTGATTACATCAAGCAGATGTCTCTGTCACAGCTTCGCCAGACACTTGTATTAAATGAGTATGCAAAGAAAAATGGCATTGAGTTAAGTGATGATCAAAAAGCAAAGGTAGATGAGGCAATTGAAAAGCTTCAGACAGAATCAGAGGATTATCTGGAAGCAGTCGGCGCAACAGATGAGCTGATTGAAAAGACATATACAGAGAATGCAATTGCCAATCTTGTTTATATGGATCTTGTTGCTGATGTTGATACAACAGTTGGTGATGATGAGTTCCTTCGCAAAAAGATCGCATATGTAAAGCTGACGCCAAGTGAACTGACAGAGACGACAGCAGCCAATGAGGCAACTACAGAAGTGTCAAGTGATGAAGACAGCAGCGAAGAGGCATCTTCTATAGAGAATACAGAAGCAGAATCAGAAAGTGCATCCAAGGATGTAACGACTTCCACAGAAGAAGCAAGCAGTGAAAAAGCATCAACTGAGGAAGCATCAAGCGAGAATGTTTCAAAACTTTCCTCTGAGGCATCCACTGAAGATTCAACTGAGGTAGAAACACTTTCAGAAGAAGAGCAGGAACGTCAGGATGCGATGAACGATGCAGCAGACAAGATCCTTAAGGAATTTGAGGAAGGAAATGATGCAGCAGACTTTATCAGTGATTATCAAAATGACAGTCACTTTACTGCAACAAATTCTGAGATTTCCATTAGTGAGGATGGAACTGCTGTATATAATGCAGCTGCATGGGCACTGGCAACAGACGAATGCACTGTATATAGAAGCGATGACGGCAGCATCTACATCATCCGCTGTCTTGATGATAACGATGAGGAAGCACGTCAGAGTGCCATCGATTCAGAGATCGAAAGCAGAAAGACAGCATTGTTCTCAGAGAAATATGCCGAGATTCAGGACGATTCTTCCAAGTTTAAGGTAGATGAGGATGTGATTGACACAATCCGTTTTACAACTCCGGTTTACGTAGCACCAAGCGAGGAAGAAACATCAGAAAGTGAAACTAGTGGTGAGGAAACCTCAGAAAGTGAAACTGGCGAGGAAGAATCAACAAAAGAAGAAAAATCAAGTGAGTCTGATGAGTCAGAGGAAGCGGTAAGTGAAGCTTCTTCAGAGGAAGAGAGTAAATAATTAAGAGCCACCTAATATCGGGAAAGGCACAATAAAGTGTCATTTTCCCGATTGCAGGTGGCTTTTTTGGCGAAAAACGCGCTCTCTTTCTTAATCGTTATCCCGATTTCACTTGACATCTCGTAATAATTTTGTTATAATGCCCCTCGAAGTGTAATAATTTTGTAATATTTAGTAATAGTTCACTCGTGAATTGTTACTGTGAAACTAGCGAGGGAGTGCAAGCTTACTCGCTCGCAGATAAGAATGTAAAGAGGTTTTATAAAGAAAGGCTTGGTATATATGAAGATCAAAGGAAACAGATTTGTTACATCAATATTAGCAGCGTCTATGCTGTCTGGTACATTTTTTGTTCCGGCATCCGCAGGTGAGCTTGAGGGTGAGAGCGCAATCGCAGGCATGGCTGTTACATTGAATAACTACTACGCAGGAGAGGAAACTCCGGATGAGGCAATCTTAGATTATCTTGTTCCTAAGGCTCAGGCAACATCTGAGGCTGAGAGTGAGACAGAAACCGAAGAGCCAAAAACCGTTATGGCCGCTACTGTTGCTGTCACTTCAGATGCTTCTAATGTAGGACTGGTAAGCGCAGCAGGTTATTTAAACGTGCGTGAACAGCCATCCACAGGCAGTGTAACAGTCGGAAGACTTTTCAGTAACTGCCAGGTTAACATCAAAAGTTCCGTAAACAACAGCGAAGGCAGCTGGTATCGTATCACTTGCGGCGATGTAGAAGGTTATGTAAGCGCAGCCTACGTATTAGTTGGCACAGCAGCCAAGACTGCTGAGGACAATATCCAGAACCGCTATGCAGTTGTTACAGCAGATCAGTTAAATGTTCGCGACAGTGCATCTGACAGCGCAAATGTTGTTGGAACTGTATACAAGGATGAAGAGTACGCAATCATCGAGGATCAGGGTGATTTCGTAAAGATACATATTGCAAATGATGAGGTTGGATATGTTTCAAAGTCCGGCATCACCATTAAGACTCAGTTCGCTCAGGCTCAGAAGGTAGACAATGAATTTGTATCTCAGGAGCTGGAGAACTTCATGATCGATATCAACTACTCCAGAAACGTATACGAGCAGGCAATGGCAGAGGGAACAGGCGAAGGCTACTATCGTGCATATGCAGCTATCGTTTACGCAGCAGAGCTTCTTGGATACTACAGTGAGTTTGCAGCAGATTCTGGATTAGAAGATCTGGCAGCAACATCTAAGCAGGAGCAGGAAAGCGCACTTGCACTTGCAGATGCAGCATATAAGTTAGCATCAGATTCCGGCTACTTTACCCAGGTTGCAGAATCAGTAGCATCAAGCGAGGCAGCGGCAGAATCCTCAGCAGCAGAATCTGTACAGGAAACTCAGACACAGCCATCCACAGATGCATCTTCAGAAGGAAATGTAACAAATGGTACAGGCGAGACTGCAGCACCAAGCAGCTCAGCATCTGATGAAACCATAAGTGTAGAAGTTCCGACTGTAGCATCTGTAACAGGTATTGAGGCTTGCTATCAGGGCGGTACAAAGTATGTGGGTGATGTTGTCTACACCGCAGAATTGTTTGTAAGAGTAAGTTACAGCGATGGAACTGTAAAGGATATTTACGACGGATGGTATTCACCACAGGTAGGTATGACCTTAAAGCAGGAGGGCTACAATGTTGTAACCATGTATTATGGTGACTTTAGCTCCAACCTTGAAGTATATGCAAACCCGGCACCGACTCAGGCAACACAGCCGGCAGCACCAGAGACCCAGCCAGCAGCACCAGCACCGGCACCAGAAACCCAGCCAGCAGCACCGGCACCAGCTCCAGAAACACAGCCAGCAGCACCGGAGACCCAGCCAGCAGCACCGGAGACCCAGCCAGCAGCACCAGAGACCCAGCCGGCAGCTCCAGCACCAGCACCAGCACCGGCACCAGCTCCAAGCGGTAATGGACAGTCTATCGTAGACTATGCAATGCAGTGGGTAGGACAGTGTAATTATGTATGGGGCGGTACAAACCTGACACCAGGAGGCGGTGTTGACTGTTCTGGATTTACCATGAACGTATACGCAGCATTCGGTATCAGCCTTCCGCACTACTCCGGCGAACAGATCAACTATGGACAGGCTGTATCATACGAGCAGCTGCAGCCAGGTGATCTTATCTGCTTCTCAGGCCATGTAGCAATCTATATCGGCGGAGGCATGATGGTTCATGCAGCAAGTGCAGAGAGAGGTATCGTAGTAGATAATGTATTCTATAACAAGCAGCCGATCGGATATCGTCGTCTTGTATAAATAGTTAAAATTCAAGGCCGTCTGTCAGAGTTGACAGGCGGTCTTATTTTCGTGTATTATAACCGTAAGAAACGAAGACATTAACAGTTAACGTTAACTGGGAAAGAAGGTAATATTGCATGAGACGTGATAAAGTCAATTACTATCTGGATCTGGCAGAGATCGTATCCCAACGAGGGACCTGCCTTAGACGCCGCTACGGTGCTGTTATCGTAAAAAATGATGAGGTGGTATCTACTGGCTATGTCGGTTCCCCGCGAGGACGCAAAAACTGTACTGATTTGGGGTTTTGTATCCGACAGAAACTTCAGATTCCAAGGGGTGAGCGCTATGAATTGTGCAGAAGCGTTCACGCTGAGGCAAATGCCATAATCAGTGCATCAAGAGATCAGATGATCGGAAGCTCTTTATATTTGACAGGAGTAGAAGCAGATACAGGTGAATATGTAAAAAATTCCAACAGCTGCTCCATGTGTAAGCGAATGATCATAAATGCAGGTATCGAGACCGTATATGTGCGTGATGATAAAGATAATTACCGAGTCGTAAAGGTAGCAGACTGGATTGAAAAGGATGAATCACTAGAGGGCACATTCGGGTACTAAGCAAAACATGAAATTTGGCTAATTTCATCTTGATTTTCGACAGGCGGTCATATATAATTAGGGGTGGTGTCCATGCGGCAGATTTGTTCGTGTGCGTTTGGCAGAAAAGACTGCAAGAAGCGTAAAGGCACCATGAAACCTAGGCTGGCGAAGCAAATGGTAAAAGGGCTTCGTCTGTGTGAGAATGTCACAACAACAGGAAGGAAAAGACAAATGATACATCAGCAATACGAAGTAGATGACCATCTTCATGAAGAATGCGGCGTGTTCGGCATTTACGACATGGATGGCAATGACGTAGCGTCGACTATTTATTATGGTCTTTTTGCTCTGCAGCACAGAGGTCAGGAGAGCTGCGGTATCGCGGTAAGCGACACTAGCGGTCCCAAAGGACTAGTACTGAGTCATAAAGGAATGGGTCTGTGCAACGAGGTGTTTACCCCGGAAGACTTAGAGTCAATGAAAGGAAACATCGGTGTAGGCCACACCAGATACTCGACGGCAGGTAGTTCTACGAGAGAGAATGCACAGCCGCTTGTATTAAACTACATCAAAGGAACACTAGGCCTGGCACATAATGGCAACCTGATCAATACGCCGCAGCTGCGCCAGGAGCTTGCAAGAACAGGTGCAATCTTTCAGACGACAATCGATTCTGAGATTATCGCGTACATGATTGCAAGAGCCAGAGTTGAACAGCCGACCGTACAGGCAGCTGTCGCAGAGGCGATGAAAAAAATCAAGGGAGCGTATTCACTTGTTGTCATGAGTCCGAGAAAGCTCATTGGAGCAAGAGATCCATATGGCTTTAGACCGCTGTGTATCGGAAAGCGTGGCAATGCCTATATACTGGCATCAGAAAGCTGTGCACTTGACACTATCGGTGCTGAATTTGTCCGTGACGTAGATCCGGGCGAGATCGTCACCATCACACAAAAAGGAATTGAATCAAACCGAAGCATGTGTATCCCAAAGGAGCAGCATGCAAGATGTATTTTTGAATATATTTATTTTGCCAGACCAGATGCCTATATTGATGGCGTAAGTGTATATGAGAGCCGTCTGATTGCAGGACGTTCTCTTGCAAAGCATCACCCAGTTGATGCTGATCTTGTTGTCGGTGTTCCGGAGTCTGGTAATGTCGCAGCTATGGGTTATGCGATGGAGAGCGGCATTCCGTATGGCATGGCATTTGTAAAGAACAGCTATGTCGGCAGAACCTTTATCAAGCCAAAGCAAAGCAGCCGCGAGTCAAGTGTTCGCATTAAGCTGAACGTACTTACAGAGGCTGTAAAGGGAAAGCGTGTCATCATGATTGATGACTCAATCGTGCGTGGAACCACAAGTGACCGTATTGTAGGTATGCTTCGTGAGGCAGGTGCAAAGGAAGTTCATGTAAGAATCTCCTCACCGCCGTTCTTGCATCCGTGTTACTTTGGAACTGATATTCCATCTGAGGATCAGCTGATTGCTCACAACAGAAGTGTAGATGAAATCTGTAAGATTATCGGAGCTGATTCCCTCGCATACTTAGACGAGGAATGTCTGTATGAAATGTCAAAGGGACTTGGCATTTGTACTGGATGTTTCAATGGCAAATATCCGCTGGATCCGCCAACAGAGGACATCCGCGGCGACTATCAAAAGTAAAAAGATATAGAAGAAAGGTTGGTTTACTATGGCAACAGATCGTTATACAAGCCCACTTTCCGAGCGCTATGCCAGCAAGGAAATGCAATATATTTTTTCACAGGATAAGAAGTTTACCACATGGAGAAAGCTGTGGATCGCACTTGCAGAGAGCGAGAAGGAGCTGGGATTAAATATTACAGACGAGCAGATCGCTGAGCTTAAAGAGCATCAGAATGATATCAATTATGATGTTGCAAAGGCGAGAGAGAAGGAAGTTCGTCACGATGTTATGTCTCACGTTTATGCATATGGTGTACAATGTCCAAAGGCAAAGGGTATCATCCATCTGGGTGCAACCAGCTGCTATGTAGGTGACAACACTGATATGATCATCATGCGTGAGGGACTGCAGCTTGTAAAGAAGAAGTTAGTTAATGTCATTGCTGAGCTGGCAAAGTTTGCAGACCGCTACAAGGCGCTGCCGACACTGGCATTTACTCATTTCCAGCCGGCACAGCCAACCACAGTCGGAAAGCGTGCAACGCTTTGGATGATGGAGCTTGTGCAGGATTATGAGGATATCTGCTATGTAATCGATTCCTTAAAGCTTCTTGGCTCTAAGGGAACAACAGGTACACAGGCATCCTTCATGGAGCTGTTTGACGGTGATCATGCAAAAATCAGAAAACTGGATCAGATGATTGCAGATAAGATGGGCTTTGCTGGTGTATATCCTGTTTCTGGACAGACCTACTCCCGTAAGGTAGACAGCCGTGTATTAAATGTACTGGCTGGTATTGCAATGAGTGCACATAAGTTTACAAACGATGTGCGTCTTCTGCAGCACTTAAAGGAGGTAGAGGAACCATTTGAGAAGCATCAGATCGGTTCTTCTGCAATGGCATATAAGAGAAATCCAATGAGAAGTGAGCGTATTGCTTCTTTGGCAGACTATGTGATCTCAGATGCTATGAATCCGATGCTTGTCGCTTCAACTCAGTGGTTTGAGCGTACACTTGACGATTCTGCAAACAAGAGAATCAGTATTCCAGAGGGCTTTTTGGCAGTTGACGGTATTCTGGATCTTTATCTGAATATCGTAGACGGAATGGTTGTTTATGAGAAGGTAATTCACAAGCATCTGATGGCAGAGCTTCCATTTATGGCAACAGAGAATATCATGATGGATGCAGTAAAGGAAGGCGGAGACCGTCAGGAGCTGCATGAGAAGATACGCCAGCTGTCCATGGAGGCTGGACGTAATGTCAAGGTAAACGGTCTTGACAACAACCTGCTTGATTTGATTGCAGCAGATGATACATTCCACCTGACAAAAGAGCAGCTGCAGCAGTGCATGAATCCAGAGCGTTACACAGGACGTTCTAAGGAGCAGGTAGAGGATTTCCTCGCAGAAGTAATAAATCCAATCCTTGCTAAGAACAAGGAAGACCTTGGTATGACAGCAGAGATTAACGTATAAGAAAGGTAAGGTAACTGATATGGCAAGAGCAATTGTAGGCGCCAATTGGGGCGACGAGGGCAAAGGTAAAATTACTGATATGTTAGCACAGGAGTCTGACATTGTAATCCGTTTCCAGGGCGGAAGCAACGCTGGACATACAATTATCAACAATTATGGAAGATTTGCAATGCACCTTCTTCCATCCGGCGTGTTCTCACAGCACACTGTAAATATCATTGGAAATGGTGTTGCACTGAACATTCCGTATTTTATAAAGGAGTTAAACAGCTTAACTGAGCAGGGCGTTCCGAAGCCAAACATTATGGTTTCTGATCGTGCACAGATCCTGATGCCATATCATGTAGCACTGGATACTTACGAGGAAGAGCGTCTGGCAGGAAAGTCCTTTGGTTCCACACGTTCAGGTATCGCTCCGTTCTACTCTGATAAGTATGCAAAGATTGGCTTCCAGGTAAGCGAGCTGTTCGGAGATATGGACGAGTTAAAGGAAAAGTGCGAGCGCATCTGCACCTTAAAGAATGTTATGCTTGTTCATCTGTACCACAAGGATCCATTAAATGCAGATGAGATTTTCAATACACTTATGGAATACAAGGAGATGATCGCTCCTTACGTAGCAGATACAGGACTTTACCTGCATCAGGCAATCAAGGAAGGAAAGAAGATTCTGTTAGAGGGACAGCTTGGTACCTTAAAGGATCCAGATCATGGTATCTACCCGATGGTAACTTCTTCCTCTCCATTAGCAGCATACGGTGCAATCGGCGCAGGTATCCCGCCATATGAGATCAATGAGATCACAACAGTTGCAAAGGCATATTCTAGTGCAGTAGGCGCAGGTGCATTTGTCAGCGAGATCTTCGGTGAGGAGGCTGATGAGCTTCGTAAGCGCGGTGGTGATAAGGGTGAGTTTGGTGCTACAACAGGCCGTCCGAGACGTGTTGGCTGGTTTGATGCAGTTGCAACAAGATATGGCTGCCGTATGCAGGGAGCAACAAACGTTGCACTTACAGTACTTGACCCGTTAGGCTACTTAAAGGAGATTCCGATGTGCGTAGGCTATGAGATCGACGGCGTTGTAACAAAGGATTTCCCAACCACTCAGAAGCTTGAGAAGGCAAAGCCGGTATACAAGGTACTGCCAGGCTGGAATTGTGATATCCGCGGAATCCGCAATTACGAGGATCTGCCAGAGGCTTGCCGCAACTATATCGACACCATCGAGCAGGAGATTCAGGTTCCGATCACACTCGTATCAAACGGACCGGGAAGAGAAGAGATCATCCACAGAGAGTCAAAGTTACAGTAATATTTACAAATAAAAAGAGCAGGCAGGGCATCCCCTGTCTGTTCTTTTTTGAGACGAAAAATATAGTGGACTTTCTAATGTTTATGTGTTAAAATGAAGCCGTGAAAAGTGCCACAAACCGCCTAAAACAGCGGAAAATGACACTTTTATAAAATTAAGTTCTGGGTAAAACAGCTTTGGAAAGTCAGACAGGAAATTCTCAGATCAGACAAGGAGCTAAAGAATAAATGGCAGGAACATTACAAATCAAACACGGGGCAAAGATGCGTGTGGCATATGACGCACCAGTCGGTCAGGAACCAAAATTTAATATGGTATGCACATTTAATAAGGCGATTGACGAGTCAGCGTTTCTTGTATCAGTTCCATTGGTTGGAGGAAAGGCGCTGATTCCAGAAGATACTCAGAAGATGCTGTTCCAATATGGAGACGGCGATGATGCACAGATCATTGCAGGCTATGTAGATGATACGGTAAAAGAAGGTATACGCCGTTATTGGAAGGTTCGTCGTGTCACGGAGCAGCGACAGTTAATCAAACGTATTGATGTCCGTATGAAGATTGAACTTCCAGTTCAATTCATGCAGGATACATGGGCACTCAACTCAGATGGTGAAATAGATAAGGAGCAGGGACAGACAATGGATATCTCCAACAATGGTCTTGCTGTTTACATGAACCATTGGTTTGATGTTGGAGAAAGCTGTATCTTCACGCTGCCACGAATAGGAACGGTATCAGCCGGACAGAAATCACATGATGTGGTCGGAGTTGTCTGCTGGATGCGAGAACTGCCAAAAGGCGGTGCTTTTCGTTTTGTAGCAGGTATTCAGCTGCGCTTTGCAGACCTTGAAGAGCGCAAACAGATGCAGGAATATGTGGCTTATGTAAAGAAAAGGTATAAGCTGTAAATGTCATGAAACTAGGAAAAAATAAAAAACAAAAGACGGATCAAATTATACGTATCGAAGAGCTTGAAGCTTTGATGCAAAAATATGGTGACGATTTAAAGCCAGAAGATATGGAAGATATCGTCAGCATGTATATGCCTCATAGAAAGCGCCGAAAACTTGGAGCTGCCCTGCTTCGTCTTGACAAGCTGCAGTTACTTCTATTAACGTTAATGCTAGTTGTCTGCATTCTCTTTATTACTGCATTCATGCAGGAGAAAATGGGCAACTTCACTATTAACCTGAACCGACTGGAGCTGTACAGAAAGGGTGTCAGTATAGCAGATAATGGAGACTTCAAGGGTGCGACAGCACGACTTACTGCAAGCACAGTAAAAGATGCGACAAACATCTCAATTGACGATATTCCTGAAGATGTGGATGACATAGAAGGCGGTCATAATGGAAAAAACTATATGGCGTACACCTATTATCTTAGAAATGCAGGAAAGGAAGATTTAGGCTATGTTGCATCCATTACACTTGACTCATGCTCAAAAGGTGCAGAAGAAGCAGTCCGAGTAGCAGTCTGGAGAAATGGAGAACGCACTGTTTATGCAGAACCGTCTGCAAATGGAGAGCCAGAAGAAGGATGTGTAAACTTTGAGTCGGACACGATTGTGTGCAGCTATGAAGAATCAAATTTCCTTGTCGGAAACGTAGATAAATACACAATTGTAATATGGATGGAAGGCGATGATCCAGAATGCGTAGACCGCATTATCGGAGGAAGCGTCGAGCTTAGCATGAATATAGACTCAGACTACGACGATCAGTCAAGTCTGTTATGGAAATTTGTTACCGATATTAAAGATACACTGTTTGACGACAAGCCAATTGATGCCGCCGGAAACGAAGCACCAAACGACAGTTATTACAGTGACAGGGTAATCACCTGGGAAAATAGAAGAAATAAGGATTAAGTAGTCAGTGGTTAGATTGTTGCTAGCGAAAATTTGTGTTTGGTATGACCGGTGCCACAACCACCGATTATATATAAGGGGGAGATTCCACAAGGGAATTTTCCAGCGGCTGAATAATAAAAAAGATCGAATAAAAGATAGATTTGTATTGAGATCATATCCTCACCGAAAACGGCAGAGGAGATAACTCAATTAACCGGGCCCGGTGAGAGCTTGATCTGAGTACAAAAGCTTTGGCCGATAAAAAGAAATATACGTTTCAGCCGTAAAGGATTGGAGGAAATTATAATGAAGAAAGAAAATTTAGGAAGCGTAAAAGCTCTTAAAAAACAGCTTGGCGCAGCGGTTGCCATGGTATGCGTTGCCGCTGTAGCGCTGGGATCAAGTACATATGCTTGGTTTGTAAGTAATAATCAGGTAACAGCTACGACTACTCAGATTGCAGCTCAGTCTAACTCAGCTTATCTGGTAATTGACAAGGTAAAGACGTCTCAGAGTTCTACTAATGCTGCTACTGCAGGAGAAACTGTTGGCGAAAGCGGAACTTATAAAGATGCAAAATTATATCCGGCTCAGTGGAAAAATGGATTCAATGTAGATAAAGAAAATGGCAAGGCAATTACAGCAGATAAACCTGCTATTTATCAGTTTGAAACTGCTTATGCAAGTGCCAAAACTGTAGCAACTGAAAAGAATGGAACACGTTTTGCAATTGGTGATCCGAAAGCGGCTGTTGATGCTGATTATGCATTGCTGAATACATTTTATGTAGGAACCGGCACATATGACGGTGAGTTTACAAATCTGAAAGTTTCTGATATTACAGTTACAGATAAAACAACTACTGGTCTTAAAACTGCTATGAGACTTTTAATCATGACATATGCACCGACAAAAGGAAATGACGAAGATACAGTTACCTACGGAACTACAGCAACTGCATGGGCTGTAGCAAAATATGATGGAACTACTAGTAAACTGGCAATTGAGTCACAGTCTATTGACACAACAAACGATGCAAATCTTGTAGGTGTAGTTTATCAGAATCAGTTTGGAAAATCTGAAGGCGATGTAAAAGTTGAAGTATATGCATACTACGATGGTGCAGATGGCAATGTTTATACAGATAACCTTGGACAGCTGACAGGATGTGGTGCAACAGTTACCTTTGATGCAACACCAAACGAGTTTAAAGCAAATAACTAATATTGCATATTTTGTACCCCACGGTTGTGGCGTGGAGTACATGCCAAAGAGCAGAAATTACGTTCTACTTTTTGGCATGTAGAAGTAAAGGAAAGTGAGATGAGCATATGAATGTAAAAAAGATGAAAATGCAGTTAATGGCAACTGCTGCTTCTGTTTTGATATCTGGCATTGCGTTAACATCAGCAACTTATGCATGGTATGTATCGAATCATACAGTTGAAGCAACTACAACCAAAATCAGTGCAACCACAAACGGATTCATTCTTCAGATTGCAACTGCTGAACAGGGACCGCAGCATGGTGGGGAACAGACATCATTGGCAGCATCAACAGAAGGCGGCATTATCAGTCCATCATCCACAAATGATCTTATAAACTGGTATGTATGCGAAGGATGGAATGGAGAGGGAAAAGTCACATCTTACAGAAAGCCAACATTTGTTACCAATGGAAAACCAGGACAATATGGCATGGACGATGATCCACATTACGCATATCTCAAAAGTGAGTATATTCTATATACCATTACCGAAACAGGACTCGCAGATGTTTATTTGGACGCATCCGAAGGAAGCCCGATTACTTTAACGACAAATGGAACTCCGACTACAGATACCATTCCAAAATCAATGCGAATTGGAATTACAATCCAGAATATCAAGAAAAATGCAGACGGTAAGTATATTGATGATGGTGATGAAGAATTGAAAGTTGTTTATGCACCGTATGAAGAAATTGGAAGAGGTAATGATGCTGAGGCAATTGATGGGTGGACATGCATAGGAAATGGTACAGACGGAAAATTAAAACCAGTAGCAGTGACTTATCCATATATTTATGCTACTACTTATACCGATCAGAATAATCAAAACTGGGTAGCCACTAAGGTTGGAAAGAACTATGAGGTTTCATCGGGCACACAAAAAATCGCTTCTTCTGTAGGGTATGATGGTGTAAAAATGCGCGTCTATATCTGGATGGAAGGCACCGATGCAGATTGTGTTAATAATGCAGCCGCAGAAGATCCGGCAACTTATAACGTAAATGTAAAACTGGCAGGTATTTCTGCTGAATAAGACTGCAAATATGAATTGAAAGGTCATGTTTCCCAAGCCATGACTTTTCTTTTATTTATTTTCTCCTATTGTCTACTATCCCCAATCAAGAATGTTTTTGTGGACAGCTTGAATGAAAAACTTTCCAATCGGGAAGAAGTTCTGGAAAATTTGAAAGAAATCCGAAACCTTCTCTCAGGCGGGGAAAAGACGCTGCAGCAACAGACGGCACTCTGGCAGGAAGGAAAACTTCTGGAAGAACAGATACAGGCACTCATCATGCAGAACGCACGGATCGCTATGGATCAGGAAAAATACCAGAAAGAATTTGATGAGCTGGTAGAACGCCACAGGCAGGTCAAGGAAAAATACGAAAAACAGGTGCTTTCTTCTGAGCAGGATGTTGGCAGGGTCGCACAGATTGATTACTTCATAAGTACACTTGAAAAAATGGAAGCACCCATCACGGAGTTTGATGAGCAGCTATTGGTCAGCATGGCATATCATGTGGTGGTGTATAGCAAAGCGGATATCCGGGTGGTGTACCGAGATGGGATTGAAAAATAGAAAGAAAATATATGGTGGGCGTATTGGGTAAAATGCATGGTGCGCCAATTTTTATATTTATATAAACGAAATCAGCACTTTATATCATTGTGGCTTTGGTAAGTGAAGATTATAATAGAAATGAAAAATTTGACTGTGTGTGGAAAGGCGGCAGTATATGGGGGAAAAGGTATATAGACCAAAGACAAAAGAAGGACATCATCTTGTTCGTTCAAAGGAAAATCCAGATTGTGTAAGAGGTGTGTCGTTCGATGAAAATAATAAGAATATTGATATTCCTGAATGGGAGGAGGTGGATGTCGATGATCTTCCGAATAATTCGAGTGATGGTCAGCAGGAAGCACCGGTTCAAGAAATATGGTGTAAACTTGCACTTGCCACAATTTGCGGTGCGACTGCATGGGAGAAAATTATTAAGCCTTTATGGAATAATGAACTACATCCTTGGATAAAAAACAAATTTAAGGACAAGAAGAAAAAAGTGCTTAATGAAAATCAGGCAGATTCATCTGAGAAAAAAGAGGAAAAAATATGCACAACTTTGCAGGAAGAACTGTTAAAAGATGATGAAAACATATCAGAGCAAATAGATAGTGTATTCAAAAAAATATATCTGGATTTAAATGAAGATGAAATGCGTGAGCATATGATGCGTTTGATTTTCCATATGCTTGGAACAGCAAATGAAATTCGGCTTTTGAGCAATGCTCAAATAAGTAAAAATGATATACCAAAGGAAATACAGGTTGAGCAAGAGAAAGAAATAGAGAAATTTCTTGCAAGTAAAGTGTCTGATAACCTGAATGAAATTTTATCCAAAGAAAGCCTGTATTTGGACATGGAAACCTCGAAAAAGATTTTTGATCTCACAGGTGGAGGGGTTCGGCGTAACGATGAATATCTCCCTGTAGAAATTTCAAAAATAGAAGAAGTTTTAAAATCAGTGCCATTGGAAGAAGCTCAGTAACATAAATGTTCAATAAAATGTTAAAATGCCAGTCTGCGATAGTTATGCGGACTGGTTTTTTCTTACCCGAAATCAAGAAAATCCAACTTAACCAGGGTGACAGGAACGGTGGCCATTTAACTGGGTGCGGTGGCTTAATTAGTGTCCCGGTGGCTCAATAAGCATCGGTAGCAGTAAAAGAGAAGATTAGAGAAAGAGCCAGTGTCCCTGTCGCGTTGGAAACTTCTTGATATGCGTGTTGAGGTATGTTAGTATAAAAATACAATAGGAGCAACCATAGTATTGAAATACACTCTTTTCTCCATCAATATTGCCAGATGAAAAGAAAAATGTGTTGAGTAAAAAGTACAATATTGCAATGACTGCAGAATTAGAAAGTGAGGTGCAGCGTATGTGTAACTTGAGTACAGCTATTGAGAACCAAGGTATTAAAAAAGGTCGCGCAGAAGGTCGTGTAGAAGGTGTTGATCTGATGGCAAAATTGGTAAAAATTCTTCTCGCTGAGAAAAAGTACAGCGATGTGGAAAAGGTCTCTGATGACGCAGAATATCGCGACAAGCTTCTGAAAGAATACAAGCTGGTTGGATAATTAATCTTAAAAGCCAAGGGGAGAGGAAAACTGTTTTTTTATGGAAAAGGAGATGGTGAACCACCACGGTGACAGGAACGGTGGCCATTTAATTGGATACGGTGGCTTAATTAGTGTCCCGGTGGCTCAATAGGCATTTGTGTCCACAAAACGAGAAGATTAGAGAAAGAGCCGGTGCCTATCCCAGTGAAATTCATGCAGTTTGGTTTGTTTTTGAATTTTGAGTAAAAAATATAGGAAGGCTTCTTGCTATGCAGTGGGCTTTGTGGTAACATGAAAATATAATATGTTAGAGGCTTCTGTAATGAAAGGCGGTGACGAGGTGGCTGAAAAAGATATAGCAGAAAAAACGCTGGAAGGCTATAATGATGTGTTTGCTGACATAGCAAACGTGCTGCTTTTCAACGGAAGAAGACTGATAAATCCAGATGACTTGGAAGATCGGACACCGAATTCTTCTTATAAAGTGGATGGGAAAATTCATGGTCAGGAACGAGATGTTGCAAAGGCGTGGAGAAACGGAACAATCCGTCTGGCATGCATTGGAACAGAAAACCAGACAAGAGTGGATAAACTGATGCCTTTGAGAATTATCGGATATGATGGCGCAGAGTATCGTTCACAGTATGATTCAAAGGAACCGAAGTATCCGGTTGTCACGTTTGTTCTGTATTTTGGAACGAATCCCAAGTGGAATGATGAAATTTCGCTGAGAGATTGTCTGGAGATTCCAGAAGAGCTGAAAGAATATGTAAACGATTATAAGGTGAAGATATTTTCGGTTGCGTATCTTCCGAAAGAGAAGGTAGAGCAGTTTACGAGTGACTTCCGTATTGTTGCAGATTATTTTGTTCAACAGAGATTGACGAATGATTACGTGCCAAATCCGCAGACAATCGATCATGTTAAGGAAACATTGGAACTTCTAAGTGTAATGGGTGATGACCACAGATTTATTGATGCGTATAATGAAAATAAAGAAAAGAGCGCGGAAGGAGGTATCCACACTATGAGCGATGCATTAAATACGATTATTGGAAGAGAGACAGAGAAAGCTAAAATTCTTACTCTTATTGATTTGGTTGAAGATGGATCTCTTAGTATTGAAAAGGCAGCTGAGAAAGCTGGAATGACAGTAAAACAGCTAAAAGAACTGATGGATAAAGCTCCATTGCAAACAGTCTGAGAGTTTGAATGAAAGGACTCCCCGCACCTCTCAACGATGTGTCCCAGGGGAGACATTTTTTATACGCAACCACGGTGACAGGAACGGTGGCCATTTAATTGGGTACGGTGGTTTAATTAGTGTCCTGGTGGTTCAATAGGCATCTGTGTCCACAAAACGAGAAAATTTTACAAAATATGAAGACGAAGTAACAGTGAGAGGGAGCCTAAGATGGTATTGACACTGCTAAGACTGTGTGGTATGCTTATAACAAAAAGGAATCAATATGATACATAATGATATATAAACGCAAGGTACATAGGATGTGTCCTTACTATTTTAAAATTATAGATAGAAGGAAGAAAATATTACAAAAAAATAATTTTTGAGAAGGAGCAGCCTATGCCAAGAAAAGCAAGAAAAAAGAGTAACCTATGCATTAATCATGTTATTTTGCGCGGAGTTAATCAGCAAATAATTTTTGAAGATGAGTATGATTATAAGCAGTTTATTGATATTTTGAGATATTATAAGGATGAAAAAAAGTGTAGTTTTAATCTATATGCGTATTGCTTAATGGATAATCATGTTCATTTGCTACTAGAGTATACAACTGTTAGCTTAGATGAGATTATGAAACGAATTGAGATTAAATTTGTTAGGTGGTACAACAAAAGATATCGACGTATAGGACATTTATTTCAAGAACGGTATAAAAGCGAGCCAGTAGAAGACATGGAATATTTGAAAATAGTATTTCGGTACATCCACCAGAATCCTTTGAACGCAGGAATAGAAAAAGTACCAGGAGCCTATCCTTGGAGCAGTTATCATGATTATGCCAATCAGGACGATTCGTTTATAGATATTAAAAGAATTTCTGACCTTTTTCAAAACTATGAGGAGTGTATGACTTATTTGCATACGTTATCTGATAAAATGTGCATGGAACTTCAATCTTTTGGTATATATGGAATATCCGATGAAGATGCAATGGAAATCATTCAGAAGAAAACTGACTGTAAATCACCAGCGGATTTTCAACGTCTGGGACTCCTTAAAAGAAATCAGTACTTAAAAGAATTAAAGGATTCTGGTATTTCAGTTCGCCAATTGAGTAGGCTTACAGGAATTTCTAGAGGTGCAATAAACGCAGCGATTAATCAAAGTTAAGGAACGAAGAGAGGAAAAAAGCCACCAGGGACAATAAAAAGGCCAACGTCCCTGTCCCTGTGGCAACCCCGTGTTTTCTTAACACAAATTTTATAGACATGGTGTTATAATTGCGACCATAGTAAACAAAAGGACTACGAAGGGAGAATATAAATCATGAAATTCAGAACACAGAAAATCACAGCACTTATGGCATCTGCAATAGTAGGAGTATCTACACTTGGAAGCGTATCCGTAATGGCAGCAGAAAGTACAGAAGCAATGGCAGACCAGGCGGGAATGGTGGTTGATAGAGATGCAATTGCTGCAGATGGAGATGCAATCCCGTCTGATTTTATACAGGGTACTTTTAAACCGTCCGAGACAACTGTGCAGGCACAGGATTCTTATGAGTATCCATTCATTGGACTTAACATGAAACTTCCGGAGGAACTGCTTAAACAGATAAAAGCGCAGACCATTGCGATGATCACAAATGAAATATGGAATGACAATGCAGATGCAATTAAATATGCATATATAAGCTGGGGCGAAATGACCGAGGAGCAGAAAGAGGCAGAGGTTGACAAGATGGGAACAGCATATGATGACTGGTACAATAGTCTTGCAAAAATTGGAGCGATTGGAATCTATGACGAAGATTCTGAGAAAGAACTGGATAAGATTACAGGCTGCACAGAACACAAAGAAATCGGAAGCAGCAGTGATGGAAAGTATAAATATTATCTGAGCACTAATAAAGATGCAGATAAATCCCTGAAAAAAGAAGTGGAAGAAATTGATGTGACACTCACAGAGATGACACCATTCCAGCATCATTTTGCATTTGACCAGCCACAGGAGACAAGCAATGAAGGTGATTCTACAACTGTAGGCAAGTTTAAGACAAAAGGCGTTGATGGAAAAGATTATACAGAAAAAGTATTCAGCGATTATGATCTTACACTTGTGAATGTTTTTACTACCTGGTGTTCTCCATGTGTAAATGAGATTCCGGAGCTGGAAAAACTCTATGAAGAGATGAAGGAAAAAGGTGTTGGAGTTGTCGGTGTCGTTCTTGATACAGTGGGTGATGATGCCAAACAGAATGAGGATACAGTGAAAAAAGCCGGTGTCCTTAAGGAGAAGACAAAAGCATCCTATCCGTTCCTGGTCCCGGATTCAACAATGATGAATGGACGTTTAAATGGTGTCTCTGCTTTTCCAGAAACATTCTTTGTTGACAAAGAAGGAAATATTGTAGGAGAAACCTATTCAGGAAGCCATACACTGGACGGATGGAAAGAAATAGTAGAAAAAGAACTCAAGAACATTTCTAAATAATACAACCACGGTGACAGGAACGGTGGCCATTTAATTGGGTGGTGGCTTAATTAGTGTCCCGGTGGTTTAATAAGTATTGAGAAAGAGCCAGTGCCACTGTCGCGATGGAAACTTCTTGATATGCGTGTTGATGTATGTTAATTTGAAAAACCCCGCCCGACTATGTCGGACGAGGTTTTCTGTGGAAAAATGGATAAAGGCCAATGTCCCTGTCCCAGTAGTTACAGTTTTGCAGCTTCACGTAAAACATTCTGGCTGGCAAGCGGGATGCGGCCAAGTCCGTCTGGTCCAACGTTAAGCAGATAGTTGATACCCATACCGTTTAATTTCTTGCGGTTTGCAGCGATGATTTCTGGGCTCTTCCAGTTCTGATCGTGAGCAGAGAAGCCCCATGTGCGGTTGATAGTAGCAGCAGTCTCATACAGTCCGTATGGAGATGGCTTGAAGCCGTCAATTCCGTTCATCAAAGCTGGGTCAAACTCAGTGTTCTCAGGCATAGAATCTGGAATCTCGTTATCGCCAAGTGATACATAATCGTAAGCACCGTTTCCAAGACGGGAGTTGATAAGGCAGTCAGGCTGATACTTTTTGATAGCATCGAACAGTGCGCGGCTTTGATGCTCTTTTAAGGTCATTGGCATATCAAACCAGATCAGGCAAAGCTCACCGTAGTTACGAAGAATCTCTTCAACCTGCGGATAAATCTTCTCGTTAAAGCAGCGGTCAAAGTTTTTGTTTGCAGCATCCGGGAAGTCCCAGCTATTGTCCCATGTAACACCCTGGCTTGGAATGTGGTTTGACAGATAGCCGCCGCCGTCTGGATGATGCCAGTCAAGATCTTGAGAGTAGTAAAGACCCATCTTTAAGCCATGCTTGTAGCAAGCTTCTGCAATCTCACCGATAACATCACGTCCAAATGGAGTTGCATCAACAACATTGTATTTGTCAACCTTTGAGTGGAACATAGCAAAACCATCATGGTGCTTGCTGGTGACAACAAAATATTTCATGCCGCAGTCCTTTGCAAGCTTAACCCATTCCTCGGCATCGAAAAATACTGGATTAAATGCCTTTGCCAGTTTTCCATACTCTGCATTCGGGATTGCCAGATTTGCCTGAATCCATTCAGCGTAAACACCACTGTAGCGATCCTTATACTCACCTGCAAGAAGTGAGTACAGACCCCAGTGAACCATCATTCCATACTGTGCTTCCTTGAACCATTTTCTCATGTCCATAATTATTCCCTCCAAAAATAAAGTGTAAAAATAAATAGATAAACGCCAGCACTAATTATTAAGCATTACCTGATAAATGCAGGGCAGCCCTTCACGGTCAGATACAAAAATAATACTCTTGTTATCCTCAGAAAAGCACGGATGTGGATGTGAATCCTGTGGATTTCCATGCTTAGCCAGCCAAGATGTGCCATGATAACAAAGCTTCTTTTCTGTGCGTTTTTTGACATCAATCAGATAGATAAAATCATTGCTTATGGTATTGGCTTTTTCTTTCAGCATTTCCTCTGTCAAAAGGTGAATTGGAACATCGCTTCCTTGAGAGTCACCAACCATGTACTCATTTTTCTTATCACAGATAAAATGTGCAAACGGAGAACATGGCATTAGAATTTCTTCTTTTAATGTTTCAGGATCCATAAGGCGGATGTTTTCAATCTTGTCGCCAGTTGTTTCACGGTAAACGTAAGCAAATTTAGAACCATCAGGAAGCCAAAATTCATGTGTCAAAATCAGATCAGATGGTTGCTTGCGGCAGCAGCGATAATGGCTGCCATCGCTTTTAATCAGCCATAGTCTGGCGTCAATCAGATCATAAGGTCCTTCATGACAAAATAAAATCGTATCAGGGTCATTTGGACGAATCTGTGTATGACCAAACCAACAGTGATCCTTAAGCACTACGTGGCTTTTTCCTGTTTTTACATCAATGTAGACAATGCGGCATAGTGGCTTAGCCTGGCAAGTCAGCGCAAAAAAGTTCCATCCGGCACTGCCATCACGCGGCGGCAGTGTATCCTGTTTTGTCTCTACGATTGACATAAAACGATTGTCACTGCTCATGCCAGGTGCAGAACCGCTCCAGCCTTCTGGTGTTTCGTAAAAGCAGTGCGTTTCAAGCGTCTGTGCATCCATCGCGTAAAAGCGGTTGTTTTGCTGATAAAAGATGGTTTTGTCGTCATGTGAAAACATGGCGCTGTCCTGACCGACACCGTCTCCCTCTGTGATCTGGCGAATCTCACCGTTATGGAGATTGAGTGTATAAAGCTGACGGCCCTCGTCACGCTTCTGGCAGATTAAAAGATATTGTCCGTCAGATGTAGTCATGCGGTTATAAAAATACATGTGGTGACTAAGTATAGATGGATCCGTCAGGCGTTTTACAACAGTGCCAGTGTATGGATCTGTGTATTCTGAAAATGTGCTGTGAAAAATTTGTCCCTTACTCATAAGAATACGTAAAAACCTCCTGCATTTGTGCTGTTAATTATAATTTTACCAGAAATATATACAAAAGCAAGCATATAAGATAAAAAATATGGAAGTATGTGTTTGCTTTTGCTATAATAAAAAGCGGATAACTATTCAGAAATATCAAAACAGTAACACCATTAAAACATGAGAGGGCAAAAATATGGAGACGATGCAGGGAAAGAAAAACATTGTACTGATTGGAATGCCGGGAGCAGGAAAGAGCACGGTTGGGGTTGTGCTGGCAAAGAGACTTGGCTATCGCTTTCTGGATTCAGATCTTGTTATTCAGGAGCAGACAAAAAAGCTGCTTCATGAACTGATTACCGAGCATGGAGTAGATGGCTTTCTGAAAATTGAGGAAGATATCAATGCAGGGTTAGACTGTGAACAGGCAGTGATTGCAACTGGAGGAAGTGTAATCTATGGTGAAAAGGCAATGGAGCATCTGCGCAAGATCGGCTGTGTTGTCTATTTAAAGCTTTCTTATAAAGAAATTGAGGATCGTCTTGGCGATCTGACGGCGCGTGGTGTTGCATTGAAAAATGGACAGACACTCAAAGATCTGTACAATGAGCGCTGTCCATTATATGAAAAGTATGCACATATCGTGCAGGAATGTGATCACAAGCGGGTTAGAGAAATCGTTCAGGAGCTTGCGTCACAAGCAAATGCGTAATTAACACTCGCATCCAATCAAAATACCGCCTTTTTCAGCATAGTAGCTGCAAAGTCCGCGGCAGTGTCTAAACTGGACATCTGCCTGCGGATATTTTTTATAGATTTCTGCCTGAATGCTTTCGGCAAGCGCTGCATTTTCTATATGGCTGATGCGTACCTTGCCGCCGTGATAACCAGCATTGTCGAGCTGTTCCATAATAGAAGCAACAAGCTTTTTGGAGCTGCGACATTTGCCAATCGGATGAATACGTCCCTCTTCGCTTGCTGTGTTAAGAATCGAAATGCCTAAGATGCCGATGGCAGAAGCAACTGCTTTGTTAATGCGGCCGTTGGCTGCTAGATTATGAAGAGACTTTAAGGCAAAGAACAGACGCGTTGTGTGAATATATTCATCAGCAATACGAATTACTTCATCATATGATGTATCGGAAGCGACAAGTTCCTCAAGCTTTTCAATAAAGAGCCATAGTTCAGGTCCGGTAGTCAGTGTGTCAAAGATATGGATTTTTACTTCAGGATGCTGCTGCTCATAAATAGACTTTGCGGATAATGCAGAGTTGAGTGTTCCGGAAAGTGCGCTAGTCATTACTGCAACGTAAATCACATCGGCACCCTCAAAGCAGCTTAACCAGCTTTCAATACTTGGGCATGCTGTGTATGAGCGTCCTTTGTGTGTGGAAAGATAATCAAGCATCTCGCGTGTATTTAGATTGTTGTCATCTAAAAAAGAGCGCTCATCTGTAGAGATAGTCAAAGGTGCTGTACGAAACTGACCATCTGCGCTGTCAAAAAGTTCGCAAGAAGAGTCGGAAATAATTCTGGTAATCATATATCATAACCTCCATTGTTTTTGAAAAAAATATTATCTGGTTTTGAAAACTACATAATCTAGTAATAGTATAACAGATAATTATAAAAAAACAACTGGTAAATGACAAGAAAAAAGAAGATCACCCGTTTTTGGATGATCTTCTTTTTTTTATTTATCCATGATCTCGGAAATAGCGTCTAAGATCTTTCCGTGACATCCACCGCATCCAGTAGAGCAGTGGGTGATTTTTTGTACTTCCTCAAACGTCTTTTCTACATCGCTGAAAGTAGGACTGTTGTGCAGCGCTTCTGCGACATCAAAGTATGTTACATTTTTACAATTGCAAATGGTATAATTTTCCATATCATTACCTCTTTTCGAAGTGACAATGATTAACGTTACTCACCAAAATATCTCTTTAACAGACCTGCAAATGCCTTGCCGTGACGAGCCTCATCGCGAGCCATCTCATGAACAGTGTCATGGATTGCATCAAGGTTAGCAGCCTT